>JABLTL010088302.1_pt1 | contig 14948 bp, 27 predicted proteins | sample 7160151 | NCBI WGS metagenome assembly JABLTL01 (sample SAMN14651223, study PRJNA627086) | human gut metagenome | isolation source: feces | host: Homo sapiens
GAGCTCTGAGACAGCGGAAACCGTTTCCGGCTGCATACTCAGCGGCGCGGCAGTCGTGGGGTATGTCATCGGCGAGGGGCTGGCTGATGGCGCGCACAAGGAGGACAGCGACGATGGCGATAACATTTGAAGCGTATGCAAAGAATAATCTCTGCTACAAGGCTGCGCGAACCATGCCGACAGGCAGCCCGGCAGGTATCATAATCCACTCCACCGGCGCAAACAATCCGAACCTTAAGCGCTACGTCAACGCGCCGGAGATCTGCGGGGAGAATCCCTACAGGAACTACTTCGACCGCCCGGACAGCAATGTCTGCCCGCACGCGGTCATAGGCAAGGACAAGAACGGCGAAGTGAAAGCGGCTAAGCTGCTTCCCTGGAACGTCTGCTGCTGGGGCTGCGGCTCTGGCTCAAAAGGCAGCTACAACTACGCCCCGGCATACATACAGATTGAGATCGCGGAGGACGCGCTGAACGACCGCGCCTACTTCGAGGATGCCTTCGGGCTTGCAGCTGACCTCTGCAAGCGGCTCATGAAGAATTATCCGACTATCAAGCCGGAAAACATCATCAGCCACAAGGAAGCCTGCGCCCGTGGTTACGCTTCCAACCACGGCGACCCGGAGCACTGGCTCGCCAGGTTCGGCAAGAATATGGACTGGTTCCGGGGGCAGGTCGCGCCGGAGAAGCAGGTCAGGATCACTGCCGAGATCTCAGTCGCCCAGAGCAAAGTAGAGCGTTACCGCCAGGCACTCCAGGCGCTGGGCTGCTCTGTGAAAATCGAATAATGATTATCCCCGGGGCGTTGGCTCCGGGGAATTCGTTATTTTGCATAAAACAGAGCTTGAATTTTTTGGCAGTTGCATTTACCCTACTTGTCACGATAAAAACAGTTTTAACGCCAAACTTGACACCCATGTTGACACCCATACTTGCGAAAAAATACGCAAAAATGTGGTAAAATACATTCGTTGCGCGTCGCGATTCCGGATAGCAAAAATCCCCGTCAAACAGCTAATCAAGCCATTTGGCGGGGATTAAGTCTTTGGAGCGGATAATGGGAGTCGAACCCATATTCAGTGGCTTTACCATCGCATTTATCAGCTACATGTTGTCTATTGTGTTGTCCAGCTTGCCATGTTGCTTGCAGAAATCGTCCATTCTATCTCGAATTTTCTTTGCATATTCTTCCATTGCAGAGCCAAAAACATGCTGGTAAACCTGTTCAATCATTCGCGTACTCGAATGTCCCATTATCTCTGCAATGTACTTTTGCGGCATTCCAATAAGCAGGCATTTGCTTGCATAGTGATGGCGTAGAGCGTGAAAGTTCATATTTTCGTCAAATCCGTTTTTATCCCGGAAACGTATCCAGTTGTTACAGATGTTTATGCTTCTCATGGTTACTATTCTGCCATCTTCACCGGCAGCTTCACGGAGTATATTCGCGAACGCTTTACCGATAGGGATTTTACGATATCCCGCATAGCTTTTCGGCGCTTTTTTCTGATATACGCCGTTTTCATCAAGTACATATGCTTCTGTGACCATAATATAGCCATCATGAACATTGCTGATATTCAGGGCTGTTATTTCGCTCTCACGCAAACCACATTGCGTTGCAAGAAGAAAAGGAATCTCCAGCGGATTGCCGTGTATCAGTTCGGCTATCTGACTTATCTCTTTTTCATCTGGAACATAGATATCGTTCAGTTCCTTTTGTGGCAGAGTGGTTTTTATGGTGAATCCCGGCCTGTTGTTCTGCAAAATAGAAGATAACAAGCCGTGCACATTTCTGCAAGTTTTAGGACTATGAGTTTTGGCATATTCGTTCATGAACTTTTGCAGTTCAATTTGAGTGATTTCGTCTATCGGTCGGTTTTGCAGTTCCGACAGCGCATTGCGCTGTAAAGAACGATATCCCCTGATGGTTGACGGTGAGCAAACCGCCGTCCTACTGACGATGTATTCTTCCAGCGCTTCGCCGAGGGTCTTTGCTTCCACTTGTTCCTTGACCTCTTTCAGCTCCGCTTCGGCTTGCGCTATCTGGCGCAGCAGTTCGTTCTTATCCCTGCCGGAAAAACGCTGGTATTTCTTCTTTCCGTCCGCGTCCTTTCCAATATACACTTGAATCGAGTACCACTTATACCGTTTGACCCGCCCGTTGACCTTTTCGGAGCGGGTTTCTTCTTTAAAGTTATAGTCTGCCATAATTATCTCCTTAAAAGCAATGCTTACATGGTTCGTAACCGTTTGCTTCGGCTTCTGATATCGTCATTCCCACAATGTCTGCCCTGCCCTCTATGTGGTAACAATCCGGCTTGTGGTATTTAGTGCCGTGTGGTGTAACATAAACAACTTCGGACTGTGGGTCGTCCTGGGCGGGTGTGGTTGAAGCTGACGTAGAAGCGGCGCTTGACACTGGCACAGTCGTTGACGCTGTGCTGCTTGATGTGGCTGTTGTCGTGACCGTGCTTTCCCCCGGCTCCTGGGTTTCTGACGGAGATTCCGACGAGCTGTTATAATCATCTGGCACAACAGTAAGCGAATTGTTATTCTTTATTGAAAGCAATGCCATGCAAATTACAAAGCCTGCCGCAAAGCAAGCAATATATTTAAGCCACGAAAAGTTGTGACGTTTGGGCTGATTGAAATTTATGCGGTCACAAAGAAGCTTCTGTGTTTCTGTCACAGGCGCACCGGATTTCACGTTTTCAAAGTGCTCCAAAGCCTGGTCGGTCGTGAGCAAGCCGGTTTTCAGGAGTTCATTCACGGAGGATATTCCCAGCTTATTCATTACGCATGCTGGGGCAAGCATTTCCGTGGCGAAATCATCGGCTTCGCGCTCTTGCATATCTGTTGTACTTGCGTCCCGGCTCGCCCCGATTATAGCGCGGTCAGACGTGTGATTAAGGACGATATGCCCGAACTCATGGCAGATGAACTGCACTTTCAAATCATACGGCAGTTCTTCATCGTACAGAATTATTACTTTGCCGTCCCAGCGTATAGTGAACGCAGGAAAATGCTTCGCTTTTTCGCTTGTACCAGTAGCTTCAAGTATTTTTTCGGAATGCTGATAAGAAGACAGCAGCCAGTTGGAGCGGACAGCAATTTTTCTCAGCGTATCCATTGTTAACGGCAGTTCCGTCACTTCGCCCTTTACAAGAAATTTGTCTGCTTCGGCAAGAATGTTGCGCTTCGTCATGGTGAGATTACCTCCAAAATAGATTTTATGCTTCTATTTTGCGACATAATCCGACAAGACTTGCAAAGTAATTAATGCCAATTAATATTTTTTCTTGATTTGTTCGTTCAATTCTTCGAATGCTTCTGATACCGCGCTATCCGTTTTAGCCTTATCGGCAACCGCAGTGAAGTGACCGCCCTTGGCTGCTACGCTGATATTTTCGTATTCGTCCCAGTTGATTTCAAGAATGCGATCTACTGCGGTTTGCTCTGCTGGGTGGTTCCGGTATGCAAGCGCTACGATTATTTCCTGGTCGGTAAGCTCGGGCGATGAGGCTTGAGAAGCTTTATTTAATGAAAATGGTACATCATTGATTTCAGACCAACCCATGATTACGCTTGGCGTCGTTTTGAGTGCTCTTGCTAAAGCTACAATTGTCGATTGGTTTATATCTAGCACATCATTTTCAATCTTAGATATGCTTGTTTTGGTCGAATATCCTATTTCTTTAGCAAGTTCCTCTTGCGTTAATCCTGCTCTTTGGCGGAGTTCTTTTATTCTTTTGCCTAATGTCATAATACCCATCTCCTTTATTTGTATTATACCACACTGTTTCTTAAATGTCAACAAAAAATAACATTTGAGTCCCCAAAATGTAAACAATATTAGGCTTCCATATTTGTGCAAAACGTAGAATAACGCAAACAAAGGTTGACAAAATGGGTACTTGGTGGTAAGATACAAGTGTACCCGAAATGGCAACCGAGAAAGGAGGGAGCAGATGACAAACGGCAAGTTATTGAAAGAAATCGCCAAGGCGAAACATTTTACAATTCAGGACTTGGCGGCTGCTTTGGGGCTGACACGGCAGGGGCTTTCTAAAAAAATAGAAAACAAGTCCGAGTTTCGCATAAGTGAAGTCACAAAGCTTTCGGAAATCTTAGGATTATCAGAGAAACAGAAGCAGGAGATTTTTTTTGCTTTCTAAGTCCCCATTTTGGAAACTTCAAAAGAAGGTGATTAAATTGGACACAAAAAAGTGCCCCGCTGAGAAAAGCGGAGCAGGCAATTATCTAGTTGAGGAATTTACCGACATAAACTATCCTCATTCAGTACGAATGTCTTTTGAAATGGCTTTCCCCGATTGGTGCAAATTTCAAAAGTCAGACGTGTTTCGTTCTCTGATAAAGTATCTTCGGGAACTTGAAAGCCAAGATAACCTCCCTGAGAAACACGGGAGCCCAGATTGATTGGCATTACATCGGTTGAGCAGGTATAGTCAAACCTTACAGTTTCGCCCCTTGTTATCTTTGATTGAATAGCAGGGTAAGGGATATGGAAGCAGTTGTACTTGTTATCGTTAATAATTAATCTGACTTGTGTAATGGTGATAGGTTCCTGAGAAAGATTGTCTAGACGATATTGCACTAAAGCTATCACATTGTTGCCTAGATGTGGCTTTATTCCGTATCGTTCAAAGCATATAACAAGCTTTTTCTTCTTTGTTGCGAAAAAGTACACAAAATTCACAACTGAGAATATGAAACCTATTATTCCAAGCACTCCGGAAATGATTTCCCACATTTTCATCACCTCCTTTCAATGCCATTATAGCACGTCTAGGAGCAAAATGCAATATGGGGTATCAGAGATTTTCAATCACAGAGCACGAAACAGATAGGAGGTGGACAAAACGGAAATCATCATTAAGGGAAGTCCAAAGGAAATAGCCGACTTTATCAGCGAACTGAAAAATCGGCAGGAAAATGAAATCAAATCAACTGTAGAGGTTGACGGCAGTGCTATTTGCCAAGCTGTTCAGACAGCCACTCATGGTAACGGCGCAAAAGTTCCAGAGTAGCGATTATGCTTGCTGTTGTTGCGGCGTTTGCGGCAGATTTCACGATGTCCGCAGCGCCGGAACCCTTTATCGCTATCTTTGAATCGTTGATTGCTTCTGTGATTTCTTTGTATGCGCCGTTATTGAGCGTAGCAGAAAAGTCCTCGAATTTCGGGAAGTCCATTCTATCACCTCCTTTCAATGCCATTATAGCACAACCGGGAGGTGAAATCAAGGGAGGTGTGATTATCACAGCAAAGGAAAAGGCGTTTGTTATCAAGGCTCGCAAACGCATGGTGACTGTCGGCATGAACGACCGGGAACTCGCGGAGAAACTCAACATCTCCCGGTCGTACCTGTCGATGATATTTTCCGGCTCGCGCGCTATGACAGAGGAAATCAGGGAGCGCATACGGCTGGTGCTTAACATCTGAGCCTGAATTTCTGGGCAGGAGGTGAACAAATGGAAATCGCAACAATGATAATCTGCTGCCTTGTATGCCTTATCGCGAATTTCATCGTTGTAATGTTAGCGATGATTGCCGCATTAAAGGCAACGAGCAACACACTTGTTTCTGTAATCGAGGCATGCGAAAAGGCTGACAAGAACAAGATATTCATGGAAGCGTGGCACGAACACACCAAGTAAGCAGAACACACGACAAAACAGGAGAATTTTATGACCAATGAAAAGAAGCAGCAGATAATCGAACTGCTGAAAGACAAGGAAGTTGCCGATTCAATCGGCGTGATGTCCGAGGGGCTGGTGAAGCTTTTCGAGAGCATTCCTGCGGACGAGCCGGAGGAGAAGAAGCCGTATGACCCGGGGTTCTGGATGCCGAAAGCTGACGAGCGGTATTATGAAGCCTTTGTCGGCAAAGACATGATTTACGGACTTGGCGTGGGAGCGGAGAACGGTGTAGCCTACCTAGACAATTGCTGGAAAACCAGCGAACGCGCAATTCAGGTCGGGAAGAAAATAAAGTTTCTCATGCTGGTTGAGCGGATACGCGATGTAGTGAGAAGGCGCCCTGTAGATGGACTGTCTGACGGCTTATGGGTAATTACCGTTAACGAAGGCAACTTTGACTACGTGGGAGTTGATGAGTTACATGGTAGACCTTATGCAAGTTCTTTGTTTTCTGGCAGCGATATAGCCCAGAAAGCCTGCGACATTCTCAACAAAATGAAAGCCGACGGTCAGCTCGACTGGCTTTTCAAGTAAGGCGGTGGACGAATGAACACACTGACATTCACCGTCCCGAACGTCCGGGAGCCGCAGTACCGCGACAAGCGCACCATTATCCGGATAACGCCAAAGGCGTATAACATCCTGGAAGATATTTCAGCTCGTACAGGGCTTGCGATCTCATACATCGCAAGCGAGATGATAGTCTACGCAAACCAGCACACGGAAATCATTCCGGCATACAAGGAGGAAGAAAACGATGATTAAGGTCGAATCGCACAACGGCAAAGCAAATACTTCAATTGGGGGCAACGCAGTAACCATCATGGCAGAAACATGCTCGGTTATCCGCGCTCTTGGCACTCTCATGGCGGAGAATAGCAGCATGACATACCGTCAGGCAGTCACGAAGATTCTCACGCTTATCACTATAGCTTTGCAGGAGACTTCCGATGAGGGCTAACGTGGACAAAACCGGGAAGAACATCATGACGAACATTTCCCTGCTGTGTGCGGCACGCGGAAAGACCCGGGACGACATCATGCGCATAGCGGGTATTAATTCCCGCAACACTTTCAGCTCCCGCCATGACAAGCCCGGCAACTGGACGCTGGGACAGCTTGTCCACATTGCGTCCTATTTCAATGTAACGCTGGAGTGGCTTTTCTCTGAACACTCCGTGGAGGTAAAAAGCGATGGGAAGTAGATTTTACATCGACATCGAGCAGGCGAAAGCGCGGATAAGCGAAATCGGGCTTGCTAATGCCGCGCGGGAACTCAACATCAGACCCGGCACGCTGGCAAACCGCGTGAGCGGCAAAACAAAGAACCCCGAGAAGCTTGACATGGAAATATGCCAGCCGCCGCACAGCTGCTTCGAGTGCCCTTACTCAGACTGCATACGGAACGGCAGGAGGTTTATAACCAGCCCCACAAAGGAAGAAGTGGAGTTTATCCACAACTCCGGGATATTCAAGTATGGAGGTAATCTGAATGCTGAAACATGTTGATGAGTGCGTAGGCTGCCCGCCGGAAAAAGGCTGCTTGGGCAGTGCATGCCCGAATCGAAACGTTCCGCGCTGGTTCTGCGATGAATGCGAAAACGAGTTCGAACGCGATGAACTCAGAGTTTTCAATGGCAAGCAGCTTTGCTATGACTGTCTCTGTGAGGAAGCGTGGCTCAGTGCCGAGGAACCGGAGGACGAATCGTGAAGATAAACGTTGAACAGACGATAAAACGCCGGATATCCGAGAAGATATCCGCTGAAATGGATCTCAAGCGCACGACATGGGAGATACTCACGCTGGAAGCGCTCCATAATGAGTTCGGTTTCGGCATGGACAGGCTGAAAAGGTTCACGGACGCACTACAGGCAAGCTACGATGAGTACACGCGGCAGGCCGAACTCACTGACACATACAAGAGCTTTAAGGCCACAAACGATGACGTGGCGCTGATAAACGCTATACGCGGTCTGCGCTCCTATGGAATTGACTATCGCAAGCTGCTGAATGTCGAAGGACTTTTCCTCGATGTTGACGGCAAAAAGGTGTCCGTGGACGCTATGATAGAGAAGATGGAGGAACGATGAAAGTTTTACCCTACATAATCGCAATGTTCGCGGGCTTGTTCGCGCGGACGATAGCTGCTTCACTTGGCGGCATTGACTACACGATGGACGGTCACGACTTCCTGATGATGATCCTGGCGATAATCGCCGTGTGGTCGTTCAAGGGCGCGTTCCTGCCGAAAAGAAAGAGGGTGAGCGGACGTGACAACAGAAGATAAGCTGGACAGGCTTAACGAGATGTGCCGTTCAACGCCTGACTGCGCCGATTGTAACATATATCGCGCCGGTCTCTACTATCTTTGCGTCGCATTTACATTTGAAACCATGGGCGATAAAAACGTAAACCTGCTTTACAGCACCGCTTTCCTGAAAGACGTTCCCACCGGTTCTGCGCCGGATAACGTCAACCACCCCGCGCACTATCAGGGCGCGCATGAATGTATTGAGGTAATGCAGGCGATGTTCGGCATTGAAGCCGTCAAGGCGTTCTGCCGCTGCAATGCGTTCAAGTACCGTTTCCGTGCTGACAGGAAGAACGGCGAGGAGGACATCAAGAAAGCGGAGTGGTATGAGGATTATCTCATGAAGCTCTGCGATTCTGAGAGAAAGGAACACACATGAAGATAATAGAACCCAGTGCAAAGCTGGTCAGAGGCTATGAGGACAAGCCGGAGGAACTCATAGAACTCTGCGGGCGTATTTGCTACGATTCGCAGGACAAGATAGCCCCCGGCACAGCGCAGAAATTCTGCGAAATGCTTCGCAAGAATGGGCATACGAGCGTGTTTGAACATGCAAACATAATTCTCGAGGTGTCATGGCGTGCAGAAGCACGGTTGGCGGGCATGGCGGAGGCATACTGGAGGCAAACGGGGTTGCCGTCGTTTCTGCGTTTTGACCCCCGAGGCGAAAAGCACAGGAGGCATTTTGTGTCAGGTAACGCCAGGGCATGGAACAACGTGTTCAATTTTCTGAATGGAACTGTCTGGGCGCTCGGCGTCCCTGAATGCGTAATCAAGGCGCTGAGCGCTTATCCTGCGTTATTTGATGTGCAGCCTTGGGAGCGGTGCCAGTGGAGGCTGTCTGACATCAAGGACTATAGAGCAACTGTGGTTATGCCAAGTCAGCTTCCGGCGTGGGCGCGTGAACGTCACACGACGGCGACATTTTTCGTCACCTGCGACAGGGGTATTTCACACGAGCTTGTGCGGCATAGAGCAGCGAGCTTCTCGCAGCAGTCAACGAGGTATTGTAAGGCAAACAAGAGTGGCGAAATTGAGGTAGTCAAGCCAAGCGACTTGAGCGACTTGGACGTGTGCTATGGCGTTCTCGCGTTGCACACTGCCGAATTGGTATACAACGATATGCTAAAGAACGGTATGAAGCCACAGATAGCTCGCTGCGTTCTGCCGATGTGCCTTGCAACAAAGCTCTACATGACTATGACGCTTGAACGCTGGCGGGATTTCCTTAAGCTGCGGACAAGCCCGGCCGCTCACCCGGATATGAGAGTTATCGCGGAGCAGATACAGCGGCAGCTTTTTCCTGATGAAATCGGTGACAGCAATGCCGACTAAAGAGGAGTTAAAGCAGTTGCAGGCGCTCCCGCTTGACTTGAAGATAGCCCGCACGCAGCAGCGCATTCGTGAATGGGTGCGGCACTACGGTGTTAATGGGGTTTATATCTCCTTTTCCGGTGGCAAGGACAGCACGGTGCTGTTACATATCGCCCGGGAAATGTACCCGGAAATCGAAGCTGTGTTCGTGAATACCGGGCTGGAATATCCGGAGATACAGAAGTTTGCAATGTCGTTCCCGAATGTCAAGGTAGTGCACCCCAAAAAGACATTTAAGCAGGTGCTTACGGAAAAAGGATACCCTGTTATCAGCAAGGAAATCAGCGACATAGTTGGCGTGGCTAAAAGGTGTCCTGATGGCGTGTACGCCAAGACGCGATTCGAGGAATCAAGAGGGCGTTTTTCTGCTGCGAAGTACAAACCTTTGCTGGACATGGATTTTATGTGTAGCAAGCGTTGCTGTGACATTATGAAAAAAGAGCCTGCACACAGATATTCCAAAGAGAGCGGCAAGGTTGCAATCACTGCACAGATGGCGAGCGAAAGCGCTTTGCGAACTCAAAAGTGGTTACAGCATGGTTGCAACGCTTTTGACAATGGTAATCCCGTATCAAACCCCATGAGTTTCTGGACAGAGCAGGACGTGCTCCTCTACATCAAATCGCGCTACATAGAGATATGTTCCGTTTACGGCGACGTAGTCTATGACTGTGACGAGCCGGAACAGGAGCGCTTCTCTGACGTAACCACTCTTAAACTCAAAACGACCGGCTGCTCCCGGACAGGCTGTATGTTCTGCGCTTTTGGCGCTCACCTTGAAAAGGGCGAAACGCGCTTCCAGCGGCTCGCCCGGACTCACCCGAAGCAGTATGCATTCTGTATCGGGGGGGGCGCTTACGACCCGTCAGACGGGCTCTGGAAGCCTAATAAAGATGGGCTGGGGCTCGGGCATGTGTTTGACGAAATAAACAAAGTTTATGGCGAAGATTTTCTGCGGTATAAGCCGCTGGATAACGAGGAGGACTAAATGGCAGAAACAAGCAAGATATATTCGGCTCTGTCGGCGATAATGTCGGAGTGCCCGGCGATAAGCAAGAGCCAGAAGAACCAGCAGCAGGGGTTCATGTATCGCGGCGTTGACATTGTGATGAACGTACTCCAGCCGCTGATGATAAAGCACAAGGTGTTCGCGGTTCCGGAAGTGCTGGACAGCCAGCGTCAGGAACGCGTAACGGCAAAGGGCGGCACGCTAAATTACACCATACTCCGGGTGAAGTACACATTCTATGCGGAAGACGGTTCGAGCGTTTCAGCGGTCGTTCAGGGTGAGGGCATGGACAGCGCGGACAAGTCCAGCAATAAGGCTATGTCGGTGGCATTCAAGTACGCGTGCTTCCAGGTGCTGTGCATTCCCACGGAGGAAATGAAAGATCCTGACGCGGAAACACCGCCGCATAACTCGGCAGTCCTCCAGTGTGCCGACTGCGGAGCGGCTATCAAGGGTTCCGGAGCGTTCAACGCGCAGCAGATAGCGCAGAGGGCGGTCGATATGTTCGGCAGGCAGCTTTGCGTTGAGTGCGCGAAGAAAGCAAAGGAGGGCGCGGGAAATGGCTGACGCGTTCAAGGCGATTTACAAGTGCCGCTTATGTGGCGAAGTCTATACTTCTCTCATTATGAACGGAAAAGGTGCGGTAATAGCGTCAGCATACCGTTCGTTGGAATCATTAAGAGAAATCCCCGCCGGGGACCCTTTTGCGGCAATGAACGACTTACACATATGCAAGGACTGCAGCGTTGGAATATCTGATTTTGTGGGGTGGAAGCGCGAATGATACTCGACAACACCACCTACTACACTCCCGAAGCCAACGCGGAATACATGAGCTGTTCGCAGTTCAAGGCGTTCCTGCACTGCGAAGCCGCCGCAATGGCTGAACTCACCGGGGAAAGCCGTCGCGAGGACACTACGGCGCTGCTGACCGGCTCTTACGTTGACGCGTTCTACGAGGGAACGCTTGACCAGTTCCGCGAACAGCACCCCGAACTTTTCAAGAAGGACGGCACTCTGAAAGCGATATACCAGACTGCCGAAAGTGCTATCGAACGCACCGAAGCAGACCCGCTTTTCACCGAGTACATGAGCGGCGAGAAGCAGCGGATATTCACCGGGGAAATCGGCGGTGTTCCTTACAAAATCAAGGTTGACAGCTACCGCGAACACCTGATGATAGTTGACCTGAAATGCGTCCGCGACTTCGAACCGGTATGGAATGCGGAAACGCGCCGCAAGGAGCACTTCATCGAATACTGGGGATATCACACCCAGGGCGCTATCTACCGCGAAATAGTCAGGCAGAACACTGGGGAAACACTCCCCTTTTACATTGCGGCGGTCACAAAGGAAAAGTCCCCGGACATCGAGATTTTCAGCGTGCCGGGCGAAGCACTTGACGAACAGCTTGAAGTCGTAGAGCAGCTGTCCCCCAGATTCAGCCTTGTAAAGCATGGCGTATTCGCACCGCAGCGGTGCGGAAAATGCGCTTACTGCCGCGCAACAAAGGTGCTGACTGCGCCTGTTGACTACCGCACGGATAACACAGAGCCATTCTGATTGCAGTGTTTTGCAGTTATCAGAAATCTATAATTCAGGAGGAAAAAACATGGTATATCCGCAGATGAATCACATCGAACGCCCGGAGGGAATAATCATCAGCAGCGCTATCCAGGTAGACGTTGACGGCGATAAGCGTACATGCTCCGCTGTTCCCGGCGGGACGCTCGACAGCGTGATAGACGACACCACGGCACTCATCGAGTATGTCGGCACAGAGAAGACCACATACCTTTTCTGCACAGACGGAAAGCTGTACGTTTACCAGAAATCAGCGAGACACGGCTGGGGCTGGTGCAGGATTGACATAGGAAAGATTTGACAAAGGAGGAACACACAATGACAAAGGTACATGTAAAGCTAACATTCACGGACGACCTGCTCGGAACATCTTCCGGCAACCCGGAACTCCACCGCGAGTTCATCGCCAGCAAGGCACCTGACGCGGCAAAGATGGAGGAAGAAGTTGCTTCACTCGGCGTTGAAGCCGTTGAGGAGAAGTCCATGACCGTATTCCCGAAGATGGCTGACGGCACTCCCTATCTCTGGGATTATCAGATTCGCGGATTCTTCAAGGAGATATGCGGCGCGATGAGGGGAATCCCCGGAACGAAGTCCAGCAAGGTAAAGGCTTACAAGAAGAAAGTCGATAACACGATTTTCGTTGAGCCGCGCGAGATACCGCTGGATCTTCACGGCATGAAGATAGCCGACTGCCAGCGCCCGCTCCGCGCTTCCACTATGCAGGGCGAACGCATAGCACTTGCGAACAGTGAGGTATGCCCGCAGGGGACAACTTGCGAGTTCGACGTTCTCTGCATGGTCGATGAAGATGTTGATATGCTCCGCGAGTGGCTGGAGTACGGCAAATACAAGGGCATAGGACAGTGGAGAAACTCCGGCAAGGGCAGATTCGAATTTACGTTTCAGGTGCTCTGAGCGAGGGTACGGCAGAGCCGCGGCTTGCGTGGCAATGCCACGGCATAGTCCTGCACCTCGGAGCGGCGCAGAGGCAAAGTAGTGAGCTGCTCTGAAAAGCAATGGCTGTGTTTAGTAAAGCTGAGGTAAGGCGCAGCGTCGTGAAGCACCGAGATGTATCGCAAAGGCAAAGTGGAGCGGAGCAAAGAATAGTGCGGCAGCGGCAATGTGTAGAGAAGCATGACTAAGCAATGGTATAGTGTGGCGTGACACAGTTCAGTAGTGCAACGGCAAGGTTCAGCAGCACTAAACGTGGCGAAGCAAAGGCAGCGCTGAGTGCTGCAAAGCAACGCCAAGGCAATGTACGCGAATCCGAGCATTGCAGCGACAATGTTTGGCGTGGCGAGGCACAGCAAAGGAAGAGCGTGGCGGCACAATGACTTGTGGAGCACAGCAAAGGCTCTGTATAGCGGAACTTTGCAGCGGCTGGGAATGGCACCGACGGCAAGGCAAAGGTTATGCATGGATTCGCCCGGCAAGGGCAAAGCGAAGCATAGAACAACAAGGGAACGGCAAAGCGAATTAGCGCGATGGCAAGGCTGAGTTGCGAAGCGCTCCGCATTGTGAAGCAACGGCACTGCATGTCATGGTTCGGCAAGGGCATAGCATTACACCGCTAGGCGTTCCATTGAATGGCAAAGCAAAGATTATTTTTCAACAAAGGAGAACAAAATGTTCAACAAAATGATTCTCATGGGTCGCCTTGTGGCTGACCCCGAACTCAAAACCACTCCGCAGGGAGTGAACGTCTGCACATTCCGCATTGCGGTTGACCGCAGATTCCAGAAGCAGGGTGAGGAGAAGAAGCCCGACTTCTTCAACATCGTGGCGTGGAGACAGACCGGCGAGTTTGTCCAGAAGTACTTCGGCAAGGGTCGCATGATACTTGTCGAGGGTGAAATGACTACCCGCCCCTACACCGACAAGAACGGTAATCAGGCGACCTGGTATGAAGTCATCGCCGACCATGTATCGTTCACCGGAGAGAAGCGCGAGGACGGCGGCAGCGCTTCCAGACCCGCGCAGGGACAGCCGCCCGTGCCGAGTGCTCCGGCTGAAAATCCGGCGGCAAGCAATGACGGTTATCCGTTCTGAGGAGGAACAACACAATGAATGGAATGGGGAAATTACTAAGCAGAACACTGAGAGTTTTCGCAAAGAACGTCCACGAGAACGCCGTTTCTCAACTTCGGAGGGTACACTAATGGACATTAAGAAATTCGAAAAGAATTTGCAGAATCAGCTTGACAGGCAGGCATTAGAGGGTGCAACCTCCGGTTGGATGGAGGAGAATGTGTCTCAGGCAATTTACAACGGAGGCAATGAAATCAAGCTCCCCAAGATGTCTCTCCAGGGACTGGGCAGCTACGACCGCGACGCGGGTTACTCCGGCGGCGCTGTTACATATTCCTACGAGACTTTCGCGCTCACACAGGACAGAGGCAGACGTTTCCGTATCGACGCTATCGACGTTGATGAGAGCGGCTTCGGACTGGCGGCGGCAAATGTTGCGGCTGAGTTCCAGCGCACTCAGGTGATTCCCGAGATCGACGCTTACCGCTACTCCAAGCTGGCGGCCGCCGCTGAAATCAAGGATACCTACACTCCGGACAAGGCTACCGTGATGTCCTCTCTGCTGGCGCAGCTCGGTGAGGTCCGCGATATCACCGGCGACGAGGGCGACGTCGTTATCGTAATGAGCCGCCCTGTTTACGATAAGCTCATGCTTTCCGGGGAGATCTCCTACGCTGTGGAATCTACTCAGTTCAAGCAGGGCGAACTTGAGTTCACCGTTAAGTCTATCAACGGCGTTCCTGTGATCCCGGTGCCTTCGGCTCGCATGAAGTCTGAGTATGACTTCAAGACTGACTCTGCTGGTGGATTCGCTGCGAAGAGTTCTGCTAAGGATATTAATTGGATCATCTGAACTATCACTATCCCAAATCAACAATTCCTAAACCTTACAAACCGCATAACAGAGCCAATTAAAA
>JABLTL010001640.1_pt1 | contig 14946 bp, 12 predicted proteins | sample 7160151 | NCBI WGS metagenome assembly JABLTL01 (sample SAMN14651223, study PRJNA627086) | human gut metagenome | isolation source: feces | host: Homo sapiens
ATGGAGTTCTACCTGTTCCAGACCGATGAGCACGGCAACCCCACCAAGGAACCCTACGACCGTGCCGGTTACATGGACATCGCTCCGGCGGACAAGGGCGAGAACGTCCGGCGGGAGGTCTGCCTGATGCTGGAGCAGATGGGCATCCAGCCTGAAAGCTCCCACCATGAGGAGGGTCACGGGCAGAATGAGGTGGATTTCCGCTACTCTGATCCGGTGACCGCCGCAGACAACGCCGTTACCTTCTGCGCCGTTGTCCGCACCGTGGCTGACCGGAACGGACTGTGCGCCGACTTCTCCCCCAAGCCCCTGCCCGACCAGCCGGGGAGCGGGATGCACATCAACTTCTCGGTGAAGTCCAAGGACGGACGGGACGTCATCCCCTACGTCATCGCCGGCATCATGCAAAAAATCCCGGACATCACCTTATTCTTAAACCCCTGCCACAATTCCTACGACCGTTTGGGCGGCAACAAAGCCCCCGGCTACATCTCCTGGTCGTCAGAGAACCGCTCCCAGCTCATCCGCATCCCAGCGGCCGAGGGGGAATATCGCCGGGCGGAGCTGCGCTCGCCGGACTCCACCGCCAACCCCTACCTGGCCTTCGCCGCCCTCATCTACGCTGGGCTCCACGGCATCGAATGGGAACTGCCCCTGCCGGAACCGGCGGACGTGAACCTGCACACCGCGCCGCCGGAGGTGCTGGAGCAGTATCAGAAGCTGCCCACCACCCTGGCCTCCGCCCAGTGCATGATGGTGTTCAGCGAATTTGTGCAGGAGCATTTCCCCAAGGAGCTCATCTCCGCCTATTGCAGTCAAGTGTAAAGCCTATGGATAACATCTTATAAAGGAGGGAGCCCCTTGGTTTTTCGTGAACGTACCTACAGCGTTCTCTTAGTATCCGCTTCCGGCAGCTTCCTCACTTCCCTGCAACCCATGCTCCCTATGTCGGAATACTGGCCGGTGACCACCGTCACCAGCATCAGCAGCGCCAGACGAGCGCTGGTAGAGAAGACCTATGACCTCATCATCATCAACACCCCCCTGCGGGACGAATTTGGCACCCGCTTCGCCATCGACGTCAGCGCCAAGAGCAGCGCCATCGTGCTCCTGTTCGTGAAGAATGACCGCTACCCGGAAGTGTACGGCAAGGTCATGGAGCACGGCGTCCTGGCGGTCTCCAAACCCACCTCCACCCAGATGGTGGCTCAGTCCCTGCGGGTCATGTGTACCATGCGGGAACGGCTGCGGATGATGGAGGCGAAACAGGCCACGGTCGAAGACAAGATCGCGGAAATCCGCCTGTTCAACCGAGCCAAGTGGCTGCTCATCGAGCACGAGGGCATCTCTGAGGCGGATGCCCAGCATCGGTTGGAGAAGCAGGCCATGGACAGCCGCGTTTCCAAGAAAAAAGTGGCAGAGGAGATCATCAAAATCTATGCGTGAGCGTCTGGAATGGACGATTCAGGAGGAGATATTTATGAAAGAACTTCACGAAGAGTGCGGCGTCTTTGGCGTCTACGCCTCGAAGACCACCTCGGTGGCCAGCACCACCTACTACGGCCTCTACTCCCTCCAGCACCGAGGACAGGAGAGCTGCGGCATCGTGGTCTGTGACGACGGACTCTTCTACTCCCACAAGGATCTGGGACTCATCAGCGACGTGCTCACCAAGGACGTCATGAGCCACTTCCCCGACGGCACCATGGCGGTGGGACACGTGCGCTACGGCACCACCGGCGCCAACAACCGGAACAACTGCCAGCCCATCCAGGTCAACCATCAGAAGGGCAAGCTGGCGTTAGCCCACAACGGCAACCTGAGCAACGCCTTCCAGCTGCGCAGCGAGCTGGAGCTGAACGGCGCCATCTTCCACTCCACCAGCGACACGGAGATCATCGCCTACATCGTCACCCAGGAGCGCCTGAAGACCCCCTCCATCGAGGACGCCCTGTGTCAGGCCATGTATCGGCTGGAAGGCGCCTTCTCCCTGGTGCTCATGTCCGCCACCAAGCTGCTGGCGGCACGGGACCCTCACGGCTTCCGTCCCCTGTGCTATGGGCAGACGGCGGATGGCACCTATGTGGTGGCATCCGAGAGCTGCGCCCTGTCCGCTGCCGGTGCCCATATGATTCGTGATTTGCAGCCCGGTGAGATTTTGGTCTTCGACGAGCGGGGCGTCCACTCCAACCAGTGCCACTGCGGCACCGCACCCCGCACCCCCTGCATCTTTGAGTACATCTATTTCGCCCGTCCCGACTCCATCATCGACCAGGTCTCCGTCCACGCCGCCCGGCTCCGTGCCGGTGCCATCCTGGCTAAGGAGCACCCGGTGGACGCCGATGTGGTGGTGGGCGTGCCTGACTCTGGGTTGGACGCGGCTTTGGGCTATGCCCAGGCGTCCGGCATCCCCTACGGCATGGGCTTCATCAAGAACAAGTACATCGGCCGCACCTTCATCTCCCCCGGCCAAGACCAGCGCATCGACCAAGTGCGCATCAAGCTCAACCCCATCCCGGAGACGGTGCAGGGCAAGCGGGTAGTGCTCATCGATGACTCCATCGTCCGCGGCACCACCAGTGGGCAAATTATTGGCCTTCTGCGGGACGCAGGCGCCAAGGAAGTGCATATGCGGGTCTCCGCGCCGCCCTTCCTGAACCCCTGCTACTACGGCACCGACATCGACTCCCGTGACCACCTCATCGCCTGTCACCGGACGATTCCGGAGATTGCCGACATCATCGGCGCGGACAGCCTGGGCTACCTGCCCACCAAGGACCTGTGCCACCTGATCGGCGACAGCCATTTCTGCTCCGCCTGCTTTGACGGCAACTACCCCACCACCGTGCCGGAGAGCACCCAGAAGGATCGCTTCGAGCGTCCTCTGTCCGCCCGGAACAAGGAGAAAAACTGACCCCAAAACACCTGCACCCGTCCCCCTGCGCAGCGCTGCCGGAGGGCGGGTGTTTTGCGGTTTGGGGGTGTTTTGAAGGAGGGTTTCGCAAAAAGAAAAAACTTTCATAAATTTTCTTTCCGAAACCGCCCTCTATGCAAGGCGGACGCATTGAATATTGCAGGCGGCTATACTATAATAAATGGAATGAACACAGACTGACCACCCTCTGTCCGGGTGGCAGTTTTCGCCTTGATTCTAGTTTGAAGAGCAAAGGAGCGTTTCGCAAATGATTTACACAACCGAAGTGAGCAATATGTGTCCCGTCGCCAAAGGGGCTTACCACGGCCCCGCGCCCATCCCCGAAGAGGGTAAGTGGGTCCAGGCCATGCAGCTGACCGACATCTCCGGTCTCACCCATGGCATCGGCTGGTGCGCTCCCCAGCAGGGCGCTTGCAAGCTGACTCTGAACGTGAAGGACGGCGTCATCGAGGAAGCCCTGGTGGAGACCATCGGCTGCTCCGGCATGACCCATTCCGCCGCCATGGCTTCCGAGATTCTCATCGGCAAGACCCTCCTGGAGGCGCTGAACACCGACCTGGTGTGCGACGCCATCAACACCGCCATGCGGGAGCTGTTTTTGCAGATCGTCTACGGCCGCACCCAGACTGCATTCTCCGAAGGTGGTCTGCCCATCGGCGCTTCCATGGAGGATCTGGGCAAGGGTCTGCGCAGCCAGGTGGGCACCATGTTCGCCACCAAGGAGAAGGGCCCCCGTTATCTGGAGCTGGCTGAGGGCTATGTGACCCGTCTGGCGCTGAACGAGGATCGGGAGATCATCGGTTATGAATTCATCCACCTCGGCAAGATGATGGACATGATCAAAAACGGCACCGCTCCCGCAGAGGCCATGGAAAAGGCCACCGGCACCTATGGCCAGTTCGCGGAAGCTGCCCAGTACATCGACCCGAGAAAGGAATAAGGTGAGCGACTATGGCACTGTTTGAAAGCTACGAAAGACGTATCGACAAAATCAACGGCGTTCTGGCCGAATACGGCATCGGTTCCATCGAGGAATGCCGCACCATCTGCAACGATCTGGGCTTCGACCCCTACGAGATCGTCAAGGGCATCCAGCCCATCTGCTTTGAAAACGCCTGCTGGGCCTACACCATGGGCGCTGCCATCGCCGTGAAGAAGGGCGTCAAGACCGCCGCAGACGCTGCCGCTGCCATTGGCATCGGCCTCCAGGCCTTCTGCATCCCCGGCTCCGTGGCAGACGACCGGAAGGTGGGTCTGGGGCACGGCAACCTGGGCGCTATGCTGCTCCGGGACGAGACCAAGTGCTTCGCCTTCTTGGCCGGTCACGAGTCCTTCGCCGCCGCCGAAGGCGCCATCGGCATCGCCCGCAACGCCAACAAGGCCCGTCAGGAGCCCCTGCGGGTCATCCTGAACGGCCTGGGCAAGGACGCCGCCCAGATCATCTCCCGTATCAACGGCTTCACCTACGTACAGACCAAGTTCGACTACCACACCGGCGAGCTCCACGTGGTCAAGGAGACCCCCTACTCCAAGGGCGAGCGCGCCGCCGTCAAGTGCTACGGCGCAGACGATGTGCGGGAAGGCGTGGCCATCATGCACCACGAGGGCGTGGACGTGTCCATCACCGGCAACTCCACCAACCCCACCCGCTTCCAGCACCCGGTGGCTGGCACCTACAAAAAAGAATGCATCGAACAGGGCAAGAAGTACTTCTCCGTGGCTTCCGGCGGCGGCACTGGCCGCACCCTGCATCCGGATAACATGGCCGCCGGTCCCGCTTCCTACGGCATGACCGACACCATGGGTCGTATGCACTCTGATGCTCAGTTCGCAGGCTCCTCCTCCGTCCCCGCACACGTGGAGATGATGGGCTTCCTGGGCATGGGCAACAATCCTATGGTCGGGGCTACTGTGGCTGTGGCTGTGGCGGTCGAAGAAGCACTGAAGAAATAAGATTTCCGCTTAAATGCAAAGCGTCACGCTGATTTGTTCGGCGTGACGCTTTTTTGCCGCTCTTGGGAGCGGACTCCCTCAGTCGCCTTTTGGCGACAGCTCCCTCGTGGGCGTGGGAGGCTTGGGTTGGTTGGAATCGACAGCTTTTACCTCCGTCTCAGATTTTCGTTGCGCAAAAAAACGCAGGTCGTATGACCTGCGTTTTTGACGTTGTATGGGTTGTTTTTCTCAGCGCTCTTCCCGGAAGTAGGCGTTGCCCAGGGATGCGGGAGGCTGATTTTCCCGGCGCTGGCGGATGCTCAGGACGACCAGGACGATGAGGGTGACCACGTAGGGCAGGATCTTGTAGATCTCCGTGGGGATGGGGAAGACAGTCACGCGCATGTACATGATCATCAGCGCACCGAACAGGATGGAGCCCCAGACGGCACGCAGGGGACGCCACAGGGCGAAGATGACCAGCGCCACTGCCAGCCAGCCCTTGCCGTCCATGGCGTCAGCCGCCCAGTTGCCGCTGCCGGAGACCATGGTGAAATACAAGCCGCCCAGGCCGCAGATGCCGCCGCCGATACAGGTGAACAGGTACTTGTACAGGGTGACATTGATGCCAGCGGCGTCCGCCGTGGCGGGGTCTTCCCCCACGGAGCGCAGGTTCAGGCCCACTCTGCTCCGGTTGAGCATCCAGGTCATGGCGATGGCGATGACGATGCTCAGGTAGATCATAAAGTTGTAGGAGAAGAGGAGCTTGCCGATGATGGGGATATTGGAGAGGAAATCGGGGAAGAGCTTGGCGGTGAACAGGTGATCCAGGCTGGAGCTGATGACCAGGCGGCCGCCTGCTTTGACGCGGTAGTATTCGCCAAAAAACTTACCAAAGCCCACACCGAAGATGGTCAGCGCCAGGCCGGTGACGTTCTGGTTGGCGCGGAGGGTGATGGTGAGGAAGGAGAAGATGAGGCTGCCGAAGGCGGCCACCAGGAACCCGGCCAGGATGGCCAGGATGAGGCCGATGACCGGGCTGGCTGCCTCCCCTGCCGCCTGCTCGTAGAGGTAGGGGGCGATGAGGCCGCCTGCGCCGCCCATGTAAATGAGGCCCTCCACGCCCAGGTTCAGGTTGCCGGATTTCTCCGTCAGGATCTCGCCCAGGGTACCGTACATGAGGGTGGTGCCCATGAGGACGGAAGCAACGATAAAGTTGACGATGGCGTTCCAAATTTCCATGTTACTTCCCCTCCTTCTTGACTTGGCTTCTGCCGCGGAAGATCAGCCGGTAACGGATGAAGAACTCACTGCCCAGCATACAGAACAGGATGATACCGGTGAGCATATCGGACATGGATTCCGGGATGGCGTTGTTGGTGACGGTGTTGATGGTGCTGGCGCCCTTCTCCAGGACTGCCAGGAAGAAGGAGATGAGCACCATACCGAAGGCGTTGAGCTGTGCCAGCCAGGCCACGGTGATGCCGGTGAAGCCCACGCCGCCGGCCACGGAGTCGGACAGGGTGTACTTGATGCCGGAGACCAGGATGAAGCCCACGATACCGGCGATGGCACCGGAGACGGCCATGGTGCGGACGATGACCTTGGCCACGTCGATGCCGGCGTAGTGTGCGGTGGGTTCGCTCTCGCCCACGACGGCGATCTCAAAGCCGTGCTTGGTGTATTTCAGGTAGCAGAACATGAAGAACACCAGCAGGATGATGAGGAAGATGCCGATGGTGATATTCCACACGTTGGGCATTCTCGCGCCGCTCTTGAACAGGCCGATGAGCTGGGTGCCCCGGGGGCGCTTTTCCCAGGGGCCGCCCTGGAGGTACTTGACGATGCCGATGGCGATGTAGTTCATCATCAAGGTAAACAGCGTTTCGTTGGTGCCCCACTTGGCGCGGAACACCGCCGGGATGAGACCCCACAGCGCGCCGCCGATGGCACCGGCCACGCACATGACCAGGATGAGCAGCCAGGAGGGCCAGGTCTCTGCGAAGTTCAGGGCGAAGAAGGTGGCAAAGATGCCGCCCATGGTGATCTGTCCTTCCACGCCGATGTTCCAAAACTTCATCTTAAAGGCAGGCGCGATGGCCAGGGACGCACCCAGCAAGGGGATGGCGATCTTGATGGTCTGCTGGATGGCCAGCTTACCGCCCAGGCTGCCGTCAATCATCGCGCCGTAGATGGAGAAGGGACTGTAGCCCAGGGTCATGAAGATGAATGCGCCTAAAATCAGCGCCACGATGATGGAAAGGATGCGGATGATCCACTTTTTCTGGGTGCTCATCCCCTGCCGCTGAGCCAGACGCACCAGAGGCTCTTTCTTTTCCTGTGTTTTCTTACCGTTGGCCATCAGATACCTTCCCCCTCTCCCTTTTTGGTCATCAGCAGACCCACTTCCTCTTTGGTGATCGTTCTGCCGTCTACGATACCGGAAATCTCACCGCCGCACAGCACCAAAATGCGGTCGCACAGCTCCAGCAGCACGTCCAAGTCCTCGCCCACGTAGATGACGGCGACGCCCTTGGCCTTCTGCTCGTTGAGCAGGCGATAGATGGTGTGGGAGGTGTTGATGTCCAAGCCACGGACGGCGTAAGCGGTGAGCAGCACTCTGGGGTCAGCGCAAATTTCGCGCCCCACCAGCACCTTCTGGACGTTGCCGCCGGACATCTGCCGGACAGGCATCATAATGTCCGTGGTGACCACTTCCAGATCTTCCTTGATGCGCTCCGCCAGCTCCGCCGGAGCCTTCCGGTCGGAGAAGCCGAACTTGCCCTTTTTGAAGGAGCGGAGCATCATGTTGCCGGTCATGCCCATGTTGGCCACCAGACCCATGCCCAGGCGGTCCTCCGGGACGAAGGACAGGTGGACGCCCATCTCTTGGATCTTCATCGGGCTTTTGCCAATCAGTTCTTCGGGGGTGCCGTCCGCTTCATAGTAGAGAACGCTGCCCTGGGTGACAGGCTGGAGGCCGGCGATGGCTTCCATCAGCTCCTTCTGACCACAGCCGGAGATACCGGCGATGCCCAAGATCTCGCCGCCGTAGGCGGTGAAGGACACGTTCTTGAGCTTGGTTACGTCGTTGCGATCCACCACGGTCAGGTTGGTGACCTCCAGGAGCTTTTTGGTGTCCTTAGGCTCTGGACGCTCGATGTTCAGCTTGGTGGCCTGCCCCACCATCATGTCGGTCAGGGACTGCGGGGTGGCCTCGCTGGTGGGGACGGTGCCGATGTACTCGCCCTTGCGCAGGACGGTGACCCGGTCGGAGAGGGCCAGAACTTCCTGGAGCTTGTGGGTGATGATGATGATGGCCTTGTCGTCGTCCCGCATGGCGCGGAGGACGTCGAAGAGGCGGTCGGTCTCCTGGGGGGTGAGGACGGCGGTGGGCTCGTCCAAAATCAGGATGTCCGCGCCACGGTAGAGGACCTTGATGATCTCTACGGTCTGTTTTTCCGACACGGACATCTCGTAAATTTTCTTGTTGGGGTCGATGTGGAAGCCGTACTTGTCGCCGATGGCCTTGACCTTGGCTGCCACCTTCTTGATGTCGTACCGCCCCGGCTCCTTCAGACCCAGCACCACGTTCTCCGCCGCGGTGAGCACGTCCACCAATTTGAAGTGCTGATGGATCATGCCGATGCCCAGGTCAAAGGCATCCTTGGGGGAGCGGATCATGACCTCCTGCCCGTTGACGTAGATGGTGCCGCCGTCGGGGAAGTAGATGCCGGAGATCATGTTCATGAGGGTGGTCTTGCCGCTGCCGTTCTCGCCCAACAGGGAGAGGATCTCGCCGCGGTACACGTCCATGCTCACGTGGGAATTTGCTACGGTCTCGCCGAACACCTTGGTGATGTCCTCTAGCCGGATCGCAATGTCTCGTTCCATACTTTTTATTTACCTTCTCTCTATATTCGCCAGTGATGACTCACATTTGGGTACCTTTCATTGCTGAAACCTGCCGCCAATGGATTCGGCAGTACGTTTCAGCAATCCGCGGATAAACCAGTTCAGGCGGAGCCGGATAGACCGGCTCCGCCCATGGTATTCTCTTTGTCAGAGCGTCTTACTGAGGCTGAGTTAGTTGGTGCTCAGAACAGTGATGACGTCGTCCAGCACGTATGCGAAGGTAGGTGCGGACTGGGTGCTGTTTTCAGCAAAGCCTTCGGTCAGATCGATGGTGTCGTTCTTATCGAAGGGGTTGGTGCCCTTGTAATCGCCCTTGTAAATGTCCTTAGCAGTCAGCTTGCCATCCTTGAAGTCCTGGATGGCAGCGTCCATTGCTTCCTGAGTGCCCTTAGCGGCGATCTTCTCGTTCAGCTCGGTCATAGCAACCCAGCCTTCATCGAAGCCAGCCCACTGGTCAACAGGCAGTTCGGTGCCGTCCATAACAGCCTTGACTGCGCTCACTTCATAGGGAGCATAGTCCTGGCGGCTGGAGATCAGGCTGCTGTCGGGAGCGATGTCAACCATGCTCTGGTTGTAGCCCACATGGAACACGGTGGTGCCCTTCTTGGTTGCGTCTTCGCAAGCTTCAGCAGGGCCTTCAGTATCGGAGTGCTGGGAGATGATGACGCAGCCGTCCTCGATCATAGCGTTAGCCATGGTCTTTTCGGTGTCATAGTCGCCCCAGGAGTTGGTGTAGTTGACTTCCATCTTTGCTTCGGGAACGATGGAGCGAACGCCCATCAGGAATGCGGTGTAGCCGGAGATGACTTCGGCATAGGGGTATGCAGCGACGTAGCCGATCTTTGCCTTGTCAGCGGTGATGGTGCCGGCGTCGATCAGTTCCTTCATCTTCATGCCAGCGACGATACCAGCGACGTAACGGCCCTGATAGATGGCGCCCATGTAGGTGTGGTAGTTGGCAGTGTCCTTGTCAGCGTTGGCGCAGGTTGCCTGGCAGAACTGGATGTCGGGATACTGAGCGGCCAGTTCCTTCGCCTTTTCGCCATAACCAAAGCTGGTGGTGAAGATGACCTTGCAGCCAGCTTCGCACAGCTCGACCAGGGGATCTTCCACAGCGTCTTCGGCCACGTTGTACTTGGCGATGGTCTCGACCTTGTCGCCGTAGGTTTCCTTGATGGCCTTTTCCGCAGCGATGAAGTTGGCGGTGTATGCTTCGCTGTCGTCGCCGATGTAGACGAAGCCGACCTTCATAGCGCCGTCTGCTGCGGGTTCTGCTGCGGTGCTGGCAGCAGGAGTAGAAGTAGCGCTTCCGGCGTTGTCCACGGACTTACCGCAGGAAGCCAGGCCGATGACCATAGCACAAGCCAGGATCATGGCAAGCAGTTTCTTGTGCATTTTTCTTTTCCTCCAATATGTGTGATTTGTGTCCACAGTGTAACAACCTGTTAACGCTGTGTTAACAATATTATAATCATACCCTATTTTGCGAGCCGCTTCAACCATTTTTCGCTGTAAAATTTGTGTCTTTTCTCCGATTTTCTTCCGACACTTTTGGGCATTTCGCCCCATCCCCCCTTCCCAGACGCAAAAACACGCACCTTCCGGAGAAGATGCGTGTCCGATTTCGATTTATTTTGCGTCCTGTGCCAGGAAATAGCCCATGGCCGCCTGGTAGCCGTAAAAGCCCAGCCCGCAGATCTGCCCCACGCAGGCCGCCGCCGTCACCGAGTGGTGGCGGAACTCCTCCCGCTGGTGGATATTGGAGATGTGCACCTCGATGCAGGGCACGTCCACTGCCTTGAGGGCGTCCAGGAGGGCGATGCTGTAGTGGGTGAAAGCGCCGGGGTTCATGACCATGGCGTCATACTTGCCGGGGGTGCTGTGGATGGCGTCGATGAGGGTGCCCTCGTAGTTGGACTGGACGAAGTCCACCGTGCTCCCGTTGGCTTCCGCAAAGGCGGTGAGCTGGCGGCACAGTCCGTCGTAGGTCTGCTCCCCGTAGATGCCCGGCTCACGCTGTCCCAGCAGGTTCAGGTTGGGGCCGTTGAGTACCAAAAATTTCATGGGTATCCTCCCTTTCCAAGGTCAATGCAGGTTAGAGGCGAAGTTGCCCAGCACCCGGAAGTGGTCGGCGGACTGGGTCAGCTCCCGGAACACGCCCTCCATGCCAGGGGCTGCGATGTCGCCGGAGAACTCCAGGAAGAACATATACTCCCAGCTCCGCCCCTGGATGGGACGGGACTCCAAGCGCACCATGTTCAGGCCGTGGACGGCGAAGATGGTCAAGATCTCATGCAGGGAACCGCTCTGGTGGGGCACGCAGAAGCAGGTGCTGACCTTATCCCGGTTAGGCCGCAGCTCCATGCGGGTGGAGATGACCACGAAGCGGGTGGTGTTGTTGGCGTTGCTGTTGATGGCCTCTGCCAAAATCTCCAGGCCGTAGATGGCGGCGGAACGCTTGCTGCAAATGGCCGCCTTGGTGCGGTCGCCGCTCTTGGCCACCATGTTGGCGCTGCCTGCCGTGTCCGCCTGGGGCACACGGTTCCAGTCCGGGTGCTTGTTCAAATACTGCTCACACTGGAACAGCCCCTGTTCATGGGAGTACACCGTCTGGATGTCCTCCAGCTTCACCCCAGGCAGGGCCATGAGGCAGTGCTGGATGGCCACGGTGGTCTCGCCCACTACAAAGCAGTCGTGCTGGGTCATCAGGTCGTAAATCTGCCGGATGGCGCCGGTGGAGCTGTTCTCGATGGGCACCACGCCGTAGTCGGCACGGCCTTCCTTCAAGGCTAGGAACACGTCCTCGAACTGTTCCAGCCCCACCGCGTGGATGTCCTCGCCGAAGAAGTCCACGGCGGCCATCTCGCTGTACGCGCCCGGTTCCCCCTGGTAGACCACACGGGGGTTTTCGATGGGAGCTTCCGCCCGGGCGATGTCGCCCAAGATCTTGGTCAGGTACGGGTTCTCCTGCCCCTCCAGCACCAGGCTCCGCTGCTGGCGGCGGCTGATGGCCATGATGTTCTCATACAGCTGCACCACGTCCGCCTGCAAGTCCGGGTTGGAGATGAGGTTGAGCTTTTTCGCCAGCACCTCTCGTTCCCGCGCCGCGTCCAGGACGGGCAGACCCACCTGCTGTTTGTACTCGCCCACTTCCCGGGTCACCGCCATGCGGCGCTCGAACAGGCGCACCAGCTCCTGGTCGATCTGGTCGATGCTCTGCCGCAGTTCCTCCAGTTTACTCATGCTCTTCTCCCCCCTGTTTCAAATTCCCAACAGTTCACAAATGGCCAGCGCTGCCGCCGCCTCGATGACCGGCACCGCCCGGTGGACGATGCAGGGGTCGTGACGGCCTTGGATGGTCAGCTTAGCGTCCTCCATGGTGGAGAAGTTGATGGTGTTCTGTTCTCGACCGATGGACGGTGTGGGCCGGATGGCCACCTGGAACAGGACGGGCATCCCGTTGCTGATGCCGCCGTTGACGCCGCCGCTGTGGTTGGTGCGAGTCTTCACCTGGCCGTTCTCCATATAAAAGGGGTCGTTGGCCTGACTGCCTCGCATAGCGGCGAAGTCAAAGCCAGCCCCAAAGGAAAGCCCCTTGACAGCGGGCACCGCGAACAGGTGCTGTGCCAGCACCCCCTCCACGTTGCAGCCCAAATCCGGGGAACCTACCCCCACAGGCAGTCCCAGGACAGCGCACTGGATGGCGCCGCCGATGGAGTCCAGCTCCTCCCGCGCCTGCAGGATCTCCGCCTGCATAGCCGCTCCCGCCTGGTCGTCAACGGTGGGGAAGGCTTTTTCGGACAGAGTTTGGAACAGGGTCGGGGTCAGTTCAACGGCCGCAAAGGAGGTGTCCTTTACAGTGCCTACCTGGCTGATATGGGCACCCACAGTGATGCCCCGCTGCGCCAACAGCTGCTTGGCTACGGCGCCGGCGAACACCAGCGGGGCGGTCAGGCGGCCGGAGAAGTGGCCGCCGCCACGGTAGTCGTTGCAGCCTTGGTAGCGAACGAAGCCGGTGTAGTCGCCGTGGCTGGGGCGAGCCAGGAAACGGGTCTTGGCGTAGTCCTTGGAGTGGTGGTCGCTGTTGTGGATGATGGCACAGAGGGGGGTGCCTGTCGTCTTTCCCTCAAAGACACCCGATAAGATCTCTGGGATGTCCGCCTCCTTCCGGGCGGTGGACAGAGGGCTCTTCCCCGGTGCCCGGCGAGCCATTTCCTTGGAAATGGCTTCCCTATCTAAGACCAGCCCAGGGGGCACCTGCTCCAGCACCACGCCGATGGCAGGGCCGTGGGACTCGCCGAAAATACTATATCTCATGGTCACTCACTCCGTTCTGGCGATGGTGCCGCCCAGCTGTTCATAGTTCTCCCAGAAGTTGGGGTAGGACTTGGCCACGCTCTCCGCGCCGGTCACTTCCACCACGCCGTCGGCGCAGGTGGCCGCAACGGCCAGCATCATGGCGATGCGGTGGTCTCCGTGGCTGTCACAGGTGCCGCCGTGGAGGTGCGGGACGCCGTGGATGATGAGTGCGTCGGGAGTCTGTTCCACCTGGGCGCCCAGTTTGTTCAGCTCTGCGGTGACCGCTTCCAGGCGGTCGCTCTCCTTCAGGCGCAGGCGGGCGGCGTCCACAATGTGGGTGGTCTCCCCTGCCCGCAGGGCAGCGCGCACGGCCAATGCCGGCACCAAATCCGGACACTGGCGGACGCTGAGGGTCACAGTGCCGGTGGCGTCCAGCTGGCGGGCGTAGTCGCAGATGATCCGGTCGCCCTGGGCAGAGGATGTGCTCAGGCCGGTGACGGTCAGCGGGTTGCCCATGCTGGCGGCGACGATGTAATTGGATGCTTGGGAGTAGTCCCCCTCCACGGTCACCTCCGCCGGATGCCCCACCTGGTTGCCCGGCACCTTCCAGCCGGTCTCTGTGGGGTGGGCGACGATGCCGAATTGCGCCAGCGCCTCCAAGGTCAGCTCCACATACCCCTTGGACTCCAGAGGGGTGGTCAGAACCAATTCCGAATCCCCTTCCAACAGCGGCAGCGCGTAGAGCAGTCCAGTGATGAACTGGGAGGAGACGTCCCCCGGCAGCTCGAACCGTCCCGGCTTCAGGGTACCGGAGAGGGTGATCTGCCCTGGCTGTCGTGTGAAAGTGATGTTCTGACGGGTGAAGATGTCCTCATAGGGCTTGTAAGGCCGTTCCATCAGCCGTCCCCGCCCCCGGAACACGCCGCCGCCGGCCACGGCCAGCGCCACCGGCATGAGGAAGCGGATGGTGGAACCGGACTCGCCGCAGTCCAACGTCGGGAGGATGCCGGTGCTGGGTCTGCCGCGGCCGATGCCGGTCACGATCTCGCCCCCCTGGGACTCCACCGCGCCCAGCTGGGTCATGCAGTCCAGGGTGGCGCAGATGTCCTGGGAGTGAGCCAGGTTGTGGATGCGGCTGGTGCCGTCGGCCAGGGCTGCGCCGATGATGAGGCGGTGTGCCTGGCTCTTGGAGGGGGGCACCTGGATGGTTCCGCTGAGTTTTCCCGGAGTGATGGTAACCTTCATAGGGACTCCTTTTCGATCTCTTCAATCAACTGGAACAGTTGTGCTTTTTCCATGGGGATGGCCTGCGCCTGCCCCAGCTCGGTGAGCAGGATGACGCTGATCTTGCTGCCGCTGCCCTTCTTGTCCAGGCCGATGGCACTCTGATAGTCCTCCATGGTGCAGGGGATGTGGTCGGGCAGTCCGAAGTTCCGCACCACGGTCTTCAGCAGCAGGGGCAGCTCGCCGGGGGTCATCCCCAGCCGGACGCCCAGCTCTGCCGCCCGGCACATACCGGCGGCCACGGCCTGGCCGTGGGTACAGGTCTCGTAGTTGCCCGCCTTTTCGTAGGCGTGGCCTAAGGTGTGGCCGAAGTTGAGGAGCATCCGCAGGCCGGTGTCTCGCTCGTCCTTGGCCACGATGGCGGCTTTGATGGCGCAGCAGGTGTGGAGGACTTCTTCGATCCGGGCCATTACCGCTGCCCGGTCATGACAGTGATAGAGCAGGTGGAAGAAGGCGCGGTCGGCGATGCAGCCGTACTTGATGACCTCCGCTATGCCGTCGGCAAAGGCTTCATCGGACAGGCTGTCCAGCACGTCCGGGTCCATGAGCACCCGTTTGGGCTGCCAGAAGGCACCGGCCAG
>JABLTL010085725.1_pt1 | contig 14910 bp, 21 predicted proteins | sample 7160151 | NCBI WGS metagenome assembly JABLTL01 (sample SAMN14651223, study PRJNA627086) | human gut metagenome | isolation source: feces | host: Homo sapiens
ACATCCTGTACCACTTCATTTTTGCTGTAAGTAATTCCAAGATACGATAATAATGGTAAGGTATCTGATAATTCATCACTGGTTTTTAATCTTGCAAATGCACCTTTTAAAGTAATCTCGTCTTCATCTCTTTCAAAAAGTGCAGATTTTCTTCCGGTCTCTAATTTTATACGGTCCAGCCTTTCATATTCGATCACTTCTTTTTTGACAACCAACTCATATCGATACTCAGCCAGTTTGGTTCTAAAGAATAATTCAAATTCCGTCGGTTCATTTATTGTTTTTTCATCAAAAGCAAACGGTTCTATCACCAGTTTTTTCATTTTGATTGCAACATCCTCATTGTTGCTTGTAGCATACAATGGTCTCAATACCTTGGTAACCAGACTATGCAACGCTTCTAAAACATTTGATTTTCCACCACCATTCGGACCATACACTGCAGATACCGGTAAATACAATTCATCGTCTATATCTTTTATTACTCTATCTTCATGCTCAGAAATGGTGGCAGCCTGCATGTCAAATGTTACCTCATCTCGTATACTTTTAAAATTTTTTACTGTAAATTGGCATAACATCTTTTTTACCTCCACTTGTCCAAACTTCTTTCCTATATCCTTATTATATCCCCATTTTGAATTTTTACAATGATTATTTGAGATAAACTCTCATATTTTTTGTCATAATCTCACATTTGTTGATTTTCGTCAAATTCATACTACTTAAAACGCAATACCTTCGGCCTCCATTTCAATTAAATTTTACTGTATTATTTGGCCTTCCCCATCAAGCCGATGTCCTTTCGTTATATTATTTCCTCTCCTCTGTTCCATCTCCTCCCGCAATGCCTTTTCCACCTTCTCCCTATTCGCTTCTATCATCACTTTTAATATGTATTCGGCAGTCACTTCCACCGGATTTGGATTATGAAATCGATAGTTCAATTTTCTCTTCGCCACGGTGAAGTTTCCACCTCCTCTCCCAAAACTCTTTGTCCATTATTATGAAAAATCAGCTAAAAATAGTCCTGCATATTACTTTCAGCATCACACTTTTCCATTCGCAGCTGAATTTATTCATCCTGAATGATTTTTTTCATAAGCTGCAGATTATCTGAAGCCATCTTTTTTCTTCGGCTCTCTCCATCCACCTTCACAGGAACACACATTTGCAGTACACGATCATATATCCTTTGCTTCAATAAATCCGGCTCCTGTTTCATATTTGCCAAAGACAGGTTTGTAGTAACAATCAATGGTCTACCTGAACAGTAACGCCGGTCTATCACACTGAATACATTTTCTAATGCATATTCTGTATTCCGCTCCATTCCAAAATCGTCAATAATCAGCAACTCATACTTCGATAATGCCTGGATATATTCTTCCTTTTCCTGCAGCGCAAATAAATCATTCAGTATCGTATTAAAGTTTGTCATTTTTACAGTAACTCCCTGATCTAATAATGCATTCGCAATGCAGCCAGCCAGAAAACTTTTCCCCGTACCTACCGATCCCCAGAACATATATCCCATATGCATCTGTTTCATTTTCGTCCAGTTCGCTACATACTGCTTTGCCTTTTCAACTGGTAAACCGTTATCATTTTTTGCATTTTCAAATGTCCAGTTCTGCATTACAGTTTCCGAAAAACAGATACTTTTGTTTCTTAAAATTCGTTCACACTGCTCTTTTTCCTTGTGATACCTCATATCCTGTTCATAATATTTTCTTTCACAAGCACACTGCCTGTGATGCTTTTTATTTTCTTTTACCGAGCCTTTCGGATAAAACTCTTCTACCGGTTCCTTGCATTTCATACAATAATATCTTCCATCTGCACCTTTAAACACATTTTTACGATCTATCACAGACTTTCCCCCTCTTCGCATTCATAATTCATTGAATTAAATTTTATCCTTTTATCCTTCATTTTTTGCCTTACTTCATAATTACTATTACATTCTTCTTTTTCATTTGCTTTATTACTAGGCGCCATATTTCTGTTCGTTAGTAAGCCACATTTATGTCCCGCTGATGGCTCTGTTTCTGCCCTGTTAACAGTTTCATTTGCAGCTGAACTTTTTTGTAATTCCTCTGCTTCCAGATCTTTTTTCTCCGGAATGCATACATATATATGCTTTGGCTTTGAAAATCCGCAAAATTTACGAACAATCCATCCTGCATCTTCCAGTTCCTTTAATGCATTTTTTACTGAGGATCTGCATTTCCCCATTTTTCAGACAGTTCTGCAAGCGGAAATACTACAAACACCCTCTCTTGTTCATCCAACCACCCGTTTTTCTGTGAAATCCGAGCTCGATCATACAAAAGCATATAAAGAACTTTTGCATTTTGGCTCACTAGAACATTCAATAAAAATTTTGGATATTGAAAATATGGAATCTGATTTTTCACTTTATTTTTTGTTATATATTGCATCTTTCTTTCCCTCTCTACCTATCATTTTCTTTAAGTGCACTTATACAAAATTTTTGAAATATTTTTTTGAAACTTGCCTCCCAAATTTGGGAAACGAAATTTATTTTCTCGCAGGCAAATATTTTCCATGTCTTCCTAATCTGTTCTAATTCAAATATTCCGTTTATTCACTTTCAATAATTTCCCTGCACTATTCGTATGGCCATATAGCGTTATACAAAAAAGTTTTTCTAAAAAGCGCTTCCCAATTTTGGGAAGCACTTTTCAGACCATGCAACAACAATATCTATATAAGCAAAAAATACTCTGCATTATGTTTCAAAATCCACATAATACAGAGTATTTGCTATTTGTATTTGGCAATAGAACTATTTGTTATATATTTTTTTCGTTAAAGTAGTTTTTTCAATTATGTCATTTTATCCCTGACAATACTGTTCTACCAAACAAGAGCAAGATCCACTTGGGTTTTACCTTAACTCATTTTTCAAATAATCGCGGTCCTACTCCAAGTCAGATCTTGATGGGGATTACGATTCCCCATACCCTCGTCAAAATCATGATTTTTTCATCTGTTGGCTTACACCAAAATGTGTTCACAGTACGCAAATGATATTGCAATAGAACCATCAATATCATACACCTAAGTTACTTTGTAATTTCAAAAATATATTTACAAATTGAGATGCTTTTTACATGACGGACACCAACATCTTTCCATTAAGTGGTCAGCACGTGGATTCCATCTATAACCACAAATCGTACATACTGCATCCACTTTTTCTTTTGATCCAATGTAATTATTTACAACGATACTGTTATTACTTTTTTTCAATATTTTGTCAAAATATTTATCTGCACGAACGCATTTTTTTGCCTTTTCTGACATTACTAATTTTTTTCCAAAATTTTCCTTTTTTCTACATTCAGGACACTCGGGAATTCTTTTTATTAATGTTCCATATCTGGTCTTCCATTCATGTTCACATATTTTACATTTCAGCTCAACAGGTGAACTAACATTCACAAAAGAGGCTAAGGATATATTGGAAGATGCCAAATAATTTTGAATTTCATTTATTTTCTTGATTCTATTTTCTTCACGCTTTCCTTCCGTCCATTCCGTAGAACCTAATTTTTTAGCATAAACCTCGACGGCATATATATGAAAGATCACTTTGTTTAACATATTCGTGTCAATATTTTTTACCCATTCCATCCTCAAATGGTATATATCTCTCCCTTTCGCTTCATAAAAAAATTGTTCTTTATATGCCAACGAATCGCTATTATTTGTTTTTATTTCTAATATTGCTTTCGAAGTTGAAAGGTCACATAATGCAAGAATATTATTATCTGAATCAACAACAAGTTCTTGTGATAATATATGTTCATTTTTAAAAATTTCAGATTTAATATAATCAATTAAAGGTTCAATCTGTTCTTTAAGATTATTATTAGTGGCATTTATACGTTTTTCCATTTCCTTGTCTTTATTATGAACTGCAGTAATGGTTCCATCAGGATTAAAAATCATCGGAACCGTTTCTACAGCATTAGGAATTTTTCCAATAAAATCCAGTTTCATCTTATTTTTCATCAAAAATTCTGTTGAATCTTGTTTTTCAACATTCAACAGTGTATTGATTAAATGTTCTATTGTCATGCCAGTAAAATTAGTATGAAACTTTTCCATTCCTCTTGCGTCAATTTCAAATGACTTAACAAGAATACTATTACATTCTATATATGGTCTTTCAGAAAGTACCTTACTCAAATTTGGATGAGAAGACAATAAACTAGCCGGTATAATATATTCATTGTTAAGTCTAAACACATTATCCTCAGAACCACCTTCCGTAACAAGGTAAAAATATCCATCCATTTTTTCAAATAACTGCCACTCAAGTTTGCAATCGTTTAAACTATTATGCACATCCTTAACATCTGCTATTTTAAACAATATACATAAATTATCTTTAGTAATATTTCCATATGAATATCGTGAAGAAATAATATTTCTCTTAATATTTTGAAATTTTAATTTTTCAAATCCAACTATTCTGTGTCTTTTCATGTATTCTTTAAGAAAGTTGCCATCAAAATTTTTTCCAGCATAATATAATATTGTCCTTTTTTCTAATTCAAATTCTTCAACTATACGATCAAATTCTCTTTGTGTAAGAGCCGATGCCCCTAGCAAATCTTTTTCTGTAATGCCATTAATACGAGTTGTAAAAATCTTACGATTCAATTCTAAAGGTAAAAACTTACTATATTCTTTACCATCATCTGGTTTATAAAATGAAATCGATAACAAGTCATCTCGTTTTGATTTCAATCCATTTGTTTCAACATCAAATACTACATATTCTGTTGGATCTGTGTTCACTCTTTTCATACCTGATTCCCCTTCAAATTATCTCATATTCCCTAAACAGAAATCATTCAAAATCCATTTTTATCACAGAATTTATATAGACTCCTTATTTTTTAATAAACGTAGATGTTTATAATTCATCGATTTAATTATTGGATTTCCTTCCATTGCATCTAGAACATAGAACCTGTAAATTAGAAGCAACCGTCTTTCCACCTTTTGAAACAGGAATAATATGATCAATATGCAACCCTACTTCATCAGGCATGTATTTTCCACATATCTGACATGTATAATTGTCTCGAATCATAATTTGCTTCCTCAATGCCTTTGTCATAAGTTTTCTTTGATTCTTACTATGATATTCATTTAGTGTACATTCAAATCCGATATCTCTAAGCATTTTATACCGATCAACTAATGCCTGATAATTGCAGGTATAGAGTTTATCCTGAACCGTTACTTTGTAAGATGTTTTTTGATAATTAACCTGCTTATATCTGGTCTGTTGCCGAACAAATACAAAATGGAACATGTTCTCGTCATCTAAGCATTCGTAATATTGTTTCTGCCTTAAATTTTTAAATAACGATTTATTTAAAACCTGCTGGCAATCACTTTTCCATGCTTGAACTTTCCTATAGTGAGATTCAAACGCGCCTATTCCTACATTGTTTATATATTGATCCAGTAAATCCTCAAATTTTGGCTGTCTCTTGCCGGAAACATTAAAGTCATATTCATAATAAGGATAATGAAATGGGGACCTCATGATTGGATAAACTATAACTGCTATTAACGCACATAGTCCTCCGAATAATATTAACTCATTCATTTTTATCTCTTCTCCCTTGTCAGTGATATTATGTTAATTTTACAGCTAAAAAACAAATTACGTCAATATATTCGCACATTTATCCCTTATTTTCAGGTTTTACACTTTATTATCTTAAAAAGAATGTAAAAAACTAAAAAAAAGCGACCTCCTGCGAAGCCGCTTCAAATACAACTTTTAGTTTTCAATCTTTTACCGTTGTTATAAATTGATAACTTATCCTATTCTATTTTCCAGATAAATCGTTCTGTAATGTTACAACCATATGTACCGTCGACTTACTAATTCCATACTTTTTTGCCGCCTGACGCACCGTTGCATTATTGTCTATGATATATCGTGCAATTTCCATTGCCCGTTCCTCGATATAACCTTTCACGAAAACTCCCCACATAGTTTGCTTTTTTACAATCTATGCAGGGAGTTTTTGATGTATGTCTGTATCATTCTGGCAAACGATTATCTTCCACAACACTTTTTATATTTTTTACCGGAGCCACAGGGGCAGGGATCGTTTCTTCCGATTTTTGGCTCTGTCCCCACATATGGCGTCTGCATTTCCAGCCCATTCATATAATTCCAGGCATCTCCTTCCTCTGCTCCTACCAATATCTCCGAATCATCCGCAACATATTTTCTCTGCCAACGGGATTCATTGTATGAAGCTTAATTGGATAAAAACGTTCATTCTCCGCCAGCCAATCCAATAATTTAATCCCATCCCCACCATCATAAGCATAATCTCCTAAATCATGATCACAATCAATTAATAAAATGGGTTCCTCCGCTTATTCAATTGTTCTCTTTGCAATATTAACACTTTTGCACCATACATATCCTTCTGGAGCAGGTCGTATATCATCCAGCCATATCTTCATACATTTTCCTTTATACATAGTCATCTTTTTTCATCTGCTTTCCATTCTATATCCAAATATGATCTATAATGACTACTATTATCATAAATTATTTTTTCTACAGATTCCAGACCAAATTTCTTCATTATTTCATTAATGTATTCTTCACCTATATTTGGATTCATATATAGAATACACAGATTTTTTGAAGTAATTTCAACCCGACCACGAGGATAATAATTATATGGATACCGACATTTTTGAGGCTTTATTTTCTTCCAAATTTTTCTATGCACATAAGAATCTCCCGACTTTGAAATCCCATATTCATATTTTTGCTCATCAAATGGAACTGCCCAGATTTCTCCGTCTATTAGCCAGAACACTCCTTTATGTGGTCTTGCTAACATTTTCGTTTTCCTTTGACATAATCATCCCAATCCAATTCATCTTTTGAAACAATCTTTGCCTTATATAGCGGTGATAAATATTGATACACTTTTCTATGATTAAAGAAATAATCTCCATGTTTTAACGCACCAGTTTCAATCTCTCCTTCCGAATTCACATATTCACATTGTATTCCACAACAATCATCTCCTACTTCTTTGAGCCGACAATAAAAAGCACCCGGTGCATATGGTCTGCAGTCTATAACCAGGACATCACCTGGCTGATATGGAACAGGCAAGTTTAAATCGGGACATACCGAATGAAACTGTCCCTCTGCTATCCTTCCTAACGATCCTTTTAAATAATTTGACGATAACTTTTCATGAATAAAATATTGAATCTCTCCATCTTTATTCATGATGTATGCGTACATCGGTGATAAAAATTCGTTTTCCTTGCTCTCGTTCTTGCCACTAAAATATAATTCAACCCGCCAATATAAAGTTTCCCATGTAGAATCCGGATCATTCCAGTAATATTCCTGTACTGCCTTTTTCATGTCTTCAAAAGATGTCATAATATATGGGCCATCCATAATATCACTTTTATTATCATCATTATAACCCATCAACTGTATAAGAAAAATCTTTTCACTTTCCATCGTTAAATATTGCACTGCCTGATCCATACACTCGCAGCATAATTTCAGATAATCCATATCCTGTTGCTTTATGTCTGATGTTGCTCTCAGCTTATACAATAATCCCTGTTTTCTTTTTAAACCGACTGGTGCTCCGGCAATAATTGACACATAGTCTCTCAACTTCAGTCGTTCTGCATGTTCCATTAAATATACATGCAATTCCGGTGATTCAATTAAATCCAAAATCTCTTGTTTTAATTCTATCGTCATATAAATCTATTCACCACTTTCTCTTATCACATCATTTTCAATTCCATATCTCTCAAGTGCATCGTACACCTTGTGATACACCATCTGATTCGGATAATATCTATAATCAGCAAATATCTTGATACCGTCTTTATAGAAATATTCATGGATAGCCGCCGCACATCCTGAACTTCTGCTTTCGCCATATTCACATTGACAGATGATATCTTTTCCTTCTTTTTTTGCATTGAAAATAAATTCTGCAAGATCATCTACTTCTGGAAAATATGTCTCGTAAGTCAAATGATATTTCGGCAATACTGCCAGATCAATGTCATGCAGTGCTACCTGAAATACACAATTCGTTTTCGCCGAATAGTCTACCGGCCTGTATTCCGCATCACGGAATTTTCCTGGCGGATCATAGAAACTGATTACCACTGCATTTTCCGGGAAATCTTTTTCTAATAATTTTTCTATTGATTTTCTTGAATAAATGGATATTTTCAACTTGTTTCACTCCTATCTATGCTTGATAAGTAATAGGATATATTATTGTATGGGGCAAAAATGGCTCATTTCTGAGCATATAAAAAACAGTGCCAAAACACTGTTTTTACTTCGTATATTCTATAAGTAAATCATTTGCATATTAAAGGTCTGATTTCACTCAATCTATTTTCTAATGTCGTTTTCAAGTTAAGTATATCATATGGCTCTTGTTCTTCTGAATTTATAGCTTCTTTATTCTCTTTATCATCATCTTTAAAAGTCTTTATAAATGACTCTGCAGCCATAATTTTCTGCATTTTAGACCAAACAATAAAATCCAATTGTAATGGTGTAATTGAATTTTCCTTGCAATATTGCTTTATAACATGAGCATAAAATTCGTATGGATATTCTTCTTTTATACAACTTTTTTCCCACGTCCTTTGCATAGAACTCCACGATCCTATTGACTCCGCTTTTAACTTCTTCTTTTCACCTTTTGTAAATAAATTCTCTGGCAATTTTTTATAATTTTCAGGATAACTCTCGGCATTTGAAAAATCATCTTCCTTAAATTTCCTTTTGAACCATTCCAGACTAAAACTATCTAACGGCATATGACATTTATCAAATTTCTTTTTATATTTTTCTCCACCTCTACATCTATCGCATATGCAATATAAATATTTAAATGCCATATTTATTATTTTTTGCGCCTGACCATATGTAATTTCATCCACAAGATACTTCTTATAGGAATCTATTAACGCTTTACACCAACCTGAATATTTATCATCAAACTTTTCATCACCATCAAAATAATTGCAAAGTTCTTTTGCGACATCTGTTAACGGTTCTCTCATAGGATTTTCCTCTGTATTAGGTCTCTTTTTATCCCACACTTTTTTTCTTTTTAATAACTCATCTCCTTCTTCTCTTGCCTTAGTACTCCAATGAATTGTCCGACAAGCATCCAAGTACCCTTGATACAGAGCATCTTTATAAACTTTTTCACATTCCCAATCTGCTTCAGTCTTATCTGAAAAGTATTCACAGCACGGCTCTTTTTTTATTGTTCCAATAAAATCATCTACCGAATCTTTTATTTCTTTTTCAATCTCTTCTTTTATTTCTTCTTTAGTTTTCTCCATCTTCCGTATCTCCTTCCAAAACTCTCACAAGTTCTCCCCACACTTTCACCATCGCATAGGTATCCAGTTCGCAATATTTCAATAAATTATGCCTTGCCTTCTTCTGCTCCTCCGCTGGCATATCTTTTATCCTCGGAAATATCGTCATTGCCTCTGAGTCATTGTGTACACCTTCCAGATTATGATAATTCAATTCCGGATCATCCGGGAATATCGCCGGCATCTTCGGCTTTCTCTTCCAGCTTGTATTTATCCATCCACAACATCTTCGGACATTGCCACAATCTGCAATATTTCGACTTTGAAAAATGATTCTTCATCTCTTATGCCTTTTTTTAATCTTCATATGCTTCCCACGCTTTTTTCAAGTCATCCCTTAATTTATCTCTTAATCTCTTCGGCTGCAATATCACCACATCCGGCGCATAATTTTTTGCGAACTGCTCCGCTGCACGTTCATTTACATGCACGCTCACCGATACATGCGTATCCGTTTCTTCTGAAAAATTCACCCCTTTTCCAAATAAATCAATCACATCGGATATCATTGCTTTTACGATTCTAAATTTAACAAACACATTTTCACTGGAATACATATACACATGCTCTTTCATATATTCATTCAGATTCATTGGCTGATGTCCGGACCATTTCAAAGTTTCAAATGGCTTACCTTTTTCCTCAAGAATCTGTATGTTTCGAATCCTGTCTACACGGTAATTCGAGATATCATCATATTTATCATAGTTGCAGATCAGATAATACTTTCCCTCCTGCACAGCCATTTGATATGGCGTAATGATATATTCCCGTACACTACCATCTTCCCGTTTTTTCAAATGCATTTTCTTATCTGTATGGTATTCTGCATATTCAAATAAAACCTTCTTCTTTTTACGGATTGCATCGTCTAATATAGCAATATTGTAAAACACCTGTTTATTATCTGTCCGTTCAACCGGCAATGGATAAATATACTGCGAGCAAGATTTAAAATATATATTAGATAACGACTCTAATTTTTTAATCAGCTCTTTTGCCTGGCTATAAGGTATATGTTTTGAAAACAACATGCTGTCTATTAATAGGCGCAATTCTTCATTCGTGAATTTCTGCTTCAGGTAAAAATCCGTCCATAACAAATCGTCTTCCGAGATTTCTTTATCCGCAAAATCCGAGGTGCCTTTATATGATACAAAATCTTTTTTTCTGAAAATATCTTTCCGTGATACTTCTCGATATTCAATATTGCTTCCATATTCAATCAGATTTAAGAGATTTCTTTTCACGGCTTTCCTGTCAACCGTCATTTCATACTCTCTTCTCAAAATATCCTGTATCTCTTTCTGGCTCAGTCTATGTTCTTCATCCGTATATTTCTGCAAGATATCTAAAATATACAAAATCACCAATTTTTTTGGATGTATATCACTCATACTTTTTGCTCCCTGTTCTGTGCAGTTCATATAATATCATTGTATGCCTACACTTCACAGATTTCAATGGGCATAAAAAGACCGAACAGTAAAATATCATTCAACATCTCATCTCTTGTACATAATTTTCGACTCTATAATCTTGTATAATCCGGCATAACAGGAAATCCGTTTTTATCGTATTGAATTTTATTATTTTCTTCATAAGTATCTGTCCATACCTGAACAGCCACTTCATATCCTGTTGCTATTTTGATATTATTTTTATCAACAATTGATGTAGTCCAATGGTATTGACTTTCACTCGTCAGTATATAGATTAACTCTTCTTTTTGTTTTGTTGACAATCTTATAGGATTCTTTTCCGGAACATACTCCGGTTTATCCAATCGAATGAATGCACAATTTTTCAAATCCCACATATTATCTAAGAATACATGCAGATATGGTATTGTTGTCTCCGTATCATGTTGCTCTATCGCAACCTCAATACTTGATCTTTTGCATAATTCTGGATTTATAAGTGCCAGACAAAGATCGTCCTGTTCACTTTTCGTATTATTTCCCATGTATCATTCCTCCACTACAAATTTGTACTAACTTTATCTTAATGGTTCTGATGGGGCAAAAAAGGTACACAGATTGTTTATTACTTATTCCAAATTCCTTTTTCTTAATTACCCACATCAGCTTGTCTATATTTTGTTCTATGTTATTGCGTCCACATGTACCGTCGACTTACTAATTCCATACTTTTTTGCGCCTGCCGCACCGTTGCATTGTTGTCTATGATATATCGTGCAATTTCCATTGCCCGTTCCTCGATATAACCTTTCACAAAAACTCCCCGCACAGTTTGCTTTTTTACAATCTATGCGGGGAGATTTTTATGTATGTCTACATTGAAGGTTTCTTAATCAAACCTGGGCATTTGTGCCAATGTGTCTGTTATTTGTCGCAACTCATTTGTTCTTTTTTTGATAGCAACACCCAAACTGCAATTTATAAACGAACTCTCCTTGACCTCTTTTTCGTGCCAATCATCTCCAAACATTTTCATTTTTTCTATAAATTGATTTACTTCCAACTTTGTCATTTTTTCTTTTCTCCTTAACCGTTTTCCTGTCATAGTTTATCTTTTATATGGTTTACCAATATCATAAAATCACACTGCATCTTCAATACTTTGCTTATTATATTTCACACCCTTATATAAAATCGTCAATTCATCCAGGTAATCATAAAACGCATCACTTCCAACTTTCAGAGCACTTCCTTTGAACTCGACACCAGATAATGCCTCACAGTATGCAAATGCAACTGGTTCTGATACAGCATCTGTTTTCTTCAATTCAGCACTACTATTATTGTTTGTGGCAGATGTACTTTCATCTGCCACATTATTATCCTTCCCCGTTCCACACCCTATTGCCAGACACAGCATACATGCTGCCATACAGATAATGACTAATTTTCTTCTCATCGTATAAACCTCCATATTATCTTTTCGTATTCCGTTGACATTGTTTTTTAATACAGAAATATTTTCTTCAGTACCTATCCATGTTCAACTGGTATGTATCATTATATAGTTTTTGATAAATCCCTGTATTCACGATTCGTGATGTTCCTCCATCAATTCATCCAACAGCACATGATAATGTTGCGCTATTACATAAGCGGTCAACAAATCTGGTAAGCGATATCCGCTTTCATAATTTGCTACCGTAGTTGCTCCATATCCAAGGAATTCTCCCAACATTGCCTGCGTTTCATTATTCTCCTCGCGTAATCTGCGAATGTTCTCACCTACAATTTTGTTCCATGGGTTTGTCTGCTGTTTCATAAACAAGTCCTTTCTGCCGGTTTCGGCAATACCTTTTTATTTGTTTCATAAAAGGACTTGTAAATTTCGCGAATTTATTGCATAGAAAAAACCTTTGCATCATTTTTTGACGCAAAGGTTTTCATGCAACAATCTAAAATCATTATACTTATCCTAAAACTGTTCTATTTGCAAGAGCATATGCAATCGTTAAGATGAGATCATCGATTGGATTGCCTGGCATCAAATCAATTGGTGAAATCCAATAAATGATGAGACCAATCAAAAGAATTATCTTTATTTTCTTACTCATAGTTTTTATCTCCTTTCTGGTATTCATGTTTTTCAAATGCTAATCCATAAATTTAACTTCAACTTCCTTGTCGCCTACTACATCATCCAACAAGTTATGAATTAAAGTTTCTAAATTTTCATCTCCATTGGCAAACAAACCTTGCAGATCAATTGCTTCATTTTCTGCTATGTCATTCTCTGCTTCTTCAATTGCTTTTGCTACATCCTCCTTTGTGGTCCAATTAAAAATTGCTTTCTTCTCATCAACATATTTGATAGAACTTGGATCTACATGCGGAGTGTCCAACAGTTTTGTATGTGGGACAGAAACAATTACTTTATCATTTTTGATATCCACTTTTATCGCTTCTACATCTATACCTACTTTAATGGTTGCATTATACTCCATAACAAATCCTTTTTTTGTGATAAATGGAATACTTCCTTCTTCTAATGGTACCTTGCCTGAATATGTAAGTTTCTGTGTTGCTAATTCCCCAATATTCTCTAATTTTCCTGTAACATAACCGACGGAAACTTCTGGTTCTTTATGAGTTATGTTGTAAATTGCTGTATGTGTTGACCAACCAACAATGCATCCAATCACCAGTCCAATAACAATCCAAACACAAACATCTTTTGCTTTGCTACGTATTTTATTTAACTTGTTATTTGTTTTCATCTCAGATTCTCCTCTATATGTGTGCTAATTTCTTGCTTACTTTTTCCATTGATATTTTGATTTCTACAAATTTTCTTTCATGTTATTCGCATTCCTCCCTGACACCGCTTTCCTTTGCTCCATTTTCTAAGTTACAAATATTTTCTTTCATGATTGCCGTCACACCAATTTCTTCTAAAAATTTTGTATGTTCCTGCTTTTTTCCTATAAGTTTCAGTGAAATGATTCTTTCTTTAACATTCATCTGTTTTGTTTCCTCTCTTGTTTTTATGCTTAAATGATAACGAAATTTTCTCTTCAAAAACAGGAATGTTTCAGCATAATAAGCCCGTTATTTCACCAAAATGAGAAAAATAATAGCGCCTTTTCTTTTCCGAAAAAGACGCCATAACATTATATTATTTTCGATTTTTACTTGCCTCATATTTTTCCATATTAATAGTTCCATTTGCAACCATCTGCTCCGACCAAAGCTGCAATGCTTCCACTGTAATAGAAATTTTTTCCAACGCATTCTGGATATCCACAAAATCATTTATCTCTGAATCATCAATGGTCCCATCAGCAGTTATGCCTATTAATCTACGCTGATTATCTTGAACGGTGTTCAAAGAATCTACCAGACGCAATACAATTTGGGAAAGGTTCTGTATTTTAACTTCCGGAACATACTGTCGTCCAATTGGACATTGATTGGAACAATAATAATTACATAATTCCGGTGATTTGTATTTTTCAGACATTACTAACACTTCATCCGGATGTGGTTCGCATCTCTCATTTTCTATTTTTTCAATACGCTCAGGTGCAATTGTCTCCAGCAAATCACTTGCTGTTTCCCTTGTTAATCCTAATTTTTCCCTCTGTTTGAAATATATATTTTTATTTTCTTTTGAAGATACTCTTGGCACTATTCTAATCCTCCCCATATACCTTTTCAGACATTATCTTATCATTTTTCCACAGAAATAGCGATCCACAATCTTCCAAATTTAATTTTTAGTAAATTGCAAATATCTAACCCACTCCATACTCAAAAACAAAAGCAAGCCCATCACGAACATCTCCTCTGAGACATCCGTTCAAGCCTGCTTTCTTCCACACCTTATTTAATGAAATATATCACATTCACATTCCGTTCTATATTGTTACAACCGCATGTACCGTCGACTTACTAATTCCATATTTTTTTGCCGCCTGACGCACCGTTGCATTGTTGTCTATGATAT
>JABLTL010164612.1_pt1 | contig 14868 bp, 18 predicted proteins | sample 7160151 | NCBI WGS metagenome assembly JABLTL01 (sample SAMN14651223, study PRJNA627086) | human gut metagenome | isolation source: feces | host: Homo sapiens
AGGTGGTCGAGTTGGTTTATGGCACCAGTCTTGAAAATTGGCGTGCGTTTATAGCGTACCGTGGGTTCGAATCCCACCCTCTCCGCCACATAAGAAAAGTTAGATAAAACCTTATCTAACTTTCAAATTAACTAAATTATTTTTGTAGGTGTACCCAAGTGGTGAAGGGGATTGTTTGCTAAACAATTAGGTCCCGTAAGGGGCGCGGAGGTTCGAACCCTCTCACCTACGCCAAAATAGCATGATTTTTTTATTTTGTGCTATTTTTTATTTAAAATATTTTTAATATCTATTATATAAATAAAAAAAGAAAAAACCCTTAAAATTTTTTCTTTTTTTATTTATTATATTTTTATTATGATGCAACATTCTTTGTGAATTGATAAATAACGCCAGCTATTGCAGATGCTGCAAATACCATTCCTGCACCTATTACATAAGGCATTAAAGTTTTCTTATACTCTGCTTTTTCTTCTGCACTACCCATCATATATTTCAAACCTAAAACAATTAAAACTATAACAGATGCTACTGAGCCTATTGTACTAACAATTGTAATTACTTGATTTCCAATCTTTTCAATTCCTGATGTATCTGCATTAGAAGAACCTTTAAACTTTGTAGGATTTGGTGCTCCATTTGCTGCAAAAACAGCTACATTTAAGAAAATAGAAGATAAAACTATTAAAATCAAAAATACATTTATTATTGTTTTTACTTTTTTATTCATACTACTTCTCCTCCTTTTTTTCTATATTTTTTATTTAAACATTAATACCTAATTTATTATACCATATATTAACTATATTTTCAAATAGTTGCTAATTTGATTTCTATAACTACCAACTATTTGCTATAGAATATATTATTCCCGCTAGACTAGATCCAGAAAAAACAATCATCGAACCGATCATATATGGCATTAAACTTTTTTTATACTCTGCTTTTTCCTCAACACTTCCCAACATATATTTTAATCCAATTATAACTAGTACTACTACTGAAGAAATAGAACCTATTGTACTTACTAATGTTATTATTTTATTTCCTATATTTTGTGCTTCACTATTTGATACCTGTGTTCCTTTTATATTATCAAAAGTTATATCAGCTTTACATGTACACAAATTGGCATAAATCATTAATATAAATAATACATATATTACTACTTTTTTCACTATTTTTTTATTCTTATATTTCATATGTTTTTCACCTACTTATTTTAAAATTTTTGCCAATGTTGCTAATATATTACTTATAGCAAAGACCATAATTGCTCCTATTATGTATGGCATCATCGTTTCTTTGTATTCTGCCTTTTCTTCTGCACTTCCTATTATATATTTAACACCTATTATAATTAATACAATTACTGATAATATACTCCCCAAAAATTGAATTCCCCCAATTACTTTGTTTCCAAGTGTTACAAATTTTGTTCCTCCAGAAACTCCTTGTGGTTTATAATCATCTGGATTAATTATTGCAATTGATTGATTATTAGTGATTATTATAAGAAAAGATGACAATAATATTATTACACTCATAATAGAAAGACACTTTTTCAATTTTTCTACACTCATATTTTCTCTCCTTAATCAAATTATATAATTTTTTTCAAATTTTTTCAACAATTTTCGTTAATTTCTTTACAATTTTTTAAACTTTACATAATCCTGAAAATGCGTTATAATATATTTGTAAAACAAAATTGTTATTTTTTTAAAGAAAGGAAAGCAAACTATGATTCAAACTTTAATTATCTGTATTATTATCTATCTACTATTAAGATACTCTATCAAAAATAAGATACGGTGGTTAAGAAATTTATTAATTGCCTTTTTAATACTATTGTTGGTAGTACTACCAACCACTGTATTTATGTTACATTAAGTAGAATAGAAATAACACAAAGAGGAGCCTATTTTAGACTCCTTTTTTCAATTTTCAATATATAATAATAATATACTTATTTATTTTATATTTATTACTACTCTCATTTCACCTCATATATTCCTTTGTCTTCTATAGCCCTTTGTATTGCTTCTTTTTCTTCATCAGATATAGTATACTTAGACACTCCATTTTCAACCGGTTTTGCATAAATATTTGACATTTCCCTAGAATAAATACCATTTAATACTACACCATTGTTTTTTTCATCAAGCATCGCAAGAGCAAAGCTTAAATCACTCCCAGTGTCTTTAAAAGCATTGTATCTCACTATTCCAATTTTTTGGATACAATTCTTCATATTTTTATTAATAGATTCAATTACTTCCTTTATTTCTACATTCTGTTTTTCTACTCTATTAACTCTATGCATATAATTTTCTAAGTCTTCTTCAATATTTTTACCATTACCTATTTTTTTCATAAATGATATATATTTTTTATTTAAAAATGATACCTTTACTATTAAAATAATGAAACCTATTAATAATACAGCTACTATTCCTAGTAATATTAATAAAAAATTATCAGTTTTTAATAATTCAATTATATTATCCATCAAATCACCTTTCTTTTTTATTTTATTAATCCTAAAATTCTCTCTAAATCATCATTTGATGTATATTCTATTATTATTTTCCCCCTTCTTTTGCCTGCATCTAATCTTACTTTAGATCCAAAAAAGCTTTGAAAATTATCTTCTATACTTTTATATAAAATATGATTTCTCTCTTGTTCTTCTTTTGTCTCTTTTGTTTTAGCCTTTTTTTCTACTTGTCTAACTGTTGAACCTCTTTCTAACATTTGAATAGCCGTTCTATACTGTTTTTCTGGATCTGTAATTGCTAACAAAGCCTTACAATATCCTTCTGATATTTTTCCATTTTTAGCCATTTCCAATACTCTAGGCTCTAAGTTTAAAACTCTAACCATATTAGCTATTGTGCTTCTTCCTTTTCCTAATTTTTTAGCAACTTCTTCCTGAGTCAATCCATAATTATCAATTAATGTCCTTATTCCTACTGCTTTTTCATAAGGATTCAAATCTTCTCTTTGCATATTTTCTATCAAAGATATTTCTGAATTTATTTTCTCATCGTCTTCTCTTATTATTGCTGGGATCTCTGTTAATCCTGCTAATTTAGAAGCTCTCCATCTTCTTTCTCCAGCAATTATACTATAATAACCATCTTTTTGGGTAACTACTATGGGTTGTATTAATCCATATTCTTTTATAGATTCTGCTAATTCTTCTAATGATTCTTGATCGAAATTTTTTCTTGGTTGATCTCTATTAGGTTCAACCTCTGTAATTTTTAAGTTTTTTAATGTATCATCTTCCTTTATTTGTTCTTCTTCTGGTGCTGGTCCAAATAATGCATCTAATCCTTTTCCTAATCCTGACATTTTAGCCATTATTCATTCCTCCTTATAAACTATGTTTTGCCTTTTTTTCTTCTTCGTTAATCTTTAAAAATTCTTTTGCAAACTTTACATAAGCTTTTGCTCCTTTTGATTTAGGGTCATATTCTGTTATTGGCATTCCGTAACTTGGTGCTTCGCTAACCCTTACGTTTCTAGGTATTACTGTTTTATATACTTTATCATTAAAATATTTTTTTACTTCTTTTACTACTTGGTTTGATAAGTTTGTTCTTATATCATACATTGTTAAAAGTGCACCCTCTATTATTATTGACTTGTTTAAGTGTTTTTTTACAAGATTTACAGTATTTAACAATTGTCCCAATCCTTCTAATGCAAAATATTCACATTGTACAGGAATTAGCACACTATCTGATGCTGTAAAAGAATTTAATGTAATTAATCCTAAAGATGGAGGACAATCAATAAATATATAGTCAAATACATCTTTTACACTTTCTAATTTTTCTTTTAATCTTTGCTCTCTAGACATCATTGATACTAATTCAACTTCTGCTCCAGCCAAACTCATGTTTGCAGGACATACATATAGATTTTTTATCACTGTTCCAGTTATTGTATCTCTTAATTCTGCATCATTTACCAAGATATCATAGGTTGATAATTCAACTTCTTTTTCTACTCCTAGCCCACTTGTTGCATTGCCTTGAGGATCCGCATCTATTAATAATACTTTTTTACCTTTTTTAGCTATAATTGTGCTTAAATTAACGGTTGTTGTAGTCTTTCCTACTCCGCCTTTTTGGTTAGCTACTGATATAATCTTCCCCAATTTTTTCGCCTCCATTTTAGATTTATTTCCTTGCTATTTTTTCTTCTATTATAATATATAAATAAATAAAAAAAGTCAATAAAAATTTGTGATTTTTTTGACTTTTTTTATTTTCTATTTTATTGGTTCTTTCAAAGGCTTTCCTGCCTTTCTCGGATACTGTTTTGGCGTTGTTTTTACTTTACTTATTATTATAATATTTCTCTTGTTTTCCCCATCTGGTAACACTATTTTTTCTACTTTTTTTATCTTTCCACCAAAAACTTTAATTGCTTTTTGACTTTGTTCTAATTCTGTATCACACTCAGCTCCTTTCATGCAAACTATTTGTCCATTTATTCTTGCCATAGGTATCATATATTCTGCCAATGTTGATAAATTAGCTACTGCTCTTGATGTAACAATGTCAAATTTTTCTCTATACTTCGCATTTTGTCCACAATCTTCTATTCTAGAATGTATTGCTTCTATGTTTATCAAATTTAATTCACTAATAACATGATTCAGAAATTTTATTCTTTTATTTAATGAATCTACTAATGTTATATTCACATCTTCTCTCATTATTTTTATTGGAATTCCTGGAAATCCAGCTCCTGTGCCTATATCTATCATACTATTTTTCTCTTTTAAATATTTTAATATTGTTAATGAATCAATAAAATGCTTTAATATTATTTCTTTAGGTTCTATTATAGCTGTTAAATTTATATTTTCATTCCATTCTAGTAAAATGTTCATATACTTATAAAATTTTTCTAATTGTTCTTCTTTAAACTTTATATTTATTTTTCTTCCTTGTTCTTTCATTAACTCACAAAATTCTTCTTTGTTCATTTATTTTTCCTCTTTCTTTATTTGTTGCAGATATATTACCAAAACTGAGATGTCAGATGGTGAAACTCCTGATATTCTAGAGGCTTGTCCTATTGAATGTGGTTTAAATTTATTTAATTTTTGTCTTCCTTCTAAACTAATTCCTTTAATTTCTTCATAATCAATCTCTTCTGGTAATATTTTTTCTTCTAATTTTTTAAATTTTTCTACTTGTGCCTCTTGTAATTTTATATATCCTTCATATTTTATCTGAATTTCTACTTCTTCTTTCTCTTGTAATGAAAGTTCTGGTCTTTCATCATCAATTTCTGCTAAATCTTCATACTTAATTTCTGGTCTTTTTAAGAGTTCTGCCATTTTTGTGCCTGTTGTTAATACTGATGTGTTATTTTTTCTTAATATTTCATTCACTTTTTCAGTAGGTTTTACTGTTAATTTTTTTAATCTATTAATCTCTTTTTCTATATTTTCTCTTTTATTTAAAAATTTATTATATCTTTCATCTGAGATTAAGCCAACATCATGTCCTATTGGCGTTAGCCTTAAATCTGCATTATCTTGCCTTAACAATAATCTATATTCTGCTCTAGATGTCATCATTCTATATGGCTCATTTGTTCCTTTAGTAACAATATCATCTATTAATACTCCTATATATCCTTGAGATCTGTCTAATATGATAGGTGAATTACCTTTTATTTTTTGAGCAGCATTGATTCCTGCTATTAATCCCTGTGCAGCAGCTTCTTCATAGCCTGATGTTCCATTCGTTTGCCCTGCCATAAATAATCCATCAATCCCTTTGTATTCTAGTGAAAGCTTTAAATTTGATGGGTCTATACAATCATATTCTATTGCATAAGCAGGTCTCGTAAATTCTGCATTTTCAAGTCCAGGAATAGTTTTATAAAATGCAATTTGAACATCTTCTGGTAATGATGAACTCATTCCTTGTATATACATTTCTTCCGTATCAAGTCCTACAGGCTCAACAAAAGCTTGATGTCTTGGTTTATCGCTAAATCTTACTACTTTATCTTCTATTGAAGGACAATATCTGGGCCCTGTTCCTTCTATTTTTCCAGCATATAAAGGGGATCTATAAAGATTTTCTTTTATTATTTCATGGGTCTTTTCATTTGTATATGTTAAATAACAATCTACTTGTTCAAAATTTTTAGGTTCATTTTCAAACGAAAATGCTTCTATATTATTATCACCTTTTTGTATTTCCATCTTACTAAAGTCTATACTTCTTCTATTAATCCTTGCCGGTGTCCCTGTTTTAAACCTTACTAATTTTATTCCTAATTTTTTTAAAGATTCTGAAAGTTTATTGGCTGCAGATACACCATCAGGTCCACTTTCTTTTGAATATTCTCCAATATATATTTTACTTTTCAAGTATGTTCCGGTTGCAACAACAATAGTTTTTACCTCATATATAGCTCCAACATCTGTTTTTACAGCTTTTACTTTACCATTTTCAACTATAATATCAACAATTTCTCCCTGTTTTACTTCTAAGTTTTCTTGTTTTTCCAAAGTATGTTTCATTTCTGCTTGATATTTTTTTCTGTCCGCCTGAGCTCTTAATGAATACACCGCTGGTCCTTTAGAAGTGTTTAACATTTTTATTTGTATCATAGTCTTATCTATATTTTTTCCCATTTCTCCGTCCTAAAGCATCGATTTCTCGAACTAAATGCCCTTTTGAACTTCCTCCTATATGAGGATTACATGGCATATTTGCTATTGCTTCTAAGCTTATTGAAAAAATTAAAGTTTTCATTCCTAATCTTGCAGCAGCCAGTGCTGCTTCACAACCAGCATGTCCAGCTCCAATAACTGCTACATCATATTTTCCTGCATTATAATCCATTTTATTTCTCCTTTTCCCTTCCGTGTGAAACAGAAAGTCGTGTTTATTTTCATATATTTTTTATACATTCCCTATAGGGTAACATTTCACTTCCTAGTCAAGTGTTGCAAATGCAACAGTTTTTGTATATTGTCCGTATTTAACATAATGTCTGTTTTTTATGTTTTAAGAGCACTGTATCCTTTATTTACCAATACTTGGAAGCTTATTCAAAAAATTACCTTTTCTTGTTTACTTTTTATATCACTTCTCTTTTTGTATTTTTCTTATTATATTTCTTGTTGTTTTTCTTGGCTTTATTTTAAATTTTAAGCGTTTTTTATTTTTATCTATGTAATTTATCGTTTGATATTTAAAATTGTTTTATTTTTGATTCTCGTCTCTTATTTTTACATCTATTTCCCTAGACAAAACTTTTCAAAAATTTTATTTATTATATCTTCTGTTACAAATTCCCCTGTAATACTTCCTAAATTTTCCAATATTTCTTTTATATATACAGAAGTAATATCTAAAGGCATTTTTTCTTTTATTGCTTTTTTAGTTTCCTTCACATTTTTTAATGCTTCGTCAATTAGATTTTTATGTCTTATATTTGTTATTACACAATTATTGTCTAAGTTTATTTCATTTAACTCAAATAATTTTGTTATTTTATCATATAAGCTCTCGATTCCTATATTATTTAATGCTGAAATTTCTATAATATTGCTTGTAGCATCATTTAATCTCTTATCTTCTTTGGTTATTACTTGTTTTAAATCAATTTTATTTAAAATAATTATACTTTTTTTATTTTTTATAAAATTTAAAATCTCTTCATCTTCTTTTGATAATTCTTTTGATGAATCAATAATTGCTATGACCAAATCAGCTTCATTCGCCATTTCCCTTGATTTATTTATACCTATTTTTTCAACCTCGTCTGTTGCATTTCTTATTCCAGCTGTATCTATTATTTTTAATGGTATACCATTAATAGTTACAAATTCTTCTATAGTATCTCTTGTTGTACCCTCATATTCCGTAACAATAGCCCTTTCTTCCTTCAATATTCTGTTTAGCAAAGATGATTTTCCTGCATTTGGTTTTCCTATAATTACAGTTTTTATGCCTTCTTTAATAATTTTTCCATTATCAAAACTTTTTTCTAATTTAGTTAATTCTTCTCCTACATTATTCAGCATATTTAAAATTTGATTATTAGTAACTTCTTCTACATCATATTCAGGATAATCAATAGATACCTCTATCCCTATCATTACATCCATTATTTCTTTTTTTACTTTACCTATTTCAGCTGATAACTCTCCTTCTAATTGCTTTATTCCAGCTTTCATTTCTTTTTCACTTTTTGCATTAATTAAATCAATTACAGACTCTGCTTGAGTTAAATCAATCCTGCCATTTAAAAAAGCTTTTTTAGTAAATTCTCCTGGTTCAGCCAATTCAGCACCATTTTTTAAGCATAATTCTAGAATTTTTTTTACAATTATATTCCCTCCATGTGCATTAATTTCACACATATTTTCTGTAGTATAACTTTTTGGTTCTTTAAAATATGAAACTAATACTTCATCAATAATATTATTTTCTTCTACTATGTTTCCATATTTTATAGTATATCCTTTTATATTTTCAATTTTTTCTTTATTCTTTGGAATAAAGATTTTATTTAATATTTCAAAACAATTTTTTCCACTCATTCTTATTATCCCAATTCCACCAATTCCGTGGTGCCGTAGATATCGAAGCTATTGTCTTCATTTTAATCACCTCTTTTTTGTTTTTTATTTTATCATATTATGTTACTTTTTAAAATAGTTATTTTATTATTTTTTTACTTTTTAGATAAAAAAATAGGCCAAAATCCTTTTACTAACTTGCGTTGTAAAATCTGATCTTTGACCTCAAATTTTAATATTTTTTTAATGAAATTATTATTCTTCTATTCGGTTCTTCTCCTACACTTTCTGTTTTTATTCTGTTGTTATTTTGTAATTTACTATGAATTATTTTTCTTTCATACGCTTGCATTGGCTCTAATTTTATTGGTTTCTTTGTTTTCATTACTGTTTTTGCTACTTTTTCTGCTAATTCTTCTAATGTTTTTTCTCTTTTTGCTTTATATCCTTCTATATCTAGTATAACTCTAATTCTCTTTTCAATTCCTCTGCTTGCTATTGAAGATAAGATATTTTGTAATGAATATAATGTTTCTCCTCTATATCCTATCAAAAATCCTAAATTTGAATTTGAAATTTCTACATAAATTACTTTTTTATCATTGTATATCTTAAATTTAGTATTTTCTGGTAATTGTACTAATAATTCATTCATAAAATTATTTAAATTTTCTTCTGCTTTTTGTATTTCTTGTTCTGTTAATTCTACTTCTTTTTTTACTTTTACTTCTGCTTTTTTATCTATATCTTCTTTTAATGTCATTTCTACTTTTACTACTCTAGGTGTTAATATACTAAAAAAACTTCTTTTTTCTTCTTGTTCTAATACTTTTATTTCTACTTTATCTTTAGAAACCCTTAATTCTTTCAATCCTTTTTCTATTGCTTCATTTGTTGTTTTTCCTTCTGTAATAATTGTTTTACTCATAAGTCCTATTCCTCCTCGGTTTTTATTACTTTATTTAAAATTAATCTTTCTGCAATCATTAATAAATTATTTATTAACCAATATAATGCCAATCCCAATGGGGCAATTATTGCTACAGAAACCGACATTAATGGCATAAACCAAGACATCATTTTATTTGTTTCCATAACAGCATCCATTTCATCTTTTTCTTCTGTAGGTACTAATTCTGTTCTTTTTTCATCTTTTATTGGTTCTTTTTCATCTTTTTTATTATTTTGTTGTTGCATTGAAGTTGTTAATTTGATTGATACAAATGAAGATAATATATACAATATAGGTATTATATATACTGTAATATCAGACATATTTTGTTGAGGAACTTTACTTAAATCTAATCCTAAAAAATTCATCTGAAGATTAGCTTTGTCTAATTCCTTATCTTCAACATTTTTTTCTTTCAAAAAATTATATTCCCTAATAATATCTATCTCTGGATAGTTTTGGCTTACGGATTTACCGCTTTCCTGTAATTGTTTAATATAATTATTCATATTTTCAGTAGGCATTTTTTGCATATATGTTAATGGTGATCTTACTAAATAGAAAATTGAAAATAGTAAAATGATTTGCATTATAGATGTTAAACATCCACTGAATGGACTCATTTTTTCTTTTTTGTACAATTCCATAATTTCTCTATTCATTGTCTCTGGATCATTCTTATACTTAAATTGAATTACTTTCATCTTTTCTTGCATTTTAGCCGATTTTTTCATCGTTCTTTGTTGCTTAATTGAAAAGGGAATAAATAATATTTTTATAAAAATAGTAAAAAATATTATTGCTAAGCCATAGTTATTTGTAAAATTATAGATAAATTCTAATAAATAACCAAAAATATTCGCAAAAAATTGAAACATTTTTGTTTTCCTCCTAGTTTTTATGAATTTATTATTTTAATGGATCATATCCTCCTTTTGAGAAAGGATTACACTTTACAAATCTTTTTAAAGATAATAAACACCCTTTTATACATCCATATTTGCTTATAGCTTGTTTTGCATATTCTGAGCAAGTAGGATAATATTTACATCTTATATTTTTAGATATCATCCATATTGAAATATTTTTTTGGTAAAATCTTATTATTTTAATCAATATTTTTTTCATTTTCCTGTAACATTTTAGCTCTTACTACTATTTTTTTTACATCTGATTTTATATCAGAATAATAAATATTTTTTATATTTTTTTGTTTTTTTATCAAAAAAATAATACTATATCCTGGTTTTATGTTACTTTCTATAAGAGAATAATTTTCTCTTATTAATCTTTTTAATCGGTTTCTCTGTATAGCTTTTCCAGCTTTTGCACTTATGGCAATACCAAGATAGTTTTTACTGTTGTTATTTTTTTTTATAAAAGCTTCTATGTTCTCTCCACTATAATATTTTCCCTTATTTAATACATATTTAAATTCATAATTTTTTTTTAACATTTCTGTTTTTTTCATGTTTTTCCCCTCTTAGCGGGACATTTTTTATACTAATTTTTAAAAATTGAATTTTATTTATTTTTAAAAGGCTCGCTTTTGCGGCCTTTTTAATAAATTAGCAAATATATTAATTATGCACTTAATTTTTTTCTACCTTTAGCTCTTCTTGCTTTTAATATATTTTGTCCTGCTCTAGTTTTCATTCTTTTCATAAATCCATGTTCTCTACTTCTTTGTCTTGTTTTTGGTTGAAATGTTCTTTTCATATTTGGCACCTCCTATTGTTTTTATATATTTAAATTCCTTTAAGGAAATTATTGCTATTATAAAATAAGCATACCAATTATACCCCATAAAAACTTTCATTGTCAAGATATTTTCAATATTTTAATAAAAAAGCTTTCATTCTCACTCTACCACTATAAAAAATTAATATTTCAAAAATTTTTTACTTTTTCTCTCTATTTTTTGTAATATTTTTGTAAAATTTGATAGTTTTCCACAGTTTTTTTTCATGTTTTCCACAATTTTAAAAAATTTTCCACAATTATATTGACTTATTTATTATTCATTTGTTATCATATTAAAGTATAAAAATATTAATTTTTTGTTGAAAAACCTTAAATTTTTGTTCGCTAAAGATTTTTATTTTTTTACAAGAATATTACAACTTTATCAACAATTGTGGATAATTTTGTGGATAACTTTTATGAAAGGATGATATAAATGGATATTGATAAAGATGAACTGGTTTCCAAAATAAAAGAACTTTTGAAAAACGAAGTAACAAAAATATCTTATGATACTTGGATTATGCCTTTAGGAATAAAAAGTATTGATCGTGATAATATTGTTTTTACAACTATTTCTGAATTTCAAAAAGATTTTATAGAAAATAAATATAGAAGCCTAATTTTTAATACTTTAAGATATATAACCAATAAAGATTGGACTTTTTCTGTTATTGATATTTCAAAAGAAAATACTGATAAAAATATTATAAAAGATACTTCTTCCAATTCTTCACCAGATATGGAATACAATAAATCTACACTTAATCCAAAATATACTTTTGAAACCTTTGTTGTAGGAAATAACAATCGCTTTGCTCATGCAGCAGCTTTAGCTGTAGGTAATGCGCCTGGTGAATCATACAATCCACTATTTTTATATGGTGGTGTTGGTTTAGGCAAAACCCACTTAATGCATGCTATTGGAAATAGAATCATAGAAAATAATAGTAAAAAAAATGTCCTATATGTTACTTCTGAAAAATTTACTAATCAATTAATCAATGCTATAAAAGATAATAAAAATGAATTTTTTAGAAACAAATATAGAAATATTGATGTTCTTTTAATTGACGACATTCAGTTTATTGCAGGAAAAGAACGAGTTCAAGAAGAATTTTTCCACACTTTTAATTCGTTATATGAAGATGGAAAACAAATAATCATTTCAAGTGATAAACCACCTAGAGACATTCAATTTTTAGAAGATCGTCTAAAATCAAGATTTGAATGGGGGCTTTTAGCTGATATAGCCTGTCCTGATTATGAAACACGTTTAGCCATTTTAAGAAAAAAGGCTCAAGATGAAAATGTTTTAATTGATGATTTTATTTTATCTAATATTGCAAATAAAATAGATTCAAACATTAGAGAATTAGAAGGGGTTTTTAATAAAATCGTAGCTAGAGCTTCTCTTACACATAGTCCTATCACTATTGAATTAGCTGAAAATATTATAAACGAATTTAAATATGAAAGTGAAAAGGTAATATCTTGTGATTTTATAAAAGAAACTGTTGCTAAATATTTTAGCATAGATAAAAATGACCTATCAGGTAATAAAAGATCTAATGATATAGCTTTTCCTAGACAAATTGCAATGTATCTTTGTAGAGAAGTTGCAAGTATGTCTTATCCTCAAATTGGTACGGATTTCGGTGGAAGAGACCACTCTACAGTTATGCATGCTTGCAAAAAAATAGAAAAAGAAATAAAAGAAAAAAATAATACAAAACTAATTGTGGATAGTGTGAAAAACATAATTATAAATGGAAAACAATAGATAAATATATACTTTAGTTTAAATTTTTGAAATTTGTGTTTGTTAGAATATTTGTTTTTAAAATACAATTATATCTCTTCTTACGGAAAAGCTTAATAGACTATCCACATACATCTGTTAATAAAATTGTTTATAACCTGTTTATAACTTAGTTATTAACATTTAAAAATTTAAACTGTGTATTACTTATAAAGTTTTCCACTAATTTATAAACAGTAATTTTTCTAGGGATTGCAACTATCAACATAGTTTTCCACAGTTTCCACAATACCTAATACTATTACTACTAAAAATATTATATATATTATAAAGGAGGTACTGCTATGAAAATAGTTTGTTATAAAGATAAAATAATGAAAGCTTTGAATTCCGTAGTAAAAGGTGTTGCATCTAAAACAACAATGCCTATACTAGAAGGAATATTAATACAATCAAATGATAATGAAATTAAATTAACAACTTATGATTTAGAAATAGGTATAGAATATGTAATGGAATGTAATGTAATTGAACAAGGAAGTACAGTAGTTAATGCAATAATGTTTAGTGAAATAATAAGAAAATTACCTGATACAGAAATAAAAATAGAACTTAATTCAAATAATTTATTAGAAATAGAATGTGAAGGTTCTTTATACAAATTAGCAACAATGAATCCTGACGAATTTCCAGAATTACCAAAAATAGAAATAGAAAATTCTATAGAAATAGACCAAAATTTATTAAAAAATATGATAAGAAAGACTATTTTTGCAGTTAGCACAGAAGAAAGTAGACCTATTTTTACTGGTTGTTTATTTGAAATAGAAAATAACAAATTAAGTTTAGTTGCTGTAGATGGCTTTAGATTAGCCTTAAGAACAATATTCTTAACTAAACAAAGTAATAATTTTAGAGCTGTTATACCAGGAAAAACATTAGTAGAATTAAATAAAATAATCAATGATTCTTATGAACCTATAAAAATAGGAGTTTCTAAAAATCAAGCATTATTCGAAATGGATAATTGTAAAATAGTTACGCGAATATTAGATGGTGAATTTTTAAATTATAAAAATGTAATTCCAAATAATTGGGAAACTAGAATTAGAGTAAATAAGAATAATATACAAAATAGTTTTGAAAGAATTAGTTTAATTTCATCATCATCAGTAGAAAAAGAAAAAAAATATCCTGTAAAAGTACAAGTAGATATTGGAAAAATAACTATATTGTGTACAAATCAAACAGGTGATGCCAAAGAAGAATTATATGTATCAACAGAAGGAAAGAACTTAGAAGCAGGATTTAATCCTAAATATTTTTTAGATAGTTTAAAAGCAATAGATGATGAAGAAATATATATTGAATTTGGTAGTAATATATCTCCATGTTTAATAAAATCTGTTGAAAATAACGATTATGTATATATGATTTTACCAATCAGATTAAAAGAAGATTAAGGGTATAAAATAAAATACCCTTAATCTTCTTTCATAAAAAAGTTATCCACATATTAATAACAAAAAGTGGATAATAAAGTTTAAACTTTAAATATATTATAAATAAAATAAAAAATCAAAAAAGACAAAAAAAGAATAAATTAGAAAAAAATAGGAAAAAAAAGAATAAAATAGAAAATATATATTTTTAGAGTATTTTATAAAACAAATAAATATTTATTTTAAAAAAAATAGATAAAAAAAGAATAAAATAGAAAAAAAAAGAAAATAGAAGAATTTGGATATTTTGAAAATTAAAAAATTTATTATTTTTTTAAAATAAAATTGAAAAAAGGAAAATAAAAAATTAGAAAAAATAAATAATAGAAAAATA
>JABLTL010055138.1_pt1 | contig 14853 bp, 18 predicted proteins | sample 7160151 | NCBI WGS metagenome assembly JABLTL01 (sample SAMN14651223, study PRJNA627086) | human gut metagenome | isolation source: feces | host: Homo sapiens
AAAATAGGTCAAGAAATAGAAATAACTGAAGATTTTACGCTTAAAACAGTAGGAGGAAGAGAACTTACTGTAAAGGCTGGAGATAAAGCGATAATAGATAGTAGATCAAGAATTAAATACATATCAGGACAAGCTAGAGATGTTATGCAGATGCTAGGAAAAGATATTGAAGTAAATGGATATGATCATAGAAATATAGCTAGTATGATACTTAATAGACTTAATGGTGTATTTGGAATAGAAGAATTTTTAGATTACAACGATATTAATGATGATGAAATGATAGATGAAATAGAAGATGTATTAATGGATATACTTTAATAAATTTGGTACCGACATTGATTTCGGCACCAACTAACTAAAGAGGAGTTTTAGGAGGAAGTTATGAGAGAAATTAAATTTAGAGCTTGGGATAAATTTAATAAAGTTATGACATATTCAGAGAAAAATTACCCATTAAGTAAATATAGTATTGAGTTTAATTGGAAAAACAACAATAAAATGTCATTACTTATGTTAATAGACCCTAGATATGGAGAAATGAGAGAATTTGATGCAGATATTATGCAATATACTGGATTGATAGATAAAAACGGCAAAGAAATTTACGAAGGAGATATAGTAAGACATTTCAAAAGAGACAAAGAAAAACTATTAAAGATTGAAATATCTTCAGGATATGGAGTATATGCACAAGAAAATGATACTACTAAAAGACTTATAGGTCGAAGCAATACGCATTTATATTATGAAGTTGTAGGTAATATATATGAGAATCCAGAGTTATTAGGATAAAGGAGGAAGTTATGAATAGTTTTCTGTATAGGAATATAGATTATCACATCATGGCATATAAAAGTAGAACTGGAGAAATTCCAAATGCGATACTATTACCATTTTTTATATTTGAAGAATTAACAAAAGATGTTGAAAGAAAATGTTTAAAGTATATGACTAAATGTGTTGGAGATGATAGGGTGTATAGTTTTGACATTATAGTTACAATGGATAGCAAGGAAATTCAACCGATAAGAATTTTAAAATCTAATTAAAATAAAGTTTTAAGAGGAATCAGAGAATGAAAGGGAGACTTTATTTGACGAAGGGAGGTTTTAATATGGAAATGTCAGTACAGGAAGGAACTTTTCATATAAATGGAGTTCAAGTGGATGGAATAAAAAAGTTAGAGTTAAAAAAATCAAAAGATGATCTTAATGATGGAATATATACAAAACTTGATAATTTTAAAGCAAGTGGAATTTTTAAAGATATAAAAATTGCATTTGGAAATATTAAGAAGATATTTACTCAAATATGGGATGGTGCAAAGAAAGCATTGTTTAAAATTTATTCTAATAATAAAGAATTTAGAAAGTTAATGACAATATATAACAGAACTAAGAAAAAAAGAACTAAAAAGAAATATTACAATAAGATGATTAGATTTATAACTAAGAGCTTAAAACAATAATTCATTTGGCCGAGGTCGGTTAGTAGTAGTGCGATACTCGGTCAATATATTGATAATGATAACTGAATGATAATAGGGTGATGAGTATGAAAAGAAGTGAAGCTAGTGAGCAAATAACATTAATACAATGGTGTGATATAAATAGATGTAAGTATCCAGAACTAGGTTTAATATTCCATATCCCAAACGGTGGGAAACGAAATAAACTAGAAGCTATTAAATTAAAAAAAGAAGGTGTTAAAGCAGGTGTTCCAGATTTATTTTTACCTGTAGCTAGGCATGGATACAATGGTTTATTTATAGAATTAAAATATGGAAGCAATAAAGCGACTCCTAAGCAGAGAGAATGGCTAATAGCATTAAATAAACAAGGATATCATGCGGTAGTTTGTAATGGGTTTGAAGAAGCAAAAACAATTATAGAAGAGTACATAAAGTAAAAGTAGGTGTAAGCATGAGCAGAAGAGATAAGAAAGTAAAAAAGAGTCCTAAATATATTGAAGTAGAGAGAATGTTCTATGACTATGAGTATACAAAGAAAGAAATTGAGTACATAGATGAAGAAATAGAGTTTTTAAAACATGATCGTAATGGATGTGGAACTATTCAATATAATGAGAAAGTTCAAACAAGTGCTAATATAGAGTCTAGCACAGAAAAGGAACTTGAAGCTAATAAAAATAAAATAGGCATATTAGAAGAAGAAAAGTATAAGAAAGTAAAAGATATAAAAAGAATAGAACGAGCTATAGAAAACTTTAATGAAGAAGAAGAAGTTATGTTTAAAATAAGATATATACTTAAAATAAAAGATTGGAGTATATATGCAGAAAAAATGAATGTAGGAAAAGAAAAATACTACGAAATAAAAGATAAGATGATAGCGAAGTCAATTAGAGTTATGTTCCCATATTATAACGTTAAGTAAAGATACAGAAAAAGTACGGAAAAAGTACAGAAAAAATGTCTAATAAAGTATGTTATTATATTAATATGAATAAAAATATACTTACAAAATAATAAAACTTAACGTAAAAAGAGAAACTGAGAATTAGATTTCATACAGTCCGCTAGGGTAAGAGCAGACTTAAAACAAAGTTTCTGGGAAAAAGACTTATGCTTTAAACATAAGTCTTTTTTATGCTAAGGAGAAATAGATATGAAAAGTATATATAGAATAAATACGGTAGATGGTCAGAGTAATTTAATATGTGTAGAAGCTGATATGAAAGATATACAACAGTATATAAATGAAAATAAATGGATAAAAATAGATGATAATACATCTCTATTAACAAATAAAATAGTAACAATAGAGTGTATAGCAAGAGTACATGAAGACGGGGCTTCTAGTATATTAAGGCTTGATGAATATACATTGAATCAGCTAAACAGGTATTTAAAAAATGTATTAAAAATAAATTTGGGTCCTTCTATGCCCCACACCGGGGTGCGGGTATAGCTAACCCCGAAGTAAGGCTTACTAAAATAAAAAAAAATTGGTTTACAAGTTTACAAAAAAATATATATAAAATATTATGGAGGGTGGCTGTATGGCTGTTAAATACAAGGATGAAGGCGGAAAGTTAATTATAAATACTGAAGCACTTTGTGCATTACTTTGTGTATCAAGAATGGCTGTAAAAAAATGGGCTGATGAAGGTTGCCCAAAGTACGGCCGAGGGTGGTGGGATTTGGCTGAAGTTTTAAAATGGAAGGGCATGGTTGGTACTGGAAATTTAAAATCTATAAATGATTCTAAAGACATGAGTTTTAAAGAAAAGAAATTATACTTTGAAATGAAGTACAAAGAAGCTCAAGCAGAAAACATGGATTTAAAAAACTCAATAGCTAAAGGTGAATATTTAAAACGGGAAGATGTTATTCAAGAACTTAACCGTTTTTTTATTGTTTTAAAAAGAAGTTTAATGGGTTTAAGTGGAAAGCTTGCAACAGATATAGGTTTATATGTAGACCAAACCACAGCTAGAAAAGCAGAAAGTCAAATAAAAGATGTTATAGAAGATGCATTAAGCCAAATGAGCATAAATGGAGTCTATGAGCCGCCAAGAAAAAACTCAAGAAAAGGTTGAATCTTGGTCAAGTTGGCTTTCTAAATGCCTGAAAGTTTTAAAACCACCTGAAAATTTAACTGTAAGTCAATTCTCAGATAAGCACAGGATATTAGACTCAAAAACTTCTGCTGCTCCTGGGCCATGGAGAACTAGCACGACACCATATCTTGAAGGTGTTATGAATGCATTCAATGATAATGAGGTTGAAGAAATTATATTTTGTAAACCTACACAAGTTGGTGGTACTGAAGCTATGAATAATATGCTAGCATATGTTATAGCACAAGATCCTGCACCAGCGCTTGTTGTTTATCCAACATTAGACCTTGCAGAATATGCTAGTAAAAATAGGATACAAACAATGGTGGAAATATCACCACAATTAAAAGAAAGATATCAAATAAGAGATTCAAAGGATTTAGAATTACAGTTTAATGGCATGTATGTTGTATTATCGGGAGCTAACTCGCCTGCATCTTTAGCATCTAGACCAATAAGGTATTTATTTTTAGATGAAGTAGATAAATACCCTCCTAATTCAGGAAAAGAGTCAGACCCTATTTCATTAGCTAGAGAGAGAACCAAGACATTTGCATATAACAAAAAAATATTTCTTACATCAACTCCAACAGTAAGGGATGGTAATGTATGGAAGTCATTTGAAGGAGCAGATGAAAAAAGATATTATTATGTACCATGTCCACACTGTGCAACATATCAGCAGTTTAAGTTCAAGCAAATTAAATGGCCTAAAGATATAGATGCAACTGATGCAATAAATTTAGCATATTATGAGTGTGAAAAGTGTAAAGGCAAAATAAATGATGGTCATAAAATGAATATGCTTAGAAATGGGAAATGGAAAGCTGAGAATAAAAGTTCAAATAGAAAGAAGTTAGCATTTCACTTGAATACTATATATTCACCTTGGGTTAGATTTGGAGATGTAGCTTATGAATTTTTAAAATCTAAAGACTATCCAGATATGCTACAAAACTTTGTAAATTCATGGTTAGCAGAACCTTGGGAAGAAACACAGCTAAAACTTAACTCAGAAGTTGTTAAAGAAAGAGAATCAGACTATGAAGAATTTATTATACCAAATGAAGCACAAATATTAACAGGTGGTGTAGACGTTCAAAAAACAAAATTATACTACACGATAAGAGCTTGGGGTGCTAACTATACAAGTTGGAATATAACTCATGGAAGCGTATCTTCATTTGAAGATATCGAGGAAATAATGAATGCTACATATACAAATAAATTCGGAGAAAAATTTCAAGTTAATTTATGCTGCATAGACTCAGGAGATAGAACAGAAGAAGTATATGACTTTTGTTATTTAAATAGTGATTGGGTAGTTCCAGTCAAAGGTTCTAGTAATCAGATGTATAGTAGATATAAGTTAAGTACTATAGATAAAATAGGATCTAAAGCAAATGGAATGAGATTAGTATTGGTAAATACTAGTCAATACAAAGAAACTATAACAACAAGACTTAAAAGACCTAATGGTAATGGAAGCTTCATGGTATATAACGGTTGTGATGAAGATTATGCTAAGCAAATAACTAGTGAACATAAAGTGAAAGCTAAAAAAGGTGGACGAGAAATTGAAGTTTGGAAAACTAAGACATCTCATGCAGATAATCATTATTTGGATTGTGAAGTTTATGCATGTACAGCAGCAGATTTATTAAATGTTAGATATCTTAAAGAAATTGAAAAGTATCAAACTCCATCAGTATATGATGTAAATGAAAATAAACAAAATAGTAATGACTGGATAGAAAGGAAAGAAAGGTGGATTTAATGAGGAATAGGCTAAACTCAATAAACAAAGCTATTGAAGCTATTGAAAATGGTGCACAAGAATATCAAATCGGTACTAGAAGAATAAAAAGAGCTGACTTAAAAACTTTATATGATGAAAGAAGAACTATTTTAGCTGAAATAAATTCAATAGAGACATGCAATACAAGGGTTGCTGTATTTGATACGAGATAATGAATATACTAGATAAAGCTATTTTATATATTAATCCAAGGAAAGGTTACGAAAGACTATCATATAGAGAAGCAACTCAAAGATCGTATGATTCTGGAAATCATGAAAGACGTAACTCAGGATGGAATGTAGTAAATGCTACTGCAGAACAAACTGATAGTATGCAAAGAGATATTATAAGGGCTAGAGCTAGAGACTTAGAGAGAAATTCAGATATAGCGGAATCAATCATAAATGCATACGAAAGAAATGTGGTAGGTAGAGGATTTAAATTACAGGCTAAAATATTAGATAAAAATGGAATAGAAGATGATTCTTTAAATAAGCAAATAGAAGAATTATTTAGAGAATGGGAAAAACCTAAAAATTGTGATATAACAGGTCAACAAAGTTTTAAAGAACTTTGTACAATGGCAGTAAGAAGAATTAGAGTTGATGGAGCTATTATATTTATAAAAAATTATACTGAAGATGGAATAGTACCATTTAAATTGCAAGCTAAAGAAATTGATGAACTAGATACAAATTTAAAATGGAAAAATGAAAATAATAACAATAGAATAATTGGAGGTATAGAGCTAAATAAATATAATAAGCCTGTAGCATATTATTTTAAAGAATATACTCCAGATGGATATTATACAGGCGATACAACTAGAATTGAAGCTGATAGAGTAATTTATTTATATAAAAAAATAAGACCATCTCAAGTAAGAGAGATATCTCAAATATCTCGTACTATGGGTAGAGTCAGAGACGTAAATGAATTTGTAGAAGCTGTATCAGTAAAAGAAAGAGTAACAGCATGTTTAAGTGCATTTATAACTAAACTAAATAATGGTGGAGGTAGTGGTTTAGGTAGAGGTGCTATAACAAAAGATAGTAAGAGTGGTTATGAACAACAAACTTTAACTCCAGGTATGATTATGGAATTACAGCCAGGAGAAGATGTAAAAGCTGTTAATCCATCTAGCTCAAGTTCTAGTGCTAAAGATTTTGTAATGTCTCAAATGAGGCTTATAGGAGCAGGTCAAGGATTAAGTTATGAGTCTATAAGTAGAGATATGTCTCAAGTAAATTATTCTAGTGCAAGACAAGGATTATTAGAAGATCAAAAATCATATAGAGAAGTACAAGATTTCCTTATAGACCATTTTTTAAATGATGTTTATGAGGAATTTTTAAATGCAGCAATTTTAAGTAATGCTATAAAAATAAATGATTTCTATAAACATAAGATGAGATATTTAAAACATGTATGGATTTGCTCTGGATGGGGCTGGATAGACCCTCTCAAAGAAGTGAAAGCTAATCAAGCAGCTATAGATTCTAATATAGATACACTTGCAAGGGTTTGTGCTGAGAGGGGCGAAGATTGGCGAGATGTTATAGAACAAAGAGCTAGAGAGTTAGAATATATAAAAGAATTAACAAGGAGTGATTTAGAAAATGGCGAAAGTAAAGTCAAAATCTAGACTAAAGAATAGTAATACCAGATCTATAACTGCAGAAATAAATAATATAAATGAAGATGATAGAAGTATAGAACTTTCATTTAGTTCAGAAAAACCAGTTACAAGATGGTTTGGAAGTGAAATACTAAGCCATGATACAACTGCAGTTGATTTAATTAGATTAAATGAAATGGGAGTATTATTATTTAATCATAATAGAAATGAAGTTATAGGTAAGGTTGAAAAAGCTTGGATAGATGAATCTGAGCGAAAAGGTAGAGCTATAGTAAGATTTGATGAAGATACTGAATCTGAAAAGATATTCCAGAAAGTTAAAAATGAGACTCTTCGAGGTGTTTCAGTTGGATACACAGTTGATGCTTGGGAAGAAGTTAAAAATGGAAAAGTATCAAGTAATGGGAGATTTATTGGTCCTTGTGATGTAGCTACTAGATGGGTTCCGAACGAAATATCTATAGTATCAGTACCTGCTGATGAAAATGTTGGTATTGGAAGAGAATTAGATAATGAAATAAATAAAACAGAAGAAGATGAAAATAACTCTGAAAATAGTGAAAATGATGATACTAACTCAGATGATAACTCAAAAGAAAAAGATAAAACAAAAGGAGAAGGTGAAAGCGAAATGGATAAAAATAGTAAAAAAAATTCATCAAATGAAAGACAAATACTAGAATTAGAAAGACAAAGGGTATCTGAAATAAATTCTTTATGCAGGGAATTTAATGTAGATGGCCAACAATTTATAGAAGACGGATCTACTGTAGATTCTGTTAGAGGTCATATATTAGAGCAATTAAGAAGCAAAAAATCACCTTTACCAGGGAATGTACAAGTTATTAATGATGAAAGTGATAAATTTAGAGATGCAGTTTCTGATTCTATATTAATGAGAGCAGGAATGAAAGTTGAAAAATCTGCACCAGGAGCTATGGATTTAAGAGGATTAAGGCTTAGAGATATAGCAATAGAATGCTTAAGAAATCAAGGGATGCAAGACGCATCAAGATATGATAATGAAAAGCTATTTAGAGAAGCATTAACACCTGGAAGTAATTTCTCTGCCATATTAGATAATACAGTAAATAAAAGTATGAAAACAGCATATAATGCTCAAGTCTCAACATATAAACAATGGGTAAGTACAGGAAGTAACCCAGATTTCAAAGCTACAACAAAATATCAAATAAGTGAAGCTGGAAACCTTGAATTAATACCTGAAAATGGTGAATTTAAACATGATGAAATGAAAGATGAAGGAGTAAAGACAAGTTTACTTACTTATGGGAAATCTTTTAGTATATCAAGACAAGCTTTAATAAATGATGATATATCAATAATAACTAAATTACCTCAAGCATACGTAAGAGCAGCTGATAGAGGTATAAATAAAATGGTTTATCAAATGTTAGGAAAAAACCCTAAAATATATGACAAAATTGAGTTATTCCATGATAAACATTATAATTTAGCTAAAACAGCTGGAGGAATAAATGTTCAAACGATTGGTGAAGCAAGAAGAGCTATGAGAAGTCAGAAGAATTTAAGAGGTGAAGAAACATTAAATATCACACCTAAATATTTAATAGTACCTGCATCTTTAGAAACACAAGCAGAACAATTTTTAAACTCAATATCTGACCCAACATTTAATAACTCTAATATAATAAATCCATTTAGAAATAAGTTAGAGCTAGTAGTAGATCCAGAATTAGATGCATATAGTGCAGATGCTTGGTATTTAGCTGCAAGTCCTTTTGATTGTGATACAATAGAAGTTACATATCTAAATGGTTCTGATATGCCAACTTTAGAAAGTGCATTATCATTTGAAAATTTAGGAATGAAATGGAGAATATTTATAGACTTTGGTGTTACGGCTACAGATTATAGAGGATTATATAAAAATGCAGGGATATAGGAGGTAAATTATGGCTAGATACATACAAAACGGAGAAAGAATAAATATAACTAATGATAGTGAAGAAACTATTGTTTATGGAGAAGTAATAGCTATAGGAAATAGAATTGGTATAGCTTTATCTAATATAGGGCCAGGAGCAGTTGGAGTATTACATGTTGCTGGAGTATATGAAATACAATCTGAGGACTCAGAAGAGTTTTTAGTAGGTGAAACTGTATACTTAAATGAATCAGGAAAAATAACTAAAACACCTGGAGATGTTATGGCTGGATGGGTTATAGAAAATAAACCATCCAATGTAGGAGTAGTAAAGGTTAAAATAGGATAAATGAGTAATTTCTTAGATATAGTTAAATCAGATTTAGCTATTTTTTTTGACGAAATTTCAGAAAAAGTATACTTAGATGGTGTTCCTGTAAACATTATAATAGACTATGATAGATTAAAAGATAGAAGTAAAAAGGAATATGATGGGATATATATAGGTGATTTATTATATTTTGCAAAAGTTGATGATTTTATAACTCCTCCTTCTGTTGGAGGAGTTCAAATTTTCAATAAAAAGAAATATGAAATATTTGATGTTAGAAAAGATGTAGGACTCTATGAAATTATTTTAAAAGGAAATTTTAGCTAATGTCTAAAAATACATTTATAAATGATAAAGAAATAAAGCAAATAGCTATAAAATTGCAACAATTTCCAAAACAAGTTCCAAGAGCAACTGCATCAGCATTGAATAGAACTTTAGATTATACAGCTACATTAACTAAAAAAGAAGTTACTAAAATGTATTCAATAAAGCAAAAAGATGTAGGGGTAACACTAAAAAAGAAAAGAGCTAGTAAAAGTAGCTTAAATGCATCTATACAATCAAAAGGTCAAACTATAGCTTTAACTAAATTTCCTCATAATCCGAAACAATATAGGCCTAGAAATAAAAAAGTTAAAGTTAAAGTAAAAAAACAAGAAGGCTACAAAGTCATTAAAACATCGCCTGCAGCTTTTGTTCAAACTATGAATGGTGGAACTCATATTTGGATGAGAGAAGGGAAATCAAGGACTCCTGTTAGGCTTTTAAGGACATTATCAGTACCTCAAATGATTTCAAATGATGAAGTAATTAATACGATACAAGAAAAATCAGGTGAAAAGTTACATGAAAGAATCAATCACGAAATAGAATGGAGATTAAATAAGTTATGACAACAGATCAAGAAGTATTGGATAAATTAAAAGCATTATTAGATAGAAAGTTGAAAAATATTAAACTAGAAAGATCTAATAATAATGATGATTATGAATTAGTAAGTCCAGCTGTTTATATTTGTTGGGTTCCACCTAAAAATTGTCTTCATGAGTATGGTTATGATATACCAGGAATCGTAATTTGTTCTGGTGAAGGAGATGATGATGTTGACGATGTAACTTTAAATATAAGATTAAATATACAAACATATGACCCAGGATTAACTTTAGAGGACAAGTTAATACCAAATTCTGACGGATATAAAGATATATTAAATTTAATAACTAGAATAAGAATTATATTAAATGAATCCCCATCTGATATAGGTATTATAGTTGAAAAACCTATTAAATGGGGATTTTATGATGAACAGATATATCCATATTGGGCAGGGTATATGACTTTTAAAGTTAAAATGAATTCATTACCAGCATCATCAACAAATAGTTTTTTATAGGAGGAATCATATGAATACATACAAACATGGTATATATGGAGAGTATATGCCTTCAAATGAGCAAATAGTAACAACGTCTAATACAGTACCTATATACATTGGAGTAGCTCCTGTACATAGGGTGTTAGACAGTAAGAACAAAGTTAACAAACCGATATTAATATCAAATTTAGATGATGCTCAAACTGAGTTAGGATATAGCGATAATGATGATTTCAATAAGTTTACATTATCTGCATCTATATTTGCTCACTTTAAAAATAAAGTGCAGCCGTTAGGGCCTATTATATTAATAAACGTATTAGATCCTAATTTAAATAAATTAGAAATTGAAGATACTGAAACTCTAGTACTAAACAATAAGATAATATTAGGAGCAGATGTAATAGTAAGTACTATAAATATAGAGGATAAGATATTAGGTATTGATTATAAAACAGATATAGACTCTGTAACTGGCAATATAATAATTACATTTTTAACTGATGTGGAATCAAGTGTAACTTTAAATTATAGTAAGGTTAATATAAATATAACACCTCAAGATATAATAGGTAGTTATGACTCTAATACAGGAGAGAGAAAAGGATTATATTGTATTCAGACTGTATATGAGGATTTAAATATAGCTCCAAATATATTATGTGTTCCTGGATATGGTAAAGAAATAACAGTTAGAAATAAATTACTAGAACTATCTAAAAATATAGGTGGTCAATGGGATAGCATAATATATACAGACCTAGATCCTTCGATTAGTAATTATAATCAAGCTTTAGAGAAAAAATCTAGTGAAGGTTTATCTTCTATAGATGAAAAACTATGCTGGCCAATGGGCAAAATGCAAGGTAAAAATATGTTTATGTCTATTTTAGCTATAGTTAGAACTCAACAAACAGATGTGAAAAATGGAGGGGTACCTTGTGAAACACCTTCAAATAAAATGATAGATATTTCAGGATTAGTAACCGATTCGGGTGAAAAAGTTAAATTAACTATAGAAATTGCAAATAAGTTAAATTCAAAAGGAATAACTACAGCTCTATTTTATGGTGGTAAGTGGGTTTTATGGGGACCTCATATGAGCAATTTTGCTCATGAAGAAACAAACAAACCTGAAGAAATGTTTGATGTAAATAGACGTATGGATATATACCTAAATAATGATTTTAAAAAGAGAAATGCAGATAAAATTGATTCTCCTATGACTAGGAATGATATAGATGCATTAATTAATACTGAACAAATAAGGTTAAATGCTCTTGTGAGTGAAGGCAAGTTATTATTTGGAAGTATTTCATTTAGAAGTTCTAATAATACAGTATCAGATTTAATGCAAGGGAATTTTGTATTTGACACGCTTACTACTGCAACAATACCAGCAAAATCATTAACACAAAGAGTTCAATATACATCTCAAGGCATACAAGATATGATAGGTGGTGAATAATTATGAAAATAGGAAATAAAGTAATAAATTATTCTGTATATGTAAGTTCTAAAAAAGTAGGAGACACATCAAGTGTAGAGTTACCTGAAATAGAGTATTTAACAGACTCAATAAAGGGTGCTGGAATAATAGGTGAAATTGATTTACCTTCAGTGCAAGTAGGTAGTATGAGTTTATCAATATCAACAAGAGTATCAAATAATCCTGATGACTTAGCATTACTTATGTCAGCGAGGGATATAGAAATTAGATGGGTAACTGATGCAATAGATACATCTAATGTATCGTCGGATGTTATAGGACATAAAGCATTTATAAAAGGTGTTCCTAAAAAAATTGGTGAAGGTAAAATTGAACCAGGAGCGGGACAAGATGGAAGTTATGAATATGAAGTAATTTCATATAAGAGAATAACTGATGGTAAAACTGTATTAGAAATAGATAAGCTAAATGGTGTATTCAAAGTAAATGGAATAGATCAAGTTAAATCAATAAATTCATTATTATAAAAATATAGCAGTCTTAAATAGGCTGCTTTTAATTTAGGAGGGAATTATTATGAGTGAAAATAGAGAAGTAATAGAAATAGAGGTTATTGAACATCCAAATAGATTGATATTAAGTAAATCTATAATGATTGATGGCGAAGAAAAAAAATATATAGATTATAATACAGATAAATTAACAGGTGGATCTGTAGAAAAAGCAATCCAAGAGTTGCAGAAAAGACAAATGGTTGTTATTACACCAGAGTTAGATACACCTTTTCATGCACAGTTATTTGCTATTGCAAGTGGATTAGATTATACCGATATACAAAGACTTTCAATGAAAGATTATGTAAAGGCTACCGGCATTATAAGAGATTTTTTTATAAGTTAGGTGGGTATACATCTTCTGAATTTATTAGAAAATCTATAGCTCAAATCACATTAGAGACATCTAATTCCAGAAGGGATTGTTTAGAAATGCCTATAAAAGAGCTAGTAGAGTATTATTTTGATTTAGCCGATGAATTAGAAGCTAGAAACAAATCAAAATAATGAGGTGATAAATGAAAAATTTTAATACTAATATAATAATTGGTGGTAAGCTTAATCCATCTCTTCAAAAAGCTTTTGATGCAGTAACTAAGTTTGCCTCTAGATCCTCTAATGCTTTTAAACATGCAAATAATAGTTCAGAGAGACTTAATCGTTCATTAGGTAAAACATCATCAAGCTCAAAAGGGCTTTCTTCAGCGACTAATAATGTTAATAAGTTAGGTAAGTCTTTAAAAAATGCAGCAAGAGAAGCTAGCAGTGTAATCAAAACACTTGTAGCAGCAGGTGCTACAGCAACTACTGCATTAGCTATAAAAGGAACTTCTGATATGCTATCTCAAGCATCATCAATGGAGCAATATAGAAATACTTTAAATGTTGTTATGAAAGATAATAAAAAAGCAGGTGAAACTTTTAAGTGGGCTGTAGATTATGCTAATAAAACACCATTTGAAACATCTGAAATAGTTGATGGTACCGTTAAATTACAAAGTTATGGTATGGAAGCTAAAAAAGTACTTCCATATATAGGTGATATGGCTGCAGCTATGGGTAAAAGTATGGATCAAGCTGTTGAAGCTGTAGCCGATGCTCAAACAGGTGAACTTGAGAGACTTAAAGAGTTTGGTATTACAAAAGAGCAAATAGTTAAGCAAGCAAATAAAAAGTTAGGGAAAATGGAAGTAGTAAATAATAAAGGTCAAATAACTAATCAAAGAGCATTTAATGCTGCTTTAATGAGTCTTATGAAAGATAGATTTGAAGGTGGTATGGAAGTTCAGGCTAAAAGTTTTAAAGGTGTAATGAGTACTATCTCTGGAGTTTGGAAATCAGGTTTATCTCAAATGGCAGGTATAAGTGAAGAGGGCTTAGTTATAGATGGAAGTTTTTTTGATGTAGTTAAGGATAAAGCTATGCAACTAAGTGAAAAGTTACAGGATCTACAAAAAAGTGGTAAGTTTGAAGATTTGCAAAAAAGTTTAGGGAAATTTGCTACTGATGTATCTGATGCAATAGATGATGCATTACCAAAAGTAATGGAGTTTGTAGATTATATACTAAATAATGGACCACAAATAATGAACACTATAAAATTTATTGGATTTTCATTTATAGCATGGAAGGCAGTAAGTTTTATATCTGGAGCAGTTGATACTATATCAGGACTAGCAGGAGCCTTAAAATTAGCTAAGAAAGAATACTTACCGTTATTATTTGCTAAAATGCAAGATTTAGGATTAACAGCAGGTATAATAGGACTTTATGCATGGGATGCTGTTATGAAAGGTGCATCTGCAGTAAAAACATTCTTATTAGCTGGAGCGCAAGGAGCTTTAAATATAGCAATGACTATAGGTACTGGACTAATGAGTGCTTTTGGGGCAGTTATGGCATTTTTAACATCTCCTATTGGACTTGTTATTTTAGCAGTAGGTTTATTAGTTGCAGGTTTTATATACTTATGGAATACATCTGATAGTGTAAGAAACGCTGTTGTAAATTTCTTTAGCACTTTAAAACAATGGGGTGTTGATGCTTGTAATACAGTTATAGATGCCTTAAATAAGATGATAGATCTTATAAATAAAATACCTTTTATAGATATTCCGAATATACCTAATGTAGGTGGTGGAAGTGATAAATCATCAAAAGGTAAAGTTAAGAAATATGCAAGAGGTGGAATTATTAGTAGTCCTCA
>JABLTL010031345.1_pt1 | contig 14809 bp, 8 predicted proteins | sample 7160151 | NCBI WGS metagenome assembly JABLTL01 (sample SAMN14651223, study PRJNA627086) | human gut metagenome | isolation source: feces | host: Homo sapiens
CTGAAACCAAGAACAACTTCGTCACTGGCGGTGTAGTAACATCGATCGGCAAGGGAATTATCTCTTCTTCAATAGGTAAGTTATTACAGGCAAGGGGCTACAACATCACAATCCAGAAATTCGACCCCTACATCAACATCGACCCAGGAACCCTGAATCCGTATGAACACGGTGAATGCTACGTCACCGTGGACGGTATGGAAACAGACCTCGACCTCGGACACTACGAGAGGTTCACAGGCATTCAGACCACAAAGGCGAACTCACTCACCACAGGACGCATATACAAGGCTGTGATAGACAAGGAGCGACGTGGCGATTATCTGGGAAAGACGATTCAGGTAGTTCCACATATCACAAATGAGATAAAGAGGAACATAAAGTTGCTCGGAGAGAAGAACCACTACGACTTCGTAATAACGGAAATCGGAGGAACGATAGGCGATATAGAAAGCGCCCCATACCTTGAGGCGATAAGACAGATGAAATGGGAACTGGGCAAGAATGCAGTATGCGTACATCTAACCTACGTACCCTATCTCAAAGCAGCCGGAGAACTGAAGACCAAACCAACTCAACACTCCGTAAAAGAGCTTCAGAGCGTCGGCATACAGCCCGACATTCTCGTGCTGCGAACCGAGAAACACCTCGGAGACGGAATACTCAAGAAAGTGGCATCCTTCTGCAACGTCGACTTCGACTGCGTCGTACAAAGCGAAGACCTGCCTTCCATCTATGAAGTGCCCGTCAATATGCAGAATCAGGGACTCGACTCGGCAATCCTCAAGAAGATGGGCATTGAGCCGGGAGAGACTCCTGCACTCGGACCATGGAAGAGCTTCCTCGAAAGAAGACAGAAAGCCACAGAAGAAGTACATATAGGTCTTGTCGGCAAATACGACCTTCAGGATGCATACAAGAGCATCAGGGAGAGCCTCTCTCAAGCCGGCACCTACAACGACCACAAGACCGTCATTACGTTCATCAACAGCGAGAAGCTCACTGAGGAGAACGTGGCAGAAAAGCTGCAGGGAATGGACGGCATAATGATATGTCCCGGATTTGGACAGCGTGGAACAGAAGGCAAGATCGTTGCAGCCCACTACACCAGGACTCACGACATTCCAACTTTCGGCATCTGCCTCGGAATGCAGATGATAGTTGTGGAATTCGCGAGAAACGTGCTTGGCTATGAAGATGCCAACAGCCGTGAACTCGATGAGAAGACGGAGCACAACGTGATCGACATCATGGAAGACCAGAAGAACATCACCGACCTGGGTGGAACGATGCGACTCGGCGCCTATGAGTGTGTACTGAAACAAGGATCACGCGCCTTTGAAATCTACAAGAAGGAACACATACAGGAGCGCCATCGTCATCTCTATGAGTTCAACAACAGCTTCGAGCAGGAATACGAGCGTGCAGGAATGAAATGTGTGGGACGCAACCCAGAGAGCGACCTCGTTGAAATCGTGGAGATACCAGGACTGAAATGGTATATCGGAACACAGTTCCATCCGGAATACTCAAGTACGGTGCTCAACCCGCATCCTCTTTTCCTTGACTTCGTGAAAACAGCTATAGCCTGCAAGAAGGGTAAGAAATGACAACCGGTTAATAACGCAATATTTATCAGAAAAACAACTTATTTTTGACAATGGATAAAAACACCATCACGGGCTTTGTGCTCATTGCAGCATTGCTCATCGGTTTCAGTTGGTACAACAAACCGTCAGACGAGGAAATAGCCCAGCAGCAGAGAGTGCAAGACTCCATAGCCAATGTGGAGAAGAAGAAAGCTGCAGCAAAACAGGCTGCCGATGCAGCTGCAGCCAAGGCAAACGCCCAGGCGCTGGCAACAGACACCACATCCCTCTTCCATGAGGTGATGTCTGGAAAGTCAACAGACGTGACACTCCGCAACGAAAAGGTAGAACTCACGCTCAACACAAAGGGAGCCACAGTACAGAAAGCCGTAATCAAAGGGTTCGCCGACCGCAACGGCAACAATGACGTGACGCTCTTTGACGCTAAAGACCAGCAACTCAAATTCATGCTTGCAGGCAAGGAGACAAACCTCGTGACGAGTGACATGTATTTCACGCCTTCAAATGTCACCGACTCTACGGTAACGTTCACTGCAGCAACAGCTAACGGAAAATCTCTCACTATTTCATATAAGCTGGGCAAAGACTACATGCTACATGCCTCTATTCAGGCAAACGGCATGGCAGGAATGTTCTCTCCAAACTACAACACGATTGATGTGGAATGGACAGACAAATGTCGTCAGCAGGAGAAGGGCTTCACTTTCGAGAACCGTTATGCGTCGCTCACATACCATCTGACCGAAGGCGGAACCGACTATCTTAACGAGGGCAAGGAACTGACCGACGAGACTGTTGAGGACAACATCGACTGGGTTGCATTCAAGAACCAGTTCTTCAGTGCCGTAATGATAGCAGAGAAGGACTTCGGCAAGAATGCCAAGATGACAAGTATTCCGCAGGAGAAGGGTTCTGGTTATCTGAAGCAGTACGGAGCAAAGATGAAAACATTCTTTGACCCGACTGGAAAGCAGCCTACAGAATTGGAGTTCTACTATGGTCCTAATGATTTCCGTCTGCTGCAGAACGTAGAGGAAGAGAGCAAGTTCGGCAAAGACCTTGAGATGCAGCGCCTGGTTTATCTGGGATGGCCTCTGTTCCGAATCATCAACAGATGGTTCACCATTTACGTTTTCGACTGGCTCACCAAGCTCGACATTAATATGGGTATCGTATTGATTCTCATCACTATGCTCCTCAAGTTCATCACATTCCCGCTTGTGAAGAAGAGCTACATGTCTTCGGCCAAGATGCGTGTGCTGAAACCAAAGCTCGACGAGATAACGAAGAAATACGACAAGCCAGAAGACCAGATGATGAAGCAACAGGCAATGATGGCAGAATATTCCAAGTATGGCGTCAGCCCCCTGAGCGGCTGTCTGCCAATGCTCATTCAGATGCCTATCTGGATTGCGATGTTCAATTTCGTGCCTAACGCCATACAGTTAAGAGGTGAGAGCTTCCTCTGGATCAGCGACCTCTCTACCTACGACCCAATCATAGAGTGGCACACCAATCTGTGGCTCATCGGCGACCACTTGAGCCTCACGTGTATCCTCTTCTGTGTAGCCAACGTATTGTATTCAATGATGACAATGCGCCAGCAGAGAGACCAGATGGTAGGCCAGCAGGCTGAACAAATGAAGGCAATGCAGTGGATGATGTATCTCATGCCAGTGATGTTCTTCTTCATGTTCAACGACTATTCTGCCGGACTGAACTTCTACTACTTCATATCACTCTTCTTCAGCGCTGCCATCATGTGGACATTGCGCAAGACCACAAACGATGAGAAGCTTCTGTCTATCCTCGAGGCCAAATACGAGGAAAACAAGAAGAACCCGAAGAAGACCAGCGGACTTGCCGCACGACTCGAGGCCATGCAGAAGCAGGCCGAGGAACTCCGCAAGCAGCGCGAGGAGATGGAAAGAAGAAAGGGCCACTAAGTAACAAACAACAAGTCTGTGAAGGATTCCAGGCGTTGCATAATGCCGGAATTCCTCGCAGGCTTTTTTACCTTCTATATTATGAAAAAATCAATTATCCTCGCCATGGCTCTCTCATTGGGATGCCATAGCCTAAAAGCACAGACCACAGTGGAAACAATCGGAAAGAGCAACGTCACGCTCAGCAGCAACAAGATGACTCCCGAGGCCCTCTGGGCAATGGGACGAATTGCATCTGCCCAGGCGTCACCCGACGGAAAGCTCATCGTATACCAGGTGGGCTACTACAGTGTGAAACAGAACAAGAGTCGCCAGGTAATCTGCATCATGGATGCCAACGGCAAGAACATCCGTCAGCTCACTACAGCTTCTGCAAGCGAGACTGATCCAGCATGGATAGAGGGTGGCAAACGCATCGCCTTCATTTCCGGAGGACAGGTCTGGTCTATGAATGCCGATGGAACAGACCGCAGGCAGCTGACCCACGACAAGACCGGCATAGACGGTTTCAAGTTCTCGCCAAGTGGCACACAGGTAATCCTCGTGAAACAGATAGCCTATCATGAAAGCATCAAGAAGAATCCGTCAGACCTGCCTTTGGCTAGCGGAAGGCTCATCACCGACCTGAACTACCGCCACTGGGACGAATACGTGGAGACTATCCCCCACCCTTTCTTGGCTGATGTCACAGCCGAGGGCATAACCGAAGGCACAGACATCCTTGCCGACGAACCATACGAGTGTCCCATGAAGCCATTCGGAGGTGTGGAGCAGCTGGCATGGAGCCCTGATTCAAAGAGCATTGCATATACATGCAGAAAGAAGTCAGGAGTGGAATATGCCACTTCTACAGATTCTGACATATATCTCTATGAACTGGCTACAAAGCAGACCAAGAACCTCTGCAAGCCAGCCGGATACGTAGCACCCAAGAACGACACTTCAAAGTCAAAGAAATTCCAGGCTGTGAACTCTGCCGAGAATCTGAAGAACAACCCTGGCTACGACATCAACCCCAAGTTCTCGCCCGACGGCAAACGCATTGCATGGCAGAGCATGGCACACGACGGATATGAGAGCGACAGAAACAGACTCTGCGTCTATGACTTCGCCACCGGCACAAAGCAGTATGTCACAGAGAAGTTCGACTCCAACGTGGATGACTTCTGCTGGATGGCAGATTCCAAGACCATCACTTTCATCGGTGTATGGCACGGATGCGTGAACATGTATCGCACCGACCTGACAGGAAAGGTGGAGCAGATGACAAACGACTGCGCAGACTTCGTGTCCGTATCTCTTGCCAACAACGGCAACAAGCTGCTTGCCATCCGCCAGAGCATGTCGGCACCAAACGACATCTTCGTGGTGACGCCAGAGAAAAAGGCTGAGAAGTCGAAGGTACAGCAGTTGACTTCGGAGAACAAGGAAATCCTTTCTCAACTCTCTCTCGGCAAGGTGACAGAGCGCTGGGTGAAGACTACCGACGGCAAGGACATGCTCGTATGGGTGGTATTGCCTTCTGATTTCGACGAGAACAAGAAATATCCTGCTCTGCTCTTCTGCGAAGGCGGCCCACAGAGTCCTGTATCACAGTTCTGGAGCTACCGTTGGAACATGCAGATAATGGCAGCCAACGGATACGTGGTGGTTGCTCCTAACCGCCGCGGACTGCCAGGTTTCGGTTCTGAATGGAACGAGGAGATAAGCGGCGACTGGACTGGCCAGTGCATGAAAGACTATCTCAGCGCTATCGACGACGCAGCCACACTGCCATTCGTTGACAAAGACCGTCTCGGTGCCGTTGGTGCAAGCTTCGGCGGCTTCAGCGTTTACTACCTCGCAGGCCATCACGACGGACGTTTCAAGTGTTTCATCGCCCACGACGGTGCTTTCAACCTCGAGTCTATGTATACCGACACCGAGGAGGCCTGGTTCAGCAACTGGGAATACGACGATGCCTTCTGGAACAAGGACAAGACTGCCAATGCCAAGAGGACATACGACAACTCTCCTCACCATTTCGTTGACAAATGGGACACTCCTATACTCTGCATCCATGGCGAGATGGACTACCGCATCAATGCCAACCAAGGTTTCGGAGCCTTCAATGCAGCCCGCCTGAGAGGCATTCCTGCAGAATTGCTGCTCTTCCCCGACGAGAACCACTGGGTTTTGAAACCACAGAACGGCGTTCTCTGGCAGCGCACATACTTCAACTGGCTTGACAAGTGGCTGAAGAAATAAACTTTTCAAATGAAAATATAAAAGAAAAAGGAAAATAAAAACAATTAAAAAAAGAATTAAAATGGTTCAAACAGTTAAACAACTATTAAATGACAAGGCATGGGCACGCTGGACAGCCCTCATCCTTATCGCTTCCATGATGTTCTTCGCCTACATGTTTGTCGATGTAATGTCACCAATCCAGGCTCTCATGGAGAGCGAAAAAGGCTGGGGTCCTGACACGTTCGGAACTTATGCCGCTTCTGAGTATATCGTCAACGTGATGGGCTTCCTCATCATCGCCGGTATTATCCTCGACAAGATGGGCGTTCGCTTCACAGGAGTCCTGTCTGCCTCTATGATGTTTATCGGAGCGCTGATCAAGCTCATCGGAATCTCTGATTGGTTTGCCACGACCGGTTTTCACGACTGGCTCAACACCTGGTGGGTGTCTCTTCCTGCCAGCGCCAAGATGGCATGCTTCGGCTTCATGCTCTTCGGTTGTGGTTGTGAGATGGCAGGAACAACAGTTTCAAAGGCCATCGCCAAGTGGTTCAAGGGCAAGGAGATGGCTCTCGCCATGGGTCTCGAGATGGCTATCGCCCGTGTGGGTGTGTTCGCCATTTTCTCAATCTCACCAATCATCGCGAGCAAATTCGGCACTGTAGTAGCTCCTATAGCATTCTGCACCGTCCTCCTGCTCATCGGTCTGATCACGTTCATCGTGTTCACATTCATGGACAAGACACTCGACAAGCAGCTCGGTGTGTCTGAAGAGGCTGGAGAGTCTGAGGAGGAATTCAAGTTCAGCGACCTTGGCAAGATTTTCTCTTCACAGGTGTTCTGGATCGTTGCCCTTCTCTGTGTGCTCTACTATTCTGCCATCTTCCCATTCCAGCGTTATGGCGCAAACATGCTGCAGTGTAACCTCGACGGAATTTCTCCATCCGATGCTGCCAACATCTTCCGTTGGTTCCCTATCGGTGCTGCTGTCATCACTCCATTCCTGGGCAATTTCCTCGACCGCAAGGGCAAAGGCGCTACGATGCTCATGGGCGGTGCGCTGATTCTCATCTGCTGCCATCTCGTGTTCGCATTCGTATTGCCAGAGACAAAGAGCCCGCTGATTGCCTATACCACCATCGTGCTCCTCGGAATCTCATTCGCTCTCGTGCCGGCTGCATTGTGGCCAAGCGTTCCAAAGATTATCGACGAGAAGATTCTCGGTTCTGCATACTGCCTGATCTTCTGGGTTCAGAACATCGGTCTTTGCTTCGTGCCAAAGCTTATCGGCAACCTGCTCGCTTCTACCAATGAGAACAACCCTGCCGTTATAGCAGCCAAGAAGGCGGGTGCAGACTTCATTCCTTACGACTACACGGTGCCACTCGTAGTGTTTGCGAGCTTCGGCGTTGTTGCCCTTCTCTTCGCCATCTATCTGAAGGCACTCGACAAGAAGAAGGGCTTCGGTCTGGAGGAGCCAAACATCAAATAATGACGCACATCATGTGGGGTTCTTTATCAGAAGCCCATATAGCATAATTCAAGCCTTGACATAAAGGCGCATCGGTCATCAGGTGATTGACGGATAGGTCTTGAAGACTTTCCACAATTCCTGATGACCGATTTTTATTAGCATATTGGAAACCGACTTTTGGAACATTATACCATGTAGTTATCTACGAAAAATGAATAAAAATACTTTCAAAGGCTACCGACGATGAACATATTGTAAAAGTGAATCCATGCGTTTGAATCCGTTTGTTTTACAAAATAGTCCCAATAGTCCCAATAGTCCCAAAGTACCAAAGTCCCATAAGTGTACTATATTTTGTAAAAATAATGATAATACATTGATATATAATATATTATAGAAAATGAAGAATCATCTTGGGACTTTGGGACTTTGGGACTTTTGGTACTATTTTGTAAATTATTTTCAACCGCTTACATATTCCATTCCACTAATAAGTACTCGTATTTCCTAATTGTTTCAAATAAATTTGCAATTCTATCGTTGGCCAGTTATTCACATATATGGGAAAAAACGAACAATTGCGGACACAAAAAAATGCCGCAAGAAGCATTACACCTCTTGCGGCAATATCAATTCCCTGTCACTACAACGGGAAAAGCCGTTTGTTCAATCGACGGTTTTCTGCTTTAGAAAGGCAGATCATCAGTAGACTCGCCTGTAGCGGCGGCTTCCGGCTGTGCTGGCGGGAATGGTTCCGGAATTGCCTGTGGCGGAATCTCTGCCATTGGCTCCTGCACTGGCAGCTCCACTTTCCATGCACGGATAGAGTTGAACCAGCGGTCATTCCACTGGCGTGCGTCGATATCAAACGACACCTTGACAGTGTTGCCAACAACGAGCATGGAGGCAAACTGGCTGATTCTGTCGTTGCCGAAGACCTCAAAACACATCTTCTTGGGGTACTGCTCCTCTGTCTCTATCACATACTCCTGCACCTTCCATGGGTTGCCCGTCTTTGAGGTTCCCTCACGAGGGGCAAGCACAGCTATAACTTTTCCTTGTATTTCCATTTGTTTTTCGTTCTTTATGATTTGGTCTGCGAAATTACCAAAATAGTTTTAAAAATAAAAACATTTCATTTTATTTTTTGCTCACCACAAGGTTTTTTTGTATTTTTGTAGTCGTTATCTGCCAGACGCCAACAGGTCGTATAATAAGAAGGAAATAGCGTCCGGCAAAGCAAGGACAACGATAAACAACAATAAAAACAACAATAAAATACACAATAATGAGAATCACATTGTCATGCGCGGTGCTAAGCAGCCGCCTTCTTACACTGTCGAAAGTGCTTAACAGCAAGAACTCACTACAGATTCTGGACTGCATCCTTTTTGATGTAAAGGACGGAGTGCTCACGCTCACCGCTTCTGACAAGGAGAACGAGCTCACCACCAGTGTGGAACTCGACGAGGCTGATTCCGACGGAAGGTTCGCCATCAGCAGCCGCACCATCATCGACGCCGTTAAAGACCTGCCGGAGCAGCCAGTCACGCTCACAGTAGACCTGAACACCTACTCCGTGAGCATTACATTCCAGAACGGAGGCTATACCTTCACGGCACAGAATGCCGATGAATTCCCTATGGCACAGCCAGTAGGCGACGGGGCAACGACAATCACCATACCATCCGGCATCCTCGCCGACAACATCTCGCGCACATTGTTTGCCACAGCTAACGAGGAAATCAGACCTGTGATGAACGGTCTCTATTTTGACCTCAACCAAGAGGCATTGGCAATCGTGGCAAGCGACGGACACAAGCTCGTGAGAAACAAGATACTGAGCATCACCAACGAAGAGCCTGTGTCGTTCATCTTGCCGAAGAAACCCGCCACACTGCTCAAGAACGCGCTACCCCACGACGACACACCTGTAGAGATACGCTTCGACAACCTCAATGCAGAGGTGACATTCGCAGCAGGCAACTTGAAGTGCAGACTCATAGAAGGCAGATATCCCAACTACAACTCCGTGATTCCAACCGACAATCCATGCCAGATGACCATCGACCGCAGGGCTCTTCTCGGTTCGGTGAAGCGCATCCTGCCATTCGCAAGCGAGAGCAGCCAGTCCATCCGTCTGCGCCTCGGCATCGGACAGGTGGAGGCGTCGTCAGAGGACATCGACTTCGCGACAAGCGCAAAGGAAACCATAGTATGCGACTACAACGGAACTCCTATGAGTATAGGCTTTAAAGGCCCTTCGCTCGTCGAGATCCTCTCAAGCCTGACAAGCGACGAAGTGTTGATGGAGCTTGCCGACCCAAGCCGTCCGTGCCTCATTTTCCCATCAGAGCAGCCTGAGGGGCAGAATATCCTTATGCTCATCATGCCGATGCTGCTGAACGACTAAAACCAGAAAGGGCAAACATATATAGGCAACAAACAAAACGGCAGTGAATACCGGGGAGCACCGACAAGCCAAGAAGGCCGAGCACCTCTCCCCTATGCCAGATGACAAGGAATAAGAAAAGGAATCAACACAGCCTGACACCATTCTGAATGGCAAAAGACTATGACATCCTTCTCTTGTTCCTTGGTTCAGATAAGGCATAAGCACCATCAGGAAACGTGTACAAACCCTTTGACAACAGAAAACAGGCTGGTTGCTTGTCAAAAAACAACCTGGTTGCGTATAAAATAATGGTGAGTTGCCCATCTAAAACAGGTAGATTGCATTGACAAAACAATATTAAATTAACCATAACACACATAATATAGAGATGAAACTGAATCTGACAAGGCCACTCGTAGTGTTCGATCTCGAGACTACAGGACTCGATATAGTGAGAGACAGAATTTTCCAACTATCATATATAAAGGTATATCCCGACGGAAAAGAAGAGAGGGAGAATATCTTTGTGAACCCAGGAAAGGAGATTCCACAGGAGGTGGTTGAACTGACCGGAATGCGTTTGTTCTTGTATTTAGGGTGTGGCAAACGAGTGTAAGGCAAGTCGAAGACCATGTCCAATTCCTTAGTGTCCATCGGTGGATAAGGAGGATTCACCACTACGTATTCTTTGCCCAATCCCTGTATGATGCGCTGTGCATGGATTTTGTTTGACTCTTCCTCTATGTGTCTGAAGTTCTCCGCTTCTGCCTTTTTGCTTTGCAGACATTCCTCGTGGGAGTGGATAACGATGTCCTTTTCTGTTATTCCTCCGCTTATTCCATCTTCTGGTGAAATGTAAACTGTCTGTGGAATGTCTTTAATCTCTTTGATTTCTTTGCCGTCAACGAGTTGCTTGGCTAGTTCCACGATGGGCTTCTCTCCCATACCATATATTATGATGTCTGCCCCGGCTTCTTTCAGAATGCAAGGCATGAGCTTGTCTTGCCAGTAGTCGTAATGGGTGAGTCTTCTCAGGGAAGCTTCTATGCCGCCTAGCACTATAGGCACGTCTGGGTAAATCTCTCTTAGGATTCTGCTGTATACGATGGTTGGATATTCCGGTCTGCAATCGTGTCTTCCGTCGGGGCTATATGCATCTTCCGACCTCAGTCTTTTGTTTGCCGTATATTTGTTCACCATTGAGTCCATGCAGCCAGGAGATATTCCGAAGAACAGTCTCGGCTTTCCAAGTTTCTTGAAGTCCCGGTAGTCGCCGTGCCAGTCGGGTTGTGGCACTATTGCCACCTTCAATCCGTTGGCCTCAAGCACTCTTCCTATTACTGCCGCTCCAAACGACGGATGGTCTACGTATGCGTCTGCAGAGAACAGAATGACGTCTAGTTCATCCCATCCCCTGAGCTCTACTTCCTTCTTTGTCGTTGGCAGCCAATCTGTTAGTCTCAGTTCTGCCATCAGTCCTCCATTTCGGTTTCACCGTTGTTTTTCTCGTCCCATTCTATATATAGGAGTACGAGTTGGTGTAGTCCGAAAGCTTTCATGTTCTTGTTGTAAATCACGTCGAGACACAGGTCTATCAGCCCTTTGTCTGCTCCCATGTTCGACTCCAGCATCGACCTCATGTTGAGTTTGAGTTTGTCGAGTACGGTTTCGTCAATGAAGCCTGTGCTGTCAATGAGATTTCTTAATAATGAATATTTCTTTACTGTTGCCAGATGTTCGTCTGTCACGTTTATGCTTCTTGTTCCCGAAGCGTTAGCTTGAATCTTGTACATTTTATTTTGTTTTTATTTGTTTTCGAATTAATGGGGCAGACAAGTATTTCTCCTTCTGTCTGTCGATGGTCTGACAGGTGAATGAGGAAGTTTACTTGACCATTTGCCGAGTCAAATTAATTTGTTTATTTGTTCCCTCTTGTTTATTTATTCATCTAGAAATGTCAGGAATCCCCTCATTATCATTCTCCTTGCTTTTGCCGATGTTATGCATTCGAAAGGAAAACCCATTGCGAGAGTCCTGTTGGCGGTTCCATTATATGCCACGCAGGCCGACTTGCCATTGGCGTAAGTAAGCGTGCAGAATGCTTGTGGAGTGGGTGTTACCACGTTTACTCTTGTTGCGGCGTAATGCCTGTCGTTGAGTGAATCATAAATGTCGAATGCTGTTCCCATTCCCGACACAGACTGTCCGGTATCTTCTGCATAATCATCAATATGCAGCACGTTGCGCAGAAAAGTCTTTTCTCTGTCAGACTGCATGTCTGAGGCGATATAGGAACCACTTGCCAGTATGTTGCCACCTGCTGCGACATAGTCTTCAAGAACCTTCTGCATCAGATATGAGAACGTCTTGTAATCTTCTGTCGCCGTGGAGGTATATTTCTGGTTGCCCAATATAAGGTCTACGCATGCGTATTCTGAAAGATTCACCCTTCCGTTTTCAACAGCATGAGACGATGCGCTCACCACATTGTATTTCTTCATCGGAACCATTGCTTCGGCATGTTCAGCGGTATAGTCGAAGGTATTTCCCATTATGAAACGTCCTTCCAGTTCCGTACCGCTATATCCCAACCCATCAGGTCCTACGGTGGTATGACGCGACTTGTCGAAGTTTATCTGTTGTCCGCTCCATCCCACTGTCATTCCCATTTGCATACCAGGGTCAGATGCCAGGTCGAATCCCTGTTGCCATTCGTTTTTCACTATGGCAGGAGCCGCCAGTCTGTAGAATCCATTAACTATCAGTATGCTTTTAGTAGCTCCTGGGTGATAAACAGCTGTCAGAGTTTCTGAGGGGAAGCTTTCTCCTCCCTTGTTCGTTGCCGTAACCCTGAATCTATAAACGGCATCAGGCGATAGTTTTATTCGTATCTTCCTGCCTTGTACAAGCTCACCATTGTCAAATCCCCCTTGACTTCCAGCTGCGGTATATACAATATATCCTGTTGGCTTTGCTGATGGTTCCAGTGGGTCAGCTTGTGCGTCCCAAGTCAGTTCCACCACTCCTTCGTCAACGAAACGAAGATAGGCGTTCTTGGGGGCGAGTGGTTGCACGATGTAGTCGTTGCGGTGTCTTTCAGCCGTAAATTTCAGTATCGTCTTGTATAAGCTTCTTGCTATCGCAAACTTCACGTTAGGATCTTGTCCCATAATCATGTCTGGGAAACTCTGGTGCGACAGGGTCTCTATAATGGCCGACGGTACTTCTGGCAGTCGTGTTTCCGAATAGTTCCGGTCATAGAGATCCCTTTTGTTCCATTTGCCGAATAGCCGCTTCATGTCGTTGTCCAATCCGGAAAGCAGGTTCTGAGCAAGAGTCTTTGATGTTTGTCTCGATGAACCGTCAGCGAGAAGTCCGTCGTGAAATTGCGTTGTGCATATTGCCAGCGAACCGAATATAGACCTGAAGTCGGGGGCGTATCCGGCATCGCTGTGTACTGCAAGCGACATCTCAAGCGGCACTTCCTTTCCGTCCTTGTCAGGAACGAAGCAAGAACCTCCAGCAAGCCAGTTCGTCATTTTCGACCTGGTGTTTATATCGTCTTTATAATCGTCAGTCCCATTATATGAGTTGTATACGTTTTCAGGTGCTCCAGCCCATTGTGCATAGTATCTTGCGCCCTCCAGACACCTTGGCATTCCGCTTGTCTGGCCGTTGCGGTTTACCGTTCCCATACCGCCTCCGAAGCGTACGGCGTCCGCCGTTACTACTCCTTTGCAGCGGCTAGAATTAGAAAGTACTACACGGTTGTCAGAAGAGCACCCTTTCCCGAATTCGAATGTTCCGAGATAAACCCATGTTCCGCCTCCCATGCGTTGGTTCACGTTGAATACAGTCTTGACTCCTTTGTGGTAAACGGTGTATTCAGCATCGTCCACGCTGTTTTTGAGCGTGGGATAACTTACGTATACGGCATACCTTCCTTCGTTTTCTATTCGAGGTTGGTATGAAATCATACATGTAGGCATTTTGCCTGCCTTCGTTTTGCGGGTAGTTCCCCATGTGAAGGGATTTGTATTACCATATAATATAGTTTGCGCTACTCCAGCGAAACCCGGCGTTGCTGCATCAGTCCAACGTCCTTGTAGTGAGGTTTCGGTGTAGTAGGGCAGTTGTGGGTTGTCGTTGTCCACTATCACCTCACTTGGTTGCCAGTCTCTTTCCCTTGGAGAGAACACCGTTGCCCCGGCATTTTCAAGCATGGGAATAAGATAAGGCACTACGATTGTCTGTGTGAACAGATCCTCCGTCGTGGAGTATAGGTTTGGTCTTTGCCATTCCCATTTGTCTTTGTTCTTGTCGTAGTATCTTCCGTGACTTGCCCACACGGCAAAATGCTTGTTCAGCAGGCCTTTCGTTGGCTTCAGTGGCCACGACATATTTCTCACCCATTGTTCCCCGTCATATTCTTTACCTCGTTTTGCCGGTACAATGGGTGTGGTCTTGTTTCCTGTTGAGGCTTCCTGCTTATTCCTCTTATCTTTCTTCTTCTTTTTGCTTTTCTTTTCTTTTTTGCCCTTGCCGTCTTGTTTCACAGAAGCGTAGGGGGTCTCCTTCCATTTTGTCTTTGAGGAGTCGCGGTGGCTTGCGCATGCACAAAGCATTGCTACTGCCGCCAATATGACAATCTTCTTTTTCATCTTTTTCCGGTATGTTTCATTTTTCCGAGTCGATGATGGCCGGAACCACTGAACAGTTGCAATAAGTTATTGCTCACTTCTATTCTTGAGCTGCGTCTCCTATGGAGAAATTTTCCGGTTTCTTTCCTTTGAAGTCCTTGAAATACAGCTTTATGTGCTTCATGTCTTTTTCCACATCGCCTGTAGGATGGAAACATTCCGTACATGTTATTTCCTTTTTCTCATAGTCCACGCCATAGAGCAGAATCGGCAGGTTGGCCTTCAGGGCTATGAAGTAGAAACCTTTTTTCCAGTCTTCCACTCTTTTTCTTGTGCCTTCCGGCGTGATGCATAGTCTGAACTCCTCTCTGTCCAATGCCGTATTTGCCAAGTTGTCCGTCATGCTTGTGTGTTTAGACCTCCATACTGGAATTCCTCCCATATGTTTGAAAATCGGTCCAAGAGGCCAGAAAAACCACTCCTTTTTCATCAGGAAATTGACGATTAAGAGTACA
>JABLTL010009519.1_pt1 | contig 14803 bp, 7 predicted proteins | sample 7160151 | NCBI WGS metagenome assembly JABLTL01 (sample SAMN14651223, study PRJNA627086) | human gut metagenome | isolation source: feces | host: Homo sapiens
ATATTAACAAGTGTATTTGGAGAAAAGAATGATAAGATATATCGTTTACAATATACTCTTCCAAATAGCACAATTGTAGATGCTGCATTGTTCGCGCCTGAACCACTTGGACTCGTTGGAATAGATTCTAAGTTTCCACTTGAGCATTACAGGATAATGGTTGACAAAAGATATAGTGCATCAGATAGGGAAACAGCTGCCAAATTATTTAAAAGTGATGTTAAAAAGCATATTGATGCGATAGCGAGTAAATATATTATAGAAGGTGTAACAAGTGACCAAGCAATAATGTTTTTACCAGCAGAAGCAATATTTGCGGAACTTAATGCATATCATAATGATATAATTGAATATGCCTATAAAAAAAGAGTATGGATAACATCTCCAACAACATTAATGAGTACTTTAACAACTATTCAGGTAATTATTAAGAATGCGGAAAGAGATAAATATGCTAAAGTAATAAGAGAAGAACTTGTTAAATTATCTGTTGAATTTAGTAGATATAAAGATAGATGGGACAAGCTTTCTAGAAGTATTCAAACTGTTAGTAAAGATGTTGAAGATATACATACAACAACTGATAAAATAACTAAAAGATTTAACAGTATTAATAGTGTAGAATTAGATGAAAATTTAAAAATCGAATAATAAAAAAAATAGCGATTTTTGTTTGTTAAATTTAACATACTAGTGTTGACTATTATTACAAAATATTATATCATTATACTAGAGGAGGAATGTAGAAATGGGAAGTAAGTACAAAACATTATACTTGGAGTACTTGCAGTTGGATTAATTGGTTTAACAGTTGCTTATGCATTATTAACACAACAATTAAAAATAGAATCAACTGCAACAGTAAAAGCAGGAACTTGGGATATTCATTTTGAAAATTTAAGCTCGTCATTAACAGGTAAAGCAGCACTTGCTGATACTAATCAATTAGCTATATCAAGTAATTCAACTACTATTTCAGGATCTGTTGGTGTTTTATCAGTACCAGGGGATTCAATAGTTTATACATTTGATATCGTTAATAAAGGAAATATTCCTGCAATACTTAGTGCCGCACCAGTAATTAGTACACCAACATGTACATCTACTGATACAGTAAGTGCTACAAATATTTGCACTAATGATTTGGTATATACATTAACATATGCTGATGGCTCACAAATAAATAATGGTGATACTTTAGCTGCTGGAGAAACTAAAAAAGCTAAATTAACATTATCATTAAAAAATGAAATGTCATATGTACCAAGTGCAGATGTAGCAATAAGCAATATTGCAGCAACATTAAATTATAGTCAAAATTAATAATAGGAGAGAAATATGAATAATAAAGTACAAAATATTGTGCTTGGCGTTTTAGCCGTAGCATTAATTGGAATAACAGTAGCATATGCTACATTAACACAACAATTAAAAATAAACGGAACAGCAACAGTAAAAGCAGGAACATGGGATGTTCACTTTGAGAATTTAAAAGGATCAGTTCAAGGTTCAGCAGTATTAGATGCTTCTACAAGCAAACTTGGAATACAAACTGGTTCAACAACAATTTCTGGTAAATTAGGAACATTATCTAAACCAGGGGATTCAATAACTTATACATTTGATATAGTTAACAAAGGAAATATTCCTGCAATACTATCATCAGCACCTACAATTTCAACACCATCTTGTTCTGCAACAGGTAATGATGCTGGTGCTACTACAGTTTGTGGTAATTTAACTTATACATTAACTTATAGTGATGGTTCAACTATTGCTAAGAATGATACATTAGCAGCAACTTCAGGTAAAAAATCTGCTAAATTAGTTGTTACATATAAATCATCAGCAACATCAGTTGTAAATACAGATGTTGAAGTTAGCAACATTGCAGCAACATTAAATTATTCACAAAACTAATTTAAGTGCATTAAGATACGCAATTAATAATAAGATAACATAATATTGCTATTTTATTTGCGTATCTATTTGCATATAAAAAGAACTAATAAAGAAGAAATAAAAGAGGTAAAAATATGAAAAAAAGTTTAAAACAATTATTAACAATACAAATTTTCATGTTATTAGTAATTATAACAGGCTTTTTTTATGGAAGTATTTTCGAGAATAATCTAGAAGTATTATTTCTACTTGTTAGTTTTATTGCACTATATAGTGTATTTAAAATTGATTTAAAAAACGATTATAAATATAAACAGATTTTAAAAATTGTTATAACTTGCTTATTATTTTATTTCGTTTTTATTTATGTTGCAGGCTTGTTTACAGGTTTTGCAAAAACAATTTATACATTTAATTTTAATAATTTTATATATAATATTATACCGACAATAATATATATTATTTTGATGGAATGTATAAGAACGATATATATTAATAAATCAAATAATAATAAAATAATTATAATTTTATCATGTATAATTTTTATACTATATGATTCATTTTCAAAATATTACTTATATGATTTTAAAGTAAGTGATGAATTATATGAGTATATTGGATTAATTGTATTAACTAGTATTGCAAGAAATATATTCTTAACAATATTATGTTCAAAAAGTAATGTTATTAATTGTGTAATTTACAGAATTATAACTGAAATTTATATATTTTTGGTGCCAATTGTTCCAAACTTTGGACCATATATAAATTCAGTACTTGAAATAGCATTACCACTTATAATTGGACTTATACTTATAAGACCACCAATAAGAATATTAGCATCACCAAAGAAAAGTAAATATAGTAGGACATTATCAGTTGTAATAACAGCAATATTATTGTTAATTGTTTTATTAAATTCTGGATTTATAAAATATCAAATGTTTGTTATAGGATCTAACTCGATGAATACGTATATTTATAGAGGAGACGTTATAATAGCAAGAAGAACAAATAATAAAGAAATCAAAAATATTAAAAAAGGTGAAATATTAGTATTTAGATATAATAATAAAATAATTTCACATAGGGTATATAAAATAATTAAAAGGGATAATAAACTATATTTTAAAACAAAAGGTGATAATAACGATCAAGTAGATGATAATATAGTAAAAGAAAAAGATATAATAGGAACGGTTTCCTTTAGAATAAAATACATTGGTCTTCCGAGTATTTGGTTAAGGGAAGCATTACAATAGGAGAAGAGATATGAAGAAAAATTCTAAAAAAAATATAACATACATCTTTTTAATTATTGTTCTAGTATTTATTTCGATAATATTTGCGGATAAATCATATAGATTAAAAAAATATGAAAGTTTAAGCTATAAAGAAACAATCGCAACAAGTTATAGAGTATATTTAGATGATGATTCATACTATAATACTCCATACCTTGAAGAAGGAATGCAATATATATCAAATATAATTGATTATGTTGATGTAACTTTTAGTTATATTAATAGTTTTGCAGATAGTTTAACATATAATGCTGAAACAAAAGCAGAAGCAATAGTAACTATAGTAGATACAGATGATAATAATAAAGTAATTTATAAAAATACTGAAGTTATTGAGAATACAAAGAAAGATTCTGATACTTCAGGGACAATTAATAAGGTTAAAAACTTTAAAATTGATTATGCTAAATATAATAAAATAACTAATGAATTTAAAACGAAATATGGTATAAGTGCTAAATGTAATTTAAGAATAAATTATTATGTTAATTATACAGGTAAATATAAAGGATTAAATAATATATCTAGAAATACGGTAATGTATTTAGATATTCCTTTATCTGAACAAATGATTAATATAACTAAAAATGCACCTGCTATAAATAATAATTCATTTGATGGTACATCATCAAATACATTAACTAATACAATACTTTATGTACTAGCAATAATCTGTGATTTAATTGCTTTAGTATTCTTATTTAAAGTTGTTAGTAGTAAAATAGCTGTTTCTAAAGAAACTAGTAAATATGATAAGTTTATTAATAAAACATTAAAACAATATGATTCATATATAACAGAAGCAGAACATGAAACTACTAATAAAGAAAATATGGTTAGAATAAGTACGTTTAGAGAATTATTAGATGTTAGAAATAATGTTAACAAGACGATTGTTTATATAAGAATTGATGATAATACATCTAAATTTGAAATAATAGATGGTAATACATTATATTATTATGTAGCAAATAGAGAAGATTTTAATTAAAATAATATTTAAAAGGAACTAAAAAATAGTTTCTTTTTTGTTTTACTGTGGATAATTTTTCTAGAACAAAAATGCTTAAAAATTTCTTTGTTTTTTTCTTATAATTTTACTGAAATTTGATGACAAAAAATGATATATAAGTTATAATTATATACAGTATAATAGTCTAAATAGGAGCAGTGTTAAAATGAAGAAATTTTTTCAAGATAAAATAAAAATTTTAATAGTAATTGCATTTTTACTTTTGTTCTTTTTTAATACAGTAGCATATTCAGGTCTTGCTAGTAAACTAGCAATAACATCTGAAGCAGACCAATTACTGATATAAGAATAACAGGAATAAAACTTGTTTCAGCAAGTAATGGAGCACTTGAAAGTTATTCGCCAAAGTATAATGTTGATACAACAACTACTGGTTTTACACTTCCAAGTGATAATTCAGAAATTACTTATAAAATAACAGTAACAAATTACGGAAATGTTAAGCAAACAATTTATAAATTTATAAAAAACAGTGTTAATACAGAGGGGTTAAATGTTAAAGTAACCGATTTTACTTCAGTATGTACTGATGAAAATTGTAATAATAAGAATGATAATTTTACAATAGTACATCCAGAGGGTGATAGTAGCAGTGAAAGTAATGTTAAAGAGTTTTTAATAACATTTACTACAACAAATCCAAGTTCAACGACCATAAATATTATTGAAAAATATGATTTTAGACCATTATATTATATTTCTTATAATGCAAACGGTGGAAAGAATGCGCCACAATCACAAATAAAAATATATGGAGATAATTTAAATTTAACAAAAAATGAACCAACAAGAGATTTTTATGATTTTAAAGGATGGTCAACATCATCAACAAGTACAACAATAGAATATAAGGCTGGTGAAATTTATTCGCCAGGTACTAATGAAAAAGTACAAGATGTTACTTTATATGCGGTATGGCAAAAGAAACAAGCAAAATTAGATTTAAATTATAACATTGATGGCACATGGTATTATGCAGGATATAATAATAAAATACAAACGGGTATAAAAGTTAATGGAGAAGATAAAGGATATTTAAATGATTTTGGTGGAACATATGATTATGGAACAAGTTATGAAATATATGGATTTAAAATAGATGGAGTAACAATACCATATTCAAAAAAATATACAGTAGATGGAACAAATCATTTAGGAATATCATTTAATACAATTAATTTTAAAGTTAATGATATAAATTTAGGAAGTATAACACCAACACAAATAATAGTGATACCTGGGACAACATTTACTGTATCTGGTAATGTGATAACATTATCAGATGGAAGGATAGCAACAGCAAGTACAAAAACGATAACAGGTTATACAATAAAATTTTTAAATTATACAATAACACCAAATAGTTCAACAGTAAATGCAAAAACAATGGTAACGGCAAATTTCACTAAGGAATTAGAAAAATATACAATTTCGTTAAATGGAAATGGAGCAACGACTGCAGGAACAACAGCTATTTATGAAAAATATAATACAGGAATATATTTAGATAGTGCATTAACTAAAGAAATGGGTACAAATGTGAATGCAATAACAAAACCAACAAGAAGTTATACAATAAGTTTTAATGCAAATAATACAGGAATAACAGTGCCAAGTGCGATAACAGAAAATTATAGTTATTCAGGACATTATACAGATGTAACAAATGGAACACAAATGATAAATGAAAATGGATATATAACAAGTTTATTTAAAAATACATCATATACAGCAAATGGTACATTATATGCACATTGGGGAACAAAACCAAGTGTAACAATACCAGAAATAAGTAAAGATGGATATAAATGTACATGGAATACAAGTGTAGATGGAAATGGAACACCATATAATGGAGGAGATGTAACAGATAAATTAAATACACAAACATTATATGCAGTATGTAAAGTAGATACAAATACAAAGTATGTTGTAAAACATTATAAACAAAAATTAGATGGTACATATCCAACAGAAGCAGATGACACAGATAATTTAACAGGAACAACAGGTGCAAGTGTGTCACCAGCAGTAAAGAGTTACACAGGATTTACATCACCAAGTGTGCAAACAACAACAATAAAAGCAGATGGAAGTACAGTAGTAACATATAAATATACAAGAAATAAATATACATTTACATTAGGAAGTTCAACAGGAGCAAGTACAAGTGGAAGTACGGCAAGTGGAAGTTATTATTACGGAAGCACAATAACACTAAAAGCAACAGCAAGTTCAGGATATACATGGAGTAAATGGACAAGTAGTAATACAAACTTAGTAGGAAATCAAACTGAAGCCAATACAACATTTACAATGCCTGCAGGAAATATAACAATGACACCAAGTGTTACAACAAATGTATTAACATTTAATGATCAGAGTAAACCAGTAACATATAATCCAACAAGTAGTCAAACAGTAAATATATCACCAGCAACAAATGGAACAGAAAGTTATAGTTATTCAATAATAAGTGGAAATGATAATAGTTACTTTAGCATAAGTGGAACAACAATAACAGTAAAATCAAATACACCAGCCAATACATCAGGATATAAAATAACAGTAAGAGCAACAGATACAAATAGTAAAGTAACAAGAGATGCTATAATAACTATAATAGTTGATAAAAAATCAGTAACAAAACCAACATCCCCAGCGGATAAAGTTTATAATGCAGAAGAACAAAACCATGGAATTACGGTCTCAGAAGGGACAAGCATAGTAACAAATGAAAGTACATTAAAAGCAACAAATGTAGGAACATATAATGTAATTTTTAAATTAAATTCAAACTACAAATGGAGTGATGGAACAACAAGTAATATAACAATACAATGGAAAATAACTGCATATAATTTAAGTAATGCAACAATAGTAAGTATAAGTGATAAAACATACACAGGAAGTGAAATAAAACCAACACCAAGTGTAACAGTACCAATACCAAGTGGAAGTAAGAGTACACCAACTTATACAACAACATATAGTAATAATACGAATGCTGGAACAGCAACAGTTATATTAACAGGAACAGGAAATTATACAGGAACAAAAAGTACAACATTTAAAATAGTACCAGCAGAGAATCCAGTTAAAGTAACAGCGAATGATTTAACATATAATACACAAGCGCAAAGTTTAGTAGCAACAAAAGATGCGCAAGGAACAATATGTTATTCACTTGACTCTGTAATAACAAGTAAATGTAGTACAAGTACAGCAGTACCAACAGCAATAAACGCAGGGACATATACTGTGTATTATTACATTAATGGAAACAGTAATTATAAAGAGAAATCTGGAAGTGTAATAGTAACAATAAAAAAATACGATTTAAGCACTAATGGTATAATAGGCACAATAAATGATCAAACATATACAGGAAGTGAAATAAAACCAACACCTTTAGTAACAGCATCAATGTCAAATCTAGGTGTAGCAACGCTTGTAAATAATACAGATTATACATATAGTTATAGTAATAATATAAATGCTGGAACAACAAGTAATCCATATGCTACAGTAAACGTAACAGGAAAAGGAAACTATACAGGAACAAAGAGTAAAACATTTAAAATAATAAAGGCAACAAATCCTACAGTGATAACCGCAAATGATTTAACTTATAACGCTGCAGAGCAAACTTTAGTAACATCAAGTAAGGAACAAGGATATATCTGTTATTCATTAAGTGCAGTACCAACAAGTTGTAGTGCAAATTCAGCATTAGCAAAAGGAACAAATGCAGGAACATATACAGTATATTATCTAATATCAGGAAATAGTAACTATAATAGTAAATCTGGAAGTGTAAAGGTATCAATAAAACAATATGATATAAGTAAAACAGCAACTATAGGAATAATTAATGATCAAGTATATACAGGAAATGCAATAAAACCGACATCAAGTGTAACAGTACCAATACCAACAGGAAAAACAACAACGCTCGTAAATAATACGGATTTTACGTATAGTTATAGTAATAATACAAACATTGGAACAGCTAATATAACAATAACTGGTCAAGGAAACTATACAGGAACAAAGAGCACAACATTTAAAATATCTCAAAAGGCAAGCTTATGTACAATAACGTCGGTGCCATTTTTAAAATATCCAAGTAATGCAACAGGTTCAATACAATTTAAATGTACTGGGGATGGCAAAATAACTGTAACAAGTTCAAGTACAGGCGTAATAGAGGTAACAAACACAGGAACAACAGGCGCTGGCTTAAAGGGAATAACAGCAGGTACGAGTAAAATAACAGTATCGCAAGCAGCAGGAAATTATGAGGCATCATCCGCAAGTGCAGATGTAACAGTAACATATTCACAGTACACAGTGACTTTAGATGGAAATGGAGCAACAACTCAAGGAAGTACAACAGCAGTTGCAACATATAATAGTACAACATTATCAACAATAACAAATCCAATAAGAGAATATACAATAACATATGATATGGGAACAACGGGATTAACAAAACCAGATAATGGGAAAGTAGAATGTAGATTAAATGGATGGTATACGTCTTCAAATAATGGAACAAAGGTAGCAAATAATAATACAACACCAGTATTAGAAGCAAGTGTAAGTGGATATACAAATGCAAGCAAGCAATGGACAAAAACAAGTGATGCAACATTATATGCTGGCTGGGAAGTTATAGGTACAAAACTGCCAATAATAGAAAAAGAAGGAAATACATGTACATGGATAGATAATAATGGAAGTAGTTTTGATTCAGGACAAACAGGTTATACGATATTAACAAATAAAACTTTAACAGCAAGATGTTTACCTAACAGTTATGTATTAACAGTAGATCCAAATGGAGGAAAATGGAATAATACGATAAGTGCAAGTACAGTACCAAGAAATTATGGAACAGAATATGAAGTAGCAAATCCAACAAGAAAAGGATATACATTTACAGGATGGACAAAAAGTGGTGCAGGTTCTTGGAATAGTGAAACAAATAAATATACATTTGGACCAGGAGCTGGAACATTAACTGCAAATTGGACTCCAATAAAATATAATATAAAGTATGAATTAGATGGTGGAGTACTTTCTATAACAAATCCAACAGAATATACAGTAGAGACAGAGACATTTACATTAAACAATCCGACAAAAGAAGGCTATATTTTTAAAGGATGGTCAACATCATTAACAAGCACATCATCATATAATGCGACAATGACGGTAGAAAAAGGAAGTACGGGTGATAAAGAATTTAGGGCAGTATGGCAGATTATAACATACAATATAAGTTATAATTTGAATGGGGGAACATTAACAAATGTATCAAACCCAACAAGTTATAATACAACAACAGAAACCTTTACGTTAAAGAATCCAACAAGAAAAGGATATACTTTTAAAGGATGGACAGGAAGTAATGGTAATACAGCACAAACAAGTGTATCAATAGCAAAAGGAAGTATGGGAAATAAAAGTTATACTGCAAACTGGACTCCAATAAAATATAATATAAAGTATGAATTAGATGGTGGAGTACTTTCAGCAGCAAATCCGACAGAGTATACGGTAGAAACGGAGACGTTTACATTAAACAATCCGACAAAAGAAGGCTATACTTTTAAAGGATGGTCAAAATCATTAACAAGTACATCGTCATATAATGCGACAATGACAGTAGAAAAAGGAAGTACGGGCGATAAAGAGTTTAGAGCAGTATGGCAAGAAAATACAAATACATTATATAAGGTAAATCATTGTACAAAAGATTTAAATGCAAGTACTTATACGTGTGAGTCGGAAACAAAAACAGGAACAACTAATTCAGTAATAAAGGTTGAAAATCTAAAAAAGACCATAAAAGGATTTAAATATAGTAAAGGACATGTAGATGGAAAAGATGTTACAGAAACAACTATATTAGCTAATGGAAAAAGAGAAATTAGTTTATATTATGAAAGGGAGATATATACAGTAAAATTATCTGTAAATTCAGGGATAAATAAAGTAAGTATAGTAGCAACAGGTTATGAAACAAAAATAGGTAATTCATCTGCAGCAGCAACAGGAACATATGAATATGGAACTAAAATAACAATAAATGCAGAAGTAAGTACTGGATATTCATTTAAAGCTTGGACATATAACGGAGCATCATCGTTACAGGATGTAAATACTTCAGAAAATGCATTTACATTAACGAAAAATGAAACATATATGGCAACTGCTCAAATAAATCAATATACATTAACTATTGATCCAAGTGGAGGAACATGGAATGATAGTACAAGTGCAAGTGCAGTAATACGTAATTATAGAGAAACATATTCATTATCAAAACCAACTAGAACAGGTTATACATTTGCTGGATGGAGTTTAACAACAAAGTATCCTGATACATGTAATGATGAATGTAAAGATAAAATCGAGGAAAATGTATATACGTTTGGATCTATATCTGGATCAATAAAAGCGAATTGGACAGAAAATACATATACAGTAAAATTTAATGCTAATAGTGGTACAGGAACAATGAGTGATCAATCATTTGATTATACTGAATCAAAAGCTTTAACCGCAAATACATTTACAAGAACAGGATATACATTTACAGGATGGTCAACATCTGCAAATGGTTCGGTTGTATATAAAGATGAACAGTCTGTAAGTAAATTGACAAGTACAAATAATGGAGTTGTTAATTTATATGCGAAATGGGATGGAAATGTTTATAAAATTGCATTGAATAACACAGATACTAGTTTTGTGTCTGATTCTGAAAGTGTTCAAAGAAACAAAGAAGTTTATTTAAAATACGGCGATGGTGTATATTTAAATCATAATAATGGAACTTTGTCTAATAAAATGACAACATCAACTAATAACATTTATAAACCTATAATTAGTTTGGGTGTTGATATATACGAATCATATGATAGTAGCAGTAATGAAAATAAACCAAGTGGTACAATGTATGTTAATTATCCATTTAAAGGATATTATTCAAGTGATGGTAAACAATTGATTGATGAAAATGGTAATATAACAAGTTCATTTACAAATACTTTATTTAGTAGTGATTCAATTATTACTATGCAGAGTGGCGATCAAAAGGTAAGCATTCCTACTGCTAAGAAAGATGGTTATACATTTGAAGCATGGTTTACTAAACCTGGAGTTGGTAGTATGGTTTCACCTTCAGTTAAGATTGATGATTCTTACAAATTTATAGATGGAACTACTGTTACGAGTAATATATATGCACATTGGTTAAAAAATGTTGAAATTGAGACTGAACCATCAGAAAATGAATGGACATATAATCCAGTTAATGTATCACCGGTTGAAATGTCTGATAGTGATTCAGGTGCAGTATCATATCAATATTGCTTCTTAAGTACAGATACTTCTTGTACTGAAAGTGATTGGAAAGAAGTTACTGATGCATCAGCAGTAACCGTTATTGGTGGTGATGTAGATGATGAAGGTAATTTTACTGAATCTGAAATAGAGGGTTATATACGTTATAGAGCCGTAAGTAGTTATGGAAAAACTCCAGAAAGTTCTAGTAAACATATTAAAATAGATAGGGTAGTTCCTTCGACAACCTTAACAGCATATAAGACAGGAACAACTGAAACTGTTGAAAGTAATACTTGGATAAATAGTTTCCTTGAATTTAAATTTGGAGCGATTACTTCTGGTCCAAGTGGAGCCACAATTAAGTATTGTATTCAGGATGTGAGTGCACAAGATATTGAATCGACAGATGAAATTGATGTTTGTGAACCAACAACTATAATTAGTGCTAATACTGCAATTCCGGTAGATTTAACAAACACTAAGGAAGGTACATATATGGTTGCTTATAAGGTTATAAGTGGTTCTAAAATTGATAGTGAAACATACTTGGAAAGTGAAAAATTTTCATATAATGCCTTGATTGATAGAAATGCACCAGTTGTTACAGTAACGGCAACAAAATTAGATGATGATACAACATCAACTATAAGCAATTCTAGTACAACGCAAACAACAGATAGTGGAAATAATTTTACAAAAAATTTCTCAAAAAATTATACAACATGGGTAAAGGATGGATATTCATTTGATTTAGACGTTACAGATAAAAGTGATGTTGTAATAAAAGTTGGATATAATAATGCTGATTTATTAAGTACAGCTTCAAATTATGGTACAATACCATCATATGATGAGCAAGAAGACATAACAGAATCAAAATCATTTACGCTTGATGAAAATGGATATAGATATGGTGTTATAACTGTAACTGATGAAGCAGGGAACTACTCTAAATTTACTTTTAAAGCACAAATAGATGATGTTGAGCCTGTTATTAAAATTCAAGGATATAACCAAAATGGTGATGAGATAAAATCAGGATCATTATCAAAAAAAGGTATGACTTATAAAGTAACTATTGTCAAGTCAGGTGTAAGTAATGTAACAGTATATACATGTAATACCACTGCTTCAAAATATGATCCAGATAATGTTTGTGATCCTAGTACAAAGTTGGGAGTTGGTAGAACAAACAAAGAAATAAACAGTACAGCATATAAAGATGCAACCTCAATGGATAGATATGTAACAGTTCAAGGTATAAGCGAAACTGGACTTGAATCTGATAAGAAAACACATTATAGTAGAATTGGTATTACAGATGTAGAAATTAATGTTTATAAAACTACTGATACATCTTACACTAATGAAATTAGTAATGGAACTTGGATTAATAAAAAAATACAATTTAGATTAATACCAACATCTACGACATCAACTTTAAAATATTGCATTGGAAAAGGTGATTATAAAGTATCAACTACTACTAAATGTACTCCTAGCACGGCAGTTGCGGCAAAGGCTTTTGTAAAACCATCTAATACAGGTAAATTTCATATAGGTTATCAGGCAACAACTGGTGGAAAAGCAGGATCTATACATTACTATAATGCTTATATTGATATAACAGCGCCGACTATTAAAATTACAGCATATAAATTAAATTCTGCTGGTAATGGCCCAACAGGAGATTCAATAGGAACTAAAACTAATGCAGATTATACTGGAACAATTTGGAGAAAGTTTGGATATTACTTCTCACTATCTGGTTCTGGCGATAATTCTGGAGGTTCTGGAATTAAATCAATGAAATGGCAATATAATACACCAGGAAAATATACGGATACAGCTGCAACTAAAAAGATAGTTAAATCAACCTCATATAATGCAGTTAAGAATGTTCTATTTAATTCGTCAGGTTTAAGGTATGGTAAAATAACGTTATATGATAAAGCAGGAAATAGTAAAACAGTGACTATTACTGTTCTTATTGATAAAGTTGCACCTAATTTATCGTTAAATCTATATAAGTATGCTAATGGTGCTAAATCTGGTAAATCGTTGAAAAAGGTAACAGAAACAAATTATAGTACCAATACATGGGTTAATTATAGGTATTATTTTGATGTAACAGGTACTACTGGAGGTTCTGGTATTAAGTCAATTACATTGCAAGCAAATGCTGGTGGTGCTATTACTAGTAATCGCGACTTAATTGATCCAGTTTATAATATAACAACTAGTTTAGGTCATGGAGTAGGATCATCTGGTAATAGATATATTAGAGTAATTGCTACAGATAAAGCAGGTAATACTACAACTAAAAATGTTAGGATATTTATTGACTTAGGTAAACCAACATTAGAATGGGGAAGTCATAGGGTTAATGGTTCAGAAATGACAATTAATTATAAATGTAGTGATACAATGTCTAGATGGAAAAATTCTAGTGGTACAGTCGTATCAAGTGTTACTAAATCTGTAAAATTAACAAGCTCAGGAAGTAAACAAGGTGTATGTACAGATAGAGCAGGTAATAAAGTGACAAGTAATTCGCCAACTTGGTATTACAATTCAGATTCAAAATGTGGAGTATCATATTATCAAGAAAATTGTTGGTATGAACAAGAATATTTGGGTATGGATTCAGATTATTCTTGTATAACAAGTGGACATGTATGTAAAGGCTCTTCAGGAGCAAAATGTTATTGTTATACAAAAGAATATACTAAAAAAGTATGTGGTGATTCAACACCAGTTTATAATACATGTTGGCATCAATAGAAAAATTATGAAATAAATGTAGGTTATGTAGAAATGCATAACCTACATTTTTTATTCGAAAATAAGTAAAATATGTTTTTAGTATATGTAATTAAAAAACATATATTTATGTAAAAATACGTGACAAAAAAGTTATATATGTTATAATTATAGATATAGTATAGCAATCTAAATAGGAGCAGTGTTAAATGAAAAAATTTCTTCAACTTAAATTTAAAAATTTAATAATAATAGCTTTTTTTGCTTTGTTTTTTATTAATACTGTTGCTTATTCAGGGCTTGCCAGCAACTTATCAATAACATCAGACGCGATGTTTAGAACAAGGGCGGATATAAGAGTAACAGGGATAAAATTAGAATCTGCAAGTGGTGGAGCATTAGAAAATTATTCACCAAAATATAACGTTAATAATACAACAAT
>JABLTL010086584.1_pt1 | contig 14799 bp, 18 predicted proteins | sample 7160151 | NCBI WGS metagenome assembly JABLTL01 (sample SAMN14651223, study PRJNA627086) | human gut metagenome | isolation source: feces | host: Homo sapiens
CAGAACACGCCGCCGCCTAAAAAGCAGGCCGGAGAGTCAAATGCAGGGTTAATTGACGTCCTTTGCAGATGAAGAAACTGAGCAAAAGTGAACAGTACGCAGCAAAGAAAGCAGAACGGGCGAAATTCTCAGTCCGTGCAAGAGTAGAGCATGTATTCGGCGCCGTTAAGAAGCAGCTGCGTTACCGAAAAACGCGATAATGATGGCTTGAAAAGCAACAAGCCGAATCCATAGTTTGTAGCTAGAAGTGGAGAAAAGAATATTTGTGGAGAGGTTGATAGTCATGACCGCCGGCTAAGCCGGCGGCTTTATTAACCCCAAGAAGGTCTTTTTACCGGCTTGCATCTAAAGATGCGCTGAATTATCTTTCACTTGCATCAAATGCTCCGCCGCCCGTAAACGGGCATCAGCCGTTTTTATCAAGTGCAAACGAAATTGCTGGATTGCTATTCTCAGCTCGCTTCGCTCGGTGCTTGAAGCTAAAGCTTTTTTACGGGGTACCTCCACCGGCAGAGCCGGTGGTTTCCGTAACCAATGAAAAAGGGCTTTACATTTTCTGCTCCAGGCCGCACGGAAATCAGCGGCAATCATACAGATCACCAGCACGGTTGCGTGCTGGCGGCTGCGGTGAATCTGGAGACAGTGGCCAGGGTTACGCTGAATGGAACAGGCCGAATCTGTGTTCGGCCAGAAGGTCACGCCCCTGTAGAAATAGATCTGAAGGACCTGACAATACACGAAGAAGAAAAGAATACTACCGCTGCCCTGATCCGGGGCGTGGCAGCGGCCTCAGTTCCTCGGCGGCGTTTGAGGTGATGATTGGCGCAATTGTTCTTTGACAGGAAATTGTCTTCTGTGGAAATCGCCGGAGCCTATGAGGAGGAAACCGGCAACGTCATCGTGGAAACCTTCGCGAACAAAAACCCCGCCCAGATCCCCGCCGTCCTCGTACACAGCCACGGCCCTTTCACCTGGGGTAAGGATGCTGCCGAGGCCGTCCACAATGCCGCCGTGCTGGAAGAAGTGGCCTTTATGAACTTCCATTCCCTGCAATTGAACCCAAACCAGACAAGAATGCAGCAGGAGCTGCTGGATAAGCACTACTTGAGAAAGCACGGGGAAAAAGCCTATTATGGGCAATAAAGAGGCGTATTTATGTACTATTTAGCAATCGACATTGGCGCATCCTCCGGCCGTCATATCGTCGGCTGGCGGGAGAACGGCGAGCTTTGCACGAAAGAAGTCTACCGTTTCCCCAACGGTGTTCGGGAAGAGAGTGGGCATCGTGTGTGGGATATGCGCAGGCTGCTTTCCAATGTGGTCATGGGCATTTCCAAGGCCTTTGACGAGTTCCCACAAATCGAAAGCCTGTCCATCGACACCTGGGGCGTGGATTATGTGCTGCTGAATGGTGACGAGGAGATATATCCCGTCTATGCCTATCGGGACGGCCGGACGGAAGCAGTGATTCCCCAGGTTCATGAAAAGATGACGTTTTCGGAACTCTATCGCCGAACCGGTTGCCAGTTCCAGCCCTTTAACACCATCTATCAGCTTTACGACGAGAAGCTGAACGGGCGGCTGGAGGGGGTCACTGATCTTCTCATGATTCCGGAATACCTGATGTGGAAGCTCTGCGGTGTAAAAGCCCGGGAATACACCAACGCCACTACCATGGATATGGTGAATGCCCAGACCGGGGCGTTTGACCTGGAAATCGTGGATGCCCTTGGGTATCCGAAGCACCTGTTTCCTAAGCTCAGCCAGCCGGGGAGGGTTCTGGGCAGTCTGCGGCCGGAAATTGCCGAAGCCGTGGGCGGCAATTGCAGCGTCGTCCTCTGTGCTACCCACGACACCGGCTCTGCGGTGGAAGGCATCCTTATGAAGGAGAATCACCCCTACATTTCCTCCGGCACCTGGAGCCTGCTGGGCGTAAAAACCTCCAAGCCCATTACGGATAAGAAAAGTGAGCAGGCCAACTACTCCAACGAGGGCGGTGTGGGCTATAACCGTTACCAGAAGAACATCATGGGTATGTGGCTGGTGAATGAGCTGAAACGGAATTTGTGTCCCGAGCTGCCTTTCCCAGAAATCGTGAAAGCAGCGGAGGAAAGTGCATGTAACATTCTGGTGGATGCCAACGCCCCGGAATTCCTGGCGCCCAAGAGCATGAAGAAAGCCTTCGACAGGGCGACGGGCAACGCATTGCATACCGTTGGCGATTATTTCCGCTGCGCCTACCGTAGTTTGGCGGTCAGCTATAAGCAGGCCATTGACGAGTTGGAAGCCAATACGGGCTGCACCTACGAAAAGCTCTATATCGTAGGCGGCGGAGCGAAGAACGTGTTCCTGAATCGCCTGACCGAAGAAGCAACCGGAAAAAAAGTGATTGCCCTGCCCATCGAGGCCACCGCTCTTGGAAATCTGAAAATCCAAATGGAGGCAGACAAATGAGTTACGCAGAAGCAAAAGCCAGATATGCTGCCCTAGGGGTCGATACCGACAGGGCTATCGAAACCCTGAAATCCGCCCCCGTTTCTCTGCACTGCTGGCAGGGAGATGACGTCCGGGGCTTCGATACAGACCCCACCAAGCCCCTGACCGGCGGTATCCAGACCACCGGCAACTATCCCGGCCGGGCACGCACCCCGGAGGAGCTGATGGCAGACATCGATCAGGTTTTGAAGCTGTGCCCCGGCACCAAGAAGATGAACCTCCACGCCAGCTATGCCATCTTCGAAGACGGCCAGTGGGTGGATCGGGACAAACTGGAACCAAAGCACTTCCGAAAATGGGTGGATTTCTGCAAGGAACGGGGTCTCGGCTGCGACTTTAACCCCACCTTCTTCTCCCATCCCAAGGCAAACGGCCTGACCCTTTCTTCTCCTGACCCTGAAATCCGGAACTTCTGGATTGACCACGGAAAGGCATGTATCCGTATTTCTCAGTATCTTGCGGATGAATTGGGGCAGCCCTGCGTCATGAACATCTGGACCGGCGACGGCTTCAAGGACATTCCCGCCGACCGGATGGGACCGAGAGTCCGCTACCGGGAAGCAATCGACGAGATTCTCTCCGAGCCTTACGACTTCACCAAGGTCAAACCCTGCATCGAAAGTAAGGTGTTCGGCATCGGCGTGGAGGCTTACACCGTCGGCTCTGCCGAGTTTGCCCTGAGCTACGCCGCAATGAATCAGGATAAGTGCATCCCGCTGATGGACAACGGCCACTATCATCCCACTGAGGTGGTTTCCGACAAGATTCCCGCCCTGCTGACCTTTTTCCCGGAAATCGCTCTGCACATCACCCGCCCCATCCGCTGGGATTCTGACCATGTGGTGCTGCTGGATGATGAAACCAAGGAAATTGCCAAGGAGATCGTCCGCTGCGGCGGCCTGGAGGGTCGGGTAAAGATTGCACTGGACTACTTCGATGCATCCATCAACCGCATTTCCGCCTGGACGGTGGGCTTCCGGAATGTCCAGAAAGCTCTGCTGATGGCTCTGTGTACCCCTGATCTTACTGCCATGCAGGACAGCGGCAACTGGACGGAGCTGATGGTGCGCCAGGAGGAGCTGAAAACCATGCCCTTCGGGGAAGTTTGGGAACAGTATTGCCGGGAGTGCGGCGCGCCTGCTGACGGCGAGTGGTTCCCGGAAGTTAAGAAATATGAGGCCGAAGTGCTGAGCAAGAGAGGTTGATTGCCATGAAAGATATTTTCACCGCGTCCTTTGTGGAGGAAATGCGGAAAACCACCGCGAATATGTACCGCCTGGGCTGGGACGAGCGCAACGGCGGCAATATCAGCTACCTGCTGGATACGGACGAGGTGGCCGAATACCTGGACTTGAACGAAGTCAAGCGCACCATCCCCCTGGGATTTGACGCTACTCCTCTGATCGGCAAAATCTTCATCGTCACAGGCACCGGCAAGTATTTCAAGAACGTGGATGCAGACCCGGAAACGAATCTCGGCATCGTCCGTATCGCGGAAGATGGCAAGACTGCCGAGCTTCTGTGGGGCTATAAGGACGGCGGAAAGTTCACCTCCGAATTTCCTGCCCACCTCATGAGCCACACGGCGAGGCTCAGTGTGGACCCCAACAACCGGGTGGTCATGCACTGCCATCCCACCTATACGCTGGCCATGAACTATGTCCATGAGCTGGACGAGAAGAAGTTCACCCACACGCTCTGGGAGATGTGCACCGAGTGCATCGTGGTGTTCCCGGACGGCATCGGGGTTCTGCCTTGGATGCTCTGCGGAATAAACTCCATTGGAGAAGCTACGGCGGAAAAGATGAAGAAATTCCGCCTGGTGGTCTGGGGAATGCACGGCATCTACGGCGCGGGAAAAACCATGGACGAAACCTTCGGCCTCATCGAAACCGTGGAGAAAGCTGCTCAGATCTATATGCTGACTGCTCATTTACCCCGGATCAATACTATCCGGGACGACCAGATGAAGGAGCTTGCCGAATACTTCGGTGTCAGCTACCGCAAGGATTTTTTGAACCTGTAATTTTTTGAAATTACCCATATAGAGAAGCGTAAAGGCCGGAGGAACCATTGATACATAGAGGCACAGCTGGAATTCTTCGGCCGAAATACGTATTCTTGGGGGAACATCGAAAAATTCTCCCTCTTCTAAATAGGGCGCAGGCAGCAAAACCGCTGCTTGCGCCCTTAAATTTTGCGACACCATTCCCGATGTTCCGCTATCAAAAGATAGGGGATTATGGGGAATGGTGTTGCTTTTTCTGTGAGCTTTCCCCACTTTTCTATGTAATCAGAGGAAAAAACAAGTATTTCTCTGTCTTGGACAAGCCTTTTACAGCTTTTGCATACAGAATCCGCGCGCCTCCTTCTGAAATTTGAGCCAACCTATCAAATTTCAATTCTAAGGAGGTCTGCGCTATGGCAGATAAGGAAAAGTACATGATCAAAGTTAATGGCAAGCTGGTGGAAGTCACCCCGGAAGTTTACTATGCTTATTTTCGTATGGAACGGCAGGAACGTGGCCAAGAGGAGAAGAAAGCTTACAACCAAGTGATGTCTTATGATGCGCTGGATGATGAGGAAAAGAAAGCAATCGATAATATTCCGGATGTAGCCATTACGAGTATGGATGATATTGTGATAGCAAACGATATGAAAAACAGGCTGCACCGTGCGCTGGAGATGCTGCCAAAAGGGGAGCGGGAATTGCTCCAGGCAATTTACTTTCAGGGAAAGACGGAAGAAAAATATGGGAATGAGGTTGGAATCAGCCAGAGGGGCGTCAGCTACCAGTGCAGAAAGGCACTTTCCAATTTACGGACAATCTATAAAGCGCTGGGGGGATTTTAAGTAATTATGTTGTAAATATCGTAGAAAAAGCATGTCGAATACGGGGGCTTTATATTATTATATGGGAAGTTTTTCCGAATCTTTTCTGAACAGTCTTTCGAATCAGGATAAATAGTGAGGGGCTTTTTGAGCAACCACAGAAAGTCCGTCCTGAACTTTTTCAAGTACATATCCAGAAACGGAAATACATCCGCTGGTGTGCCATGTAGAGACAGAGAATTGGCAAGCGACATTGGAGAGACGCGCGATGACCCACCTGTGCAGGGCAACTGCATCAATGCGGCAAGGAAGGTGGTTAGCGGATCCGTTCGTCCAGAAAGCAGGCCGTGGCCGACCTGTCTTGCGATGACAGCACCAGCGTTGGTACTCCTGTCCAGCCACAGCCACATGCAATGGGGGCAGCTCGGAGAGATCCTCGGAGGGGTGAGAATCCCGTGACGCGCAGCCAAGTGCGGTTCCCGTTTCTGCCCTAGCCTGGGGAAGTAGTGTCAGGAATACAGGCAGTCATTCGTTCAAAATCATATTTCAGAAGGGAGCCGCCCTGCTGTGCCAAAATGGATGCAGCAGGGCGGCTTTTCATATAGGAGAACAAAATGAATGCCAATATAAATTACTGCGGTGTTATCATCCTGCTGCGCAAACTGGTGGCATCAGGACACTGCACGAAAAAGGAAGCGGGCAGAATTGCTGCCCGGATCGCAAAACAGACCGGGGCGGATATTATACTTTCGATATAAATATATTCAATTACCACTAGCTATTCCGCGAAAGGTGTGGTAATGTTTGTTGCTAACAAGGGGGTGAAGTGATGGCAACGGCAAGGGATAACCTGGCAAGAAAACAGATTTACATACCGGCAACGCAACCGGAGGAGGAAATCGTCCTGCGGGTTGCTGCCTACTGCCGTGTCAGTACCGATTCGGACGATCAGCTGAACAGCTTTGCCGCCCAGAATGCCCACTACAACAATCTCATTAAATCCCATGATAGGTGGGAATTGGTAGACATCTACGCGGATGAGGGTATCACCGGTACATCCGCAAAGAAACGGGGAGACTTCCAGCGGATGCTGGAGGACTGCCGCAAGGGAAAGATTGATAAAATCCTTGTGAAATCCATCTCCCGGTTCGCCAGAAATACAAAGGACTGCCTGGAGGCGGTTCGGGAACTGCGGACATTGGGCATCAGCATCTTCTTCGAGGAGCATAACATCGATACCAGGATGGTATCCAGCGAGATGCTGACCTCCGTAATTGCGGCATGCGCCCAGGCGGAGAGCGAATCCATTTCCCAGAATATGAAATGGAGTATTCAGAAGAAGATGCAAAATGGAACCTATGTAGCTTCCAGTGTACCATTTGGATTCCGTAGGATAAATGGAAATCTGGTGATCGAAGAATCGGAGGCCAGATATGTTAGATTCGCATTCAGCAATTATCTGGCAGGGAAAAGTACATCCGATATTGCAAAAGAGTTTACCACTCAGAGTGCAGAAGACCCTGTGCTGGGCAGTAGGAAATGGTCCTTTCAGGCCATTGTGGAAATGCTGAAGAATGAAAAATACATTGGGGATGCGATGTACCAGAAGACATATATGACGGATACCCTCCCAAGGCAATGCCTGCGGAACAGGAGAAAGCGGGATCGGTACTATGCGACCGATACCCATCCGGAAATCATTGACCGCCAGTCGTATGATGCTGTCCAGCATTTGCTTTGGCAAAGAAGCGAAAAGCATGTTCAGCATACAGTGAATACCTCCCCTTTGGGCGGCAGATTTATCTGCGGCAAGTGCGGGGCAGGTTTCCGAAGGAAGCAGAACAAGGGAAACGCCGTTTTTTCCTGCATGTCCCATGTGAAAGATTTGAGCTCCTGCGATATGCCACCGATTCCGGAGGACGCAGTCATGCAGGCATTCCTTCGGCTGTACGATAACCTCAAGCATGGGGAAATCCTACAGTTCACGCAGAAAACCCTGTCCACGATCCGCAGCCGAAAGATGCTGTGGAGTACAGACATTGTGGAACTGAATCAAAAGATATCGGACATATCCAGTCAGAGTCACAAATTGTCCACGCTGAACCGGCGGGGCATGGTTGACCCTGATATTTTTATATCCAAAAGCAATCAGCTGGCAGAGCAGCTTCGCAACGCCAAGCAGCGGAAAGAAAGAATCCTTCAGCAGGAGGATCGCAGCATCCTCGACAGTACCGAGCAGCTGCTGGAAACAATAGAAGCCGGTCCGGAAGTGCTGGAAGCCTTCGATGAGGAGCTGTTCTGCGAGCTGATTGACAAAATCATTGTGGAGAGCAATGTAAGAATTCGATTCCGGCTGAAGAACGGGTTGGAGCTGCCGGAAACAATGGAAAGGACGGTGCGGTAAATGGGCTCCAATCGGGCGTTGCCATTCGGCTATAAAATGGAATTCGGCAGAGTTGTGATCTTCCCGGAGGAGGCAAGCTGGGTTACATACCTGTTTGACCACTATCTTCTGGGGGCTTCCTATAAGGGGCTGTCAGACGAAATGAACGGGTACGGTGTTCACTATGACGGCGAGAAACCTTGGAACAAAAATATGATAGCCCGGATATTGCAGGACTGCCGATACACCGGTGATAGTGGATTCCCAAAGATTATCGAGCCATCTGTCTACCAGCATTCCGAAGAAAAACGCAGAAAAAAAGCTACGGCACCAGAAAAATCAGAGGTACAGAAAGTCCTGCGGCGCAAATACGGCTGTCGAATCACAGCGCACATGGAACATGAGGTTCTGTACCTGCTGAATCATCTTGCCGCCCACCCAGAACAGATCGCAACACCTGATCCCCCAAAAGCTCCGCCCGAACGACTGAAAGAGTTGAAATCCGAACTCGATGAGCTGATCCGCCAACTCCCGGTGGATGAGGAGCAGGCTTGGGAGGTGCTGCAGGAGGCAGCGGCAGCAATGTATGAAGCTATGGACCCCCGAGAATATGAAACCCAGCGCATGCGCCGGGTATTCCCAAAGGAGGAACCACGCTCCGAATTGGATGCCAATCTCATCGCTGCGAACATATCCGCAGTCATGGTGGACAGCAATGGAAACGTAAAAATCCGGCTGAAAAACGATCAAACAATCGAAAGAGGTGAGTGAATTGAGCGATCCCAAGAGAATCGTTACATTGATTCCCGCAAAGCCACTTGCGGAGCGGCAAGCTATGAAGCGGCAGCTTCGGGTTGCTGCCTACTGCCGGGTTTCCACAGAGGAAGAAGAACAGCAGTCCAGCTACGAGGCTCAATGTACCTACTATACGGATAAAATCATGACCAATCCCGAGTGGACTATGGCGGGGATTTTTGCCGACGAGGGCATCACAGGCACATCCACCAAAAAGCGTGACGATTTCAATCGGATGATTCGCAGGTGCAAAGCCAAAAAGATAGACCTGATTCTGACCAAGTCCATCTCCCGATTCGCACGGAATACGCTGGATACCATCAACTACACCCGTATGCTTCGGGCAATGGGCATTGGTGTGATCTTTGAGAAAGAAAATATCAACACGCTGGATATGGACAGCGAGATGCTGATTACCATGCTGGGTGCCTTTGCCCAGGCGGAAAGTGAGTCCATCTCCCGAAATGTGGCCTGGGGCAAACGTCAGGCAATCCGGGAGGGCAAGGTTCATGTGAATTTCAAACGCCTCTATGGGTACGTCCTGCGGGAAGATGGAATCCCCGATATTGATTCAGAAAAAGCAAATGTGGTCAGACTTATTTTCGAACGGTATGTGGCAGGGGACAGTTTGCGCATGATTACCTATCGACTGAATAATGCGGGAATTTTGAACCCGTCAGGAGAACCCGAGTGGAAGTCAGCTACCATCAGATCGATACTTATGAACGAAAAATACTGCGGCGATGTGCTTGGACAGAAGACGTTCAAGGAAGGTGTCATCGGGGGAAAAGTTCAGAAGAATACCGGGCAACTCCCACAGGTGCTGATACAGAACAATCACCCCGCAATTATCAGCCGGGAGCTGTTCTATGCGGTTCAGGAGGAAACAAAGCGCCGGACTGCGGCAAAGAGCCCTTCCACGAAGTCCCCCACAGGAAGGTCCAGCTATACAAGCAAATATGCCCTGTCAGAACGGCTTGTATGCGGGGAGTGCGGTACCTTATACCGAAGGTGTACCTGGAACGGAAAAGAGCAAAAACGGATCGTCTGGCGATGCGTTAGCCGATTGGACTATGGGAAAAAATACTGTCATAACTCCCCCACGATGGATGAGGTCCCTCTTCAAAAAACAATTATGGCGGCATTGAATACAAAAATGCCTCCCAAGCTGGATGTGGTAACACAGATTACCGATGCCTTGCTGCAGGAGGCCGTGCCTTCAAGGGGCAGTGCAATGACCCTCGGAGAGGTGAAACGAAGGATCGAGGAGCTTACGGCGGAATTCGATCAGCTTCTGGAACTGAATGCCTGTGGTAATAAAGCCGACAGGCGGTTTGCAGAAATCGCCAAAGAGATGGCAGAACTGAAACGACAGCAGGAGCGTATCGCCGCCCAGCTCCGCAATAACCAGGAAGCGCAGGAGCGTGCGCATACAATAGTAGCTGCTCTGGATCAGGAGGATCACCATTTAAACGAGTGGGATGAAGAAATGATCCGGCAGCTTGTACATACAGTAAAGGTGATCTCCGCCGATCATATCAGAGTGTACCTAAATGACGGCACGGAAATTGATCAGACGGTCAGCCCTTGACAGAAAGCGGAATCGTGGTATAATGAACATAGAAAAGGGCGCTGCCGATAGACGGTTAGCCCCCGAGGATTACATGGAAGTAACCGCTAGGTTGGGGACCTGGGGCGGTTACTTCTTTTTTATGATCGTAATGATCAGACCGGCAAAGGAAATGAGTACCAGTAAGAGCTGGAACAGCTCTTCATATGTAACCACATTCACATCACCACCCCCTTCCGGCAAGGACAGGGGGCAAAGAAGGATCACCCCCTGAAAGAGGGGGATAACCGCCTAAGCGTCTGGCAGCGCCCGGTTCCATAAGGAACCACGCTTATTCTATCAGATGACAGGATTCCTGTCAAAACATATTTTCGACAAGCCAACTGCTCGTGCGGTTGGCTTTTTTCTTTGTGGGAGGTACAAATCCTAAGTGTACAGCGAATTGACTATGGGTAGCTTGTTCGATGGAATTGGCGGCTTCCCACTGGCAGCGGTGCGCAATGGCATCCGGCCGGTGTGGGCCAGCGAAATTGAAACTTTTCCCATCGAAGTGACCAAGCTGCGATTCCCCGACATGATTCATGTAGGGGACATTACGAAGCTGGACGGCGCGAAACTGCCGCCGGTAGATATTATTTGCGGAGGCAGTCCTTGCCAGGACTGTCTGTGGCCGGTGCGCGAGCCGGTTTAGCTGGCGCCCGCTCCGGCCTGTTTATGGAGCAAGTCAGAGTAATAAAGGAGATGAGAGCAGCTGACATACAGCGAGGAAGATCAACTAAGCATATTCGACCCAGATTCGGAGTTTGGGAGAATGTCCCTGGAGCTTTCTCCAGCGGATCGCCCAAAGGGGAGGATTTCCGGATCGTCCTCGAAGAATTCCTCCGAATTAATTTCGATTCTGTTTATGTCCCTCGACCTTACACCGGGCGCTGGGAATCTGCTGGACGAATTCTATTGGGAGATACTTTCTCCCTGGCGTGGAGAGTCTTTGATACTCAATACTGGCCCGGCACCCCCCAGCGGCGCCGCCGGATCTATCTTGTGGTCGATTTTGGAGGAGAGACCGCACCAAAAATACTTTTTGACCAGGAGAGCCTGTGCCGGGATTATTCGGCGGGCATCCGAACGGGGAAAGCCTCTGCCGGAGCAGCTGCGGATTTCCCTTGAAATCCAGGCAGGGGTCCGGGAAGGTAATCACCAGCCCGCTTTGGGCAGATCAGTGGCATTCGCCGCCAACCAGCGGGATGAGGTACGGGATCTGCATGCTGTAAGCGTTGCATTAGGTGCCCAACCGGGTATGAAGCAGCAGACCTTCATTGCCAGCGACGTTGTCACCAAAGGAAATGGGAATTGCTTCTTGACAGAGAATGTGCATACCGCGCTTTCTGCTGGCGGAGGACAGGCAGGCCAGGGGTATCCCTGTGGGTTCGCGGCGGGGTTCTGTTCGGAGTCGTCCAAGAGCGCCCGGGGGATCGGCTATCAGGAAGAATGCGCCCCTACGCTGAAAGCGGTGGAGAAAGGCCCCAGCATCATGTGCCTGAACGATCAGGGTGGACAGGTTATGGACTGTACGGAGAATATTACCGGAACACTCCGAGCCCAGATGCATAGCCATCAGCCGCTGATCCTGGAATCCAATCAGGAACACGCGCGGGTACGAACAGATGGGATATCTCCAACGCTTCCTGCTTCCATGGGCATGGATGGAGGGTATGTGCCCATGGTGTATGAAAATCATGGTATAGATGCCCGATACACCGGGCCATATGAAGTGTCCCCAACAATTTCAGCCCGATGTGGTATGGGCGGAAATAATGTTCCGCTGGTAGAAGAACCACCGACAGCCTTTTGTATATCCGGGAACATTGTTGACCGGAAACCCCATAATGGCGGCAATGGACTTGGCACCAATGAAGACGTGGCATTCTCCCTGACAACAGCGGATCGACATGCGGTCTTCAGCCGCCAGCGGGTGGATGTGTTTGCAGAGAACGAGGTTGCCAGCACGGAGAGCGCCCGGCAGCATAAGGATGCCACAGATCTGGTGATCCAGCCTCCTGCTGACGAGGAGGAAACATGTATCCTGCGCGGCGCCAACCTGATTCGCCGCTTGACGCCCCTTGAGTGCGAGCGTTTGCAGGGTTTCCCGAACGGGTGGACAAACATCCCAGGGGCTTCGGATTCCGCCCGTTACAAGGCCCTGGGGAACAGTGTGGCCATCCCCTGCGTGGAGTACGTTATGCGGGGAATCGCAATCGTCCTGCGAAGCGAACGCAGGAGGCGAGTCTGGATTGTGATTCTCATTGTTGTGCCCAAAAGCAGAAGCGCCGGAATCTGAATGAAACCGGCGCTCCTGTTGTTATTTGATTTCTTGCTCAATGTTGTCAAAGAGGTCGTCATCGAAGAACTGCCGCAGGGTAATCCCCAGCCCGTCGCAGAGCTTCTGTAGGGAAACCACTCCGGGGTTCTGGCTTTTTGCGTTAAGCATGCTGTAAACCGTGGAGGGGGACACTCCGGAACTCCCTGCCAGGGCGTTGATAGCGATGCCCCGTTCATCGCACAGCGCGATAATTCTAGCGGCGACTGCTTCTTTGGCGTTCATAAAACATCATCCTTCTGTACGATATATCGCTGACTGTATTCTATAAAAAGTTGGGATATATCGAGTGGGATATATCGCAATTATGCTGAGCCTGTGGTAAAATATGCGATATATCGTAAAATGAGGAGGAAGATTTTATGGATTTGAGAGCGAAAACCTGCTGCTTTACGGGGCATCGAAGCCTGAGCGGTGAGGAAAAGTTGAAAGCGGCTGTTCGTTTACGGGAAATCATTGCGGAACAGATCAAGGCTGGGGTTGTGTTTTATGGAGCGGGAGGCGCAAGGGGGTTCGATACTCTTGCGGCGCAGACGGTTCTGGACATGAAAAAAGAATACCCTCAGCTGCGCCTGATTCTGGTGTTGCCCTGTGAAGATCAGACCAGAGGATGGCGCAGTGAGGATATTGCGGTTTATGAGGACATCAAGCGCAGAAGCGATAAGGTTGTGTATGTGTCTCGGGAATACACTCAGGACTGCATGCACCGGCGCAACCGCCATCTGGTGGATCACAGCGGAACCTGTATCTGCTACCTGACAAGAAGCACAGGTGGAACGGCATACACCGTAGATTACGCCCGAAAGAGGGGGCTTCACGTTATCAATGTTGCGAACGACTTTTAAGCAACACAGCTTTTCAGATACTTCATTCTCCCTCATTTTTTGGATGAGTTTCGGTGTGGGAGAATTTCCATAGGTGAGAAGGTCCGGCCCAATGACCGGCTCCTCTCACCTTTTCTTTTTACAATCAAAATCACTATGGAGGTAATCATCATGGCACAACAGAACGCATTATCCAGGCGTCAGTTTAAGGAAACCGAATTCAATGGGAAGGATTACAAGTTCAATATGCAGCCCGGTGAATTCGTAGCCACCATCGACTGTAAGCGGTGGGGCAAACGGAAGAAGCTGATCACCTACATGACATTTGCGGACGGCCGCAGGGTTGTAGCCCCAACCTGGCCACAGAGCCGGTATGAGGGGTTGGCAAATATGGAGGTTGGCTCCAGAATCCGTGTGCTGTATGAGGAGAACCGAAGCGGAACGCTCTGCATCCGTCGTGCAGTCCTTCTGGCGGAACCAAGTGAGATAATCTCACGATCGGAATTGATTCAGCTCATGGAGCAGCGCGGTTGACAGGCCGGTTTTGAAGCGGTAAAATGGGGAATCATAACCTGCAAGGTGATTCTTCGTGTGCGGTAGTTTTTTTGTACCGGAAGATGACAGCATTGAAATCATCCGCGCTATTGTGGAGTATTCACGAAGAAGCGAAACGCTTTCATGCGATGCACGAATGTTCTGGATTTTTATTGTATTCTCTGCTATACTGTTCATGACTGATAGCGGAAGAAGGAAATTCAATGTCGGAAAAGCTGTATGTACCCTATAAATCCTTGAAGCAGAAACGGAAAGTTCGTATTCTCTCCACAATTCTCGAAGGTAATGTGATATGCAGGGGATTTCGAGGAAGACATGGAAGAATGGCATCTTTCATGTAATACTACGTAAAAATATATAGGAACGTTGGATCATTGATCCTGCATAGAAACCTACATACTTCATGTTCGGTTCTAAGGAGAGAGTATTATGCTGAATTACTCCAACTTGAATGATGTTGAATTTGAGTATCTTTGTAAAGATATAATGTCTAGGATGCTCAACGTAAAATTGGAACGCTTTGGTTCAGGTAGAGATGATGGAATAGATCTGACGGATAATTCATATAGGAAAAGCATCATTGTTCAAGTGAAGCATTATACAAAAACTGATGTCTGGGTTTCAGTGGAGCCGAAGTTGCTTGATTCTGAAAAAAGTTTAAAAAGCTGATTGCGAACCATCCTGAAAATGTAAATGTTGTGGGGGAGGAAAAAGTATCTCTCTTTATATACGATGTTGAAAAAGATGGGATGGCGCACATGGTGTTTACAGATGATGATTCATCTCAAATGCTGTCTAACTTCAAAACAGTGGCCAAAGCTGCTGCGAATCGGCATATGAATTCTTGGAATCAGTTGAAAAGGGGAGCGCTAGCTGCCGATAAGGTATAATAAAATGCGCAAATTGAAAAGAGCATAAAAAAGTAGACACGGCTTGCCGGTCTCTGGTAGAATGAAGTTACCACACA
>JABLTL010164002.1_pt1 | contig 14758 bp, 13 predicted proteins | sample 7160151 | NCBI WGS metagenome assembly JABLTL01 (sample SAMN14651223, study PRJNA627086) | human gut metagenome | isolation source: feces | host: Homo sapiens
GGCGCGGGCGTGGACGCCGTGGGTGCGGGCGCGGATGCCGTGGCTGCGACCGGGGTTGCGGCTTGGCCGTATCCCCGGGCGGCTGGTGCCGCATGCGCTTCGATGGCGGTATTCGATGCCGTCAAATGTCCCCCTTGGGTTCAATCATCTGGTCTATTAAACAGGTTGATTATTATTCAACACCTTGTTCAATAGTGCATTATACGGCTCGAAAGCATGCGCGGCAACAAACTATGGAGGGCTTGTTGTCGATTTGACAATTGGGGTTTGGAAACGTTGGTCTAGCGGCAGAGTACCTGGAATGCCTATGCTTGGATTTCCGATAAACCTAACGGATGCTGAAAAAGCTAACTGAAGCTAAAAAAGCTAACGCGGGCTAAAAAAACTAACTGGTGCTAACCAAAACGAAGGCTTCAACGATCGGCGCCTCCGGCAAAAGAGACGCCGACTATGCTCGATGCTCTTATTCGGCGAATTTCCGCATGATGTCGCGCAGCTGCCACATCTGCTTGACCATCCATGCGTATATGTTTTGCCAGTCGCCATCCGCGAAGTTGACATCCATCCTCGCGGCGAAAGAGCGCGTCTTTTTGTCCGCATCTAATTCATCCCAAACGAGTCGGCCGGAATCGAGGGAAATTGAAGCTTCAATCTGGTCCCTCTTTTCGTAAAGCGCACGGTAAACATCTGTGTCCCTGACCCAAACGTCGACCCCAACGGCGCCATCGCGCGCATAGAGCAGGGTGTCCAAGTGGTACTTGCTTGTGCCGAGGCCGAATGAAACCCAGCAACCTTTGTCCTGTTCTCGGCTTAGTACGTCGCCGAAGATGTCACAGAAGCCAGGCTGTTCCGCACAGAACTCGTAAAAGCCCGTCCAAAATACCGAACGAAAGCCTTTATTGTTGCTGGCTATTGTCGAACCGGATTGCAGAAGGTATTTGGCTCGAATGTCGTCGATAAGATAACCGGTATCGGCAATCTTCCACGATTTCCAGCCGTTGCGTTTCCCAGTGAAGCCGCTAAGGGCTGCGGCGCGTGCTGCCGCGTGCGATGGGCTGTTGAATATCTCTCCGTTGCTAAGTCTGATGGTGCCTTCTTCCGTTACCGTAGCAGTGATGTCGACCTTCTCTGAAACGGGAATGAGTTTAGAGCCAACGGGAAGGAATCCGGCATCAACAATTGTCTTGAATACAGTGCGGGCGCGTTGCTGTGGCGCTTTTTCGGGTTTGGCGTCGTAGCCAGAGGCCTCGTTTTCATTGATGGTAAGGAACGGCCAGCGCTGCATGGCAGTTTTAGCAAGTCCGTTTGCTCGTGCGGCTATCGCCGCCTTGTCCCAAACCTTGGCATCGCGGATATCTTTGGAAATAACCAGGTACTCTTTATCGTAGCCGCCAACTATGCGTTTTTTCTTGTCTTCAAAGGTACCGTCAGAGAGCTCAGAGTTGTATGCGGTAAGTGTGAGGTTGCCAAGGTTGTTCAAGAGCGCCTCAAACCCGTCTTCGCAGTTCGGGCCCAGCGTTTCGCGCCATTCGTCGTGTGCCAGGGCGTTTTGCGGCATGACGTGTTCGATGGTGTAGTGCCCGGGTTCGATGGCCATAGGATCCTTTGTATGGTGTTGGTTTTCTAGGCAAGCGAGCATATAAAACGAACGACGGAAGTGGTAGAGGTCGCGCGTAAGCAGTGCCTGCATAAACTCAGCGTCGGATGGGAAGCGCCTTGCTGTGTCCGCCTCGAGGTAGAAGTACGCCTCGTATGCTTCGCGATAGTTGCCTCCCTCTTCCTGAACCTTGTTCAATTTCGCGATGATGGACGGGAAGATTGAACTCAGCGGCAAGGCGCTCGACAAAAACGTGATCGGCGTTGTGCAGAATTTGGGTGTAGCGGGCCAAGCGACCATGGACGATTGCGAGGGCGCCCTTGCTATCATTTGCTCGGGTTCCGTGCAAATGTGCTGGTCGGCGGCCGATTTTGCCTATGGCGGATGGATCGACGGTAACGCTGCTTGATTCGACGCTTTTCTCGCGGTAAATACAACCTGCAAGGGACGCGAGGTCCCTTTGGGTATTTTGATTTACCTCCCGGGGATCCAGTATCCGTGTTTGGCGTGCGTCCAGCGCCCGACAAATCAATGCCCAGGGCAAATCCGATTGATTCGATTATGGCAAACGATATCTCTGATTCCGACTTCTTTCTGCACCGATTCTTTCCAGCTTTCTTTCATCCATGAGCTTCTTCAGGCGGTACGTAACGGTGCTCCTGGGGATATCTAAGCCCTCGGAAATCTCACCGGCGCTGCAGGGCGCATTTGCGGCAACAAATGCGATTATGTCGTCATAGGCTGATTCGATTGACGTATGGCTCTCGCGCCTGCGAAACTCAAGTGAGAACATTGCAATGGAGTCCTTGACAATTGGCGCCTCCATTCGATTGCGTCCCAACTCGAGCTTCATGAGCTTGAATCCCGTTCCTCTGTTCTCTGCGACAAACCCCCCTTCGTAGGGAGTGGATTCCAGAATGTCAGCGAGATATTGGTTTCTAGTCGAGGAATAGCCCGCCGTTGCAACCGTTGCGGTAGTTACTGTGCCGTAAAGGCCGCCCGGGCTCAAGAACTCCAAGCGATCGCTATAAAGGTTCACCTGGACCTGAGTGCCGCGCGCAAGCTCGGAGTAATCCCTGTGCATAAGGGCATTGCAGACCGCTTCGCGCACCGCCGCAGGCGGGTAATCGGGAACGTCGACCCTCTTCGCTCCGACCATGGCGCCGCCAAGCCTGGTGTTTCTTCGGACGGCAGCAACGGTATCGGCGATAATGGCCGGTATGGGGCCCGCCATCTTTTCGGTGTCGAGGTACTTTACGCCGCCTGCGGATGCCTTATCTTCCTCAGGGTACGCCGCAAACGTGACGGTAAGGCGTGGGAAGTACTTCTGGGGATACGCGCCCAAGGCGAGAAGGCCCGCCAAAGTGGGTCGGAGGATGCCGTCGGCATCTCTTGCCGCTATTCTCAGGTTGATTGCGATTTCCTCGTCGCTGAAGCTCGCGAACAATCTCGGATGGAGCGATTTCTGTCGCTGGATAACGTCGTCAAGTAAGTTCTTGTTCAAGTCATCCATCGTCGACTTTGCCACGATTTCGGCATCGTACGATGGCTGAGTCTTGTCTTCAAGCAGCCTGTCGATCTCGTAAGGGCTCAATTTCCTGTCCCCGTCGAATGAACGGATGAAGGACCCCCTGTACATTCCCTTGCTGGTGACGTAGCAGGGCTTATCGCGAGGCAGGATCTCATCGATAGAGGCGACGACGACATTGGCGTCGCCATGTTCTAGGATGTCGATATCGGCGCGAACGGGCGGGGTAAGTTTGTCGGAGCATGCCTGCGAGAGAGCATCGGCAATGCGTCGGGCGTCAAAACCCTTCGCCGGCTCAAAATCGTTTTCTTCGGACAGCCCTAGTATAATTGTGCCGCCCGATCCATTCGCAAACGCAGAGATCGTTTCGGCGATAGTTGACGGCATTTTCCCGACAGATTCCTTCACCTCAATCGATTGATTATCGGTATGCGATGATTTCAACTGCTGAATCGCGGCTTCGAGTTCTTTGTCGTTCATGTCGGAATCTCGTTTCTCGCAACTTGCTAACTTTTTGACAAGTTTAGCAAGTTAGTTGATAAGTTAGTAAGTTGTTTAGCAAGTTAGCAAATTTTGGATTGCTCTAACGGATGGCTTGAGTCCGAGGATGGCTTTGAAATCCATCTGATCGAGGGATTTACACCCTGTTTCGGGCATTCAAATTGATAAAGAGTCTAGCATTGTGGACCGAACAAGGGACCTCGCGAGCCCTTGGCTCCTCAGGTGGCAGAATCCATGTAGCAGGAAGGGCTTTCAATTTTAGGCCAATGCAAGAAAAGCATTATGCCCGTCAAAACAGGCTACAGCGCCAGTTGCTTTCTGAAGTTTTGCATCGTGACCATATGAAGCTCATCACTGTACTTAACCAGTAGGGTTTCGACATCCTTGTAGCCGTTTACTATCGAATAGTAGTTTTCACGTAGCAGAATGGTGGAGGCTTCCTCGCCGATGCGCATGCCCCTGGTTTCCAGGATATGGATTTGTTCGGCGATGGTTTTGAATTCCTTCAACATGCCTCCTTATAAAATCAGAGGGCCGCTGGTTGCCCAACGACCCTCCTTTGTCCCTGCCTCACGTAGAGTCCACAAGGACTGTTTCACTGAAAATATCGTAAACCAAGTACTCGTCGTGCTTGGTGACAATTCAGCGAAAATCCGAAAGACCTCCAAGTGCATCCAAGGGGTTAATTTGCAAATTCGTCCGAACGCTTAGCTTTCTTTTTGCGCAGCTACATGTCTAAATTCAAGTCGTCTGTATACATGGGGAACATTCTCACTTTGTGGGCACCCCTGAAGAACAGCGCGGTCCACAGCGCCACCGAAGCGACGTAGAACGTCCATGCGACGCATGCCAACATCGCCGATGGTGCGGCAATGCATGAGGCTGCCAAAACAAGCGCCGCAACGGTGAGCGCCACCCAGCCCAGAGCATAGGGGCGGTACGGCTGCTTCATTGCGTCGTACGCCACACCATAGCCCATATGCTTCATCCTCGAAACATAGGCCGTTTGCACTGCCGCTGCCGCTATTGTCGCCACAAGTCCACATGTGAGGATTTTGTCGGCTGCCGCATCCCCTTCTAGCAGCGCGAGAGCATATGCCCCCATGAATCCTGCCGCTACGGCGGTTAGTAAAAACAGCGCGAATACAAGCTTTGTACTCCAGGCTGGTCGCGATTTCATCTGATATGCGAGCCCCGTGCATACGAGGAACGCGAGCGCCAAAACGGAAGCGATGCACAGAAGCGCCGTGCTGGCCGCGTTAGCGTTGAATGCGATTCCATCAAAGCCTGCAGCGATCAGGGCCACGCCAAGAAACGGCGTGATGACGCCCTCTTGCGTGAGGTGCGATTTTGGGTTCGAGAACGCGTTGAAAAATCTCGATGGGCGTTGTAGATGGAACACCGAGGCAATGCCGCCTGCGCATAAGAGCGCCAGGGTGATGAGACATGCGATATTCGAGGGAAGTTGTGAACCCAATACCGCATTGGCGAATACCACGCACAGCAAAAGCCCTAATCCAGCGCGTTGGCATGCCGTCGATATCACGAGAGGCCAATGGACTTGCATAGTGTCTCAGCTCCTTTCCGGGGAACGAGATAGATCACCTTCGGGTCATTCCCGAATTCGGGATGCACGCGGAACACGCGGTCGGCGTTTTCCGCGAGCACCTTTGAGATGCGAGAATCGGGATCGTTCATGTCGCCGGCAACGCGCGCCCCCGTAGTGCAGGTGTAGCAGCACAGCGGCTGCTCGCCGGCGTCGAGCTTGTCGACGCACAGCGTGCATTTCTCGACGACCTTCGTATTGGGATTCAGCGTGCGCGCTTCATACGGGCATGCCCATACGCAATATTGACAGCCGAAGCAGCGATTTGCGTCGACGAGCACCACGCCTTCGTCGGTTTTGAATGTCGCCTTTGTGGGACACACGTCTATACAGCTCGGGTTTTCGCAGTGCATGCATCCGTTGGGAAAATAAAACAACTCGAGAGCATCGGGCCATTGCCCTATGGGGCCCATTCGGTATACACGTGTGCGGAAAACGCCCAAATCCACGTCGTTTTCCATTTTGCAGGCCACGGAGCAAGCCTGGCAGCCTGAGCATTTATCGAGGTCTATGACCATTCCGTATTTCTTCTCGGCCACGGCTCAATCACCTTCCTTGCTCGAGGGGTTGGCCTTTTTGACGATGCGGACAAGCGTCGAGCGCAGGCCCGGCGTCATGTACTCGTTGCTGTAGTACTTGCTCGAGGTGAGCACGTTTGCATTGCATATGTCGTCGGGGTAGTCCTCCTTGTCGAGTGCCTTGCATCCTTGCCACCAGCCATGCGGAATCACGCATACGCGCGGGTCGAGGCCGACCGTGGGGCGTGCCTTCATCACGATGCGCCCCGTCGGGCTTTCCACGAAACACCAGTCTCCATACGCAATGCCCAGCTCATCGGCCACGCTCTGGTGGAACATGACCTGCGGATTGGGAACGATTTCGCGCAGTTGGGGAATGCCTCGGTACGCCGAGTGGTAATAGATTGGATAGCGGCGCCCTGTGACGGCGGTTAGCGGGTATTTCGCGGCAATTTCCGGCGTGGCGTACACACTTTGTTTTGGCTCGCTCGCGCTGGGAAACGGGTTCAGCCCGCTTATGAGACCAATTGTGAAATACAGCTCGGCGCGGCCTGTGCCCGTGGGCGCTGCAATGCCGTTTTGTTCGTAGTCGCGGCTCGGCATCTGGGGCACGTGGTGGATCCATTGCTCCTTGAGCTCGTTCCATGTGATGCCTGCATGGGTTTGCTCAAGCTGCCATTCGAACAGCTCGTCATCGGTTTCCCATGGCCACCAATCGGGGTGCAGGCGCCGACCCAGTGTGCGCCAGAACCACACATCGCTTCGACGCTCGTAGAGCGGTTCGACGGCGTGCTGCTGGGCGAATACCCACTCGCCGCACACCTCGTCGGCCAGGTAGTCGCGCTCGGTCCAATGCGTTGAAGGCAGCACCAAATCGGCTAGCTGTGCGGTGGGTGACATGTAGTAATCCATCGTGCAGAGCAGATCGAGGTTCATCAGCCCCTCGCGCACCTTCTTGGTATCCTCCGACCACGACAGCGGGTTTCCCTGTACGTGAATATAGCCTTTGATTGGGTAAGGCTTGCCGCTTTTCATCGCCTCGAAGCACATTGCGGTGTTCGACGAGCCGTTGAACGTGCCCGCTGCGCGTTCGTCTTTCAGCCGTTTCTCTTCGTGCGTCTCGGGGTTGGCGCCCGAGAGGGTGAACATCTGATTCCAGAACGGCATGGAAAGGTTGCCGCCCTTTTTCTCAAGGTTTCCACAGATGGCTATGATGATATTGATGAGCTGGATGGAATCGCGGCAATTCGTCTGTTCTTCGATGCCCTGGAATACCTCGATGCATGCGCTGGGGGCTGTTGCGTAGGTACGCGCGCTTTCGCGAATCACCTCTGCGGGACACCAGCATTTTTCGGCAGCCGCCTCGGGCGTCCACTCATCGGCAATTTCCTTCAGGCCAGCCCAGACGGTTTTTACGGGTATTGGATTGCCATCGGCTCCGGTTACGGTGCCTCGGTATTCGAGCTCCACTTCATCGGTGCGCTCTTGCAGCGGGTGCAGCTGGCCATCCTTGCCCATGAACAGCATGACTTGCTGGTTGCCGCCCTCTTTTACCAGTGCCTCATTGAGCGGCGCGTTCACGCCTTCGATGATGAGCATGGGCGCATTGGTGAATTTCTTCGTGAAATAATCGTCGTAGAGGCCCTCGTTCATAATCACGTTGAGCCATGCCATCGCCAAATAGGTGTCAGATCCTGGGCGAAGGCCCACGAAATGATCGGCTTTTGCCGCAAGCGGGTGCTCGAAGAATGGGTCGATGACGATGAGCTTGGCACCGCGGTCGCGCGAGCGACCGACCTGGCCCGACGTATACGTGGCTTCGGTCCACATAGTGTTGCAGCCCCACATCACGATGCAGTCGGAATTGTCGAAGTCGACACCATCGAATATGGGGAACATGCCGAATTGCAGAATGGACTGCACCATCATAGGCACCAGGCAGATGTTGCCTGGCGACAGCGAGTGGTTCACTGCGCCGCCAGCGTTCGACGAACGGCTCGTCCACTGGTTGGTGCCGCGGCCGGTTCCTTGGCCATACGCAACGGCTTCGGCTCCGTATTCGTCGCAGATTTTCTCGATACGCTGTGCAAGCCATTCGATGGCCTCGTCCCAGGTAATGCGTTCCCACTGACCTGCGCCGCGCGGCGTACCGGCTTTGCGCCGCAACGGATAACGCAGCCTGTCGGGGTCATAGAGTATCTTCGGCGCGGCGAGGCCCTTTGCGCACATGCGGCCTTGGCTGCGCGGATCTTCTGGGTTGCCCTTGACCCCTACGAGCTTTCCGTTCTTGTCTACCTCGCATAAGACTCCGCATTTCGCATGGCATTCGAAGCAGTTAGTCTTCACGATTTTGCCGCCATTGGGCAGCTGTACGACAGACGACACGTTTCCCCCTTTCGCCTGTTTTCCTTGGCATCGATTGTGGCGGTGCTTGCCATGCGCGGCAAACAGGGAAACGGGGTTGGCGGCACAAGGAAATGTTGTTAAGGATTAGTTGATCCAGATGCCGTGCTTCAGGGAAATTGCGCGAAGTTTACATGCGACCGCGCACGATCCGCATGCATCGCACAAGTCGTAGTTGATTCGGGCGTTTCCCTTGTCGATTTTGATAGCTCCGCGCGGGCATACCTTTGCGCACGCGCCGCATCTACAGCATGCTGCGGTGTTAATTGCGTAGCGTCGCGTTTTCATGGATGGCTCCGATTCCAGTTATAGCCGAATGCGTCGCCCATAAGCGACCCATATCGTTCCTGGTAAGGGGCGCACGCCATTGTAAGGTACTTTCGTAGAAAGTTCGCAAATTGCGCCTCGGGCGTGTTAGGTGCGACGTTTCCCAGAAAGCCTATCGAGAAATAGACGCTGTCTTTAATGGGAACGAACGCGGTCGAGCCATGCTGACGCTGTAGATAGCTTGAGAAGGAGTCGCTGAATGTGACAGCGCCGTCTCGTTCCATGGCGCGCGCGAGCATCCTCGTGTTGGTTGTATTTTGCTGGATATTGGGCTCGAGCCCGTTGAAGAGTTTGCCTACGATTTTGTTGAGGAAAGGCTCGCTGTAGAACACGATGGGGTATTTGCACAGCTCATCGCGCGTGACCGAATCCCTGTTCGCCAACGCGCAGCTTGTCGAGCAAGCCGCCATAAGCTCAGAGTTCACGAGGGGCTCGAACTCGTGGTTCATGCGGTTAATCGTTTTATTCATGCCCGGCATGCAGCAGACGATTGCGAGCGGCGGGCGTCCCTGTTGCGTTGCGCGACGTGCCGATGGGTACCCCTCGGTGAAATCGTCGACAATGCGAAACAAATCGCGCTCAGTGACGCGCAGGCGTGTTCCTGGCGTTGCCGCCTCGTAATCGAGGAACAATTCTTCGAGCGTTGCAGAGGCAAACGGCGTGGTAAGGATCTCGACGGTATGGAGGTTTTGCGTCGTTGCTCCCATGGGCGCCGACGCGATTGCCAGCATGCGACGGTGGGAATCGACGATGCGTTGGGCCTCTGAGGCAATTGCCCTCCCCCGCTCGGTGAGCTCGAGTTTGGGGCCGCCGCGTGTGAATAGAGGCGTGCCGAGCTCTTTCTCAAGTGCTTTAAGGGCCGAGGACACACCCTGCTGCGATATGAAATGCTGCTTCGCGGTGCGAGAAACCGAGCCATGTTCGGCGACGGATAAAAACAACTCGAGCGATTCGATGCGCATACGGTCCCCCTTGATTTTCGACTCATAGCATAGCATGCGGGTTCTCGGCTGCGTCGAATATCTCGCTTCGGTATGGGCTGTGGTTCGCCTTTGCCTGGGCGCGCACGTCCAAAAAAACTTTTCGTTCGCCCGCTCGCGTTCGATGTTTTCTTCCGTGGCAGGTTTAGGAGCCCGAATCCGAAATAGTTGGTCGAAAAGAGTCGTGCGGTACAATGTCCGCATCGCTGGAACCGCAGTTTCAAAAGGGAGTCTCATGACCGCCGACGGCTTTGACAATTTCGATTACGAGAAAGCTTCCGAGCATATCTCTGAATCTTCGCGCAGGCACTATTGGGCGGTCGCTATCGGTTTGCAAGATGTTGATGGCCTCAACGTGTCCCGCTACCTGCGCGAAACTGCGGCGTCGTATATCAAAGGGGAAAAGACGATTGCCGAGACGGGCGAGCTCGTGCGCGCCTACCATGCAGGCAATGCCAATGAGACATGCGCTGAGGCCGACCTCGTAAGCCAGCGCATTGCGGAATTGCTCGAGCGGGGCGTGTTCTATCTCGCCCCTGAAATGCTTTCCGAAATTCATCGGTATCTTTTCCAGGATCTTGACCGGGATATATATCGCCCCGGAGAATTCAAAACTGAGCGCATGGTGAAGCAGGAAGGAATTCTCAACGGCGATAGCGTGCTTTATGCCGACCCGATGGCATACGATATGTCGCTACGCGGGGCCTTTGCGAGCGAAGCGGCGAAAGGGTACACGACCTTCTCTGCCGACGAACTCAAGAGTTTTTGCCACTTCATCGCTTTCCTCTGGCAAATTCGCCCTTTCGTCGAAGGTAATGCACGCACCATCGCGGTATTCTCTGAGCTCTACCTTAATTACCTGGGTTTCGACGTGACGAACGAGCCCTTTGGCGAGCATGCGCGCTTTTATCGCGATGCCCTCGTGCGGGCAATGTACCGCAATGCCCCGGCGGGCGTGATGCCCGACGATAGCTTCTTGGTCGCTTTCTATGAAAACGCCCTGGGGTTCGCGGAAAACAACCTGTCTCGCGAAGACCTCGTATGCACGCCCCTTTTCGAGAATCCTGATTTGCTGCGCAACGTCAATCCGAAAGAGGCGCTTAGGCGGAATGCATCTTCTGGTTCCTCTTTTTAATCGCCTCGTTGACGTTCTCGGCATATTCTTCGTAGTTCTTTGGCTTCAGGGGGTACAGAGACGCGAACATTTCAACTTCGCCCTCTTCCGTCACGAACGAGCCTGTGAGTATCTGCCTTTTGCAGAATCCCTTGAAGTCACCAAAATATGCGAAATCTTCGGCATAGTATTGAAGCGAATCGAAGATGCGCATCAAATTCGCTTTCACTTTTTCGAATTGGTCATCGTCGGAGAAGAACCTCGACGCCTCTCGCGCAAATACCGATGCGTCGCGCTGGTGATTGGCCGATGAAACCTCGGGGCAGGCATAGAATGTTTTCAAGCACAGCAAGGCTACATCAATCCTGTCGTAAACGCCCCTTTCCCCACCACGGGCTTGGTTGAGCGTTTCATGGAATCCGCCGCTGTTTCCTCGTGGGAACAGGACATGGCCCCCGAGCTTTCGACTTTCTTTAAGGAACTCGCGAATGCGGGAGTCTGCCTCTGGGTCATCAATTCCGTGTTCTGAATAGTAATCTTTAAGCCAGTGCACGCTCGGGCCAAGGTAGTCTACGGAGAGCAGAATCTTTTGGTTACCTGATAGCACCTCGACGTCTCGGAAGGGTCTACTTTGGGAGGGGTTACGCTTGTAATTCTTTTCGGCGGAAACCCGCGCTTCATTCGTCTGGGGTCCCCAAAAAGCCTCCACCAGGTCTTCTTTGAGAATTATCGATTTGGAATCGGGGTCGGGACGATTGTCGAGATCGTAGTTTGCCGTGGCCAAATCGTGCAGGTAATTGAATTCAAGAGAATGCATTGAACCCCCGTTTGTCTATGCGTTCATGGTTTCGCTTGTTGCTGAAATGCGGTGGTCTGCGTGAAGGCTGTCCACGGCGCTAAAGACGCCTCTTGCGCGGCCACAGCTCCCAGTACTCCCCCGTGCTTTCGTCGTAGACAAGCACGGGGATCTGCCCCGTCTTCATGACGGCGCCGTCGATATAGAAATGCGACGCGCCGTCGTGCCACACGCCTTCGTAGCCCGCAATACCCGAAACCGTTTCGGTGGCGATGTGCCCGCTTATGATATCGAGCGCGAATTTTTGTCCCACGAATTCCGGCTGCATGGTCGTGAAGGCCTCCTCAAATGTGCCTATTCGCCACAAGTCGCCCGCGTCTTCGTCGATTCCGGCGTGCACGAAGACCTGCTTGTGTGGCGTTTCGTAGTAATACGGAAGCTTCCGTATCCAGGAAAGCACATCGGCGTGGTTCGTTTTCATGCAATCGACGACGAATCGGTAGGCTTCTTCGAACTTTCTACGCGCGAGCAGGCGTTTTACCTGGCTAAACTCATCTTCCTCAAGAAAGCTTTTTGCAGTTGCGAGGTTGGAATCAGCAAGAATCCAACCCTGAGTAAACGCCGGGTCGCCGACCATGGCGCAGTATTCCAACAGCATTTCCTCGTGGTTGCCTCTTAGTGCGATTACCTGACCAGGATAAACGCGCTGGAGCTCCATGATTCTTTGATAGACCTCAAGGCTCGCCGGACCCCGGTCACAGTAATCGCCGCACAGGATAAGCGTCGAATGCCCATCCGACAGGTCGACGAAGGAAAGCGATTTTTCGAAGGCATCGATGCAGCCGTGGATGTCGCTCATTGCATAAATCATAGGCGGGCTCTTCCTAAGTTGTGGCCGTTTGTGATGGGGCGGTTTTCCTAATAAGAAACGCGGGCGTGCTCCCGCCATTGATAATACGGGAGTACGCCCGCCCTGTCAATGAGAAAAAGAGGATAGGGCCCTCTTGCCTCCATAAGCCTTTCTTTTTAGTTATGACAGGTGGCTGAAGACGTCGCTGAAGCAGTCGCGTTCGCGATGTTCGATGGCGTACAGCGCGCGCAGCACGGCCCGCAGGGCAAAATTGGTGTACACCATGCGCACGCCCGGGAAATCGAGCTTTGCGAGCGCGGCGCGAAAGGCTTCGAGCTTCGAGAAGAACGCTTCGGATCCAAACAAAGAGGCTTCGTAGCGTGTGGTGCCGTCGAAAGAAACAGGAACGTCGAATGCGGCGAGCGGCATGCTCATGAGCGCATAAAAGTTGATGTTGCCGTATTCCTCTTCAAATGACCCAACGCGCTCGAGCGCGTACTCGATGCAGGCGGTAAAAGAAGGCATGTTGGAGATACCGTCCCTTACGCAGCATTTCGCGGCATAGGGAACAAGGATGGCGACCTCTCGGGCGCATTTCACGTTCTTCTTTTGCAGAGCCATGCGTTTCCCCTTAAGCGATATAGGTTCGATGCGGATAGCGTCCTAAGTATGCGGGTGTTCGCCCGCTTTTGCAAACGATTGCTTTCCTTGAAAGGCTCGCTAGAACGTGCCACTGCGCGGCGATGGGCGGCTTCGCAGGGCGTGAGTGTTAAGGTTCCGCGGCCATCGCGGCGACTTGCTGCTGCGCGGCAGGCTCGCCTTCCACGATTGCGTTTTGCCGTTGGTTCGCGCGGGCGCGCGGAAGGCCTCACTGGGAAAGGGGTAAAATCGGCGGTGAACGGTTATGTCCGCTGCTTTTCAGCCTGATGCCGACCCTTTCCACGCGGCCATCGCTCGCGGGGAAGCCCTTGGTCGGCGCTGGCCCGAAAAGCGACCATTCGACTTGTAAGGAGACACTGCATGAAAGCGAAGTTCGTTCACCGCTGCACCCATGTGCTCGATAAGGAAGCGACCATCAAGTTCTACGAGGAAGCCCTCGGCATGAAGGTGCTGCGTGAAATGGGTCCCGAAGACGGCTCGTGGACCAATACGTTCATGGGCAACGACGACGTGCCCTTCGAGATTGAGCTCACCTGGAACCGCGGACGTGTTGAGCCCTACGAGAACGGCGGCAAAGACACCCATATCGCTTTCGTCGTGGACGACTTCGACGCCGCCCACGAGCTTCACGAAAAGATGGGCTGCATCATTCGCGAGAACCCTCGCATGGGCCTTTATTTCATCGCCGACCCCGAGGGCCAGTGGATTGAGATTCTGCCCACCCGCTAACGCGGAGCCCACAATGAAATAGCGCAGCACGCGGCGTGGCATGAGCTTCCGCCGAGCGAATCGTTGCTAAGCATCGGCTCGCTCGAACGGCACCCATGCCACGCCGCTCGGCGTTTCGGCGCGCTCGAGGCACACGCCGAACGATTGCTCGATTGCGCTATGCACGGCCGCTTCGCCAGGTGCGCCTTGCGCCGCTAAGCGGCCGCGTTCCATCACGAATACAGAATCGGCCACTGAAAGCGCCAAGTTCAAATCGTGGATCACCGCGATAACCGTTTTACCGCGCTCGCGCACTTGGCGAACGAGCCGCATCATGTCGAAACACGCCGCTGCATCCATGAAAGACGTAGGCTCATCGAGCAATACGACGGGCGTGTCCTGCGCCAGCACCATCGCCATGCGCGCTCGTTGCCGCTGCCCGCCCGATAGGCTTCGCAGCGGACGGTCGCGCAAATCGTAGACGCCCGCAAGCGAAAGCGTCTCGTCAATGCATCGCGCGTCGGCCTCATCGAGCCGAGACAGCGGCCCGTGATGCGGAAACCTTCCGCACGCCGCCAGCTCGCGCACCGTCACCATGGGCGCTTCCTGCTGCTGCACGAGCACGCCCAAACGGCGCGCCCTTTCGCGCGAATCCAGCGACGCAACGTCGCGCCCCTGAATAAGCACGCGCCCCGAAGCGGGCTTCATAAGCCCCATGGCGAGTTTCGCGAGCGTTGATTTTCCGCACCCGTTCGGTCCGACGATGCAGCTGATCTGCCCTTTCGCGAAAGATGCGGAAAAGCCGTTGAACAGGGCATTTCCGCCGTATCCAAAAACGACGTTCTCGAAATCAAGCTCGCCCATCGACCTCCCCTTTCCGCGAATGAAGAATCAAATAGATGAAGAACGGGCCTCCCACGAGCGCCATGCAAATGCCCACAGGAATCTCGAACGGCGCGAACAGCGTGCGCGCGATGGTGTCGCACGCGCATACCAGAATGGCACCCACGATTGGCGAGAGCGCCAGAACGCGCCTGTTGTCGTGCCCTGCGACATAGCGCACCACGTGCGGAACGATGAGGCCTACGAAGCCGATGAGCCCCGAGAAGCACACCGCCGCGCCTGCCAGCAACGCTGCGAGCGAAAGCAAAGCGAGTCGCGTGCAATTCA
>JABLTL010011535.1_pt1 | contig 14748 bp, 9 predicted proteins | sample 7160151 | NCBI WGS metagenome assembly JABLTL01 (sample SAMN14651223, study PRJNA627086) | human gut metagenome | isolation source: feces | host: Homo sapiens
AACGCAGCGTAGCAGCGCTACGCTAAGTGGAATGAGCGGACGCCAGAAGGGAAAAGGCGCAAGCAGATGGCGCAGATGAATCTGGAAATAGTATCAAGGTTTCTTGCTGGGGAAGTGGGGAAAGGGGTGTTTGCCACGGCGCACGAAGGAGCAGCGCAATACTGCCGCAAAGTGGACAAGCGTGAAATTCCGGTCTGTCCGATTTTAGGGGTCAATATTGCTGTCATCAACATGAATTGGCTGCTGAAATATTTGGCGCAGAATATTCATCAATTGCAGGGAGATTACATCTGCGTATCGAATGTACATACAACCGTCGTCAGTTACGAGGATGCGGACTACCGTGCCGTGCAGAACGGCGGTCTGATGGCGATTCCGGATGGCAATCCGCTGGCGCAGGAAGCGCGGCGGCGCGGGTATCCGCAGATTCAGCGGACAACCGGGCCTGACCTGATGATGGAGGTCTTTCGGCAGTCCACGGCACACGGCTGGCGGCATTATTTCTACGGCAGCACGCAGGAAGTGCAGGAGAAAATGATTGCGCGCCTGCAGCAGGAGTATCCGGGGCTGGTAATTGCGGGTACAGACGTGCCGCCTTTCCGCGAACTGACACCGGAGGAAGATGCGCTTGCCGTGGCGCGCATCAATCAGGCGCAGCCGGATTTTGTGTGGGTCGGGCTGGGAGCGCCGAAGCAGGAGCGCTGGATGGCGGCGCACCAAGGGCGTGTGCATGGGCTGATGATTGGCGTCGGCGCGGGCTTTGATTTCTTTTCGGGCAACGTGAGGCGCGCCCCGTTATGGATGCAGAAGCACAGCCTGGAATGGCTCTATCGCCTGATGCAAGACCCGAAGCGGCTATTCCAGCGCTACTGGAGCACGAATCTGAAATTCATCTGGAACGCAACCATCAGGAGAAAGTAAATGCAGCAAGCGACAAAACAGCCCGCTGTACTGCTGGTACACGACTATTATCAGGTTCCCGGCGGCGAGGATGTCGTTGTGGCGAACGAGAAGCACCTGCTGGAAACGCACGGTCACGCTGCGGCGCTGTATGCGCGGCGGAACGAGGAAATTTCGCGCATGGGAGCGCTGGAGAAAATCCGCAGTGCGCTGGGGATGTTTTTCAGCATCCGTACATACCGCGAGGTTCGACGGAGCATCCGCGAAAACCGGATTTCGCTGGTGCATGTGCACAACACGCTGCCGCTGATTGGCCCGGCAGTGTATTACGCGGCATTCCGCGAGGGCGTTCCCGTGGTGCAGACGGTGCACAACTTCCGCCTGCTCTGCCCGAACGCGCTTTTCTACCGCGACGGCCATATCTGCGAGGACTGCACGAAAAAGGGGCTGCACTGCGCGGTGAAGCACCGCTGCTACCGCGGCAGCCGCCTGCAGACGGTGCTCTGCGTGCTCAGCACACGTTTGCACCGTGCCCTCAAAACGTACAGCCGCCTGCATTACATCACCCTGACGGACTTCAACCGGCAGAAGCTGCTGGCGCTTAAGCAGATTCCGCCGGAAAACGTGTCCGTAAAGCCGAACTTTGTGGAACCGCCGGAGACGATTGTGCCATACGCGGCGCGCGAAAATCAGGTGGTGTACATCGGTCGGCTGGATGCGCTCAAGGGCATTCGGCTGCTGCTGGAAGCGTGGGCGCGCTACGAGCGTTCAGGCGGGGGCATGAAGCTGATCATCTGCGGTACAGGGCCGGAGGAAGCATGGTGCCGCGAATATCTGACGCGGGAAAAGCTGAAGCAGGTGGAGCTGCGCGGCTTTATGCCAAATTCGGCGGCACGGGCGCTGATGGGGCAGTCCAAGGCGCTGATTCTGCCAACGCAGTGGTACGAAGGCTTCCCGATGACAATTGTGGAAGCCTTCAGCGCCGCCACGCCGGTGATTTGCTCGGATTTAGGCAACGCGGGTTCCCTGATTTCGGACGGCGTGACGGGCTTCAAGTTTCCGGCGGACTCGGCGGAACAGCTGGCGCAGACGCTCAACCGGCTGCAGCACGCGGAATCCGTCAGCGAAGGCGCGCTGAAAACGTATCAGGAGAATTTCACGGCGGAAGCAAATTATCGTCAGCTGATGGCGATTTACAGCAAGGCGATGCAGAAAAGCGGCGAAAGGAACGAACCATCATGCGGCTGATTGTGGCAGATGTACGGAGCACCAGCACGGACGGCATTGCCGCTGGGCATTATTTCACCGTCGCGCAGAATTATCTTGACCTGTTCGGCGCGGAGATGGATGTGCGCATTGCGGGCGGGCCGGTGTACGGCGACCGCTTCGGGGACAAGCTGATTCGTCTGCCGCATGATTACATCGCGGGCAGCTCGGCGGCGCGCAACAAACGCGCCGTGTTCCAGAACGTGCGCGCGCTGCTGCGGGAAGCGCAGGATGACGTGATTGTCCTCCAGTGCAGCGCCGTCGCAACAGCGTATCTGGGGCTTGCACTGTTCAAAAAGAAAGAAACGCGGGTCTACGCCATCCAGTACAGCACCGACGGCGTCAATTCGCTGCTGAAACGGGGGCTGTATGCGCTGTGCAGGCGGAAAATCAGCGGCGTTATCTGCCCCAATGCAGCCATTGGCGCGGCGTATAGGCGGCCGATGTGCGTCGTGTCCGATTACATCAGCACAGGAACGATGCAGCCGCCTGTGCCGTATGCGCAGAAGCGCTATGATTTCGGCATGGTCGGGCTGATTACGTCGGACAAAGGCGTTGTTGAAGCGGCAAAACAGCTGCGGAACACGCCGTATCGGGTGCTGATTGCGGGTCGGGTGCAGGAAGCGCCGCTGGAAACGGAACTGCGGGCAGTCTGCGCGGGGGCGAAGAACATCGAGCTGCGGCTGGAATACCTGTCCGAAGCGGCGTATGACGAGGCGATTCGCCAATGCCGCTACTGCATCCTAAACTATTCGGAGAATTACTCCCTGCACAGCAGCGGCGTTGTATTCGATATTCTCTTCCGGGGCGTGCCGATTGTGGGCAGCCGCTGCGGGACGCTGCAAATGGTGGAAGCAAACGAATTGGGCAAAACGGTATCCAGCATGGCGAATTTTGCGCCGGAAAGGCTGCTGGATGAAGCCGTGCATGACCGCTATGTGCGCAACATTGCGCGCTACTGCCAATCGCAGGCGCAGGAGCGGGAAAAGCTGCGGGATTTTCTGACGCGGGGCGCGGTGGAATAACCATGCCGCACAGCGCAAAGTGAAAGGAGGGGCTGAAGCGTGAAGGTCATGTGGATGGGGAATATTATCCTCCCTGCCATTGCGGAAAAAGAATCGCTTCCCCCGGTGTATATCGTGGGCTGGCTGGTCGGGCTGTCGCGGCGGCTGACGCAGCTGCCGGATGTGGCGCTGACGTATGTGTTTGACGCGCCAAAAGCGCTGACGGGCGAAGTGGACGGCTACCGCTATTACGGGCTTGTCAACCCCACACGCCCTACGCAGCGCTGCGGGGAAGCCTACACCCGGCAGCTGGAGGATATTCTGCGCAAAGAGCAGCCGGATGTCATTCACCTCTGGGGCACGGAAAATCAGCACACGCTGGCCATGGTTGATGCGGCGGAACACCTGGGGATGCGCGAGCGGATTGTAATTTCCATTCAGGGGCTTCTGTCCATATACGCGGAGCATTATCGCGCTTATCTGCCGGAACACGTCTGCCACGGGCACACGCTGAAGGATTTGGTGAAGGGCAATATCGTCCGGCAGGAAGCAATCTACCGCCGCGTCGGGCAGTATGAACAGGAAGCCCTGCGCAGGGTGCAGCACGTTATCGGGCGCACCGACTGGGATGCCGCCTGCATGGCGGAGCTTGCCCGGCAGGCGGCCTATCATTTCAACAACGAAACGCTGCGGGACGAGTTCTACACCGGCGAATGGTCGCTGGACAGCTGCGAGCCGCACAGCCTCTTCTGCAGTCAGGCACATGTGCCGCTCAAGGGGCTGCATCTGCTATTGCAGGCGCTGGCGATTGTCCGCAAGCGCTATCCCGATGTCAAGCTCTATGTGGGGCGCAAGGACTATGGGCGCATTCCGCCGCTTGCGCGCAATGCCTATGAGCGGTACATCCACCGTCTGCTGCGCGAAAACGACCCCTACGACCATGTTGTTTTTACCGGAAGCCTGAATGCACAGCAAATGAAGGAGCGGTATCTAAAAAGTCAGGTGTTTGTGCTGCCGTCGAGCATTGAAAACTCCCCCAATTCGCTGGGCGAGGCGATGCTGCTTGGCGTGCCGTGCATTGCGTCGGATGTCGGCGGCGTGCGCTGCCTGATGACGCACGGCGTGGAAGGGCTGATTTATCCGGCAGACGACCCGCATTTGCTGGCATATGATATCTGCGAGATGTTCGCGCATCCGGAAAAAGCGGCGCAGATGGCGCGCGCCGGGCGAGAACATGCCGGAAAAACGCATGATGCGCAGAAGAATCTGGAGATACTGCATCAGATTTATACGGAGATTGCACGATGAAATTCCGAATCACAAAGAACCATGTGGATGCGTTCTGCGTGCTGATTGGCGTGCTGGGCATGGGTTCGCTGTATTTTCAGGTGCTGCGGATGCCGCTGATGGCAGCCATGCTGATTGCGTCGATTCTGCTGCTGACGCGGGCGCATCATCCGAAAATCAGCGTCCAGAATGTACGCCTGACGCTGCTGCTGACGGCGGCGCTGCTGCTGACGAGCTTTGTCAACCCGCAGAACGGCATCCACATCAACGATATTGTCATTTGGCTTTGCAACATCGGCTATGTGCTGGTTCTGCAAAGCTGCATCGGGTATCGGACGTATATGCGGCTGTATACCAAAGTCATGCTGGCAGAGGCGGCCATCAGCCTGATTTCCTTCGTCATCGGCGATTTGCTGTCGCTGCCGCTGCCGCTGCTGCACTACGAAGCTTCCAGCGTCAACGGATTTTATCTGACGCCTTATTTTACCTTAGGCTGGCTGAACATCCCGGTTTTCCACCGCAATGCGGGTATGTTCAACGAGCCGGGCAGCCACCAGATTTTTCTGAACTTCGCGCTGCTGTTCCTGATGAGCGACGAAACGCGCATGGGCATGAGCAAGAAGAAATACTGCTGGGCAATTGCGCTGCTGATCGTTACCATCCTCAGTACACTGTCCACAACAGGCTTCATTTGTCTGGGCGTTGTGCTGCTGACGGTGGCATTCCGCAAAAAGGGCGGGAAAATGGCGCGCAGCATCAAGATGGCGGCGTTCGTTGGACTGGTACTGCTGTTTGTCATCGAGTCTGTCACGGGCGTGGTGGAACGCAAGATTGTCGGACGAAATTCCGGCGGTTCGTTCTACACGCGGTGGAACGACACCTTCAGCGGCTTTGAAATCGGACTGGAATCCCCCATTGCGGGACAGGGCGTTTTCTCGGAGCGGAAGGCGGAAATCCTGCTGGAACACAGGGTGCAGAACATTTCCAACGGCTTTGCCGCCTTCGTCATGGATACAGGCCTGATTCTCCCGGCAGTTTGGCTATGGCTGATGTACCTCGGTATCCGCACCAAATTTGCCAAGGCGCGTCTGCTGTATGTGTTGGGCGTTTTCCTGCTGTATTTCCTGTGCATCAACACGGAGGGCGTTTTCCTGAACATACTGTTTCTGGGGCTGCTGGGCAAGTGGCAGCCGGACACGGAGGACACGCCTGATCAGCAGGCAAATGCGCGCAGCCAGAAGAAGCGCAGGTGGCGATGCACTGTGCCGCCGGAAAAACTGCGCCTGACGTTTAACCCGCAGCCGGAGGACGCGGCGCAGGAGCAGACAGGCGAAACAGGCGGAGAGGAATCATGAACACAGCATCAAGGAGCGAAAACACAGCGCGTAACATCGGCGTGGGCACAGTGCGGCAGGTGGTTACGCTGCTGTTGGCTTTTGCCGTGCGAACGGTGTTTGTGCGCCGGCTGGGCGCGGATTATACGGGTGTCAACGGGCTGTACAGCAACATTCTGGCCATGCTGTCACTGGCGGAACTGGGCGTGGGCAACGTGCTGGTGTACAGCTTGTACGCACCGCTGCACCGGGGCGATGCGAACGAAATCCAGCACCTGCTGGGCTATTATCGTCGCATTTACCGCCTGATTGCGCTGGCGGTAGCGCTGCTGGGCGCGGCGGTAATCCCCTTCCTGCCGCTCATCATCAGCAGCGAGCTGCCGATGGCACAGCTAATCGTCTACTATGTGCTGTACCTGGCGAACTCCGTGGCATCCTATCTGGTCATCTACAAAACGACGCTGATTCAGGCTGACCAGAAGGCATATTTGCAGAACATGGTTTCCGCCGCGGCGCTGGTGTTGCAGTATGCGGCGCAGATCGCGTGCCTGCTGATTTGGGGCAGCTATCTTGGCTATTTGCTGATTCAGATCGCCTGCACCCTCCTGCAGAATGCGGTGCTGAGCCATTTAGCGGATAAGATGTACCCCTTCCTGCGGAAAAAGCAGAAACGTGCGCCGATGCACCGCAAGCAGGAACTGAACGACAACATCCGCTCCATGTTTCTCTACAAGCTGGCGACAATACTCATCAACAACACGGACAACATTCTGATTTCCATCATGCTGGGCACGGTGTTCGTCGGCTACTACTCCAACTACGCGTCGCTGACGACGTATGTGACGACGTTTGTTTCCATCGTGATTACCGGCATTTCCGCCAGCTTGGGAAATCTGAATGCCGAGAAGAATTCGGAAAAGTCGTACACCATGTTCCGCAACCTGATTGTCCTCTTCGGGGCGATTACAGGCTTCTGCGTCGCCGCATACGGCGCGGTTGTGCAGGATTTCATCCCCATCTGGGTGGGCGAAGAATACCTGATGGATACAGGGACAGTGGCGGCGGTGCTGTTCACGTTCTACCTGAGCACCATCGTCGCGCCTGTGTGGATGTACCGCGAAACGCTGGGGCTTTTTCGGCAAATGAAATATGTTATGTTTATGACGGCGCTGGTCAACATCCTGCTGTCCATCCTGCTGGGGCACTTCTTCGGCGTGGCGGGCATCATCGGCGCAACCGGGCTGGCGCGGCTCTGCACCATCTTCTGGTATGAGCCGAAAGTGCTGTTCCATCGCACCTTCGGGCGCAGTGCTGCCGCGTATTTCAAGGCGCAGGGCGGCTTGCTGCTGCTCAACGGCGCGGTGATGGCGCTGTCGCTGCTGCTGTGCGCGCGGATGGGGCATACGCTGATGTGGATTATCATCAAGGGCATCACCTGCGCGGCGGTGACAGCGCTCCTGTACACGCTGGCGCTGGGACGGACGGCAGAATATCGCTGGATGCTTGAAAAAGGGCGGAGTTTCTTTCGCAAATGGAGGAAGAAGGCATGATCGATCAGGAAATGCAGCACTGCCGCAAAATTGTGCGTTTTGACCCTACCATTTCAACAGCGAATCAGGGAGATTTCATCATTCGAAACGCCTGCGAGCATGTGCTGCACGACTGCTTTCCTGTGCAGCTGTCCGTCGCCGTGCCGGTTCGGGACAGGCTGTCGAAGGTATCGATGAAGCACGTCGGCAGTGCGGATTTCGCATTTGTCTGCGGGACAAACCTGCTTTCCTCAGACATGCGCCGCCAAAGGATGTGGAATATCCACCTGCGGGACGCGGTGATGATGCGCTGCGGCGATTTGCACAAGCGGGAGCTGCTGAATTTCCGCCTGATTCGTGAGAAATTTCAGCGCACGCATGTCATTTTGCTGGGCGCGGGGTGGTATCAATACCAGGACAAGCCGACAGGATACACGAAGCGGATTCTAAAAACGCTGCTGGATGGGCAGTACCTGCACGCGGTGCGCGACGAATACACGCGCCAGCGCCTGCTGAAGCTGGGCATCACGAACGTGCTGAATACGGCGTGTCCGACAATGTGGGGGCTGACAGGCGACAAATGCGCGCAGATTCCGACGCACAAGGCGGAGCGCGTCGTGACAACGCTGACGGACTACCGCAGCAGCCCGGATCAGGATGAGCAGATGCTGACCATGCTGCAAAAGCACTATCGCGAGGTGTATGTGTGGCTGCAAGCAGTTGAGGACTACGCCTGCCTGCGCCAAATGGATGCGCGTGTGACGCAGAATTTGCACCTGATTCAGCCGAATCTGCGAGATTACACAGCGCTTTTGGCGTCAGGCGGGATTGACTACGTTGGCACGCGGCTGCACGGCGGCATCCACGCAATGAACATGGGCTGCCGAAGCCTGATTCTGGCGGTAGACAACCGCGCAAGTGAAATCGCGAAGGACACGAATCTGCCCGTCCTGCCCCGCGGCGGGAATTTGGATGTGCTGGAGGAGCGCATCTGTTCCGCATGGGAGACGCAAATTGATTTGCCGACCACGGCAATTCGGCAATGGAAAAATCAGTTCCGCGAGACAGATGCAGAGAAAGTGCCTTGATTTTCGTATAAAATGCGGCTTTCTGCGCGGTAAGTATTGACAGCCGACTTGTAATTTGTTACAATATAGCTGGAATTGGGAAAGAGATTGCTATATCCACCGGGAGCACTGCGGCTCGCCGCGAAAAGAAAGATGGAAAGCAGCAATCGCTTGCCATTGGCACAACCATACGTCGTGCCGGAAGATTGCACAGAACAAGGAGTGAGGACGATGAAGGACAAAAAGTGGATGCGAAAGGCATTGTCTTTCCTGCTGGCTGTATTCATGGTAACGGGCAGTATGGGAACAGTGCTGACGGCGGCTGCAGAAGAGCCGGAAACTCCGCCGGCGGAAACGGTTGAGGTCGTGCCGACGGAAGCACCGGAAGCAACGGATGTTCCTAAGGTAACGGAAATCCCCGAAGTGACGGATGTTCCCGAAGCAACGGAAGCGCCCGAAGCGACGGATGTTCCCGGAGCGACGGATGTTCCTGAAACAACGGAAATCCCCGAAACGACGGAAATCCCCGAAACGACGGATGTTCCCGAGGTAACGGAAGCGCCCGAAATCGTGGACGAAGCAGCCGTAGATTACAGCCGCTCCGTGCTGGATAACGAGTTCTTTAACTCCGGCTTTGCCGCGACGTTCAGCAGCGCACAGCTGTACCTGAATCCGACGGGCGATGAGCTGGTTGGTCAGGTAACTGGCGTAGTGTATGTGACGCATCGTCCGCAGAAGGGTCAGCTGAATGAACGGATTTCCGTCTGCGTGTATGACCAGACGGCTGGCGTTGCATATGGCTATCTGGCGGCGGATGCAGTGCATCCTGTGCCGGAAGAGGGCATTGAGAATCAACGTCACACCGGTGTTTTCGCGAGCGGTGTGGAAATGCCCAGTGCCCTGCTGGTGCTTGCGGCTGCGACGGAAGAACCCGTGCCGACCCCTGCGCCTACGCCCGTCCCGACGGAAGAGCCTGTAGTTGAGCCGACCGAGGAACCTGCAGTCGTGCCGACCGAAGAGCCTGTTGTCGTCCCAACCGAAGAACCCGTTGTTGAGCCGACGGAAGAGCCCGCTGTCGTGCCGACGGAGGAACCCGTTGTTGCGCCGACGGAAGAGCCCGCTGTTGAGCCAACCGAAGAGCCCGCTGTCGTGCCGACCGAAGAGCCCGCTGTTGAGCCGACCGAGGAACCCGTTGTTGAGTCGACCGAAGAGCCCGCTGTTGAGCCGACCGAAGAGCCCGCGTCGACCCCCGCGCCTACGGACGTGCCGGATGACCTCGAAAATATCGACCGCGCGGATGTGATTATTCCGGGCAAACCGACGTTCGAAATGGACAAGGCGACGGCGGAGCTGGGCGAGAATATCACCTTCACCATCCACACGAAGAACGCCACCAAGATTTTGATGTACATTGACGGCAGCGTCAACCGCTACATCTACGACGTGCCCACCGACACGTCGACGCTTACCATGTCCTTCTCCTCGATGGGGAGCAACGGGGGCAGGCGCACCATCGCGTTCCAAGCCTACAACGGCAATACACCCGGCGAAAAGTCCGCTGAACAAACGATTACGCTGACAAAGCCGTCTGTCAAGCCGCAGGTAACGGTAAAGAATATCGACAAGACGACCGTGGGTCTGGGCGAAAACATCACCTTCACCCTGAGCATCAAGAACGCCACGAAGGTGCTGATGTACATCGACGGCAGCGTCAACCGTCGCTTCGAGAATATCACCCCCGACATGACGGAATACACCTTCACCATGTCCTTCTCTTCGCTGGGGAACAACGGGGGCAAGCGCGCCATTGCGTTCCAAGCCTATAACGGCACGACGGCGGGTGAAAAGACCTCCGAACGTGTTGTGACTGTCGCAAACGAAAGCCCGAACAAGCCGACCGTGACCAGCTGGAGTTTGGACAAATCCACGGTTGATTTGAACGAAACCATCACCTTCACCATCAACACCAAGAACGCAACGAAGATGCGTGTCTACATTGATGGCAAGCTGAACCGCTACATCTACGACGTGAAGGACGGCGCAACGACGTTCCAGATGTCCTTCTCGACGCTCGGTTCAAACGGCGGCGTGCGCACGGTGGCGTTCCAGCCCTACAATGGCAACACGCCCGGCGCTATGTCCGACACCAAGACGATTACCATCAGCGTGGCGAACAAGCCGCGGGTTGAGCTGCTGAAAATCAGCAATCCGAACGCGACGCTGGGCGAGAATATCACCTTCACCCTGCGCATCAAGAACGCCACGAAGGTGCTGATGTACATCGACGGCAGTGTCAACCGCCGCTTCGAGAACATCACCCCTGATATGACGGAATACACCTTCACCATGGCGTTCTCTTCGCTGGGGAACAACGGGGGCAAGCGTACCATTGCGTTCCAAGCTTACAACGGCGCAGTCGGCGGCGACAAGACCACCGCAACCACCATTTCCCTGATGAGCGGTTCGTCTGCTGCCCCCGTGATTGCGAATGTCAAGATTGACAAGACGACCGCGGTGCTGGGCGAGCAGATTAAATTCACTGTTTATCTGGACAACGCGACGAAGCTGCTGATGTATGTCGACGGGCAGGTGAACCGCCGCTTTGAGGACGTAACGACCAGCATGTCGAAGTACGAGTTCACGATGTCGTTCTCGTCGCTGGGGAATAATGGCGGCGTCCGTACGATTCAGTTCCAGCCCTACAACGGCACGACGGCGGGCGAAAAGTTTAAGGCGTACACGATTACACTGACGACGACCGTGGTCAACAAGCCGGAAGTCGTCAACTTCACCATGAATCCCAGCCGCGTGAAGCTGAATGTGCCGGTGACGTTCACGGTCAACACCAAGAACGCGACGAAGGTCGTCCTGTATGTGGACGGCAAGGCAAATACCAGCTACCCGACGACTGGCGATGTGACGGTTATCGAGCGCGCCTTCGCTTCGCTGGGCAACAGCAACGGTGTCCGCACGATTCAGTTCAAGCCCTACTACGGAACGACCGCTGGCGAACTTTCCCCGGCGCAGTCCCTGACGCTGTATGTGACCGACGATCCGCTGACTGTGACCATTCCTGCCGCGAAGCAGGGCGAGGACCTGACGGTGACGTGGACGGCTGCTGGCGGCGCAACGAAGTATCAGCTGCTGCTGACCACGTCCGACGGCACGGCTGCGCTGCTGGGCGAAACGGCGGCGCTGAACTACACGGTGCCGGGTCTGAAGCTGCTGCAGCCGGGCGACTACACCATCACGATTAAGGCGCTGTCCGGCAATACGGAGTTGGAATCTGTCAACAAGGCATTCACCGTGACAGGCGACTTCGTGTTCGCGGTTCGTGACGACTCGACGGGCATTGTGGTCGTCAAGTACAACGGCACGGCATCGACGCTGACCGTTCCGAACACGGTGGCGGGTCTGCCGGTGGTGGAAATCGGCGCGCAGGCGTTCGAGGGCAACACGAAGCTCAAGAGCGTAACCCTGCCCGCGACGATTGAAATCATTGGCCGCCGCGCGTTCGCGGAATGCAAGAATCTGCTGGAAGTCAAGTAAGGGTTCATTGGGATTACGAAAGCCGGGGATTGCTGGAAAAGCAGTCCCCGGCTGTTTTGTGCTTCATACGATTCTTTCAATTCACCTGCGTTATCTGCTTGCCCTTTTTCCCTTCTCCATTTTCCACAATTCTTCCACCGAAAACTCCGCATGGCAGTTCGGGCAGGCAAAATACGGATTGCGGAAGTCAACTGTGCCAATCATCCTGCCGTCTTCCGTGGAAAAATCGTAGTTCTTCGCTTCTTCGGAACGGGAGTTCACCAAATGATGCGCCGTTTCCACTGTGAGTGCTGCCTTGCAGTGCGGGCAAAAATGCTTCTTCATGAACACAAAGATAGGATGCGAGACGGTGTACTTGATATTTTTCATCAGGGCAGCCTCCTTCCCCCTTGATTGTAGCAAAAGCAGCAGCTTTTCGCAAGCCTCTCTATTCCCCTTGAAATAATAACGCAAAATCCCCCGGAAGCCCATACTTCCGGGGGACAAACTATCTTATTCCGCCTTTGCGCTCTCTCTTGTATAATTCAGCAGTCCGCCATAGAGGATGCAGCCCTGCTGGCGCGCGGTCAGCGGCATCAGCACAATGTAATCCTCGTCCTTCGTGTCGTTGTGCAGCACGAACGTGTCGCTGCCGCTTTCCACCGTCTCGCGGACGTTCGGCAGACTCAGCGTGTCGCCCTGCGCGATGCGGTCGTAATCCGCCTCATTCTGGAACATCAGTGGCAGAATGCCATTGTTGATGAGGTTCGCCTGATGAATGCGGGCAAAGGACTTCGCGACGACGGCGCGGATACCCAGATACAGCGGGACAAGCGCGGCGTGTTCGCGGCTCGACCCTTGCCCGTAGTTCATGCCCGCAACGAGGATGCCGCCGCCTTCCTTCTTCGCGCGCGCCGGGAACGTCGCGTCCACGGGCGTCAGGCAGAAGTCCGACAAGTACGGCACATTCGAGCGGAACGGCAGGAGCTTCGCGTCCGACGGCGCAATGTGGTCGGTGGTGATGTTGTCCTCCATCTTCAGCAGCACCTTGCCGGAAATCGCGTCTGCCAGCGGCTTACCCAGCGGGAAGGGCTGAATGTTCGGGCCGCGGACGACCTCCACCGTGTCCTCTTCGCCCGGCGCGACCGGGGGGATGACCAGATTGTCGTTGACGGTGTACGTCTCCGGCATCGGGATGTCGAGGTCAATGTCAAGGCAGCGCGGATCCGTCAGCACGCCAGTCAGCGCCGTGACAGCCGCTGTCTCGCAGGAGACAAGGTAAATGCCGGCGGATTTGGTGCCGCTGCGGCCGTAGAAATTGCGGTTGTTCGTGCGAACGGAGACAGCGTTCGTGCGCGGCGACTGCCCCATGCCGATGCACGGCCCGCAAGCGGATTCCAGAATGCGCGCGCCCGCCGCAATCATGTCTGCCAAAGCGCCGTTGCGCGCCAACATCGTCAGCACCTGCTTCGATCCGGGGCCGATGACAAGGCTTACGTCCGGGTGCACAGTCTTACCCTTCAAAATCCGGGCAACGCGCATCATATCCGTATAGGAGGAGTTCGTGCAGGAACCGATAAACACCTGATCGACCTTAATCGGGCCGCACTGCTTGACGGTTTCCACGATGTCAGGCATATGGGGCTTCGCGACGAGCGGCTCAAGCGCGGTCAAATCAATGTCGAGGATTTCGTCATACGCCGCATCCGGGTCTGCGGACAGCGGCACGAAGTCCTGCTCGCGCTGCTGCGCTTTGAGGAACGCATGGGTCACTTCATCCGACGGGAAGATGGATGTCGTCGCGCCGAGTTCCGCGCCCATGTTCGTAATCGTCGCGCGCTCCGGGACACTCAACGTTTTCACGCCGTCGCCGATGTACTCCATCACCTTGCCGACACCGCCCTTGACGGTCAGCCGGCGCAGGACTTCCAGAATAATGTCCTTCGCCGCAACGCCGTAGGACAGCTTGCCATGCAGGCGCACGCCGACGACACGCGGGCACGCCAGATAATACGCGCCGCCGCCCATCGCGACCGCAACGTCCAGTCCGCCCGCGCCGATGGCAAGCATCCCAATGCCGCCACCCGTGGGCGTATGGCTGTCCGAGCCGAGCAGCGTGTAGCCCGGCACGCCGAAGCGCTCCAGCTGTACCTGATGGCAGATACCGTTGCCGGGCTTAGAGCAGTAAATGCCATGCTTTTTCGTCACCGTTTGGATGTAATAGTGGTCATCCGCATTTTCAAAGCCAGTTTGCAGCGTGTTATGGTCAATGTACGCCACGGATTTCTTTGTCTTGACGCGCTTGACGCCCATCGCCTCGAATTGCAGGTACGCCATCGTACCGGTGGAATCCTGCGTCAGCGTCTGGTCAATGCGGATGGAGATTTCCGAGCCGGGAATCAGCTCTCCGCTGAGCAGGTGCGCGGACAGGATTTTCTGAGTCAGATTCATCGCCATGAGGAAAGGACTCCTTTCATAATATGCACAATGCCCAAACGGGCAGAAACAGCCGAATGAACAGCTTCATGATACAGGATTCGGCGCGGTGCGTCAATGCTTTCGGGCGGAAAGAACACAAAAAGCGCAGGCTATGAAAAACTCGCCGGATGTTTTAGACATACAGCCTCTTGACAACAAAGCTCCTATATGGTATTATTTGAAGCAAACTACTATATAGGAGCATTTGCATGAAAATGAACGGCGGATTTCTTGTTACCAAAATAAAACAGCTTGGAGACCGAATCTTTGAGAAGATTCTCAGCGAAAAGAATATTGATGCGTTCAATGGAGCCCAGGGGCGCATTCTTTATGTGCTGTGGCAGGAGGATGGAAT
>JABLTL010071906.1_pt1 | contig 14748 bp, 8 predicted proteins | sample 7160151 | NCBI WGS metagenome assembly JABLTL01 (sample SAMN14651223, study PRJNA627086) | human gut metagenome | isolation source: feces | host: Homo sapiens
CAGCCACTTAACCAAATTTTATTAGTTATATTACGTTAATTAACTCTCTCATTTTCAATCGATTACATAAGAATTAACAGAGTATTGCTCCATGAGAGTTATAATATTTGAGAACATCGTCCATAAAGTTTATCGTGTCCATGGGGATGTATGCCTTATTCATGGCTTCTGCATAAGTAAGCAAATAAAGCATTCTCAGGTTCTTCGACAAACTAGCAGTTGCATGATAATTTTTCTTGAGTATAGCATAAGCAGAATCAGGGCGATTCTCCAGTAAAGAGTCAGCTTGTGCTATAAATTTGGTGTTAATTTTGTTACCGCATGCTGTTAACAGAAGGACAATCAATATACATAATAAACTTCTCATGATTTCATACTATATTTTTTATTTAGGCCATGCATTCATTGCAAAAGTAATAAAAATATTTTAATGTTTGACAATCATCATTGATTTTTTGCATCATCTTTAGGAGAATTTCTTGCGCTGACTCACACTTGGCTTTAGCATTCCATTGCATTCATTATACCACTTGATGGCTACAGATTCCTTCTAATAGCCGTTTGTAGCACAATGCTAAATATAAGATACTGATTATTAGAATTTTGCAAAACACACACAAAGAATTACGTATTTGCTGCATCATGATTATAGGGTGCAGAGCAGTTACAAGAACTGTATAAGAACACAAAAAACATTAAAAAATGGCACGGTTCTTGCTTTTGATGAGGTAAAGCCATAAATTTGCAAATTACAAATAATCACAAAACCCAAAAGACATGGAAATACAAGAATTTGAGAAAATCGTTCGCAGACAAGAGGGAGCGCTGAGCAGTGCCTTCCCCGCCCTGATGCGTAAAGTATATGTATGGATGACGTTGGCTCTGGCCATCACGGGCATCTGCGCCTACGGCGTGGCCACCAGTCCTGCATTGCTTCAGCTCATCTACATGAACCGCGCAGCCATTTGGATCCTGCTGTTCGCCGAGCTGGGCCTGGTGTTCTACACCACGGCACGCATCAACCACCTGTCGCTTACCACAGCCACCACACTGTTTATCCTCTACTCGGCCATCAATGGCGTCACGCTGTCGGCCATCTTCCTGGCCTACACGCTGACCTCCATTGCCAGTGTGTTCTTCATCACCGCAGGCACCTTCGCCGCAACGGCCCTCTACGGCTACTCCACGAAGCGCGACCTATCCAAGTTGGGTGGCATTCTCTTCATGGCGCTCATCGGCCTCATCCTTGCCACGGTGGTCAACCTGTTTCTCCACAACAGCATGCTCGACCTCATGCTGAGCTATGCTGGCGTAGTGATCTTCGTGGGCCTCACCGCTTGGGACTCTCAGAAGATCAAGCAGATGCTCGCCATGCAGACCGACATGGGCGAGACAGCGCAGAAGATGGCGCTCATGGGCGCCCTCTCGCTCTACCTCGACTTCATCAACCTCTTCCTTTATCTGCTGAGAATCTTTGGCAAGGAGCGCTAAAACCATAGCACCGAAACTGGTAAAACCCAACAAAGACGCATATTGAAAAATGCCAGACTGTCAACATCAATTGACGGCCTGGCATTTTTCTTTGTCACGCTTTAGCCCACATCGGTCATTAGATTTTAACCCCAATCTAATGACCGACGTGGGGTTTCTTGCGGTGCATTAGTGCGCGGTGTTGGGCGGCAGCGATGCGGTGCCACTCCCCCACTCCTTGTTGGGCTTGCTTCCCATGGTGAGCACGAGTCGTCCGCCATGCGCTATCATGTCGTGGGTGATATAAGCGCGGTTGTAAGGCTGCCCATTCCATGTGGCCGACTGAACGAATATATTCTTGTCGTTTACGCCCTCCGCCACCATTTCAAAACGCCCCAGCCTGACACGACTGACCGATGGCGATCCAATGATGTAATAAGGTGTGGCGGGGCAAACGGGATAAAAGCCCATCATGCCAAACACCTGCCAGGCGCTCATCTGCCCAGCATCGTCGTTGCCCGACAATCCCCCCGGCTCATCGAGATACTCAGTTTGCAGGATGTCGTGCACGAGAAGTTGCGTCTTCCACGGCTCCCCCGTCCAGGCGTACAGGTAGGCAATGTGGTGGCACGGCTCGTTGCCATGCCAGTAAGCCATGCGCCCCGTCGCCCATTGGCCCGTGGCCGTAGGGCGAAGGTCGAACAGACGGTCGAGGCGAGCCGACAAACTGTCGCGTCCTCCCATAGCCTCCATCAGTCCGTAAACATCGTGGGGCACATAAAACGAATAGTGGGCCACCGCCCCTTCGGTAACAAACGGCACCCGGCCCAGCAAGTCGGTGTTGCCGAGAAAGGCACCGCCGGCCTTCTTGCCACGTTTGGGCGCATGGCGCCCATCGGCCCATCGGGTTATGGGATTGAACACATGCTGCCAGTTGTGCGACCGCTCCATGAGCCGTTTGGCGTCGGCCTCGTTCCCCACGAGTTTGGCCAGTTGCGCCGCACAGAAGTCGTCGTAGGCATATTCCAGTGTGCGGCTCACCTGCTCGCGTGTGTGAAAAGCATCGGGCACACTATCCTCCAACGGCACATAGCCATAGCGCAGATAACTGGTCAGCGCACGGCGGCCCATGCCATCGCGATAAACGGCAAGGTCCGCCGGCGTGTCAAAGGCGTTCTTTCGCACCCCCTCGTAGGCCGTAAGAAGGTCGAATCCCCTCACCCCCTTCACCGCCGCATCGGCCAACACCGCCGCCGCATGGTCGCCTATCATCGCCGCCGTGTACGCGTTCCAACAAGGGAAGATGGGCATCCATCCGCCCGCCCGATACATTCGGCAGAGACTCTGCATCATGTTGGCCGTCAGCGTAGTGTCCATCAGCAAGAGAAGCGGCATCTCAGCGCGGTAGATGTCCCACATGCTGAAGTCCATATACATCGTCTGTGGCTCATTGGCCTCCACCCTGCCATCGGCAAAGCGGGGACAAAGGCGCATGCCTTGGGCATTGGCCACATCGCTAAACTCGCGCGGAAGGAAACTCGCGCGGTAAAGCGCACCATAAAACTGCCTCACCTTGGCAGTGTCGGTGTCGGCGGCGTCGACCCTCGCGAAGCGCTTGTCCCACCGATTGGCGTTGGCAACCATCATTCCTCCGAAGTCGAGGCCATCGGTCTCGGCCATGCGGTTGTGGTCGGCCTGCTCCCTACTGGTGAACGAAGTGGCTGCGGTCAGCACGATGGGTTGGTGGGCCTTGCCCTGAAAGGTGAGCCAAACCACCGAGTCGTTGACACCCGAACGCACGAGAGGATCGGTATATTCCAACGACAGGTGCCCGGCGAAACCAGCCCCTTCGCCCCATCCTTGGTAGATGCGGTGAACCGGATTGGAAGCGTAGACACGCTGGCGCAAGGTATCGAGCAGCACCGTACCCTCACGCTCGTCGCTATTGGGTCGCACCACGATGTGCACCTCGCCATCCACCTCGGGCGTGATGCGCAGCAAAGCCGCGTGCGACAAGGCCGTCAGTTCGACGCGCAGACGCTCACGCGGCAGTCGGACGCCATAGTAATGGGGATGGCTCAGCTCATCGGCGTGGTCGAAGGGCGTGGCGCCCTCCTCCACCCCCAGGCGCACTGGGCCCTCGCCCTGCGCCGTGATGGTAAACGACCCATAGTCCTGCGTGCATCCGCCCACCAACCAATGACTGCAGCGAATGCCCTGCAACAAACTGTCGGGATAATAATATGGCGCCACACATTTGCGCTCTGTGGCACGCGTTTGCGGTGTCCAGAAGTTTTGTCCGTGGGGCACCAGCACAGCCGGCAACGTCTGTCCGTGCTCCTCCGATCCCTTGCCGTAGATGCCTTTCGATCGCGTAACGGCTTGGTCGGTACCCACCTGGGTATTGATTTCCGACAACATGCGCAAGCGTTCCAACTCCGCCAAGCGCCGGTTCATGAACACCTTCACCGAGTCCCACGCATAGATGTAGTCACTGGCGCTCACCGACGGGCAGCCCACGGCATACACCGGGCGCTCATTGTGGAGGAACGCCACGAAGACACCCGGTTCCTTTTGGCTCCTCATAAACACCATTTGCAGGTTGGCCGCCATGGGAACAACGCTATCCATGCGGTCCACACCGTCGGCCGGCCGGTTTTTCGCACCGCTCAGCCTGAGCAGCGTGAGCAGGCGGTAGAGGTTGGTGTCGTGGCCAAAGCGCAGGTCGGCGCCATGCTGTCCGTGGGCAATGGCCGAGTCGGCATCGGCCTTGATGTGTTGCCACAGGCCGATGGCGCTCCTCGCCGGAATGCCGTTGTTCAAAGCGCAAGGACCATTGCATATCCACATCCGACGGTTGTTTTGCTCGTAGAACGCCTCAGCCTCCTGACGTGTGAACACATCCTGGAAACCGATGGGCATTTCCACATCTTGCATATCGGTGGCAATGGTGAAGAGTTCGCTCATGAGATGGAGCCCATCGGCCACCTTGGCTGGGTCTCGAAACAGCGCCTTCAGGAATCGGTCGGGCGTAACACGTGCCACCACCTTGGTAGCCGCTGTAAGCCGTTGCTCCTCTGGCGAGTTGTAGGCTATCCACGCCATGTCAGCCGAATCGGTCTTACAGACCACCAGGAAGCCATTGGGGAGCGCCAGGAAGGTGCGGAAAGCCGCCTCCATACTCTTTCGGCAGCGATCCGACGTGCTGCTGCAGGCCCTCACAACGGGCCTGTTGGCAAACACCGACGGGTAGGCTTGCGCCATGCGGTAGGCAATGCCACTATGCTGCCTGGCGCCCAACGGTGTGAGCTTTCCACCGTTTCCCTTCGCGTTACGCCATATCTTGCGCAACCGTTTGGCCACCTCGCGTCCCAGCGGCGTGAGGTTTCGCTTGTCGGCAAACTGACTGTTCACCCACTCGTAGCGACTGTCGCTCGTCAGCCAGCGCGACCCATGACGGCCGTAATGGCTGATGTAGAACGGCTGAAACCCCTCGGGCACACGGAAATCGGAGCCCGACCGTTCGGGATAAGCATAGTAAACACCCCCCAACTGTTCCCAAGTGGGTTGGGCGGTGGCGAGGAGCGCCATGAAGAACAGCGCACAAGTCAATAGTGTTTTCTTCATTCCAATGTCCAGTCTATTCCTAATTTGTTATTCATCATCTTGATTACGAAGGGCAGTGGCCTATCGGTGGCTATCCACATCTCCGTGCCATCCACATCGGCTCGCACGTGCACGACCCCTTTCCGCCGTTCCACCTCGCGCCACGTCAGTCCGTCGTAAACAAACCGATGGCGACGCAGCAACTGCCGAAGGGCCGCGCGTGAGATGAAGAGGAAGGTGCCACGGCAGGTGTAGCTTCGTCCCGTCCATTGCGGACTGTCCCAACAAAACGCGTCGGCTCCCTCGACCACCGACAACGGTATGCGATACTCGTTTCCATGACACACCATGCGAAGCGTGTCGGTCTCCAAGGTCCACGCCAACGGCCAGTTGCGATACTGCCGATTGAGCACGAAGCGGGCGGTTAGCATGGGGTTGCCACCAGGCATGGGATACGCCTTTTGCGAGGGCGACAGGTGAGCCGTGGGTGCGGCCTTCGCCTCCTCAGGGATGCGCACGGGCGGTATGTGGAGCCACGTGGCCTGCCCCGCCACGGGATAGCGGCCCAGAAGGGCCCACACGAGCCACGACGACATGGCTCCGCCATCATCGTTGCCGGGCAGTCCGTCGGGCGCGTCAGAGTAGTTGTCGCGCACGATCTGGCTCACGCGCTGGGCGCTGAGGTCGGGCCGTCCGATGTAATGGTAGAGGTAAGGCGTGAGAAACGAAGGCTCGTTGGCCACGTTGTAATGTCCCTGTTCAAAAAAGATGTCGAGACGGCGGCGGAAGGCCGAGTCGCCACCGCAGAGCTCTACCAGGCCGGGCACGTCGTGAGGCACGCTGAGCGAGTATTCGGCCGACAGCGCCTCATAGAAGAACGTGTTCCACCAGGGAATGTACCAGGGCGCCACCTTGGTGTCGGGGCGATAGGCGATGGTGGGATGGTAAACGGCCGATTGGCCCCACACCACCGAGTCGAGCCACTGCCCGTTGGCGTCGCGTGGCATGATAAAGCCGCGCATGCCCTGCCATTCGTAGTCGGCGCGCCATAGGTTGCGCCAGTTGCGCGACCGCTGGAGGTATTTCCGGTAGAGGTCGTCGCGGCCCAAGCCACACGCCACCTGCGCGATGCACCAATCGTCGTAGCTATACTCCACGGTTCGTGTTCCGGCGCGTGGAATGCCATAGGGAATGTACCCCAGTCGGTTATACTCTTCGAGTCCGCCACGCCCCTCCTTCTCATGGTCGGCGGGTGGCACCTCGGCATCTTTCAGCATGGCTTGCAACGCCAACTCATAATCGACGCCTTTCAGGCCGCGTGCGAAAGCCTCGGCCATCACTACCTCGCCATGCGATCCTCCCTGCGTGCGCCCGTTGCAATCGCCACTGCGCGCGTCGGGCATGTAGCCCTCGTGGAGATAGATGTTGAGCAGGGCGTTGACCATGTCGGTGGCACGCTCGGGATAGTACTCCATGAGCAGCGGGAACGACGTGCGGTAGGTGTCCCACAAGGCATAATAATCGTCGTAATAGGGCAGTTGGCGGTCGGCCGACAACGCCGTCGACGCCATCGGGCGACGGTAAGCGGCCGGTTCCTCACCTGTCTTTTCGATGGGCATGAGAAGGGTGTGGTAAAGGGCTGTGTAGAACATGCGCCGCTCCTTGGGCGTTCCCTGGTAAGGCACGCGCCCCAACAAGGCAGCCCATGTGGCGCGAAGGGTGTCGAGCTGGGTGTCGAAGTCGTTGCCACACACATTGCGCTGGGCCTGAAGTTCCGACACATACGACACGCCCACCTTGACCAACACCACCGAATCGGGAGCCATGGAGGTAGGATGGGTGCGGAAAAGGAGCTTGGCCGACAAGCTATCATGGACCTCCATCGCGGCGAAGGGCACCTCGCTCCGCAGGCAGAAGTAAACGGTGTAGGGCCCGCCGTTGTTCCATCCACCGCGAACGGTGGTGTGGCCCCGCAGCTCATGGGCGTTGACAAGGTGGATGGAGGATCCCACAAACTGCTGCGCCTCGCGCTTGTTGGGGATGGAATCCATGCCAAGGAATGAGGCCACGTCGACAAAAAGGCCGTCGGCATGGCGCAGGCGATAGAGGGCACAGCGCTCAGAGGTGGTTATTTCGGTCGTGATTCCGTTGCTGAACGAGCAACGGTAATAGCCCAGCGAGAGGTCTTCGGCCGTGCGCCGCTGGGCGTAGACGGGCTGATTCCACACGCGGTGGTTGGGCATCAGCAGGGGCGTATGGGTGGGGGTGTCGGTAAGCAGAATGGGTTGGATGAGCACGTTGCCATACTTTTGTCCGCCTCCGGTGCCGCTGACGTGTGTCTGCGAGAACCCTTTCACGGGTTCGGGCATGGGCGCCCATCCGGCGTTGGGCATCGACAGGCAGTCGGGGCCCGGCTTCACCATGCCAAAAGGCATGGACGGTCCCACAAACGTACGGCCCAACCCCACGCTTCCTATGCGGGGATCGACCCAACCGGCCAAGTCTCGATGATCGGCCCAGACCGGCATTTGCGTCAAAAAGAGGATCAGTAAGAGCAGTGTGCGCATCATGAAAACAAAGAAAAGCAATACTATAAAACGAAGAAGCATCCACGGGACGCCACGACCAAAACTCCGGGAAAGCGATGGCTGGTGTCAGAGCTGCCCATGGAAAAGGTCAGGGAAAGCAACGGCTGGTGTCAGAGCAGCCCATGGAAAAGGTCAGGGAAAGCAATGGCTGGTGTCAGAGCAGCCCATGGAAAAGGCTTCTAAAAAAGCATAAATCTCCCACTGATGGGACGCCACGGCCTAAGGTGTGGCGTCCCGATCAGAGGGAGACTTCATCTATTAGTGGTTATAACCGGCGTTCTGGCTCCAACCGGTCTTGTTCAAGACAGAAGTCGGGATGGGGAACACACGGCGGGTCTTGTCGAAGGAAGCGTTCTTGTAGCTTCTCTTGTGGAAGCCATACTCGTCCTCGAAATGACCGAAACGGATCATGTCGTTACGACGCCAGTTCTCGTCGAAGAACTCACGTCCGCGCTCATTATAGATCTCCTCGAGCGATGGGTTGTGGTCGATCTGGGGAGCGTGCACATACGAACGGATCTGGTTGAACAAGCTCTGGGGCGTGTCGCCGTTGGTAGCCGTGGCACCGCGGGTGATGGCCTCAGCCTTCATCATGATGATGTCGGCGAAACGGAAGATAGGCACGTCGTTGCCTTGGTTACGTCCATTCATGAAGTCGGCATCCGAAATGATCCACTTCACCGACTTGTAGCCTTGGTTGTAACCGTTCTCGTCGTTGCCCACATTGAGCTCATCCTCGCCATTCTCCTTCAGCGTGATGGTCTTAGACAAGGTGATGGTGTGGCCCTTGTAGGTCCAAGGCGTAGAGGTCTTCTTGTAAGTGACAGGATCGTAAACGTAGATGGTTCCCGCGAGAACGTGTCCTTGGCGGTCGTCCTGGCTCAGGCCCATGAGCAGATCCGACATCTCCGGCGTGATGGAGAAGTTGCCACCAACCGACCTCGAGAGCTTGGTGCCATAGTAGCTGCCACCAGCGTCGTTGGCCTTACGCCATGTGCGGGGGCGGCCATACTGCATGCCCGTTTGCTTAATGGCATCGTAAGGCATGGCGTAGATGAAGTCCTTGATCTGCGGACCGTTGTTGGGGTAGAACTTTGAGAGGTACGAATCGGTGAGGTCGAACTTGCCACTCTGGATGATATCGTCGCACAGCTCCACCACGCGGTTCAACTTATCGTTGGAATAGCTGGCAGCATCGTAAGCGTCGACACTGGCAGCCGTGTAAACCGGCCAGTTGAGATAGAGCTTGGCGAGCAAAGCCTCAGCCATCCAGCGGGTAGGCTTTCCGTAGGTGTTCTTGCTTACTTCGGTCTTGAGTTGCGGGATAACGGTCTCCAACTCATCGGCGATAAACTGCGCCACCTTGGCGCGGGGTTGGCGCTGTATCACGTCGGTCTCACCCACAATAGAGTCGAGCACAGGCACGTCGCCATAGCTGTCCATCAGGATGAAGTGGTAGAAGGCGCGGATGGCACGGGCCGAAGCCACACCGGCTCCACCGTTGCTGCCACCCATATCGCGAATGGCGAAGTTGGCCTTGGTGATGCCTGAAGCCACATCCTCATACCAACCGATAGAGGCGTCGTCGGGCGAGAAGTTGTGCTGGCACATGTGGGCGTATGTGCCCGAGTCCCAATAGTCGCCGTCGAAGGTGATGCTAACCCATTCATCACTTGACAAGGCCTGAGCTTCCATGTATCGGCGCCCCAGCGTACCCAACAAGTGGTAATAAACATCGGAAAGTTTGGCCTCCTGCGCTATCTCTGAAGACGGATACTCCGTGTACTGAGAGTCGACGGAAACATCCAGGTCGGTGCAACCGGTCGTTAAGCCGAGCATACCTGCCGCACACATGATCAATATATTTTTTTTCATATTGAAAGTCTTTTTTTATGGTTTAAAACTTAAAAGTTTACTTTCACACCAACCATGTAAGTGCGTGTGTGGGGATAAACGCTCCAACGATAGTCGACGCCAGGAGCCGTTCCACCCATGTAGACCTCGGGGTCGAGCCCCTTGTAACTGGTGATGGTGAATACGTTGTTGGCCGTGAAATAGAGCGTTGCGCTGTTGATCCAACCGTCGAAGCAGTTGCGGAAGGTGTAGCCAAGCGACAAGGTCTGCAATCGGAGGTAGCTGCCGTTCTCGATCCATCGGTCAGAGGGATAGTTGGTGCTGGTGTTGATCACCTTGCTGCCATCGCTGAGTTTCACCACCTGCTCTGTGGCAAAGTCGGCAAGCACGTTCTTGGTGCCGCTGGCAGAAGCCAGGTTAGAGGCGGCCATGTAGCTGGCGCGTGTGCCATTGTAGATCTTATTGCCAAACACACCGGTGAAGAAAGCGGTGAGGTACCAGTTCTTGTAGCTCACGGTGTTGTTCCATCCGAGGTTGAGCTTGGGCTGTGCATTGCCCGTGATAACACGGTCGCGGCTGTCGTCGGGAGCGGTCGTAACCTCGCCTGTGCGGGCGCCATTCTCGTCGTGGACATAGTAGGTAGACTGTCCGAGGTCGTTGAAGCCTGCAAACTCAAACGTGTAGAACGTTCCGAGAGGCTCGCCCTCGAGGATGCGCTGAGTGTAACCATTGTTAGACACACCGGCCACCATGGGGTCGCCCTGCGTGAACTTGTCGGTGTGATAGATCTCGTTGGAGAGCTTGTCCACACGGTTCATGTTGTGCGAGAGGTTGAGCGAGGTGTTCCAACGGAAGTCCTTTGTCTGGATAACGTCGGCGTTGATGGTAAACTCCACACCGCGGTTGGTGATCTCACCCACATTGGCGTTGATGTCGCCAAACGGATAGACGTTGGTAGAGACCGGATAGTTCCAAATGAGATCCCATGTCTTCTTGTTGTAGAACTCGATGGTTCCATTGATGCGGCCATTGAGGAAAGCATAGTCGATACCCACATTGAACATGCCGGTCGACTCCCACTTCAGGTTGGGGTTGGCGTTCTTCGTAGCGGCAAGGGTGCGATAGGTGGTTGTTACACCATTTTCGTCGGTGTAATCGAAATATCCGCTGGCTCCGTAAGTGGCCACGGCCGAATAAGCGCCGAAGCCCAGGGCGTTACCGCTGACACCGTAACCCACACGCAGCTTCAAGTTGGAGAACAGGTTCTGGTTCTTCATGAAGGGCTCCTCGGTGATGTTCCATGCGGCGCTAACTGAGGGGAAGGTACCCCAACGGTTGTTGCTGCCAAACACCGATGAACCGTCGCGACGGACGGTGGCCTGGAGCATATAGCGACCATTATACGAATAGTTGACACGGCCATAGAACGAAATGTTGCGAACGGTTTCCTTCACGTCGCTCGACACGCCTGAAATGCCGTCGATGGTGCTGGCGTAAGTGAGGTTGTTCCACTTCACATAATCGTCGAAGAAATTGTGAACGGTCAGTCCGAAGCCATCGTTGCCCACACGCTCCTCCCATGAGTAACCGGCCATGAGCGAGAGGCTATGCACCTTATTAAAGGTGTGGCTGAAGTTGGCGTATGTCTCAAAGGTGCTCTCGTGCCCCTGACTGGTATTGCGGTTGGCCTTTCCGTTTTGGCCTGTGGTGATCTCCGACAGGGTTGAGTGGTAGCTGCTTGATGTGCGCTGACGGTTGCCATACGAGTAGTTGGCGTTGAGGTCGAGGCCATCGATGATGTGGAGAGTGGCCTTGGCGGTGAACTGCTGGCGCTTCCAAGAGTTCTCGCTGGTGTCCTCGTCGATCATGCGCAAGGGGTTGTAGTTCTTGTCCTTACCGGCCCAATCTACGGGATTGAGGGGTGAGAAATAGTTCATGGCATCCATGACCGATGCGCCCTCGTTGTCCATGGCAACACCGGCATACTCGCCATACATCATGTTGGCACCCACAGAGAGGTCGAGGTGGTCCTTGAGCACCGATGTGCTCAGCAACGAGCGCACGTTCAGGCGGCTCATGTCGCTGCCCTTGACCACACCCTGGCGGTTGTGGTAACTAACGCTGGCCATATACTTGGTCTTGTCGTTGCCACCGTTGATGCTGAGGTTGTGGTTGTGGCTGACACCCGTGCGGAGCACTTCCTTCTGCCAATCCACATCGCCACCGTTGTCGTCGACGGCAACACCCGTTTCCTGGCTCAGGGCCTTAAGGCCGCTGGCACTCATCATGTCGAGCGTCTTGGCCACGCGGTCGAAGCCTACATATCCGTTATAGCTGACGTTGGTACGTCCAGCCTTTCCTTTCTTCGTGGTGATGATGATGACACCATTGGCGGCCTTCGAGCCATAGATGGCGGTGGCGGTGGCGTCGCGCAGCACATCGATCGACTCGATGTCGTCGGGGGCCACCATGGAGATGTCCACACCGGGAATGCCGTCGATGACATAGTAGGGCTGCATGGCCTCGCCCGAGCGGAGCGATGAGGCACCACGCAGCGAGATGCTGGGTGATCCGTTGGGGTCGCCGGTAGAGGTAACAAAGAGTCCGGGCACCTTGCCCTGCAACATCTGTGCGGGGTCGGTGAACACGCCCTGATTGAGGTCCTTGGCATTGACCGTGGTGATCGATGAAGTGACATCCTTACGGCGCATGGTGCCGTAACCCACAACCACCAGTTCGTTGAGCGTTTCGTTCGACTCCTTCATCTGGGCATTCTGTCCGGGACTGATGATCTGTGCCTCATAGCCCGTGTAGGACACACGCAACTTGGCGTTTGCCTTTGTGGTTGTCAGACGGTAACGACCATTGGCGTCGGTCGTGGTTCCGTTTTGGGTGCCTTGTTCCAAGACACTCACGCCAACGAGCGGTTCGCCATTGGCATCGGTGATGACACCTGTCCTAAGACCTTGTGCCATGGCCGTGGCTCCGCAAAGCAACAAAGCGGCTGATAGCAACGGGCGCTGCAATCTAACCTTCAATTGTTTCTTACCTTTTTTCATAAGCGTTCAGTTGATTAGTTTATAAAATGTGTGATAGTTTTTATAGTGGCTTAATTGCGCTCGCCTCCGTAGTCGATGCCAGGCGCCGCTTGCACGGTGAGGCCGTCGACGGTTACGGCGGAGGCTTTCTCCACATAGAGGCCATACACCTTGTCGCGCACGAATCCCTCGTCGCGGCAGGGGCGCTTGTCGTACACGCCGCCCTTGTAAGGGGTCTGCGGGCGCAGGTTGAGGCGCACGCGGTTGAGCGTAATGTTGTTGACCTTCGTATCGGTGTCGCCGCCGATGAAGCATCCATTCTCTGAGGTGGCGAAGATGTCGGTGAAGAAAATGCGGCTCACCTCGCCCGAGCGGCCATGGGTCTGCCCCTTGGGGAAGCGCCAGTTGGCGTCCTTGTGATTGCCGTCGGCACGCGGATAGGAGGTGACGTAGATGGGTTCGGCCTTGCCCCACCACACGTCGGACCACAGGCGGCAGTCCATGATGATGTTGGAGAACGACACGTCGGTGATGGTTCCCTCATCGCGGTTCTGTATGCCCAGGCCTCGGTTGCTGGCACTGATGATGCAGTTGGCGATGGTTACATTATATATAGAGTCCATGTTTTCCGACCCAATCTTCACGGCGCACGAGCGCGAGGTCATGGTGCAGTTGGCGACCGTGATGTCGTGGCAGGAGCCATACTCGGCAAACTCGCGTCGGTTTTTCAGGCAGATGCAGTCGTCGCCCGAGGTGATATGGCAGTTGGAGATGCGCACATTGCGCGAATGGTCGATGTCGATGCCGTCGCCATTGCGTATCTTCAGGTTGTTGAGCAGGTTGATGCCGTCGACCACCACGTCGTCGCATCCCACGAAATGCACGGTCCAATAGGCTCCCTCGCGAACGGTGATGTCGCGCAGGTTGACCTGCTTGCAGCCGTAAAGCGTGAGCACATGGGGGCGCGGATCGAACGTGGTGACGGGTTTCAGCTCGTAGGAGTCGCTGAGCTCAGCCCCCATGAAAGCCACTCCGTTGCCATCGATGGTTCCCCTGCCCGAGAAAGAGAGGTTGCGGCAATCCTTGGCCCAGAGCCAGAGCATGCCCTCGCCCTCGTTTTTGCCGAAGGCGCTGAGGCGGTAAAGACTCTCGTCGGGATGGGCCTTGAGCGTGGCCGTGGCGTCGAGCACCAGTTCGACATTCGATTTCAGCTCAATGGGGCCTGCCAAGAAAGTGTGGTTCCTGGGAAAATACACCTGGCCTCCTCCATCGGCACAACACTGGTCGATGGCGCGCTGGATGGCCGCAGCGTCGTTGGTCTTACCATCGCCGCAGGCACCATAGGCTGTGACATCATATATAGGTGTTTGGGCTGAAAGGTTCAGCACAGCAAGCAAGCATAAAAGCAATAATATTAAGGTTCGTTTCATCGAGTTGGTTTTATGGTTGCAAATATATATTAAAAATGTTACAAAACCATGTCAAAAGCACTTTTTTTCTTTAAAAACACATTAAAAAGTTGTTTCAGCGCTAACATACTTCAACCCTTCGGCACTCTACTGCTTGCATATTGCACAAGCTATGAGGAGGCCATCGAACTCAAAAAACATCCAACAATCTATACTAAAAACTACACTGTTCTTTTGAACGAAAGAAATGTTGGGCGCAAATACGCAATTCTCAGCATACTTTTGTAACCACTTAACATTCAGACACTTACAATCATTGCGCCTCATTCAACACTCCCCATTTAACATTTCACACGATAAAACATGCCTAATCGAGGTGCGAAAGACGCCCATCGGCAGTGCGGAAGACGGCTAACGGTGGCTCGGTTAGGCATGTTTCGCAACTCGAAAGATGGCCTTTCGCAAACGCGCCGCTCCAATTTGCCGCTCCAATAGGGGAAAAACGGCTGTTTCGCCCGCTAACTCACCCGAAATTGTCGACAAACTTTTGGACCAAAATACAGGACATACGACGCATCCACGCCTCACACCACCAAGAAAGACATAAGCTTGACGGATATAAAAAAAGGATCATCCGGCATTTGGAGTGATAAAAGACACACGTTAGTATTTGCGCTCAGACGCGGTAACAACGAATTTCCCGAATTAACTCTAAGTTTGCAGAAGAATGCGACGCAGTCGCATAAATGTTAAATAATCAAGGTAAAACTATGATTGCTAAAG
>JABLTL010075504.1_pt1 | contig 14747 bp, 14 predicted proteins | sample 7160151 | NCBI WGS metagenome assembly JABLTL01 (sample SAMN14651223, study PRJNA627086) | human gut metagenome | isolation source: feces | host: Homo sapiens
CAACTCTTTAGGCAGTATTTCTTATTCCGAACGAAGGAAAAGCGGAAATCATAAAAGATGTTTACACCATCATTTCTTTCAACATTATTCTGCAAAAAAATTGCCTAAATCATTTTTTATCCGTATCTTTGCCCAACAAACTAAAGAAACAAAAAGATGGAAGCAAAGAATATCAACCAACTGGTCACAGAAAACCTGAGCTACGTAAAATCGTTGGCGAATAGGTTTAAGGGAAAAGGTGTAGACTTCGACGACCTGGTGAGCGAGGGATACATGGCTATGACACAAGCTGCACAAAAATATGATACTGAGCGCGGAACACAATTTATAGCCTATGCCGCACCCTTCATTCGCAAGGCCATGGAACAGGCCATCAAACAGCAGTCTGCTTCTTACGGAATGCCAAAAGACGGGCACCAACTCAACAAGAAACTGAGCCGGCCCCTCTCTATAGACGCGCCCCTTGGCACCAACAACAAGTACACCCTGCTCGACATACTGATCAACAAGGATGCACTTTCAGAGGAAGAGAACACTTACTTCCGCCTCATTTCAGAAGACCTCAAGGCAGCCATCGAAATACTCGATGAGCGCGAGCGCGAAGTAATACGCAAGTTCTACGGCATAGGTTGCCCTCACATCCCCATGGCAGACATCGCCGAGGACATGGAACTGAAACGCGAAAGAGTAAGACAGATAAGAGACAAGGCTGTGCGGAAAATGGCCCGACAGGCAAAGACCAAAGCCCTGAAGACTCTCCTGAGAAAATAAAATCCAAGTAACCCTCACTCATACAGCAAGGGAAAAAGGCACACTACAATAACACATTCCGCTTCCGAAAAGGGAAAGTGGAAGAAACTTCCGAACCCAGCGAAAGTTCAATCACCAATGATAATACAGGAGGAAGGCTAAGCGCCTGCCTCCTTTTTCTTTTGTGCCTGTTGCTTTCTGTACTCACAAGGGGTCATTCCCATGCGATGATAGAAGTTGGCATAAAAACTCTGACGGGTATTGAAGCCTGCCATTTCGCTGATGTCCTCGATAGTCATCTTGGTATAGCGACGGTCTGAAAGCAGCGACATAGCTTCGTTGATTCGGAAATCGTTGACGAATTCCGAATAGTTTTTGTGCAGTCGTGTGGCACAAACTGCAGATATATAACGAGCATTGGTATTTAGATCGGCAGCCAACTTACGGGTATTGTAAGTTTTGTCTTTGTATTTACCTTCTGCTACGATAATTCGCAAAATTCCCTCGTACAGACTGTCCTTGAGCTTATCACTAAGAAGAGTTTGATAACGGGCTACTTTTTCCTTTTTAGGTGTTAAGTTATATTTAGCCATGGCATTAAGTTAGTTGTTTTTTTAAATTACCAGTGACAAAGATACTGCAAAACAAGATACAAACCAAATTTTTTGTGGTTTTTTTTATTAATTATATACAAATAAATTGCCTATGTGGAATAAAAGCCGTAATTTTGCCATAAAAATTAAAATAACAGGTCAGAATGAACAAACTCGGAGGAATGAAACAAATAATATGGTTCGTGAGAACATACATCGTGCTCATGATCATCTTCATACTGCAGAAACCATTATTCATGCTTGTTACCCATGGCGCATCACAAATGTCGTGGGGAGAAGTATTTGCAGAAATGATGCCCGTCATGTTTCATGGTCTTCGCATTGACCTGTCTATGGCCGGTTATCTCATGCTCCTGCCCGGCTTGCTCCTGCTTGCCAACGTATGGATAAGACAGGAGTTCATACGCCCGATATTCAACACATATATGGGCATCATAGCAGTTGCCACAGCCTTCTGCTTCGTTCTCAATGCCGTACTCTATCCCTATTGGTGCTTCCCCTTGGACAGCATGCCTTTCTTCTATTTCTTCACATCGCCTGCTGACGCTTTTGCAAGTGCATCTTTTGGAGAGATTGCCTTGGGCATCCTTGCTCTCGCAGCCATATCGGCACTGATCTGGTGGATGTTGCGCATGCCCAAACCACGACGCGACCGTTATGGAAGACGTGATTACAGAAACGAAGGACTCGACTGCCATCGCGTGCGTACATCTATTATTGTCTTCGTCATGACTGCCCTGCTCATCATCCCTATCCGTGGAGGATTCACTGTGGCTACGACAAATACAGGAACTGCTTATTTCAGCCAGCTATCTTACCTCAACCACTCGGCGGTAAACCCGATGTTCAGTCTTCTCGAGTCGATGACAAGACAGCAGAACTTCGAAGACCAGTATCGCTATATGGACGCTGCCGAAGCCAACAAGATATTCCGTACGATGGTGAGCCAAAGCGACGAGAACACCTACCCCATTCTCAGCGATGAGGCACGCAAGCATGCTCCAGACATCCTGCTTGTAGTGATGGAAAGTTTCGCAAGCGACCTGCTTCCATCCATAGGTACACAGAAAGACGTGGCTGTATGTCTCGACTCCATAGCCCAGCAGGGCATCCTCTTCAACCGCTTCTATGCCAACAGCTTCAGAACCGACCGCGGACTCGTGGCCATTCTGAGCGGTTATCCAGCACAGCCCACCATGAGCATCATGAAGGATCCCAACAAGTCGAGCCACCTGCCATCTATCTCCAAGTCGTTGGTGAAATACAAGAACTACCAGACTGCCTACTATTATGGTGGCGACATCAACTTTACCAACCAGCGCTCCTATCTTATCTCACAGGGTTTCCAGCACATCACCTCAGACCAGGACTTCCCTATCGAGCAGCGACTGAGCAAATGGGGAGTGCACGACCATATCGTGGCCGACAGGCTGATGTACGACATCGAACACGAGAAACCAACAGGCCGTCCTGTGTTCAGAGTCTTCCAGACATCGAGCAGTCATGAGCCTTTCGAAGTGCCCTACAGCCGACTGAAAGACAAGCGACTGAATGCTTTTGCCTATACCGACAGTGTGATGGGTGCCATCGTGCGCAGATACCGCAAGCTGCCCAAATGGAAAAACACGCTCATCATCTTCGTGCCCGACCACGTAGGCGGATACAAGGAGCATCTCGACAATGGCGACAGAAGCCGTTACCAGATTCCTCTCATCCTGACAGGCGGAGCCATAGCCCATCCTATGAAGATAAAACTCATCGGCTCACAGCAGGACATTGCCGCCACACTGTTAGGACAGTTGGGAGTGGAACACAAAGACTTCCTCTTCAGCAAGAACATGCTGAGCGATGCCACACCTAAGTTTGCCTTCTTCACGGTCAACGATGCCTTTGGCGTGGTAAGCGAAGAAAACTCGCTGATATTCGACAACAAGAGCAAGAAAGTACTCTATGACAAGGGAACCAAGCCCGGCTACAACATCAAGCGCGGACAGGCATATCTGCAGAAACTGTACGACGACATCAGTACAAAATAGTCATCATGCTCTCCCCATCACCCCGCAAAAAAGTTCTCAAGTAACAACAAAAAAAAGAAATTAAAAGACACGAATGACAGACATGCTCAACACACTGGAACAGGCTGACGCCCAACTATTGTTGTTCCTCAACGGATTCCACAACAGCTATTGGGACTATTTCATGATGATGTACAGCAGCCGATTTGTATGGATACCCTTTTATGCAAGTTTCCTCTATGTGATGTTCCGCAACTATGACTGGCGATCGGCAACAAAATGCCTCGTAGCCATCATTGCCATCGTGGTGCTCTGCGACCAGACCACCTCAGGCCTTATCAAGCCAATGGTAGAACGTCTGAGACCCAGCAATACAGACAACCCCATCTCGCCCATGGTGCATATCGTAAACAATTATCGGGGCGGCAGATATGGATTCCCCTCCTCTCATGCCGCCAACGCATGGGGAATGGTTTTCTTCGCCATGTATTTGGCCCGCAACAGGAAGTTGAATCTTTTCCTCCTGGCATGGGCCATAGTGATGGCATACTCACGCGCCTATATGGGAGTACACTACCCAGGCGACATATTGGTGGGCATCTTTTTCGGAGCCTTGTACGCCACCCTGTGCTACTATCTGCTGGCCTATATCGACCCACAGGGTATTGAGCAATGGAAAACCACCGGCAGACAATTGCATCAATCGTGGCTTCCAATCACTATGGGCTCACTCTCTGTCTTGGTAATGCTGACAGTTGCTGCCTTCATGGCAGCCACACAGATAGACATCTTCTTCAATTAAAAAAAGAGAAAAACGGCAACGCCAAAGACTACTCCCCAGCAAAAGGAAATGAATCAATAACAATACTAACAAATATATTAATCAAAATCAGAATCAATATGAAGAAAATGATGATTTTTGCAATCGCTGCTCTCGGTCTTACCATGGCAGCTTGCAACGGCAAGAAGGCTGAACAGCCACAGACTGCAACCACAGAGGTAGCAGTAGTTACCGATACCGCTTTCCAGAACAAGGCTGCCGGCGACTATCAGAGCTACGACGGAAGCAAGGTTATCACACTGAACAGCGACCTGACCGTTACAACCAAAAACACTCAGGACTACTACAAGTGGGAACTCATTGCCAAACCAGAAGGCGACCAGACCATTATCCTGCTCGACCGAAAGGGAGTGGACAAGGATATCCAGACACAGGTACAGATAGACGTAGCTGAAGGAATGATGGTTGTCAACAACGAGACCTTCCGCAAAAAGCAAGAAGCTAAGTAATACACATAAAAAACGCTCCTCACTTCACAGTGAAGAGCGTCTATTCAATAGGTATTAGTCCGTTTAAGGTAAAAAGATTGTATTCAGGATAACGCTTGCAAAGGTAGCAAAATTATTTTGAATAAAAAAATATTTTGACGTGTTTTATTGTTCTTTTTTGAAAAAATCTTATAAAAACAATAACACACAACCTTTTTTCCACACCTCTTCAACTATTTCAGCAAAAATATAATGCTCATCTTTTTCATACTTACAATTTATTTTGTAACTTTGCACCACATTATTTATATATATATAAAACATATCTCATTGAAATATGGCAATAAATGAAGAAAATCTGAACGAAGAGAAGAAAAGCATCTCTTTCGTTGAACAATTTGTAGAAGAAGATCTCAAGGAGGGCAAGAACAACGGTCGCATACAGACACGCTTTCCCCCAGAGCCTAACGGATATCTGCATATCGGACACGCCAAAGCTATCTGCATGGACTTTGGTGTGGCAGAGAAATATAACGGTATCTGCAACCTTCGTTTCGACGATACAAACCCCAGCAAGGAGAACAACGAATACGTAGAAAACATCCTGCAGGACATACAATGGCTCGGCTTCAAGTGGGGCAAAATCTACTATGCTTCCGACTATTTTGAGAAGTTGTGGGATTTTGCCATCTGGATGATCAAGAACGGACATGCCTACATCGACGAGCAGACTGCGGAACAGATTGCAGAACAAAAGGGAACTCCTACTACTCCCGGTACAGCAAGCCCTTATCGTGACCGCCCTGTAGAGGAAAGCCTTGCACTCTTCGAGAAGATGAACACTCCCGAGGCGGTAGAAGGAAGCATGGTGCTGCGTGCCAAACTCGATATGGCTAATCCCAACATGCACTTCCGCGACCCTATCATCTATCGTATTATCCAAACTCCACACCACCGTACAGGCACCAAGTGGCACTGCTATCCTATGTACGACTTTGCCCACGGACAGAGCGACTACTTTGAAGGTGTAACCCACTCTATCTGTACCTTGGAGTTTGTACCCCATCGTCCTTTGTACGATAAGTTTATCGACTTCCTCAAGGAGAAGGACAATACAGCAGACAATCTGTACGACAATCGTCCACGACAGATTGAGTTCAACCGCTTGAACCTTACCTATACAGTGATGAGCAAGCGCAAGTTGCACACACTCGTAGACGAACACCTCGTCAATGGATGGGACGATCCTCGTATGCCTACACTCTGCGGCATGCGCCGTCGTGGCTATTCACCAGAGAGCATCCGCATGTTTATCGACAGCATTGGCTATACCAAGTTCGACGCCCTCAACGACATGGCTCTTCTCGAGGCTTCTGTACGCGAGGACCTCAACAAGAAAGCATGCCGAGTAAGTGCTGTACTCGACCCTGTGAAACTCGTTATCACCAACTATCCTGAGGGAGAGAGCGAGGAAATGGAAGCTATCAACAATCCTGAGAACGAGGCTGACGGTACACACACCATTACCTTCAGCAAGAATCTGTGGATAGAGCGTGGCGACTTCATGGAAGATGCTCCAAAGAAGTTCTTCCGCATGACTCCCGGCAAGGAGGTTCGTCTGAAAAATGCCTATATTGTGAAGTGTACCGGATGCACCAAGGATGCAGAAGGAAACATCGTCGAGATTCAGGCAGAATACGATCCTATCAGCAAGAGCGGAATGGAAGGTGCCAACCGCAAGGTGAAGGGAACCCTGCACTGGGTTTCTGCCGACCATTGTGTGAAGGCTGAAGTCCGTGAATACGACCGCCTGTTCAACGTGGAAAACCCATCAGCTGACGAGCGCGACTTCCGCGAGTTGCTCAACCCTGAGAGCCTGCACACCTTCACCAACTGCTATGTTGAGGAATATGCTGCTGCCAAGAAGCCAGGCGAGTATCTGCAGTTCCAGCGCATCGGCTACTTCATGGCCGACCTCGACACAACAGCAGAGCATCCTGTATTCAACAAGACTGTAGGACTGAAAGATACTTGGGCTAAACTCAACAAGTAAGTTTTTTCCTACCATCTATCATTTCATGTTATATCAACGAAAATGAATACAGCTGCACTCTTTCTGTGGATTCTCAATAATTTGAACTACTGGGTGGTCATGCTTTTCATGGCCATCGAGAGTTCTTTCGTCCCTTTCCCTTCTGAGGTGGTAGTTCCACCTGCAGCATGGAAGGCTATGGATCCTGCCAGCGGAATGAATTTTCTGCTTGTCATCGTGGTAGCCACAATAGGAGCTGACATAGGAGCCCTTATCAACTACTATCTCGCCAAATGGGTGGGACGCCCCATCATCTACCGCTTTGCAGACAGTCGTATAGGACACATGTGTCTCATCGACCGCGAAAAGGTAGAAACAGCCGAGGAATATTTCCGCAAGCACGGCGCTGCCTCTACCATATTTGGCCGACTGGTTCCTGCCGTACGTCAGCTCATCAGTATTCCTGCTGGTCTGTCGGGCATGCATCTGGGCAAGTTCCTGTCGTACACCACTATTGGTGCCGGCATCTGGAACACAGTACTGGCCATCATAGGCTGGAGCATATACCAGTACACCGACTACAAGACCACACATGACGTATACCAGCAGGCATTGAAGTACAGCCACGAAATAGGCTACGTGCTCTTGGCCTTGGCTGTCGTTGTTGTCGCCTTCATAGCTTACAAGGGACTGAAAAAGAAATAAAGATGCTAAACGTTTTCCTAAGAGAAAGGAAAAATGGGAAGAAAAGCCGTTAAAACAAAGGCTACAACTAATCATAAAAAAATCTCCGCAAGTGTGACATGCGGAGATTTTTTTATATTGAACTTATGAAAACTCAGAGACTAATTCATTCCCGAGAATTGTTTGATGCGCTGTTCTTCCGACATCTTGCAGATAAGAAGCGTTCCGTCTTCCTCGGCTACAATATAGCCTTCGAGCCCCTGAATGACAACCTTCTTCTCGTTTAAAGTATGAACAATGTTATTTTTTGACTCTATCATCTGGATATTTTTGCCTATAGTGGCATTACCATACAGGTCGCGACGTGACTGTGCCAGCAAACTGCCCCATGTACCCAAGTCGCTCCATCCGAAACTGGCAGGGAAGACAAATATCTCCTCTGCCTTTTCCATAATGGCATAGTCGATAGAGATATTCTCGCACTCAGGATATCTCAGGTCTATCTGCTCCTGCTCCTGTGCTGTGCCATAAATAGGACGCAGGCTCTCGAATATCTTAGCTATGGCTGGCTGATATACACGGAAAGCATTCACTATGGTGGCTGCACTCATGATGAAGATTCCTGCATTCCAGAAGAAGTTCTTGTCGCTAAGATACTTCTTGGCGGTTTCCAGGTCTGGTTTCTCATGAAACTGATCTACACGATATACCTCCTTGTTACGGGCTGAAGGTGTACGAAGATCACCCTGTATATAACCATATCCCGTCTCAGGACGAGTTGGCTTCATGCCAAGGGTTACAATACTGTCGGTCTCGCCAGTAAACTTGAGTGCAGAAATAATAACACGTCTGAACTCATTACTGTTGGTAACAATATGATCGGAAGGTGAAACGACAATATTGGCATTGGGGTCCTTCTCCTTGATTCGCCAACTGATGTAGGCAACACATGGAGCCGTATTGCGGCGACATGGTTCCTGCACGATGTTGCCCACAGGAATCTCGGGCAATTGCTCCTGTACAAGGGCTGCATACTTCTTGTTCGTAACCACCCACACATTCTCTGGGTCGCAAATACCTTCGAATCTGTCGAATGTCAGTTGTAACAAAGTACGACCTGTACCAAGTACATCTATAAACTGCTTAGGTTTCTCCTCGGTGCTCATAGGCCAGAATCTACTGCCTACTCCACCTGCCATGATTACCAAATGATTATTTTTGTGAGCCATAATCCTTATATATAAATGTTATAGATTGCAAAGATACTAAAAATAAACTATTAAACAAAAAAAGGATGAGATAATTTCTCATCCTTCTTATTTTTATTGATTTATTTCAATAAGGCAGGGCTCCTCTAACCAATACAGAGTTGATTTTGCACACCTGCTCATGAACTGTACATTAGCGTTTACAGCTTGTTCAGTTCCTGTTTCCAGGTCTCATAAGCCTCCTTGTAAGCATCGCGATGGGCTACATCAGGCTCTACAACAGCCAACTTCTTGAGCGAAGCGAAAGCCTCATTATGATCCTTATAGATTCCTGCACCAATACCAGCACCCTTTGCAGCACCAGCACTACCGTCAGTCTCATACAGTTCAATGGTGGCTCCACTCACGCTGGCAAGCGTATCGCGGAACAAAGGACTCAGGAACATATTAGCCTTTCCGGCATGAATCTTGTTGAGTTCCATACCCATCTGCTGCATAATTTCCATTCCGTAGCAGAAACTGAAGACAATGCCTTCCTGTGCAGCACGCACAATATGTGCTCGATTGTGCTTATTGAAGTTCAAGCCACGGATAGAGCAGCCCACTTCCTTGTTCTCAAGCACACGCTCTGCTCCATTGCCGAATGGTATGATACGCACTCCTTCACTTCCGATAGGCACGCCTGCAGCCAAATCGTTCATATCGGCATAGCTGACATCAGGTGTGATGTTTCGATGTACCCATGCATTGAGAATACCCGTACCATTGATGCAAAGAAGCACACCCAAACGGTCGAGTTCCTTGGTATAGTTGGCATGCGCAAAGGTATTGACACGGCTGTGAGGATCATAGTTCACATCTCCGAGCACACCATATACTACGCCTGAAGTACCGGCAGTACTTGCTATCTCGCCTGGATTGAACACATTCAGGCTGACTGCATTGTTTGGCTGGTCGCCTGCACGATATGAAATAGGTGTACCTTCCTTGAGTCCCAACTCTTGAGCTGCCTCCTTGGAAACTACGCTCTGTATTGAGAAAGTAGGAACGATGTCGGCCAGCACACTCTCGTCAAATCCATAGTAATCAAGCAGGAACTTAGCAGGTTTCTTCTCCTTGAAATCCCACATCATACCTTCAGAAAGTCCGCTGATGGTTGTCTTTACCTCGCCCGACAATTTCATAGCCAGATAGTCACCGGGCAACATGATTTTGTCTATCTTGTCAAACAACTTTGGCTCATTCTCCTTGACCCAAGCCAATTTGGAAGCAGTAAAGTTGCCTGGTGAATTGAGCAAGCTCTGCAGACAACGCTCTTCGCCAAGATCACGGAAAGCCTTATCACCATAAGGCACGGCACGCGAATCACACCAGATGATACTTGGACGCAACACGTTCTGCTGCTTGTCCACACACACCAAACCGTGCATCTGATATGAAATACCTATAGCGAGGATGTCTTCTCCCTTGACACCAGTCTCTGCCATAATTCTCTGAAGCGACAGCTTGGCATTGTCCCACCACATCTGTGGGTCTTGCTCTGCCCACCCTGCCTTTACAGCCATGATAGGTGCCTCATGGTCAGGATAAAAAGCTGATGCGGCAATTTCGCCACTGTCTACATCTGTAAGAGATGCTTTCACAGAACTGGAGCCTACGTCAAAGCCCAATAAATATCTTCTTGCCATAATTCTTAGAATAAATTAGATTATTGAAAATTAAGTTTTTGTGCTATTGCTCGTTCTTTACTCGGAGTCTTCATACTTCAACCTGAGTTCTTCACGCAAAGTTCTTATCTCCGAGTTCTTCACTCGAAGACTTTACGAGTCTTCTTTCAGCAAGTCATCAAAGAAGCTGTCAAGGTCGCTGTCGAGTCCTTCCATCAAGTCGCCCCCTACGATCACTGTATCATCGTCGGCAAGATAGAGCTCACCGAGGTTTTCCTTATCATCGTCCTCAAGAACAAAACTATAGGGCTTCAGAATACCCAACGAGTCTATCAGGTCGGCATTCCTTCTCATCAGTTCGCGCAGAATCTTGGCAACTTCATCATAGAAATTCTCATCTTTATTGTCTATCCATTGCTCCACCACACAACGTGTTATTTCCTTGTCGTCATCATCGAAAGCCAGCAGTTCTCCGCTGTCTTGAGATACACGCACATGAATGTCTGTCAATACGGAAGTTTCCTCTGATTCAGGAAACTTCTGAGCCACTTTTCTTAAAAAGCGCTCCACCTGTAAGATTGTTTGTTCCGTTATGTCCATAGATTAATGCTTTTGATTATGCAAAGATACAAAAAATAAAGTGATGAGCAAGAAAAAAGAATGAAAAGTTTCGTTTACGAACATCTTTTCTCGTCATTTTCATTGCTCATCACATCTTTTTTTAAAACGAAACGGCTTTCTTCTTGCCCTTACTCTCATTGCCCACACGGTCGAGAGCTGTCACCAAATAGGTGAAGCGTTTGTCCTTCACGTATGGCAACTTGAAGGATTCGTCATAAGTCACTTTGAGAATACTTGAAGCATTCGAGAGGTCTACCTTCTCGCCCTTTTCAAATCGATAGATCACATAGCGATTTGCCACGTCGCCCCACTTCTTTCCTTTTGGAGCCTTCCATGTAAGTTGCGGTCCGTTTTCGGTCCATACGAGTTTAAGACCTTTCACTTTCTTTGGTGCTTTGTCATCCAGAAATGGCATCAAAGGAGGAAGGGCTGGCGTGCGCCAATAATAGTCGCGAAGCGTATGACCGATGTTGCCCACATTGTCGGCAGCAGTCTTGGCATACCACAGCACGGTTCCCTTCACATTGGGCATCTGTTGGTGAAGACGATGTTTGGCTGGCAACTGATGACTCTTTGGATTATCCGGGTCGGCATACTTAGCAGTACGCTCTATGTCTTCACCTATATATAATGGGCGTGCCGATGCATGCTTGTTCCACCAAGTGATAAGCGTCTTGTAGTCGGCAGCACGATTGCCTATCTCCCAGTAGAGTTGCGGCACATTATAGTCGACCCAACCATTGTTGACCCACAACAGCACATCGGCATACAGGTCGTCATAGTTTTGCAGACCATTGGTCAGGCTTCCGTTAGGGTCGTTGCGCTTGTTGCGATAAATACCGAAAGGTGAAACACCGAACTTCACCCAGGGCTTTACAGCATGGATGGTCTCTCCCAATTGCTTCACAAAACGACTTACATTGTCGCGTCGCCAATCCTGAATATTGGAAAAGCCATGATTCATGCGCTGATAGAGCTGCTGGTCTGGAATCTGCTTGCCTGCTACAGGATAAGGATAGAAATAATCGTCGATGTGAAATCCGTCGATATCGTATCGGCTCACGATATCGGCTGCCACACGACAAGTATAGTCGGCTGCCTCCTGCAGACCGGGGTTGAGCAGCACCAGATTATCATACGAGAAACAGAGCTCTGGATGTTGCACCACCACACTACTGGAAGCCAGCTGTCCCATAGGAGTTCCTCCGTGCTTGGCGCGATAAGGATTGATCCAGGCATGCAGTTCCATGCCTCTACGATGACACTGCTCCACCATCCATTGCAAAGGGTCCCAATAAGGAGACGGAGCTTTTCCTTGCTTTCCAGTCAAATATCGGCTCCAAGGTTCCAACTTGCTTTCATAGAGAGCATCGCACTCTGCCCTCACCTGAAAAATAACGGCATTGACACCATCCTTCTGCAGTTCATCGAGCTGGCTACTAAGCATGTTCTGTATCTGTTCTGTCGTCTTTCCCAGATACTGTCCGTTCACACATTGTATCCACACGCTACGAAACTCTCGCTTGTTCTGAGCCTTCATTGTACCAGCCTGCAGCAAGAGAGCAACCATGACTGCTACTGTAAAGATTGTCTTTAGTTTTTTCATTGATTAATATATTTCGCTTTTCCGTTTTTTTTTATAATTATTTATTTAACATTCGCAGGATTCTGAAATTGATTTTTTTATTCCTGTTTCGGTTCTCCCGGTTCCTCATCATGCAACTTGGGCAAGGATATGTGATACCTTACAGCGATGAGGCGGATGGCACACACCACCAAAAAGGCCACTGCCGTTGTGACGTACAGACTGACACCCATCGAATCCAATGCCCAATAGGTCAGGCCACCCAGGATACACGCCATGGCATATATCTCCTTTCGGAAGATGACAGGTTCCTCGTTAAGCAGCACATCGCGAATAACTCCACCAGCCGCACCTGTGATACAGCCCATGATGATGGCCACCCAAAAGGGAAAACCACTGTCTATCGTCTTTTGTATGCCGGCTATATTGAACAGTGCCAATCCCAATGTATCAAAAAGAAACCACGTATTATCGAGTCTTTTCAGATAATGGTGAAACACGATGACGACACCCTGCGCCATAAGCGTACATATCAGATAGATGGGACTCAGCATCCAGAAAGGACGCACGCCGAGCATTACGTCACGGATAGTTCCTCCACCTATGGCCACAGCCACACCACACACGAAACCTCCCAACCAGTCGTAATGCTTAGAGGCTGCAAGACGAATGCCCGACAAAGCAAAGGCAAATGTTCCAACGAACTCGACAACCCTCTGAAGAGTCATCATGAATTCTGGGTCTTGTTGTATATTCATTTTCTTGGTTTTCTATATAGTTATAAGGTATTTTGATTTCTTACTCATCACTTAAATCTTTCTCCCCAGCAAGTAGTCATCCACTGGTATAGCCGTTCTTCTGAAGGCGAATGCTGTGCAAACCAGAAACGGCTGTCCTGAATAGCATCAGGCAGATACTGCTGCTCGACAAAATGTCCAGGATAGTCGTGAGGATAACGATATCCATCATGATAACCCAGTTCGCTCATCAACTTAGTAGGAGCATTGCGAATATGAAGGGGCACAGGCAGGTTGCCCGTCTGGCGCACCTTTGCCAAAGCTGCATCTATAGCCAGATAGGCACTGTTGCTCTTCGGACTGGTGGCAAGATAGACCACAGCCTCTGCCAAGGCGATACGTCCCTCGGGCCATCCTATCTTCATCACGGTATCGAAAGCCGCATTTGCCAACAACAAGGCATTGGGATTGGCCAATCCCACATCCTCACAGGCACTTATTACGACTCGGCGAGCGATAAATTGCGGGTCTTCTCCGCCTTCTATCATGCGTGCCATCCAGTATAAGGCTGCATCAGGATCGCTGCCTCGTATACTTTTGATAAACGCCGAAATGATATCGTAGTGCATGTCACCCTGCTTGTCGTAGGCCAGAAGATTCTGCTGCAGCTGTTCCTCAACCATCTTGTCGGTAATAACCACCTCGTCAGAACCTGCCGACTCTACCACCAACTCCAGGATGTTGAGCAACTTGCGGGCATCACCACCGCTGAAACGCATCAAGGCACCCGTTTCCTGTAATTCTATATGCTTCTTCTTCAGTTCTATGTCCTCAGTCAAAGCCCGATGCAAGAGCTCCTCCAAGTCTTCCTTGTCCAACGACTTGAGCACGTAGAGCTGGCAGCGAGACAACAATGGGCGTATCACCTCGAAGGAAGGATTCTCCGTGGTGGCTCCAATCAACGTCACAACTCCCTTCTCCACCGCACCTAACAGAGAGTCCTGCTGACTCTTGGAGAAACGATGAATCTCATCAATAAAAAGAATGGGTGAAGCAGAATTGAAGAACCTGCCGCTCTTGGCACGCTCAATAACTTCGCGTACATCCTTCACACCACTGGTCACAGCACTCAACGTATAGAAAGGCACTTGCAGGGTCTGAGCCACTATCTGGGCAAGCGTGGTCTTGCCTACACCAGGAGGTCCCCAGAGTATAAACGACGATATTCGGCCTGCGTCAATCATCTTGCGCAGCACTGCTCCTTCGCCCACCAAATGTTTCTGACCGACATAGTCAGCCAATGTGCGGGGCCTCATTCTTTCTGCTAATGGTTCACTCATTATGTCTAAGATTATCTGTCATTTTTCTCATACAGTATTCGTCTTTTCTTATATATTACCATACCAGGACAAATCCTGCTTTCATGCAAAGGTAAACAAAAAAAATGAAACCCCAACAAAAAGAGTACTTTTTTATGAAAAACACACAGAAAAATTTGGATATTAAAAATATAGTATTTACTTTTGCAACTGAAAAAACATGTAACAACGATGAAGAAAGAAAAA
>JABLTL010151714.1_pt1 | contig 14744 bp, 10 predicted proteins | sample 7160151 | NCBI WGS metagenome assembly JABLTL01 (sample SAMN14651223, study PRJNA627086) | human gut metagenome | isolation source: feces | host: Homo sapiens
CCATGCACGCATCGCCTGTCACTCCAATGATTCAGCATCCCTGCGCCTGTCAAAAGCAGCTTCCTACTCTCCCCGCACTTCCACAAAACTGCCGCCGCTGCGGTCTTTGCGCACCAGGATCTGTTTCTCGATCCGCTGTTTCAGCTCCGGCACATGGGAGATGATCCCCACCAGACGGTTGCCGTCGGCCAGACCCGCCAGAGATTCCATCGCCTGCTGCAGCGATTCCTCGTCCAGCGATCCAAATCCTTCGTCCACGAACATGGTGTCGAGGCGGATGCCTCCCGCACTAGCCTGGATCTCGTCCGAAAGCCCTAGCGCCAAAGACAGCGATGCCTTGAACGACTCGCCTCCCGATAAAGTTTTCACGCTTCGCTGACTGCCGTTGTAATGATCCACTACATCCAGCTCCAGCCCGCTCTGGCTCCGGTTGTTTTCAGCTTCCCGCCGACGTCTCAGCTCATACTGACCGCCGCTCATGACGAGAAACCGAACATTGGCACGCGCGATGATCCTGTCAAAATACGCCATCTGTACATAAGTTTCCAGCATGATCTTTTCCTTGCCAGCAAGCGTTCCACCTGCCGTATCCGCCAGTGCCTTGACCCACCGCCACCTGGTCTCAACCTCTTCCAGCTGTGCCTGTCGCTCCTTGATCTTCTCCAAAGTCGTCTGGTTCGCCGCCACTCGCGCATGGATCTCCTGCCGCCGGCTTGAAATCACCTGCATCTTATCCGCCAGTGATTTGCGCCGCTTTTCCTCTGACTCAAAGTCGACATCATCGTGCTCCGCCAGCTGTCTTTGCGCCTCGGCGATCGTTGCCTCCAGCGCCGCCAGAGTTTTCTCGCTCTCGTGACAAGCCTCCTCCGCCCCGGCAATATCATCGGCCAGCGCCTTCTGTTCCTTTACAAGGTTTCGGATCGCGGCCTCAGCCTCGGACTTATCCGGATATGCCAGTTTTTCCTGCAAAACATCGCGCTGTTTTTCGGCTGCTTCCTGCTGTGCGGTCAAAGAGGCTCCCGCCGCTTTTAATTCCTGCAAAGCAGCCTCCGTCTGTCCGATTTTTGTTTCCGTCCCCGGGATCTGCAGGCCCAGTTCATCTCGCCGTTTTCTCCGCTTCGCCGTTTCCTTCAGTTCTTCCTGCAAAGCTTCCAGCGCGGCTTTCGTCTTCTGCTGCCGCACTTCCAGCATTTCCTGGATCTTTGAGAAGTCGGAAGCGGCACAGATGCTGCTTCCGGCGATTTTTTTGAAATCATTGCCGACTGCAAGCCCTGTATCCATGGAATCATAGCAACCATCTCCCAGCAATTCAGAAGCCATTTTCATTACCAACTGTTCCTGCCCCTCTAAGCGACCGCGAAGTTCTCCGGCTTTTCGGCTGGCATCGCCAGCTTCCTTTGCAGACTGATCCGCCAGTTCTTCAGCTTGTTCCAGTTGTTCCTTGGTCGGTGCTTCTGTTGAAATGTTCGCAGGATGAGGGTGATGCGTCGCACCACAGACCGGACACGCCTGACCATCTATAAGATCCTGGGCCAGGATCCCCGCCTGTTCGTCCAGGTATGCCTTTCGCATGTGATCATAGGAAGACTGCGATTTTTCCGCAGTCTCCTGCATCGCACGGTACTCCTGCTGTGCCTTGCTCAGCTTTTTATCTATCTGATGCAGATGGGCAAGCTCCATCTGCAGTCCGTCCAGACCCTCGGCTCGCTGCTGCATTTTATCCCTCTGTGCCGTCAGTTTCGCTTCCTGTTCGCCTGCATCCTGCAGGGATCCCAGTTCCTGTTTCTGTGCCTGAAGAGTGCTTTGCAGCGATTCCAGTTTCTCGCTTTTATATTTGAGATCCCGTTGATACTCCGACCTTTTTCGGCTTACCTCTGTAACTTCGCTGATCAATTCATCCAGTCGTTCGTACTCCAGGATCTGAGCTTTTAAATCCGCCGCCTTCTGAGTCAGCTCTTCGATTTTCGGCTGCTGCAGCTTCGCCTTTTTAAGAGCTTCCTGACATGCAGATGCCCTGTCGATTTCATGCTGTTGCTGCGCTTTCGCAGATGCTAAAGACGCCTTCTGTTTCTTCTGTTCGGCAGCCACCGTCAGCGTTTTGTCTGACGATGAGATCTTTTCAGAAAGATCCTTTTCCCGCCGCTCCAAGCCACTTTCTGACATTCTGTCAGAATCGATCAATTGTTTTAAAAGCTCTGCGATTTTTGCCACAGGGATCTGGTGCTCCCGTGCCTTCTGCACCTGATCCTGAAGTGGGTCGTCCGGTGCGCAGAGGATTCCTTCTGCATACTGATCCAGACTTGCCGAAGCTTTCTCAAATTCCTTTCGCATCTGAGCGGAGATCCGTTTCAGTTCCTCCTGCAGGCTCTGATAGAGATGAGTGTGAAACAGCTTCTGAAAGATCTTTTTTCGCTCTTCCGTGCTGGCAAAGAGCAGCTTGCGAAAATCGCCCTGGGAGATCATGGCGATCCGTGTGAACTGGCTGCGGTCGATGCCCAGGATCTCGACGATCTGCTGGTTTACATCCTTTTGTCTTGTGATGATTTTACCGTCTGGAAGGGTCAGTTCCGCATCGGATTTCTGCAGTGTAAATCCCTCACCGCGGGCTTTTGGACGGTTGTATTCCGGGTTACGGCGAACGTGATATTCTTTGCCTCCCAGCACAAAGCTCAGTTCCACAAAAGTCGGCGTTTTCTCGTCTGCATAGTTAGACCGGAGCATGGAAGCTTCCCGGATCTCACCACTGGCTTCTCCGTAAAGTGCGAAAGTGATCGCATCAAATATGGTCGTTTTTCCGGCACCGGTATCTCCTGTGATCAGGTACAGCCCTCGCTCTCCCAGGCTGGTAAATTCCACTTCGGTGCTCCCTGCATAAGGGCCGAAAGCGGACATGATAAGTTTCAACGGCCTCAACTTGCTCCCTCCTTTCTCCATATGCTCCCGATAATTTCTGCCAGGAACTGTTCCTGTTCATCCGTTAATGGCGCATTGTTCTGCAGCTCATAGAATTCTGCAAAAAGCTGACCCGGTGTCTTATCTTCCATAGTGGATGCTCCCTGGATCTCATTGCTGGTCCGGGTTCTCCGGTTGTCGTAGTCCAGCTTCATCAGGTACGGATAGATGACCCGCAGTCTGCCCATTGCTTCCGGGATATCTTCCTCATCAGTCAGCGTGATATGGACATAATCAGCGGGATACGATGTGTTTTCGTAGAAGTTTTTCGCAGTCAGCTCTTCGTAGGTTCCTCGGAGTTCAACCATATCCCTCAGAGGTTTCAGCGGGATCGTTCGGATGTCTTTCTTGCCCTTTTCTCCCAGTTCCACTACTGTGATGGATTTTTCGTGATTCGCCTCGGAAAAAGAGTATTTCAGCGGGGTCCCGCAGTAGCGGATCAGAGGAAGTCCCGCAGTCGATAAGCTCTGATCCGAACCGTCACCCGCTTCCGGTATCAGGCTGCTACCGCCCATATTCTGCGGCCGGTGGATATGCCCTAAAGCTACATAATCGAAGTCTGAAAAGACGGCGGCATCCACGTTATCCGTGCCGCCGACACTCAAGGAAGTCTCTTCCGAGTCAGATCTTACTGCGCCTGTGACAAACTGGTGAGTCACTAGCACATTTCTATGGCTCGGATCGATGTCCATGCAGGTGATCGCTGCACGGATAGCATCGGTATAGGTTTTTATTTCGGGGGCAGCTGCCAATACAGTTTCCGGGACGGATCCCGATCGCGGCGCAGCCGCCTCCGCCTCAAAAAGACGCCGGACGTGTGCCGGCTTGACAAACGGCAGCAGGAACACGTCCACCGTGCCCAACTCATCTTCTAAATGGAGCGGAGCGACCTTTGCATCAAATACCGGTGCAAAATGTATCCCGCTGCCTTCCATGAGCCGCCCGCCGAATGCCAGCCGCTCTGCCGAATCGTGGTTACCGCTGATAATAAAGGTCTGCAATCCCCGCCGCGACAGATCGACCAGAAACTCGTCAAACAGTTCCACCGCCTCTGCAGGCGGCACCGGTTTGTCATAGATATCCCCGGCCAGTATTACCCCATCCGGCTGTTCCTCATCGATCCGTTGCAGGATCTGCTTCAATATGTACTTCTGGTCTTCCATCATGGAAAACTCGTTGACCCGCTTGCCAAGATGCAGGTCCGATAAATGGATCAGTTTCATGCTCGATCTTCCTTCACGCCGACGTCTCGGCGCTCCTTTCGTGGTTACAGTATACCATCTCACCGGTTTACATGCCAGCCTCACTCCTTTTTGCATGCCGACCTCACTCCTCTTTGCATGCCGACCTCACTCCTCTTAGAACGGATAAAATACCCTGATTCCTCCTGCAAAGGCTCCTCCGGACAGTTTCGGTCAGGCCAGCTTTTGCGTTTCACGAAAAATAACGCAATCGAGGCTGCGTTTTGTCACCGGGATATTTTGTTTTCTAATAAATTGCCTTTCACTGTGGTTTACTAACTTCAATGTCGTTCCAGCACCATAATAAGCAGGAATCCTGTCCTTGAACTATCCTATTACGTAATATAATTTGTGATCGTGGTATTCTGGCAATCACATTACAAGGCCCCTAGCCGCTAACTATCTTTTCGAGCCAGCTGTAATACCATTTGCGGTATTTTTTCTGTTTTCGATCCCCTAAAACGATCACAAGAAACGATTCCGGACAGCCGATAGCTGACTGGCAGCAACCCTCAGCCAAACTCTTTGCAGATCAAAAAGGACCCCCGCGTCAAACGCGGGGTTTTCTCTCTACAATAAAAAACCGATCCTGCGGGATCGGTTTTTGTATCTTCTTTATTCTGGATCGGCTTAGCTTAAAGCAGCTGTTACCAGTGCCATCTTGTAAACTTCCTCAGCGTTGCATCCGCGGGAAAGGTCGTTGATCGGAGCGTTCAGACCCTGCAGAACAGGACCGATCGCTTCGTATCCGCCCAGACGAGCAGCGATCTTATAGCCGATGTTGCCGGCATTGATATCAGGGAAGATGAATGTGTTCGCCTGTCCGGCAACCGGAGAGCCTGCACACTTAACTTTAGCAACTTCCGGTGCAACAGCAGCGTCGAACTGAAGCTCGCCGTCAACAGCCAGGTCCGGAGCAGCTTCCTTGATTTTCTTGGTAGCATTGGCAACCAGAGTAACCATATCGCCCTTGCCGGATCCGTAAGTGGAGTAGGACAGCATTGCAACCTTAGGATCGATTCCGAAAACCTTGGCAGTTTTAGCAGTTTCAACAGCGATCTCTACCAGTTCGTCTTCGTTTGGTGCGATGTTGATCGCACAGTCACCCATAGCCAGCTTCTGATCATCCTTTACCATGATGAAGCAGGAGCTTACGATGTTGTTGCCAGGCTTGGTCTTGATCAGCTGCAGAGCCGGACGAACTGTATCTGCTGTAGAATAAGTAGCTCCGCCCAGCAGGCAGTCAGCCTTGCCCATCTTTACCAGCATAGTGCCGAAGTAGTTGCCCTTGGAAAGTGCGTCACGAACCTGTTCTTCCGTCATCTTGCCCTTTCTCAGTTCCACCATTTTCTCTACCATTGCGTCCTTATCTGCATAACGTGCCGGATCGATGATTTCACATTTGCTGATGTCATATTTCGCATCGGCAGCAGTCAGCTTTACTGCGTCCGGGTTGCCCAGCAGGATTACGTTCAGAATGCCTTCTGCAGTCAGCTTTGCTGCAGCATCCTGGATCCGCGGATCAGTACCTTCTGTGAAAACAATCGTCTTCGGGTTTGCTTTTAACTGTTCAGTCAGTTTTGTAAACATTGTCTTCCCTCTTTTCTAATCATATAAAATCATTTAGTGGCATACTGGCGAGTGATATGCAGCCTCGCCTATACATATTTATTTTATCGGTTTCCTGCATTCTTTTCAAGGATTTTTCTGGAAATTTTATTGAAAAACTTATTCCGGCCCGGTATTGTGATCCGGTCACATGCATCACGCACTCTGCTGTCCTATAAAAAAAGAACCGGTTCGATCATCGCTGCTGCCGCCTTTGCTGCTGCCGCCAGAAAATCTCCCCGATCCTTTTTCTTTTTCATATTCCCGCTTCCATTCCTTCTTCCGCGGCCGATCCTTCGCCGTCATGTGTTTTCCAGTCCGAAATCCTGGTGCCTGGTACGCTTTCGCAAGCTCCACCTTAGTCATGTCGATCACCATCTTCTTTTTCTGTTTCGGCGCCGAAGTCGGCATAGCGCCTGTCTTTTTCTTTCCCATAAAATCCTCCTGTTTTTTCGTATTCCCGGCAGATCCAAGCCATCAAAAGATTGACGATCCTGCGCTGCTGATCTTCGGTGAGCTCCCTGCCCTTGGGAACTCTGTACCATTTTTCCAGACATCCCCGGCAGCAGCAGGCACATGCGTGCTGTGCGAGAAATACCGGATGACCTCGCATTGGCGTCTGCTTCCCGTCGTTAGGGATCTCTGCCGGTGCAAGCCGCGTTGCAATAAAATTCTCGGCATGGCTGCGAATGGTGTCCATACCTTTTTCTGTAATATAGTCCCGATCCTTCTGTGTCAAATGGAATTTGGCACGGAACCGGGACGTTTGCAGTTTGGCAAGTGCCTGATCGATGGTTTGCATATGATTTTCTTTCTAGCGATAAAACATTCCTTTCGGGCTCCATGGTTTCGTCAACTGGATCGTCGGCTTGGATTCCGTTTCAACCCAGACAGCCTCGCCTTTTGCTACCATAGATTCCGCCTTTGCAAAAGAACAGCTTTGAGGAAGTGGCACACCATGCATATTCAGTACGCACACAAAAAACGATTTTTTTCTCGGTTTCATAGGTTCCTCCTTTGCAGAATGTCGACCGTAACTATATATTCTAAAAAAATCCAGCGATTCCAATAGTCCTCTACAAAAGCCTTATTCGAGCTTCGAGAAATCTGCTGCGCCATGTTTACAGAGCGGACAGATAAAGTCTTCCGGCAGATCCTCGCCTTCGTATATATATCCGCAGATATCACATACCCAGCCTTTTTTATCGGTTTCCGGTTTTGGCTTCACATTGTTCTGATAGTACGTGTATGTCATCGTTTCGATATCAGAAAGCTTGACGCTCTCCGTCACTTCACAGATGAACATGATATGAGTTCCCAGATCCACCATTCCCGTTACGTTTCCGGAAATATATGCATTGGCATGCTTTGTCAGATACGGCAGTCCGTTGACCGCTTTCGCCTGATGTTCATAACCGGCAAATTTATCCACATTTTTACCCGACTGGAATCCGAAGTGTTCAAAGATCTTGAACGTGGCGTCTTCCGAAAGCACAGAAACATTCAGTCTGCCCGTATTTTTTATGACTTCGCAGGAATAATTAGCTTTGTTCACGTTCACTGCGATCCTGTTAGGATTATCACTCACCTGTGTTACCGTGTTGACTATGAGACCATTGTCCTTTTTTCCGTCATTACACGTAACGACATAAAGACCATATCCGATCTTGAAAAGTGCGGTCGGATCCAGTTCCGCCTGCGTCTTCGCGCTCACCGACAGATATCCCTTTGACAGTTCGTCGGCCAGTGCATCTATCTGTGCCGTGCTTTCCTCATTGAGAGCAGACAGGATCGTCACGTTGTTCTTCGCTATGGTCATATGCTTCATGTCTTCGAAATCAGCCTTCATGATCTTGTTGGCAACAGGCGCCCAGGATCCATTTTCGATAAATGCTACTGTTCTTTTCTGGAAATTTCTTTCCTTCAGCTGATCGATAAAATAGCGCATGAACGGGAATATCTCGGAATTATACGTCGTGGTAGCCAGTACCAGCTTGTCGTATCGGAAAGCATCTTCGACCGCTTCTGCCATATCGCATCTTGCAAGATCGTTGACCGCTCCCACAGGCACACCTTTACGTTCAAGCTCTGATACCAGAAGCTCTACGGCTTTCTTCGTGTTGCCATATACCGATGTATAGCAAATGCATACACCATCGGTTTCAGGTTCATAGCTGGACCATGTATCGTACAGATTGATGTAATATCCCAGATTTTCTGTCAGAACAGGTCCGTGAAGCGGACAGATCTTCTCGATATCCAGACCTGCAGCTTTTTTGAGTATACTTTGTACCTGGGCTCCGTATTTGCCTACGATACCGATGTAGTATCTTCTGGCTTCGCAGGCCCAGTCTTCCTCTGCGTCAAGGGCGCCGAACTTGCCAAATCCGTCAGCTGCAAAGAGGATCTTCTCCGAAGATTCATACGTCATCATTACTTCCGGCCAGTGTACCATCGGCGCGAACACAAACGTAAGCTGATGGTTTCCAAGATCCAGAGTATCTCCGTTTTCTACCTCCAAAGTGTTTTTTAGATCCATCCCCGGGAAAAACTGGCGGATCATCTTGAAGGTCTTCTTGTTGCCGACAACTGTGACATCACCGTATTTTTCCAGGAACGCCTTGATGGATGCCGAGTGATCCGGCTCCATGTGCTGGATGATGAGATAGTCCGGCTTCCTGCCTCCGGTCGAATTGTAACTTCCCTGCCTGGATGTGAACATGGCCGGCGGAACAGCAAGATAATCAAGCTTTCTGCCGCTCAGGACGGCATCTATGTTTGCAAGCCATTCCTCGGTTTTCTTCTTGTCAATCGTATCCATGATGGCGATCTTGTCATCGATGATCGCATATGAATTGTACGCCATGCCATTGGGAACGATATACTGACCTTCGAAAAGATCCACATCATGATCGTTAGCACCTATATTGATAATCGTGTTCGTAACATTAGTCGTCATGTTTTGTACCCCCTATATTGGATAATTTTTATCTATAATTTTATTATACCTGTTTTCTCTGCAAAAGGAAACAGGCAAAACTATATTTTTTGATTTTTCAGATATTCAGATCCTGAAAGCTCCGGTATTCCAGGAAACGCAGAACCGCTATTGACTTCTTTCTTAAAATAAAATAGTACCCGGCAGGTACTATTTTATTTTGGCGGAGAGTCAGGGATTCGAACCCTGGGTCCGGTTAAGGACACAGCATTTCGAGTGCTGCACGATCGACCACTCTGACAACTCTCCAAAGGTGTTTTGAATTTGTTTGTGCCACTGTTTTGTTCAGCGAACAGTAATAAGTATACATGAAAATCAAGCGGGTTGCAACAATTATCTCCATTATCTCCATAACTTTGAAACCCCTTGCCTCTAAAGTCCCTCCGGCACAATAAACCTGAAACCGTCCGGCACGACAGAAAACTCCACCGTCTTCTGGGTCGTTATCTCTCCATCAGTACAAAGCCTCAGACTTTCTCCGTTCGCAGTGATCTTCAAGACCTTTTCCTTGCTGTACTGAATGATTTTTCTTGCCTGGATCTTGTGCTTTTGCATATGTGTTCCCTTTGCATAACTTGGAAACAGCGTGAGAAAGCACATGCGTGAAATATCTCTGACTACGCTGACATCCATAAGCCCGTCATCCAGTCTGCAGTACGGAACGCCTTTGACACCGCCTCCACAGTAACAGCCGTTCGCGATAGCGATCAGCAGGATCTTTCCATCCAGCACCCTGCCATCATCGTATTCGATCCGAAGATCTGCGCCTTTTTTTCGGATCAGGATCAAAAAAACAGAAACGAGATAAGCCAGCGAGCCTCCCACCAGTGGCCACCGCTTGACCCGTGAAGTCAGATCCACCACATTGCAGTCAAATCCTATGTTGAACATGTTGGCACAGTAACTTTCCGTAATATTATTATCGTAAACCGCGTGAAAATGGATCAGATCGCTGCTGACTGCCCGGCCGCGCATCTGCCGCCTGATATCCTTGAAATCAGCGGCTTTGCCGTAGTTTCTTATGTAATCATTGCCAGTACCCATAGGGATCGCACCAATTTCCACACCTTCATATCCAAAGCAGCCATTGACCATCTCGTTGATGGTACCATCACCGCCGCAGCCATAGATCCGCAGCCGGGCAGTCTCTGATGCTCTGTCAAGATCACCGGAGCGTTTTGCATCCGCCCCAGCCCTTTCGAAACTTTTGCAGTACTTCTCACAAAGCGCATGTGCATACGCACCGCCGTCGCCCTGTCCTTTCGTAAAATATATTTCATAATCAGCACCAAGCTGGCAAGCCGCCTGCTCGATCGCCGTCACGATCTTTCTTCGGCTCCTCACCTTGCCCGATTCCGGATTCATGATAAAAACGTGCTTCATAGATGCCTCCAAAAATAGTTACCCTTTTAAAAATACCACATTCAGGGTATAATATGCTACAGAAAAGATATAAATTTTCAGATATATTTCAGGAGGTTATGACATATGGATCCAAGAATCGTGAAACTGGCCGATCTACTGGTCGATTATTCCTGCCGTGTGCAGACCGGCGATAAAGTACTCATAGATTATGAAGGGGACTGCTGCAAAGATTTGGTGCGTCAGCTGATCAAGAAGATTTATGCAAAGGGCGGTCTGCCTTACGTGGACATCCGTGACAGTGCAGTGACACGCGAACTTCTGCTCTCCTGCAGTGAAGAGCAGATCGCATTTATGAACGAATGCAGTCTGCAAAAGATGAAAGGCATGCAGGCCTACATCGCCATTCGTGCAGGTGGCAATACAGCAGAACTTTCTGATGTTCCATCCGACAAGCTGAACCTGTACTACCGGCTTACCAGCCCGACTCTCGACTATCGCGTCAATGAAACAAAATGGGTCGTGCTTCGCTATCCGAACAACTCCATGGCGCAGCTGGCAAACACCAGCCTTGAAGCCTTCGAAGACTTTTATTTTGACGTCTGCACTCTGGATTACAGCAAAATGGATCGTGCCATGGATGCGCTTGCTACTCTGATGGAACGGACGGATAAAGTACACATCAAAGGACCTGGTACCGATCTGACCTTCTCCATCAAAGATATCCCGGCTATCAAATGTGCCGGCGAATGCAATATCCCGGACGGCGAAGTCTACACCGCCCCGGTAAAAGACTCTATGAACGGTATCATCTCATACAATACACCGTCAGAAGAACAGGGCTTCACCTATGAGAACATCGTTTTTGAGATCGAAAACGGCAAGATCGTCAAAGCCACATCCAACGATAACGACCGCATCAACCATCTGCTGGATACCGATGAAGGTGCTCGATACTTCGGCGAATTCGCCATTGGAGTCAATCCATATATTCTCGAACCGATGAAGGACACACTATTCGATGAAAAAATATGCGGCAGCTTCCACCTGACGCCGGGAGCTTCCTACGAAGATGCACCTAATGGAAACAAATCGGCAGTACACTGGGATCTGGTCATGATACAGCGAGCCGAATACGGCGGTGGAGAGATTTACTTCGACGATGTGCTGATCCGCAAAGACGGGATCTTCACTCTGCCGGAGCTTGCCTGCCTCAATCCGGAAAACTTAAAATAGTACTGCTTTTACCATCTATCATCGTCAGGCCAGCGGTCTTCCTGGTCTTCCCATTTTGCAGTTTCCTGCTCGAAGTCTCCCTTGTGGAACATTCTCGTGTTACGGCTTACCGGCTCTGCATCCGGTTCCAGAACCATCGTATCTGTACTGGCTCTCCGATGCTCTTCTGCGGCCTGCGCCGCCTTTGCAGCGATCTCGGAGCTGTGCAAGCTTCCTGATCCGCCCAGATCTTCAGGGCCGTTTGGACCTTTCGGACCTTTCGGCCCTTTTCCTTTGCCGCCGCGCTTCTTTATAAGGACTGCTGCGATCACAGCGATAATAACTGCCAGCACAGCTGCAGAAATGATCAGAAGAAGATATCCGCCTGTCATCTCACCTTCATCGCCTTTTTCATCCACACCGGATTCCATAGTTTCGTTGATTGCAGTCGCTTCCTGGGTCTCTGCCTGAGTCGCCTGTATCACATCGTCTGAATCTGCACTGCCGATCACCTTGACGGTTTTCGTTGCTGACGGGGTATCCAATGCGTTATCGTTCACATCATACATTTCCGTCGTATCGACTTTAAGCGTAGTGCTGCCGTCACCTACTGCCTGAAATTTGATCTGAAAAGAAATGGAACCGCTGCCCATCTCCTTCATCTGGAGGTATCCCGTATTGCCGCTGCTGCTGCCTCCGGATAAATAATTCAGCTTGTTCGTATCATAGGTCATGCTTCCGTTTACACTTCCGATCTGAGCACCACTGTAGGTGACTGTTACTGTAAACGTTTCGCCACCCTTCACCTGATCGCCTCCGGAAATGGAGACGGTGGACGCTGCAAAAACGCGAGGCGTCAGAAGCGGCACTGCGAAGGCTGCCACCACGAGAAACACGATGATCCTTCGCAAAACCCTGTCATGAAACTGATCTTTTTTCTCACTGTAAGTCATAAAATCCCCTCTTTCTGCTGCTTCCAGCCCTTACTGCCGGCTGCCTGTTTACGGCAGCGGACAGATCGAAGAAGGCATGGAATTATATACTGGAATTTCGAAAGTAACCGCTGAACTTGAATCGCTGCCGAAGGCTTTGCGAACCAGAGTCCCTTCTCCGGCCGCACCCTGCACATTCGTCATGTACTGATGGATCGCAACGGAGGATAAACCGTTATTTACATTGAACTTCTTCAGATAATATGTATTCTGCTTTTTGGACACATAATCTCTGTAGTAGAAATCCGCACCGCCTTTGATAGAGCTGTATACGCTGTTCCATCCATGGTTCTTGGCATAAATCAGACCATTGGTGATCTTATTGTGCGACGGCGTTTCGTAGGCATTTACATTAAAGAAATTGTAATATCCTTTATAGCCACTGACGGTACCGGAAATCAGAGAGCTCGTCCCCTTGCTGCCCTGCTCCTGCACGATCATTGCTGCCAGGACGTTCGGATTGACATTGGACGCCTTTCCTACCGCATTGATAAGAGAAGCGTAATTGCTGTAACCACCGCCCGGTTTTCTCGTCTCCATAAAGGTTCCCTTCACTACTGCCGCTACCGTATTGGCATTCTGATTGCTGCCGTCATAGCTGTGAGTCATGAACTGATAAACGCCTGTATCATTCAAGAAGTTTCTAGGATCCATATAATATGCGACGACCTTCTTGCTTGCCGGATACCATCCGCCATCTGCCCTTGACCACGTCTTTGTGGAGGAGTTATATGCTCCGGCTTCTGTGGAGCGATAGCGGACCGGAGAAGACGGACTTACCAGATTCGTATGCGGCTTAGCCGTTTCCTTCGCCAGCGCATCATTCCAGCTGATATTGAGTTTCAGTGCCTTGAAGGTCCAGTTCGGATGCATCGCATGAAGAACGCGAAGCCCGGATTTATAGGATTCCGGGAAGCCTTGCGCCGTCATATAGCTTTCGAAGTTACTGTCAGACGTCACTGTCTGAAGTTTCACATAATCAGAACAGATATAGCCGTCCTTCGAAGACGTGAACTGGTACTTGTACCAGGCTTTGCCGTTTTTATCATTGACAGATCCTGTTACAAGGACTGTCGCGCCCTTGGCCAGTGTTCCCAGCTTGCTGTAAGAGGAACCTGCACCGCTGCGTACATTTAATGGACTGCTGGAAGTCGTCACCGTGCCGACCTGGAATGTGATTTCATTAGAATCTTGTCCGGGATCTGTGGTGCCGCTATTATTGGAAGATCCGTCAGTCGCCTTCACGTACTGAGAAGAATCGAAGCCTTTCTTGCCGTTATAGTTCAGCTGATACCAGACCACGCCTTTACTGTCAGAAGCCTGTCCTGTAATATCGAATGTTTTGCCCTTGGCCAGCGTTCCCAGCCTGCTGTATGTAGCACCTGCACCGCTGCGTACCGTCAGAGGGTCTGACTTTGTGGTTACTGTCCCTTTTAAATTGGTAGTCGGTGTCACCGTAGTACTTTCTGAACTTGCAGAACCGGTAGAACTTGTCCTCACATAAGAAGAAGAAACGTATCCGGTCTTACCGTTGTAAGTCAGACGATACCATGTCACCCCACTGCCGTCGGTTGCCTTGCCGGTGATGTCAAAGGTCTTTCCTTTTGCTAAAGATCCCAGCCTGCTATAGGAAGATCCTGGGCCGCTGCGAACAGTCAAAGGGTCTTTTTTCGTATTGATAGTCCCTTTCGTGCCGGAGACTGCGGTTACAGAAGGCTGTTTTATGTAAACGTGTTTCGAGGAAACGTAACCGTTCTTTGAACCATATCTCAGCTTGTACCACGTCACCCCGGACCGATCCTTTCCTGTTCCGGCAACAGTGAAGGTTTTTCCCTTTTTCAGGCTGCCGATCTTCGAATAATTGGTGCCTGGACCAGAGCGTACATACAGCGAACTTGCAGTGATCTGGCCGGTTTCACCCGTTCCATAAGCATAACCGTCACGCTGCAGAGAAAGTACTGTAAACGCCGCGGAAAACATTATTACAGCCAGTATGATCGTAAAAATCCTGAAAATCTGTGCATTTTTAGTAGTTGACATAATTCTCTCCTTGTTTACCCTGTTTTTCTATAATAAATAATGTGAATTTTAGTCGAATTTTATGCCTTATTATACCGCATAAACGTTGGAATGTCAATGTTTATAGCGTTTTATATATAAATAAAATCAGCATAATTAATATGCTGATTTTACAAAAAAACAAAAATTATTTATATCGTTTCACCATCGAGTGTACGATCGGCAAACCTTTTTGCGCCAGCACCTTTGCAGCCGACTCCCCATCGGCAGGATCTAACAAAACCGCGAAGCTGCATCCGCTTTGCAGTATCACCGGTGACTTGACGACCCGCGCAGGAATACCATACTGCTGCAAAA
>JABLTL010161538.1_pt1 | contig 14743 bp, 12 predicted proteins | sample 7160151 | NCBI WGS metagenome assembly JABLTL01 (sample SAMN14651223, study PRJNA627086) | human gut metagenome | isolation source: feces | host: Homo sapiens
CCACTCTACCATCTCTCCAAGCTATCACCCAACTATCGTTTTGTAATAGGCTTCTGGTCGAAAAGCGAGTGCAAAGTTAGGGATAATAATTGATACCACAAAATTTTTCGCTGTTTTTTTTTCAAAAAAATGCATGGGCAGTCGTATGCGGCCATAAATAATTTACGACCTTTGATTGCTATCAACGAGCGCGACAGACATCAAAATAATATCACGACCTAACAGCCATTCGTGGAACGTCGTGTCGCCAGAATAGCTCAAAAAGCGCGCAAAACACGATAGAACAAACAATCCATCGTGATTGAACCGCGGATGAAAAATCATCGCAAACGGCTACGCGAGGGGTACAAACAATTGCTTTGCAGGGGTGACCACTATAGCCGTCGGCAACCCGAAACGCAAAGAAATTATCAATGCTTCCATTACTGACTGCGGACGGTCGCTATCAATCCCTATCGTCGCTGCAAGGCAGTTGAAAGACGGTGTGTATCATCGGCGAAGCGACATCTTATTTTTGCCTATATTACTACGTAATATGAGCCAAATGAGGGTTAAAAACGACAAAAAAAGTAAATATAATTCAGCATTCTCCCATTCTGTCGCCATTTATCAATCGCGACAAAATAAAGAATTTCCCATTTTGTCGCACATGCATGACAATTATCTAATTATCAAACTGTTGCAATGAGCAAGAAAACACATAAATACCGCGCCGTTCAATCTATTTAAGCGCAAACAACCGCTAAAACAGGCAAAAAAGTAAAGATTAAATCATAATATCGTCAACATCTTCCCTATATGTCGTCGCAATCTTCCCATTTTGTCGTCGTTAACATTTATTTGTTCCCTATTTGTCGCAGCAATGCTCCCTTTTTGTCGCACCAATATTCCCTATTTGTCGCGGCATGTTCCCAATTTGTCGCCGAAGTGGGTATGTAGCCATTGGTAATCAATTAGTTACAAGGCCCTACTAATCTATGATACTATTGACTATTTATAATGACAACTATCTCTGGAAAAATTTTTATTATAATCTTTTTTTTATTCCTGCCCTACCCCATTACTGCTGTTTATTGTTTGCTTTCTTTGCTTTTTTCTATTCTTCGTTTCCATTTTATTCTCTTTTTCTCCATTATTTCGATTATACTACTTATTTTCCGCCTCGTTATTCGGTTTTTCAGTCTGTTTCTCGCACTTTTCTTATATATTTATATATATTTCTCTTCGATTTTTCATCATTTTCCTATAAATCTCTTTTTTTCTTATGGATATTATATATTAATGTATATGATTACATATATAATAAAATACCTATTATCATATATAAATAAACCTATAATTACATGCATACATCTACTATATATAAACAAATACAAACATAAAACACTATTCAAATATATAATACCATAAATCTTTATATATCACTTCATATAAATAAAGAATATTATACACTTCAATATAAATATTTACAAATACAAACAAACATATCCCTATATACACAAACAAATAAATCTATATATATTACTATTATTCTTTACTTCTATTTTATTATCTTACTTATATTCTCTGCTCCCTATTATTGTTTCATCCCTCCTTAACAATCTTGCACCTTAACTAAATACAAAGGTTTAATTATCAATATTTTAGCAATAATTTCCCTATTGTATACTTTTTTATATCTACATACTTTTCCATAGATAAACAATCATGTAAAGAAACATATACTTTAATAAACAAATATATGCGTATATAATTAATGCTGTAACATTAAATATATAAACAAACATAGAGATACAAAAAGTAATAACCTTATATATAAAAAAACATACACCTTTTACTATTAATATTTCTATATATAAAAAGCCTAATAATGATATGTTTTTATAAATTTATCAATAAAATACATTCAATTTATTTGCTTGTTTATTTTTTAATGCTTAAATTTGCAGGTGTAATTATTTACACCATTAAATATGTATTCGAATGAAGATAGCTATATATAATAATGTGTTGAATCTTATATATAAAACTATATATGCTTTAATATATATATGTTTTAATGTATAAGAATGAGCATGTTTATTTGTACATCTAATCTTTTATATGCGGATATAAATGTTTTAGTGGCATAATATTGAAATATATAAATATAGATATGAGGAACAGGAAGATCGTTTTCGCGAATCAAAAAGGTGGCGTGGGAAAATCGACGCTGTGCATTCTCTTTGCCAATTATCTCGCTTGGAAGAAGCAGCAGGTGTGCGTCATCGATACCGACTTGCAAAAGACAATCAAGATGCAGCGCAAGAAGGACAAGGAGCTCTACCCTACCCTCGACCCTCCCTACGAGGTTCAGGATTTCGACGTGCAGGCTCCAGACGTGATGCAGCAGCTCATGGACTCGGCTGCCGACACTGAGGGCTTCGTGCTCTTCGACTCGCCGGGTAATGTTTCCGAGGATGGCTTGGTGCCGATGTTCACCAATGCCGATTTCATTATCTGTCCTTACGAGTATGAGGAAAAGACCCTCGACTCCACTGGCACTTTTGTGCAGGTCATAAATGCCCTTCGCGCCGCTACCCCATCCATGAGCGCAAAGCTTTTCTTCGTGCCAAACCGCATCGACGTGCGTATCGGCACGGCCGACGAGCTCAGGATGTGGAAACAGACCGACGCCATTTTCAAGCAGCTCGGTGCCGTAACGCCCCGCATCACGGCGCGCGCCTCGCTCAAGCGCATCAACACCATGGAGATTTCAGCATCACAGCGCGACGCGGTCAAGCTCGCTTTCGACTTCATGATAAGGAGAATGAGAGAATAAGTTGTATATAAACATATATGTAAATATATATCTATATAAGGAAATAAGAATATAAATATTACGGTTATGGCTGGAAAAAATAATAAGACGAGAGTGACGTTGCCTGGAAGTTTGGCAGACTTGGTTAAGGACCTTCAAGCCGGCGGCGCGCAAGGCGTGAGAAACGCGCAAGATGACGCCACGCCAAAGCGAGAGCAAGACGATAATCAACAAAAAGCACAAGCTCCTGATAATCAGCTTGAAACAACTACAGATAGAGCAGGGAAGAAGTCGGTTGCGGAGGCTCCCGAGGCTAGTAATCAGCAAGCTGCCGAGGCGCAAGAAGGCACGAGCGTGAAGGAGGATGTAGCGGACGCGCGCGCCAACAGGCCCATAGGAGGTGAGCGTCCGCGCGAGGAAGCTGACAATGAGGGACAGCGCCGTGGCCGTCCTCAGAAGGAGAATACGATGAAGACCTACCAGATACAGAAAGACGACTCCGCCGATTCATGGGATCTCTTCCTCGACCTCGCCAAGCAATATAAGACGGGCGGTGGCCGTCCTGCCACGATATACATCGACCCGACGCTCAAGAACATCCTCGACCGCCTGAAGTACCCGCTCTCGCTCACCACCTCGTCCATCCTGTCGAGCATCGTGGCGCGTTTCATCTACGACCACGAGGACGACGTGCGCAAGGCTCTCTTCTCGCAGAACATATTCTGACGCGGCCATAATGTACCAACACCAGTTTCCCGTTGATTTTTTTGACTGACATCTAAATCATATTATCTTTTATTCGAAATCCGCAAGGTCTAAATAATCGGCCTTGCGGATTATTTATATTTTCCCCCAATCGCCTTTTCCTCAATCTTTTATATTCGTCATCGCGCCCGCGACAAAAGAATGAAAACTTGTGCCTCGCGGCGACAATTCATTGATTTGTCAGCGCGAGCCTTGCATGGGAATTTCCGGTCAAAACACCATTCACGGTGGCAGATCGTCTCAAACCTATTTGCGTAATCGCCCACCCAAATGTCATCCCGCGTTACCCTATTTAGTTAGGCGATGAGGAATCAGACAGCATGAAGCTAAGAGTGTCGCACAGCGAACGAAGACGATGAAGTGGAAGATGTTTTTTTGAAACATGAAAAAAAAGTACCATAAATAATAGACTATTTCATTTATAATAGTTAACTTTGTGATTGAGTTGTAGCGTGTTTGTTAATACAGACATGCCATTGGCTCGAAAGAAAAGCGTATTGAGCGTTATCCTAGAATAGAAATGTGGTAGTTTCGAAATCTGCTTGGATAGTGAACAATGCTGCTCACGCTATGGATTATTATATCCTGTCAAAGGAGATAATATACCCATTTGGCGTGGGCTATTGTTTTACACCGGCAGATGGGTCTTACCACAACCTCTATTCTGGCGTACGACAATAGTCCCACGCCAAATTTCTCATTAAAAAATAATATCAACTTTAGGGACGGGTTGCGAGAAAACTACATGGATTGATATGATAATGAAAAACCAATCGCACTTGTTATTCTTGATATTGGCTATGTTCACTTGTATTCTAACCTCGTCATGTGGTGGTGACAACAAGGTGAGATTGTCTTGGAGTGAAGTCAAGCCAGAGGAGCAAGGCAAGTTTAAGGTTAACTTCTATGTGGAAAATTCTGGTAGCATGAATGGCTATATGTGTGCTGGCTCAGAGTTCAAGAATGTCGTCCACTATTATGCCAACGAACTGGAAGACATAGCCGACACCACTAGTCTGTATTTCATCAACTCACAGATTATACCATACCGTGGGGATATTGATGACTATACCCTTGGCATGACTCCTTCAAAGTTCGACAGTTATGGCGGAGTGACGTCATCATCGTCCATAGACAAGATGCTTGGTCTTGTCGTTGACAATATTGACAGCAACACAGTGTCAATATTCATATCAGATTGCATCTTGGCAGTGCCGTTTGGTGAAGCTGATAAATATTTCAGCATGGCAAAGGACAATGTAAAGAAAGTGTTTGTTAAGGCGCTAAAGAAGGACAAAAACTTAGGCGTGGAAGTCTTATGTCTTAAATCTCAATTCAACGGCACGTATTATCAATATGGCAAAGCTCCAATAAAGATAGACCATCCACGACCTTACTACGTTTGGATTGTTGGACCGCAAAGTCTCATTGGATTGATAGACAAGAAAATAGACAAGTCAGAGCTGCAAGGCTACAAAAATGAAGTAGGCTATTCTACCTGTTCTCGCATTCCTTTCACCGTTGTAAATGAGCATGGAAAGGCAGGCACTGCGACTTCAGTCCAATCGCAAGTGAAAGGCAGAAAGGCAAGCTTCATACTGCGGGCCGACTTGTCTTCCTGTCTGCAAAACGAGGCGGTATTGGAGGATCCTGGCAATTACCAAACTGACCCTAAGGTAATGATTGAGCAAGTGCGCAAGACAAACACGCCAGGTTATACTCATGAAATGTTCTTGGCCATATTCGATAATGCCCACCTTGATGAAAATATCGTGCTCAAGCGACAGCCTATGCCATCATGGGTTTCCAAAATCAGCGATGTGGCCGGGCAGGACCTTAACAAGACAGCAGGCATAAAATATATTATATGTGGCGTGTCTGACGCTTATAATAATGTAACGCAGCAGAATGGAATAAAAATCTCTATAAAGTAAAAGGTATGGGTGAAAAATTAGCTGGAATTTACAGTTTCTTCTTTGAGGACTGGTATGGTGTGGATCTTTCCGATTATATTTGGGGACAATCCTCGCCAGTCCAAGACGCGAACCTTTACGCGAATTTTGCGTTTTGGGTGCTGGCCACGAATGTGTTATGCGGCATATTGTATTATAAGGTGTTTGACAGGTATTCCTTATCCCATTGGTGGTGTTGGTTGATAGCTATGGCTGTGCCAATGGTTTTCAATTTTTTCTACGGCTACGTGACGCTTGCCAACCAGTATAATGAAGGGTTGATGATTGATGAGAAGCAGAATGATTTAGGCTTCACGTCTTTGAACTTTGTCAATTTCGGCCTGGCGAATATGCTGATGTCCGTGTTAGCATTCATCGGTTTCACGTTGATTATGAAAGTGCTTTTCAAGTTCACTCCATTGCAGAGTGACTGTTCACAAGCCCCATTATGTAAATAGTAGAAATCATGGCAAGATTGTTTATTTTTGGCATTGGTGGAACCGGCGCGCGCGTACTGCGCTCCTTGACAATGCTGGTGGCGAGTGGTGTGAAATTGGGTGTTGATGAAGTGGTGCCAATCTTGATTGACCCAGACGCTGGCAACGCTGACCTGACTCGCACTACAAGCCTTCTCAACGATTATGCGAATATAAAGCAATGCTTGACGCAGCCAAACGAGAACAAGTTTTTCGGTACAGGCATTACCAATGTGACGAAAAACTATTACATGGAACTGAAAGACACCTCTTCCATGAAATTTGCCGATTATATTGGGTTGAAAACCATGGACAAGGCAAGCCGGAGCATGACGGAAATGCTGTTTTCGGGCGAAAACCTCGACTCTGACATGAAAGTGGGTTTCAAGGGCAATCCAAACGTTGGAAGTGTCGTGCTTAACCAGCTTGTCGGGACAGATGCTTTTCAGGCGTTCGCTTCCTTGTTTTCCGCTGGCGACAAGATATTCATCATAAATTCCATCTTTGGCGGCACTGGGGCAAGCGGATTTCCGCTTTTGCTGAAAATACTCAGGGAAAGCACCCCAAGCGATTATGCCAAGGCAAGCGTCATAGCATCTTCCGTGATAGGAGCGGTGACGGTGTTACCTTATTTCACTATTAAGTCTGCGGAGGAGTCGAAGAGTAAAATCAACTCTTCTACATTCTTGTCCAAGGCAAAATCCGCGTTGGCCTATTATGAGGAGAACATCTATGACAACAAGCAGATAGACCAGCTCTACTTCATTGGCGACGACAAGATGTCAGAGCCTTATGAGAACAACGAGGGTGGACCAGACCAACGAAACGCCGCTCATCTCGTGGAGATGATGGCCGCCACGGCCGTTGTGGATTTCAGCAATGTGGACGGCGGCACCCGACCCGACCGTCCCTGCTCAAAGGAGCTTGGCTTAAAGGTAAATGATGATGGTGACGACCCAAAGGTCATCACGTTCGACAACTTTTACGAAGGTTTGCGCGACATGCTTTTTGGCCCTATGGTGGAGTTCGCGATGATGGCCAATGTTTTCCATTATCGCTTTGATGACGTGAAGAGCGGTACGCTGGATGCTAACCAAAGTGGAGATTTCAAAGATATATTTTCTTCTGCTTTCATAAAGAATCTAAGAGGCTTTCTTGAAAATTTCCGTGCTTGGCTCGCAGAAATGGAAGGCAACAAGAGAAGCCTGAAACTGTTCAACCTCAACAGTGCCGCGGATCCGTTCATGCTGGTGACTGGAGTCGCGCCAAAGAAATCTGGCTGGTTTTCAAGGGCGAAGTATAATTTGCTTTTCCACCAATTGAATGAAGCGGCTAAGCGTATTACCAAAGTCAAAAAAGATGATCCAAACGCGTTCATGGAGATGTATTCCATGGCGCTGCGGGAGCTGGTAACAAATAAATTCAAATAGTACGATTATGTCAAAAGTACTTCGCCTTTTCAAAAATGGCATCGACAGCATAAGCGATTGGCAGGAACAAGTCAATTACGCCTACGACTCCTCCAACCGCGCCCAGATCAAAGACACGATCAAGGCATCAAAGTTTTACGACATAACATCCATCCCGTCGCCTTTCGCCCGTATGCAGCTGGTGAAAGACGCGTTTCGCGAAATCGTGAAGACTGGCAAATTGGACGCGGACGACATCTACGGCCGCACCGTTTCCGATACGCTCGACGTGGGTGAGCTGTTCTTCAACATAGACAAGTTCTCCGACAAGCTAAAGATAGTTGCGGTCGACTTGCGCTCCATGGCCACCAAACTTAAGGAGGACGAGGTGGACGAAAGGCACCATTCTTTGGGGGACACGTTGCTGAAATACCTTGAATCCGACAGCAAGTCGTTCAACTTCTCCAAAATGGACAAGATATACTTGCTGAGATACGACAATGGCGACAATCATCTCCAGGTAATAGGAGCCACGTCGCCAAGGACCTTGTTCTTCAGCACGGCCAACAAGTTGCAAGCCATCTCCGACGTGTTCAGTTTTGGGCAGGACAAGCCTTTCGACATGGATTTCGCGCCGCTTTACAAGAGGGACTTCGAATACGTGAAACTCTGGTTCTACTTGCGCAACACCATTCCTGCCTTTGCCAGGGATTTCAAGGAGGTGGACGATTACCTGTCGCTGGTGAGAGACCGCTATCCCATTGACAAGAGGCAAATATTGGACAACATCCAGACAGCCGACGATTTTGAGCAGATAGAAGTGGGCACCACCGACCACGTGGAAGTGACGGGATTCCCGATATTGAAGAAGAAACTAAAACCTTGTGTTGACAGCGACTTTGAGATTGCCTCCAAGTTGCTCGATGATACCAACCATCCCTTCCCCTTGGTCCTTCCTGTTGAAGCCGGCATCAACTATGCCAACTTGAAATACACCGAGGATAAATGGGGAGACAAGAACAAGGCCCCATATTATGACGACAACGAATTGAACAACCGCAAGTTGCCCAACCCTGGCAACTTGCGACAGCCGTGGCTTACGATTTCAGATTTTCTTGAAGATTATATCGTTAAGGTTCCGCACACTCTGAACAGCGAGAATTTCTTCTCGGGCAACATTTTCTTCCGTTTCAACGAAAGTCAGATGTCATACTTGCTTCCGTTGAAAAAGCGATTTTTTGATTATTTCACCACTGCCGACTTGATGGGGACAGTGAATGGCCACAACATGATAGAGATGGAGACCAAGCCTTCATCGGGTGTCCGTGTCACTTTGCGTGTGCCAATCAGGGGAAACGGGCAGGTGAGGTGTGTGGTCTATTCCCGCACCTACTATGACAACGACAACCACGACTGCATGCCCGACCGTGAACGAAACGAGGGAGCGGTTCGTGAGTTCGATTTTGCAGGGCTTGTAATGCCAAACTTTAAGTTTGCCATCGACAACGACGCTTTCTACACATTGTCATGCGTCTGCCGTCGTGACCTTGATTTCGATTATCATGTGTTCAAGGGAAGCAACGAAATAGACACACCATGTGCCGTGAGGAATCCCTGTGACACCACGAGCGAGCCATATAAGGCAAAGAATTATACCTTGGAGCACAAGGCTTTCGATTACATCCAAGTCTCTGATGTCAACAGGGAAGTACAAGGCATAATAGTACCTATATTCAAGAACAGAATAGGTAATCGCCAGTTCGATTTCTCCGTTGACTTGGGCACGTCAAACACGCTGGTGGAATATGCCGTTCCAAACAGTAGCACTGGCAAGATAACCCCCATGGTATTCGGTTTCGACAAGACAGACTCTCAGGTGTGTCAGATGTTCCTGCAAACAGTTAATGACGTTGCGCACGTAGAATTGGACTTGCTGGATGAGATTCCCATGATGGAAAAAGACTTCTTACCCGGAGAATTGGGGACAGGGAGCGATTTCCGTTTCCCAAACCGTACGGTGCTGTCTGCCAAGCGCAACATTGACTGGAACGCTCGTGTAGACGCTTTTGCCTTGGTGAACATACCTTTTACCTACGACAAGCGAAAGAACTTGACTTACAACCAGATGTATTTCGACATCAAGTGGGGCAATGACCTGGCTTCGAAGACCATTTTGGAGAAATACATCGATTGCCTGATGCTGATGATTCGCAACAAGGTCGTCTTGAACGATGGAGACTTGAAAAAGACCAAAATCACTTGGTTCTATCCTATCAGCATGGAACAGGCCCGCATGGCCGACTTGAAGAGAATTTGGGATGAATCGTATAAGAAGTATTTCGATGAGTATGGGGTCACGGAGTCGGTCACGGAGTCGTCCGCGCCTGTCAAGGCATTCTATGAGACTAACCCTAATGCCTCGCAAATCGTTTCCGTTGACATTGGCGGCGGTACCACTGACATGGCATTCTCCAAGAATAAGGGTGAAGTGAGCTATGTCACGTCGTTCAGGTTCGCGACAAACGACCTGTTCTCCACGCCATTCTCCAAGGTTAATTCCCTCAATGGCATAGTGGAGCACTTCAAGCAAAGTTTCAGGAATGTCTTGGCAAACAATGGTCAACTCAAGGAGTTGCTTGATGTCTTTGACAATGAAGACAATCAGGATCCTGTCAACATGGCTTCCTTCTTGTTTAGCTTAAAAGACAATTCGCTGATTGCCAAAAACGACATCAATGTCAGGAGTGTGAACTTCCTGTACAACCTGCAAGCCGACGACAAGTTCAAGATCGTGTTCTTGCTTTACTATTCTGCCATCATCTACCATCTCGCGAAGATTGTCAAGGTAGCCAATCAAGGCTGTGCAGAGAATGAAACGTTCATGCCACGTCACTTGACTTTCAGTGGCAACGGCAGCAAGATTGTCATGGCTCTGACACCCGACGTGGCAGGTGTGCTTACCAACTACACGCGCATGTTGATAGAGAAAGTGTCGGGAATTGCCTGTCCCCATTTGTGTATCCTTGGCCTGTCAGACGGATCCGCGCCAAAAGAAGCCACGTGCAAGGGCGGCCTGATGACCGATGGCAACATCGACGACCGTGGAAAGTGCGTCATCTTGAAAGCCACAGGAGACGGCTTCGCCGATTCCGCAAAGGAATACGGAGCCATCACCAAAGCGTATGAGGATGATGTCGTGGACGAGGTTTCCAGATTCTTCGATTTTATATTTGTTGACATGAACAAGGCTTTCAATTTCTCTAATAACTTTCAGATGAGCCAAAAGTCGCTGGATTTGGCAAAGGATGTGTGCAAGCAGAATCTTGACACTTACCTGGCCAAAGCCCTTGACGCACATCGCGAGCGGAAAGGAGAGCAGATAGAGGAAACAGCGTTCTTCTACCCGGTGAAGGGAGCCTTGTATGCGTTGACCGACAAGATTTTTACGGTTTTACATTCTAAAGAATATTGACATGAAGCATTTTGCATTATTGATAGTCATTTGCCTGTTTTCAGTATCCGTAATGGGAGAAACGGCGGCAGACAGCATTGAAGCACAAGCCACAGCCAAGCACGACAGTACCGCAGCAGCCGTCGAAGGTAAGACTGGTTCCGTGGAAAGCGATCAGAATACGTCAGTGCGACAAAAGGTACAAGAAGATAGGTTGTTGCTTGCTTCTTCTTGTGCCAGCATCGTCGCACTGGCAGGTATGGTGATAATGTCGTTTAGGCTTAAGAGGGAAAGCGGCAAGCGCAGACAGTTGAAAAGAGAACTTGAGCAATTGAAGCAAGTTTCATTGTCACAAAAGCAAGTCCCCCTGGCAAGAAGACCATCGGGCGAGGCAGAGGCGGAAAGAAGAATGTCGGAGAAATTAAAGGCTTTACAGGAAAGAATAAGCTTGATAGAGGCAAGGCTACAGGCTATCGGACAGCAGTCGCCGAGGGAAAACGGCTTGTCGCAAGTCAAATATTTTGGGATAAACTCTAAAGGCTATTTCGTGAAAGCTTTTAACACGTCTGATATTGCCAAGCCTTTCAAGGTGACTTTTGATGACCCTTCTTTGAGTAAGGGAAAATTTGAGTTGATAGACCTGAACAGAATTAAGTCTGCTGACCAAATTGATCAAGTGGTACAACTTACCGTCGACTCCAAGAAAATTAAAGATGCCCAGGCAATCATCTCGCAAGGTCATGGAACTGTGGTAAGGGATGGCGACCTATGGAAAGTAGTGGAGAAGTTGAAACTCAAATTGAATTGATATGATTGTCGTAGGAATAATAGTACTTGTGGTCATCGCCTTTCAGGTATCTTTCTTTGTGAAGAACTTGAAAAGGATGCTCACGTTTCGTAACATCTTTTCCGCACCGTCGTCGTGGGCTATTAAGACAAATGAAGATTGTCAGACGGTATCAGGAATTAAGGGAGATGGTAACTCTATATTTGAGCTGATAAAAGATAACATCAACGACTATTTGGGTAACAGCCAAGGCTCGGTTATTGATTATAACATCTTGAAAGACGCGGTTGACAGAAACTGCGAGACCATAGAGGATGAGATCAATGCCCAGATGCCAGTGCCGCTTTATTGTGGCCTTGCTGGCACAATGGCAGGTGTGATCGTGGGCTTGTTCAGCTTGCTACATGAAGACAGCATATCCAGCTTGATGACAAGCGGATCAAAGTCGGTGGAAAGCGCGACCTTGGCCATGAATGGTGCCGCCAGTGGCATCAACGACCTGCTGGCAGGTGTCGCGTTGGCAATGGTGGCGAGTATATTGGGAATCTTGTTGACGACTGTCAACTCCGTGCTCTTCAAGCGTTTCAAGAGAGAGGAAGAGAAAGGTAAAAACAAGTTCCTGTCATGGGTGCAGTCTATTTTGCTGCCAAAGCTCCCCAACGACATCTCAGATTCCTTCTCCAGGTTTGTTGACAATCTCAACAGGTTCAACGACACGTTCAGGGAAAACACTCAGGGACTGGGACAGACCTTGAACCAGATCAATGAGTCTTATTCCATACAGGCAGACATCATCAAGACCATTCAGCAAATGAATGTAACCAAGATGGCCACGGCTAATGTCAAGGTGTTGAATGCTCTCAGTGCTTGTACCGACAAGTTGGAACAGTTTAATTTCTATCTTAACAGCATCGAGGGCTACACCAATGAGATAGAGGCTTTCCGGAGACAACTGAGCTCAGAGACCAACATGGTCTACCTCCTTATGGAGTTGAAAGACACATTGTCGAGCATAAAGAACTTCTTCAAGACGGAATTGGGTGAAATCGACCAGCGCAAGCAAGCGATTGGGAAGTCCGTCGATAATGTGGACGAATATGTCAAGGGGGCCTTGGAAAGGCTCAAGACATCTTCTTCAACGTCGGTCGATGAACTGAAGAAGGCTATCGACGATCATGCTCAAGGTCTGCAAACCTTCCTTGATCAGGAGAAGCAGATGCTTCAAGACATGAGCCAAGAGGTGCGCAATGAGTTTGACAGGCAGATAAGCCAAATACCTAACCTTGCCAAGCGGCTGGAGGATATTACCAAGCTTCCTTCACAGCTGCAAGCGCTCTCTGGCAGCATAGCGGAATCTAACAGAAAGATGGTGACCGGTATCACGCAGGCCAACCAGAACATGACCAGCGAGATAAAGCATGCGCTAAAGTCATTGGATTATTCTTCCTCTGGCAAAGGCGGAGGCTCTGCGAAGATATTCATACCGATGTGGATGAAAGTGGCGGTGATAGCTCTCTTGACCATTATTGCCGGAGCCTCTGTTGCCAACAGTTGGATTTCCTATTCTGCCGCAAACGTCAGCGACTCGCAAGAACAGATGGGCGGAAACATGGTGGTGCAATCAGACAGCGTGGCCAAAAAAGATACGCTCGTTGCCAACTCGGCAACGAAAGAAAACACGGCCTGTGATTCCGCTTCAGCACAAAAAACAGGACATCAATGAAGAAGCAGAAAGAGTCTTTTTTCTGGACGAGCTATTCCGACCTTATGACGAGCCTGTTCTTTATCATGCTTGTGCTCTTTGTCCTTGTCATAGTGCTTCTGCACAAGAGGATGGAAGTGACAGAGCAGCAATTGGAGGACATAGAGAATGTAGTCAATTCCACCAAGGACTTGAACAGGGAGTATTTCACTTATCGTCCAGAATATAAAAAGTATGTTCTGAACATCAAGGTGGAATATCCTGTCGGTCTTAGCAGTATCAAGAACATAGACGACAAGACCAAAGATGAGCTTTATGCCGCGGGCGTGGAAATCAGGAACTTTCTTCTCCGCCATCATGACGCGCAATATATATTGGTAATAGAAGGACAGGCGTCCAACTTGCGCGATGGCTTCTCTGCCAACTATCCTTTAAGCTATGACAGGGCTTATGGATTGTTCAAGTATTGGACTGAAGACAGGCAGCTTGATTTTGGCGACAATTGCGAGATACAGATATCGGGCAGCGGTGACGGAACGCTTGACACTCGCTCCATGCGTGAGGCGGATGAGAAGAAAAACCAGCGATTCTTGATTCAGATACTGCCCAAAAACGTAATACAGGATGAAAAGAACTGAAACCCTTCGCAGCATCGTGGCCGTATGCCTTGTGGTAGTGTCTGCTTCTTGTGTCCATAAGTCAGGATACAGGAACAGGCATTCGCGTGCTAATGAGAGGACGGTCAACCGGGTCGAGTCAAGAGATGACCGGGTGACGGAGCACACGCGAATACGCATGGTTAAGGAAAATGGGGTCTATTATGTCCCAATAGAAGTCAATGGCCTTAATCTTCGTTTCATTTTTGATACCGGCGCGTCAAGCATTTTGCTTTCAAGCGCTGAAGCAATGGTGATGTATCGTCAGGGCTTGATCTCAGACGATGACATTTTGGGTTCTTCACAAATGCAAGATGCCTCTGGAGGAATATCCACGGGTGTAGTGGTCAATTTGCGCGCGGTGAAAATTGGCGACATCATGTTGCACAATGTCCAAGCCACTGTCGTGGACAACATTCAGGCACCTTTGCTTTTGGGTCAAACTGCTCTTTCCAAATTTGGAAAGGTGTCGTTAGACTACAATCACGGATATATAGAGTTTAACTGATAGCCAACAATATAGGATCAGTATTGTTGGCATACAATTAAGCAATCAGGTCTTCCTTCCAGGTGCGGCACCTTGCAAGGAAGACCTGGTGTTTTTTTTCAAACGGATATGGCATGGATAAAACGAATATGCATAGGTGAGCATTCGCGTGCATTGCAGTGTCTGGGTAGGGATGATTAGGGGCCGCCCCTGCAAAGCAAATCATCAAAATAATTTGTAAATGGTGTGCCAAATTCA
>JABLTL010173989.1_pt1 | contig 14698 bp, 11 predicted proteins | sample 7160151 | NCBI WGS metagenome assembly JABLTL01 (sample SAMN14651223, study PRJNA627086) | human gut metagenome | isolation source: feces | host: Homo sapiens
ATCGCGCCGCTCACGAGGTAGCGCGACAACGCCCAACCAAACGCAGTATCAGCGGCCGCGTCTATCTATCCATCCAGGTTTGCTGCATTCCTCGGGCTACATAAACAGATATTGCATATCGCACAGTAAGGCCCCACGGGCATAAACCCATGGGGCCTTCGACGCGGGCGCCCGGCATGAAGCCGTTATTCGCCCTTTTCCGTATCAATTTCCGCTGCTACAGCAGGAAATCCTCACGCGCGATAGTGCGCTCGGCGCGGCGCTCGGGCGAGGCGATGGTATCGGCCGCATAGCCCACGGTGAGCATGTGGTACGGATACACCCCTTCGGGCAAGTCGAACTGCTCGCACGCGATTTCGGGCTTGAAGTGGCACACCCAGCACGTGCCCAAACCAAGCTCGGTCGCCTGCATCATCATCTGGTCGCACACGATCGCGGTATCGATAGGCGCCGCATTCATTTGGTCGTACGGGCGCACCCATGCGTCTTCGTCCACGCCGCACACCAGCAACACCACAGGCGCCCCGAAGATCGAGCCGTCGTGCGCGAAACGCGGCTGGCATGCGGCCGCCTTTTCAAGCAGCTCGGGCGTGGCGCACGGCAAAACGCGCACGGGATGATTGTTGCACGCCGTGGGGGCAAGGCGCCCGGCCTCAAGAATGGCATCGAGTTTCTCGGGCTCGACAGCGCGCTTCTCGTATTTGCGACAGGAGTAGCGCTCAAGGGTCAAATCGGCAAAAGACATAGCACGTCCCTTCTCTTCAGGAGGCCCGTCAAACACGACGGGCGGCTCTCGTTGCTGCAAGTGTAACGCGACGGCGCGCCTTTTCCGCGCGGCTTTCCGCAATCGTTCGTGGTTTTCTGCGAGTCGACCTGAGCGCCTTCCACAAAGGGAAGCTACGCCTCACTCGCTAGGCGCTCGCCCATCAAGCAACCCATGACCGATGCCATCATCAGGCCGCGCGTCCAACCGCTCGAATCGCCCAGGCAGTGCAGATTAGCGATATTGGTGTCGAAGTTCGCATCCATCTTCACGCGATTGCTGTAGAACTTGAGCTCGGGCGCGTACAGCAGGGTCTCGGCCGACGCAAAGCCGGGAATCGCCTCGTCGACGGCGAGCATGAAGTTGATGATCGACGTCATCGTGCGATATGGCAGCGCAGCGGTCACATCGCCCGCGACGGCATCGGGTAGCGTGGGGCGAACATTGGAACGCGACAATTCCTTTTGCCACGTACGCTTGCCGTCCAAGATGTCACCGAAACGCTGCACCAGAATATGGCCCGCGCCCAGCGCGTTGCACAGCTCGCCGATTTTCTTCGCGTACGCGATGGGCTGGTTGAACGGCTCGAGGAAGTTATGCGTGCACAGAATCGCGAGGTTGGTGTTCTCGGACTTGCGTTCCTTATAGGAATGCCCGTTCACCACCGCCAGGCCGCCATCGTAGTTTTCTTGGCTCACGAAGCCGCCAGGATTCTGGCAGAAGGTGCGCACCTTGTTGCGGAACGGATTCGGGTATCCGATGAGCTTGCTTTCATAGAGCACGTTGTTCACGCGCTCCATGATTTCGTTGCGCATCTCGATGCGCACGCCAATGTCAACCGGGCCGGGCGCATGCTCGATGTCGTGCTCGCTGCAAAGGCGCTCGAGCCAATCGGCGCCGCGGCGGCCCGTCGCCACCACGGTTTTCTCGGCGAGAATCGAAAATTCCTCGCCCGCACGCGTGCGCACGCGAACGCCTTTGCATGCGGCCGAATCGGTCGCGGCGTCGCCTTCGATAATCACGTCGGTGCATTCTGTTTCGAACAACAGCTTCACGCCAGCATCGCGCAGATGGTCTTCGATGCGGCCATAAATTTCTTGCGCCTTTTCAGTTCCAAGGTGGCGAATGGGGCAATCGACGAGCTTCAAACCCGCTTGAATTGCACGGCGGCGAATGTCTTTGACTTCGCCAGGACTGTCGATGCCCTCGACATGCTCGTCGGCGCCAAAGGACAAATACGCGTCGTCGACCCGCTTGATGGCGGCCTGCGCCACATCTTCCCCAATAAGCTCGGGCAGGTCGCCGCCAACCTCATGCGAGAGCGACAGCTTTCCGTCAGAAAACGCGCCCGCTCCCGAAAAGCCCGTCGTAATGCGGCACGGCTCGCAGCCCACGCAATGGCCGACTTTCGCCTTGGGGCAGCTGCGCCGTTCGATGGGAAGGCCCTTCTCCACAAGCGCGATTGCCGTAGAAGGAGCATTTTTCAGAAGCGACAGCGCCGTGAAAATGCCTGCAGGACCGGCGCCCACGATAACGACGTCGACGGTCATATTTGAAGTACTCGAATTGCTCGAAGTATTTGAAATAGTTGAAACAGTTGAAACGAAAGCTCCCACAGCATCCCCTCTTATGCCTGAAACGCAAACGCCCTCCATTGTAGCGCACGGCTTCAAAAGAGAATGACGCCCGCGCCCGGCGGTCTCCCATCGGTTGTTCGGAGCGGCGGGCGTCTTGGGCGATGCCGCTTTGAGTCCTCTTCGAGACAGGGATCGAGGCGGTGACTCTCGACTTCCTTCGAGGTAGGGACTCCCGAATCCCCTTCGAGGCATCGCCTCTGAATCTCCTTCGAGACGGGGATTTTGATTCCTCTTCGAGGCGGAAACAAGCGACCATCCGGAAGCGCCCGATTAGCATCCCTTGAAGCTTGCCCATATCGTTCATGGCAGAATATCGCGCCCAAGGGTCGCAAAATCGCGTAAATCCCCTTCTTCTGCCAGAATACGCGTCCCAAGGGACGCATATTCCGCCACTCCCGCAAAACGCGACGAGCCATTCCTCGGCGATCAAATAGAGATGCACAAAACCCCAGTTCATATAGCCTTATTACGACCGACAACTACGTCTTCGGTTAAGAAACGACCCTCAGAAACCCGCAAGCCTCGCACGAGGGCGATTTCATGACCCTTCCGCACGTTATTCTGCCAGGCAGAAGACAAGGGGCTTAAGGTGCAAAGAAGCAATGCGGTGTAGCGATGAAACCGCGCTCGGCAACAGCCTATCGACTGAAGCAGCGCGAGGGGGAATCAAACGGCCCCATACAGACAAAGACAACCAAGAATGCCGGCGCCCCATGCAGCAAAGGCATGCAAGCCCGACAGTTCCATGTCTCAAGCCAGAATCGAGCCTCGCGGAGACAGCTCTATGCTTCAAGTCAGAATTGAACCTCAGGGAAACAACTCTTCTCCTCGCATGGGGGGTGGCAAAGAGCGTCGCGCGGTAAAGCCGAACTCAATAGAACAGTTCTTCCCCTCGTGGGGGCAGATTTTTTCCCCGTGGGGGCAGCCCTTCCCACCGTGGGAACGGCTCCTCTTAGGTTCCCCTTACAAAGTCCCTCTTAAACAGGATGGCTTCGCGGCTTCTAAACAGGACCCCTCAATAGAGCCCTAAAGCAACAGGTTCCCTGGATTATCGATACGGCGTCGAAGATCGTAACGCATTCGAGGCCAACGCTTGCTCGAATGGCGCACACGTATATGGAGCGCTTTCGCTATGGCACGTGCAGCATCGTCGAACAAATCGGGGGATGCCATCTGGTCGCGCGTTACCGTAATTACCGTATATCCCATTGCCTGCAATGCATTACGGCGCTCAGCGTTGCTCGCAAGAGCGCTCGGAGAACGATGAAACGCATTGCTGTCATACTCCACGTCGAGCATCGCGTCGGGCCAAAATAAATCGAGCACGAAAAACTTGCATGGAGTGAACTTGCGCGCGTCGCCCGTGACATCAACGCGCCAATTCATGCGAGGCGCGGGAAACCCGTAGCCGCCGAGCGTTTGCCTTAAACACAGCAGCATCACAAGCTTCGCTTCCGCGGGAGACGCCGCGCCGTCGAACGCATAGCGAAGCGCCGTTGCTGCCTTAGCGGAGCCGGGAAATGGAGCCAACGCATCGACGCGATTCGCCAACCGCCTCACGCTTGTCAATGGCCGGGCGGCAACAAAGCTCCCGTCAGGAAGAAGCGAGTATGTGCCGCAAAGCTCGAAAGCAAGCAGCATCAAGCTCTCGACGGACGCACGCATGGAAACTTGCACAAAGGCATCTTCGACGGAAACGACGTAGACATCGAGATTGATGCCGAAAAGCCGAGGCGGCACTTTTGATGAAAAAGGGCAGTGGCACGCAACGGAAAATCGACTCGTCTTACCGTTCTGGGAAGCGACGATAAGATGCGGACGCTCGAGCGCAACAACCGTCGACAATGAAGAATCGCGCAAGGCCCTTACTTCACGCGCCGCAACTTTTTCTGGAACGCCCGCGTACGAAACACTCGGCGCAGGCAAAAGCGAAGCACGGACGGCACGCCACACCGAGAGAGCTGTGATATGTGAGAAGCAAATGGACATAAAGGCGATGCTAGAACGGAAACCTTGCCCGTTTCTTGCCCAAATACATAAGTTATGCGTTCGCTTTCATGCGTTTTTCCCTCGCTTTACATGCGTTGGCGCACGCTCGAGCATTCGCCTCTTCGTGTTTTCTTGCCTCGAAATAGCACGCGCTCGACTAGCGCAGTAGCGGCAAAGCGCCGTTCGGCAGAATGGCGAAAACGGCCATGAACCAGATGTCGGCACGGGCATCGAACCCAAAAAAATACATTTCATTACACCGCATCCAGGAAGATTCCTTACTATGCAGCATTTTATAAAACACCTGGTAGCAGCGTATAGTTTATCGCTATTTTACGGTGTATAGCTTCATTTTTCTATTCCGCTCATTCACGAGCTTATTTTTGACATAAAGAAAGGGCCCCAAAGGCCCTTGTATTGCAGCCAACCTCGAAAGGTTCCCATAGCAAGCAGTCAAAGACTTCCGCACAGCGCGCAACCATCCTCAAAGGCTTCCCACGCTGCGTTCAAGCCGGCTTTAACGCTTTCTGCAGCCCACGACTGGCCTTAATCACTACCCGCGATTGCTTCATAGCCCTTGAACGCCTTTAAGAATCGACTCCACGCGCAATGCGGCCGATTGCCACACGTAACAGAACAAACAGCAGCGATGCATCGAGTCGGGCAATGGGAAGCCACTCGGCGCCCGCCGCGCGAGGCGTCATCGGTCGCCAACCATCAACACTCGCCCACCGTGACCCGACAACTTAATCCGAAAACAAGTCAAGCAGCTCTTGCCGGCTATGCACATTGAGCTTCTGATAAATATGCTTCACGTGGCTCGCCACGGTATTTTTCGAAAGCACGAGTGCATCGCGAATATACGGCTGCGAACGGCCTCGTGCCAAATAGCCGAGCACCTCGGTCTCGCGCGCCGAAAGCCCGCCTTCGGCGGCTATGCGCACGACCTTTTCATCGAGATTCTCTTCCTGCGACAACGGCCCATCGCTCTCGCCCTCAAAAGCATGAAGCGCCTTCTCGGACGCTGCTGAACCACTCTGCGAAGCGGGAAACTCACCGGCACCCACGGGAACCGCATCATCGAGGTCGCCCGCATAGCGAAGACCGATTCCGCCCATGTTTCGATCAGAGGGCGCGAGCGCCATGGCAACCGAAAAGAGGCATATCACGACAAGCGAGGTCTCCCATAAACCATAACCGTTTGTCGTTGCAGCGAGCGCCGACCACTTCCCGGTCAAATTGCCTACCAAAACACCAAGCTGAATCATGCCCTGCCCCACGCCAATGGCGAACGCAGGCGAAAATACGCCGGCTCGCGCAAGGTTCACCAAGCTTAGAAATGCGATGATCTGCAGCACGGTGTCGGCCACCGACATCGTTGCGCTCGCGACGAATTCTGGAGCCATTCCGCTGAAAGGAATCGCAGCCAACCCGACCATGATAAACGGAGCCACCCAGCGCAAAAGCGCGGGCACATTCACGCGGGGCGAGAAGAAGATGAACCAAAATGCCAAGCACACACCGCACACCGATCCGAGCATAGTCGCGGCATCGAAGCCATAGGCAGCCTGGAATGCATCGGTCACACCGCCGGTGGCAGACGTCACGCCAATCGCCATGTACGCGGCGAAAAGCACGGCCGATATCCTCGCGAGGAACGCCAGCGCCCTCCCCTGAGGCGCTCGCAATCTTCCGCTTCGTTGTGTTGGCATCGCCGAGGGCGGCATTCCCAAAGGACGCGTCTCCCGCGCATCTTTCCGCGAGGCGTCCAAGATATGCGCGGCGCTCGTGCGCAAACCCGCACGACTTCCGGCGCACCACGTCTCCCACTCGGAAAGACGTTCGACAAACCGACCCGCGTCAATATCGTTCCATGTTAAATACAGGCAAACCATTGAAAGAATGGGCAGCGACGAAACACCGCACGCGCCCGGCAGTCCTTGAATGTAGGGAAATACGAACGCGCACGCGAGCATCACCCCCGACGCCGCGGGAACCGCGATCTCTACTCGCTCGGTTTCGAGGCGGGAATACGCATCGCCCCAAAACAAGACGAGCAGACCGCTGCCGATGCCGCTCGCCACACCACAGAGCGTGCCCGCCCACGCGGGCAAGTCGAATGCGCCCAATAAGAAAGTTCCCGCGGCCATGAGCACGGTGCCCGTAAACGCGGCCGGCCTCATGCGCGACATATCGACACGACGCCACGCAAGCGCGAACACGAAAAAGCACCCGACAACGGCAACGGCCGAAGCGAACCACGAAGAATCGGCGTTGATGGACGAACCCGCACGACCCGCAAACAACGCCGAGGTCGAAAACGAACAGTAGATCCAAGCCCATACGAAGCCAAGGCCCAAATGTCTCGGTCGAACCGAACCCTCGACCTTCGACACAAAGTCGTTCATAGCCAAAACGCAACCCTCCATTGCGAATAGCGAGAAATCCGCCAGCCCCTTCACGTTCCCAAAGCGCAAGAGGCCCTCTATTAATAACGGTAAGTTTCCAACATCGCCGTACGCAAACCTCACCGATAGTGACGAAAATCCCAGCTCAAAACCTCACCTATTCTAGGTGAAAACAGCTCGATTTTACGCCAAACACTGCATTTGGGCGATGTTTTCCCCCACATCGCCGGGCATGCTGCAAGCGTCTGGAATGCGGCATGACCGCGCAGACGCAACATGCCAGAGTCTAGAACGAACCCCTCCCTCATATCCGTTCTGGCCCTTGGCGGAAAGCTTGCGCCTTCGGGCGCACACGGGAAGGGAAAAGAATGACTGCAGAAATGAATCGTCGCTCGTTTCTGACGGGCGCAGCAGCAACCATGGGACTTGCCGCCGTCGCAAGCATGACGGGCTGCGGCTCGCCTAAGCAGAGCAGCTCCAAAGAAGCCGCCGCAACCGATGGCGACAAGGCCAACGATTGGCTTGGCGAGGCACCCCAAATCGCCGACAGCGACTGCGTTGAGACGCTTGACTTCGAAATCGTCGTCGTCGGCGCCGGCACGTCGGGATACTTTGCCGCCGCAAGCGCCGCAGAAAATGGCGCGAAAACCCTGCTCATCGAAAAGGCCGCATCGGGCTCGAGCGTGCGCAGCTCCGCGCTTGGCGCAATCGACACGAAGCTCCAGGCCGCGCAGGGCACCAAGATCAACAAGATGGACATCGTCAACGACTTCGACCACTACGCGCTCGGCCAGGTGAACAGCAAGCTCATTCGCAAATGGGCCGACAATTCCGGCGAGGCCATCGACTGGTATACCGACCTCATGAACGAGAACGGCATGGTGGTTCAGCTCGAGTGGAACATGCCCGAGGGAACCCGCTATCCGGAATGGCCGACCGGCCACGGCACCAACGGCGAATATCCGAGCCGCGAGGGCGACGTCGCCGAGATCATCAACGCCTACATCGCCTCGTTCTCGGGCTGCGAAGTGCTCTTCAACACGCCCATGCAGAACCTGATCGTCGAAAACGGCAAGGTCGCGGGCGTCTATGCCAAAAACTCCGATGGCAAATACATTCGCATCAACGCGAGCAAGGGCGTTGTGGTGGCAACCGGCGGTTACGCGTATAACGAAGACATGTATAAGGCACTTCAGCCTGAGCGCTATTCATGCCTGGGCACCTTTGACGCATTCCCGAACTGCACAGGCGACGGCATCAAGACGCTTTTGTGGGCGGGCGCCAAGATGGACGCGGTGCACACCTCGCTCACGTTCAACCGCTGCCTGCTCACCAAAGAGCAGGAAGTCGGCGACCCCTACTCGATTTCCGGCGATGATTACGGCTACTACTTCTTCAGCTCTCAGCCGTTCCTGCGCGTCGACAACGACGGCCTGCGCTTCCATAACGAATCGACTCCGTATGACTTCGTGCTGAATGCCATGACCAAATACCCCGAAGGCCAGCGCAACTGGCACCAGGTTTGGGATGCGAACTGGAAGGACGACGTCGACCGTTTCCACACCGTTGGCTGCTCCACCATCACCTATCGCGAAGGCGCCGACCATGACGCGTTCCCCGGAATGATGGACGAATGGATTGAGCCCGAGATGGAATCGTTCGTCGACGCCGGCTACATCGTTAAGGCCGACACCCTTGAAGAGCTCGCAGGCAAACTGGGCTTCGAAGGCGACGCGAAGAAGAACTTCCTTGCCACATGCGAACGCCAGAACGAGCTCTTCGACGCCCAGGAAGACCCCGACTTCGGCAAGGACGCGTTCCGCTTGTCCGAGCTGCGCACGGCCCCGTTCTATGCAACCGTGAAATCGTGCGGCCTCACACTGTGCACGCTTGACGGCATTCAGGTTAACGACGAGCTGCAGCCCATCGGTGAAAACGGCGAGCCCATCGAAGGCGTCTATGTTGTCGGCAACGACCAAGGCAGCTTCTATGCGGACACTTACCCCAACCAGGCCGCAGGCCTGAATGCAGGCCGCTGCGCAACCTTCGGCCGCATGGTCGGCAAAAAGCTTGCAACTGCGTAAAGCAATCGCTTTCTTACAACGTATAGTTCGATTTTTGCAAGAGATTGCAGCATTTTTGAAGAAAAGGGACCCTGCGGGGCCCTTTTCTTTTTCCCATCGCTCATCGAAGGCCATATAGAAAGAGAGGAGCCGCAAGCCCCCTCTCTTTCTATTGCTAATTGATTTTTACGATGGGCGCGTAGTCTTTCAACAAAGTCTTCGTCTGGCCCGTGCGCGCGAATTTAATCACGAGCGAGTCGCCGTCGACCTTGAGCACTTTGCCGCGGCCGAACGTTTTATGGTCGACGGTATCGCCGGCCGCGAACGTATTGTGCGCCGCCTCTTTCTTGCCAGCCGATGCCGCCCTGGCTGCGGCCGATCCGCCCCAACCGCCTTCGGGCGTATACGTGGGAACCTTGCCGCCACGCGCTCGACTCGAACCAAGCGTCCCCGCCGCACGCGTCGAATGCGACGCGCTCGAGCTCTTGCGAGCAGCGCCGCCATGGCTTGCCGTGAAATCAGAGAACGACTGCCCACCGCCAGGCTTGCCGGTCCCGAACGTGCGCCCGCCCGTCGAAGAATTGCGGCGCGCCGACACGTTCGCGCTTGACTGGCCGAACACGCGGCCGCCGCCCGCTTCCACACCCGAGCCCGAAATGCCACGACGGCTGCCGCGCTTTTCCCAACCCGTGCCCGAAAAGCCCATGGAGCCAAGACCGATGGTCTGGCGAAGTTCGCCCGGAATCTCGCCAATGAAGCGGGAAATCGGGTTCGCGACCGTATCGCCGAAAATCGTGCGCGATTGGGCGCACGTCAAATACAGCTTCTTGCGCGCACGCGTAATGGCGACATAGGCAAGACGGCGCTCTTCCTCCAAGCCCGATTCGTCTTGCGAGGAATTCGAATGCGGGAACAGCGTTTCTTCCATGCCCGCGACGAACACCACGTCGAACTCCAGACCCTTCGACGCGTGCACCGTCATAAGCGTGACGGCAGAATCGTCTTCGGCCATAGAATCCAAATCGGTGCGCAGGCGAACCCACTCGATGAAGTCTGCCAGCGAATCGGGCGAAAGCTGGCGCACGCCCGCGAGGTTCTCGCCTTCGGGCAGCTCGGGCTCTTCTTCCTCGGAATTCTGGTGCGACTGCACGTATTCCTCGACAACCGACAAGAACTCCTTGATGTTCTCGACGCGCCCGCGCGCTTCGTCGGTGTTCTCGTTTTCGAGCGCGGCAATGAGGCCCGATTTCTGGATAACCGCCTCGATCACTTTGCGCAAATCGCCGCCGTAGCTGCGGCACTCCTCGACAAGCGAGACGAAGCCGCCAAGCGCCGTGCGGGCGCGCATCTGCAGGTTCTCGTCAGCCACGCACAGCTCAGCCGCCAGCATGAACGGCATATTCGTCATGGCTGCCGCCTGGTCGATATAATCAATGGTAGTTTTGCCGATGCCTCGGCGCGGCGTGTTGATGACGCGCTTGGCCGCAATGTCGTCGTTGGGATTCACGAGCAACGTGAGGTATGCCATAACGTCGCGAATTTCGGCGCGATCGAAGAATCGCGTGCCGCCGACGATCTTGTAGGGAACACCAGCACGCAGCATCATGTCTTCGAGCGAGCGCGACTGAGCGTTCGTGCGGTAGAACACAGCCATCTCGTCATACGAGAAGCCTTCGGATCGGCGCTTGTCGATTTCGCCAGCAATCCAGCGGCCCTCGTCACGCTCATCCGACGCCACATACACGTAAATCTTGTCGCCATCGGGCTGGGAAGTGCGCAGCGTTTTGTCTTTGCGATGCTGGTTATGGCGCACTACGGCGTTCGCCGCATTCAGGATGTTGCCCGTTGAGCGGTAGTTTTCCTCGAGCTTCACCGTTTTGCAATTCGGATAATCGCTCTCGAATTCCAGAATGTTGCGAATGTCGGCGCCACGCCAGCTATAAATCGACTGGTCGTCGTCGCCCACGACCATGATGTTCTGGTTTTTCGCGGCGAGCAGCTTCGTGATTTCGTACTGCGCCTTGTTCGTGTCCTGATACTCGTCCACGAGCAAATAGCGGAAGCGATTCTGATACGCCTCGAGCACGTCGGCATGGTTTTTCAGAAGCAAATGTGTGTAGAGCAGCAAATCGTCGAAGTCGAATGCATTGGCCGCCTTCAATCGCTGCTGCAGCTTCTCGTACACGCGCGCCGCGATCTTCGCACCAGGGTCGCCCGTGGCGCTTTTCGCGAATTCGCCCGGAGTCATAAGTTCGTTTTTCGCGGATGAAATGCGATTGCGAATGTTGTTGATCGGCCAGCGTTTCGGATCCAAATCGAGCTCGCTGTAGATATCCTTCACGAGGCGCTTCGAATCGTCATCGTCGTAGATGGTGAAGCCCTTGTCGAAACCGAGCTTCTCGCAATCGACGCGCAGAATGCGCACGCACATGCTATGGAAGGTAGACACCCACATGCCACGCGCACCCGGGCCCACGAGCTTGCTCAAGCGCTCGCGCATCTCGGCGGCCGCCTTGTTGGTGAACGTGATAGCCAGAATTTCCCACGGCTGCACACCATTGTCGGCGAGCATATGCGCAATGCGATACGTGAGCACGCGCGTTTTACCTGAACCAGCGCCCGCGAGCACGAGCAGCGGGCCTTCGGTGCACAGCACGGCCTCGCGCTGCGCGGGATTCAAGGAATCGATATTGATGCTAGTCATATATCCACCTTCGACGCAAGCAAATATAAACGAAGCCCCATGCCTCGGTGCGTGGTTTTCCGCGCAGTTCCGCACGAGCCAAACAGCACCTCATATGCTGTTTGCGCGAGCTCAGGACTGTTTGAGCATGAAACCATGCACTGGGGCATGGGGCGGACAGGTCCGTTTCCCGCGAGTTTCCTACGGCAACATTCCCATGGTCTCGAACGCGAAATAGCCCAAAACCAGCGCGCCCACGATGATGCGGTAAATACCGAATGCCGTGAAATCGTTCTTCTTGATATAGCCCATGAGGAACTTAATCGAAATGACCGACATCACAAAAGCGGTCACGATGCCCACCACGAGCACGACGATTTCGGTCTGCGTCATGGCGACGCCCGCCAAAACGAACTTCGCGACCTTCACCACGCCCCAGCCGAGCATCACGGGAATGGCCAGGAAGAACGTGAACTCGGTCGCAGCCGTGCGCGAGCAGCCCGTGAGCATGCCGCCGATGATGGTCGCGCCCGAGCGCGACGTGCCAGGAACCATGGCCAGACACTGGAAAAAGCCGATCTTCAGCGCGGTTTTCCAATCGATGTCATCGACGTTCGTTACCTTGAACAGCGACGCCTCGGCTGCAGCTTCGGCATCGGCCTCACTCACGCGCGCATGACGGCCGCGCGGTGCTTCCACTTCGGCGAGAGCTTCCTTGAAACGGCGACGATTGCGTCGCTCGAGCACGATGAACACGATGCCGTACAAAATGAGCATGGCCGCGACGGTGACCTTGTTATAGAAATGCTCGTTCATGAAATCGTCGAGCGCAAAACCGAACAAGGCAGCAGGCAGGCATCCAATAACGACCATGCCCCAAAGGCGCCACGTGCTGCGACGCTCGTCGCCCGTTTTACTCGGCGAGAAGGGGTTGAGCTTATGGAAATACAGAATGATGACGGCCATGATGGCGCCAATTTGAATAACTACCAGGAACAGCGCAAGGAACGAATCGGAAACTTGCAGTTTCACGAACTCGTCAACAAGAATCATGTGGCCCGTCGAGGAAATAGGCAACCATTCGGTAATACCCTCGACCAGACCAATGAGCAGTGCTTTTAAAGCTTCGATAAGCATGGGCGCTAAACCTTCCGCATTCATGTGTATTTACGCAACCGTTGAATTTTATATGACGAGCGCGCATTCCTCATGCAAAGCACGCGCATTGCCTTGGAAAAACAGAACCAGAGCGTTATTATGGCAAACGGTGCGCAAAAGCAAGAAGCGCCACCCAAGCAGTTCGGGTCCGAAATCCTGCTTGTAAAACCTAAAACCAAAGGAGAAAGTCGCAATGCGCAAATTTTTCGAAGACTACAAGGTCTTGCTGCGGAGCATTCCCGCTCCCACCGTCACGATTTTCATCGTGAGCGTCATCCTCATGAACCTCATGGCAAATAAGGAACTTTTGAGCACGCCATGGCTCGCGCTCGACTGCGGCTTTGCCGTGAGCTGGGTTTCCTTCCTTTGCATGGACATGATTTGCAAGCGCTTCGGCGCAAAGGCATCCATCAAAATCTCGATTCTCGCGTTGGGCGTGAACCTGGCGGTGTGCCTGTTCTTCTGGCTCATGAGTCTCACGCCGGGCATGTGGGGCGCCTATTACGACACCGGCATGGTCGAAGTCAACGACGCCCTGAACGCCACCATCGGCGGCACGTGGTACGTCGTGTTAGGCAGCTCGCTTGCGATGCTGTGCTCGTCAACCGTGAATTCCCTGCTCAACGTGGCCATCGGCCGCCTTTCCACGTCGAATACCTTCGGCGCGTTCGCGAAGCGTTCCTACATTTCCACGGGCATTGCGCAGTTCGTCGACAACTTGATTTTCGCCATCGTCGTGTCGCACGTGTTCTTCGGATGGACGTGGATTCAGGTGCTCACCTGCTCGTTCACGGGCGCCGTGGCTGAGCTGCTATGCGAGATTCTGCTGAGCCCCGTGGGCTACAAAGTCGTGCGTGGCTGGGAGCGCGAGAACGTGGGCGCGGCATACATCAACCGCATCGCCGCACAGAAAGCCAACCAATGAAGGCACTCATAACGGGCACTTCGGCAGGCATTGGCCGCGCATGCGCCGAGTTGTTTTTGCAGCGCGAGTGGCAGGTGTACGGCTTCGATATCGCACCGGCGTCGATCGCTCATGCAGAATACGAGCATTTCGTTGTCGACGTGCGCAACCGAGCAGCGTTTCCCACCGGTCTCGAGCCTGACGTCATCGTGAACAATGCCGGCGTGCAGGGCGCAGACGATATCGCCGTGAACCTGCAGGGCACCATCAATATCACCGAGGCGTACGCATTCGTGGGCGACTTTCCAGCCGCGAAGCCCGCGCCGTGGATTCGTTCGGTCGTGAATGTCGGCTCGGCGAGCGGGCACACGGGCTCTGAATTTCCCGAGTACGCAGCGAGCAAGGGCGGCATTCTTTCGTACACGAAAAACGTCGCAAACCGCTTGGCGCCCCAGGGCATTTGCAACAGCGTCGACCCGGGCGGCGTGCTTACCGAGCTCAATCGCCCCGTAATGGATGACGCCGCCATGTGGGAGCGTATCATGCAGCTCACGCCGCTGCGCCGCTGGGCCGAACCCAACGAAATCGCCGAGTGGGTCTATTTCGTTGGCGTGACGAATCGCTTCATGACCGGCCAAAACCTCCTTATCGATGGAGGCGAGGCGGGCGCCGCCGAATTCGTATGGCCTGAAGACTAGGTCTCGTGGCACCTACTTCGGTTTAAAGGGAAAGTCGATTCGGACGGCTTCTTTCATGAAAAATGGACGAGGCCCGCGCGACCGTTATGAGACAGGCGCGCTTTTGCGCTATAGGCTTTTGCCCCGGGCTTTTCCATAGGCCCTTTTGCACCATAAACGTTCATTTCCCGCCATGCGATTCGGCCCCGAATAGCGGAAAATCTCATCAAGAAAGCCGCCCAAGGGCGGCTTTCTTGCGATGTTCGATATTTGCTTTCGAGACCGATTTCGACTTAGAAGTTTTCAGCCGAAATCTCGAAGTATGCCTGCGGATGGTTGCAAACGGGGCACACATCCGGAGCCTTCGTGCCTACGACGATGTGGCCGCAATTACGGCATTCCCACACCTTGACCTC
>JABLTL010178633.1_pt1 | contig 14697 bp, 10 predicted proteins | sample 7160151 | NCBI WGS metagenome assembly JABLTL01 (sample SAMN14651223, study PRJNA627086) | human gut metagenome | isolation source: feces | host: Homo sapiens
CACGGGCTCACCGCAATTCCCGCAGAATTCCGCAGTCGGCGACAGCTCGTGGCCGCATTTTTTACAATGGTTCATGGTGTACTCCTTGATTGTTTTTTGGGGATGGGGGTAATCATTTATTTTGATATCCGAACAAGGTTACCGCTGGTTGCGTCATATTCCAGAGAACAAATCCTAGTTTCAGAGGCATCAAATGTTTCTTTCCTTCCAGCCGGGAAAACGGACGTCTGGATATCCTGAATTCGTGCTGGATTCCTCCAATCTTCGGCGGATTGCTAAGTTAGGCAAGCCCATCAGATATTATTTTTCCATAAGTGACCATGTATCTACAATTCTTGTTCCATCAACATCCCAACCAACAGCACGGACTTTTCCGTAACTGTCCACACAGATTGTATATCCCCAGCTTGCAACGTCAATACACCGGACATCTTGGAAAGACTCGATATCTCCATCATCCAGATATGCCGGCCTGTTTGTCACGATCGTTCCGTCCTCACGTATGCCAACCACGTAATCACAGTCGGCTCCATGCTCACAAGACGCCAGAATTGCAACAATGTTATCCCAGCCAGATACCTCCGGGGTGGGGACCTCCAAAACTCTATTTAAGTCCCCGTCATACTTCTGACCAGCTACAAGAATGCGACCATCTGAAGTAAGTCCGTAAACGGCATATCTGGCAGCAGCGACATCAACAATCCCCACCCAGTCAGAAACATTGCATTGTCCGTACTCGTTGTTTCCGCATGCGACCACGGTTCCATCGCTTCGTAATCCCACAGTGTGAGTGGCTCCGGCCGCAACGTCTACAATATCTTCCCAAGCGGAAACACCGCACTCTCCATACCGATTTGTTCCTTCCGCAACGACTTTTCCGGATGAAGTCAGTCCAACAATGTGGCGGTCCTCCCCCCACAATTCCTCATAATAATCAATTTGCACAATGTCTTTCCAGTTTCGGACATTTAAGGTTGAATCTGAGCAGACTACCGTCCCATCACTGCGCAATCCGGCGACAGTATCCCCACATGCTGAGAGCGAGCACATTCCCGTCCAAGTCGAAACAACATATGGTTTAGGGTTTCCCGCTGCGATGCACGATCCGTCAGGCTTTATGCCAACTGCACAATGGTCGCCAGCGGCCACAACTTTTTTTCTTCCATATTCCTCCGCAAGATTTTGTAAGGTCGCTGGAGCCGGAATGGAACTAGGCATTTCGGCAGTCGGGGCGGCGGTTGTGGCAACGGTTGGAACAGTGGTTGGAGCTGTGGTCGGGGTAGTCGCTGCAAATGCGGCTGTATTGGTATCATCGGCGGGTTTACCGGCGTTTGCCCATACCAGCGCTCCGCACAGCACGACGGCAATGACCGACGCCGCAGCAATCCAGAGCTTTTTCCCGGACTTCTTACCCGCTTCCGGCTTGGGTTCCGCCTTGGCCTGAGGTGCGGGTTCCGGTGTCGGCTGGGGTTCCGGCTGGGCTTCCTGCACCGGCTGAGGTGCTGGCGCGGGTTCCGGTTTTACCGCTGTGCTGTACAGTCCCTTTTCCAGTTCCTCCATGCTCTGCATCCGGTTTTTGGCGGATATCACCATGGCCTTTTGCAGCGCTTCCAGCGCCTGCGCCGACAACGCTTTCAGGCCGGGTTCCTCCCATGAGATGGTGTCCTCCACCACTCGGTCGGTGGCGACGGGCGGCAGTTTTCCGGTCAGGGTGTAATAGACCGTGGCGGCCATGGCATAGACGTCCGTCCATGGGCCGGAGCTGCCCCGCTGGGTATACTGCTCAAAGGGGCTGAAGCCGCCCTTGGCGACCTGCATGGAGGACGCGCCATTGTTGACGCTCAAGTCCTTCGCCGCGCCCAAATCCAGAATCTTTACCTTGCCGTCCGGCGTCAGCATCAGGTTGTCCGGGCTGATGTCCCGGTGGACAAGGCCAGCCTGATGCACCTGCTCCATGGCCTGAATGGCGGGAAGGAAAATGCCTTTTGCCTGTTCCCAAGGCAGCGGGCCGGTCTTTTCCAGCCGCGCTTTCAGCGTTTCGCCTTCCACAAAGTCCATGACGATGTATGCTGTCTCGTTTTCCTGAAAAAGATCCCGCACCCGTACCACGTTGGGGATATCGTCCACTTTGGACATTTTTCGCGCTTCTTTCAGGAATATCTGCGTGCCGTTCTGTTTCGCCTGCTGGGACTGCACACTGGTGTACCACGTCAGTCCCCGGGAGCCGGGATTCCGGCTGACCTGACCGGAGGGGTAGTATTCCTTGATGGCGACCTTCCGTTCCAGCGCGATATCCCAGCCGACATAGGTGATGCCGAAGCCGCCCTGCCCCAGCACCCGGCCGACCAGATATTTCCCCGCGAGGATCGTTCCCATGGGCAGGGCGTACTCGATTCCTTTGACGCTCCGCGGGTCGAAGCCGCAGTGGGGGCAGGGATAGCCCTGAATTTCCTCCATGCAGCCAAAACAACGGTTGAATTTCATATTTCTCTCTCCTTTTTGCGCGGCTTCCTTCCCCTTGGCGTTTAGGGGCCGGGGAAGACCCGCTCCGTGTCTTCATAAACGGGAGGAAGGTCAGTCCGCTATCTCGACCCATATTGCAGGGCGAACGGACAGATACCCATTTCCGACAGCATTTGTGTAGCGGGTGCCATCGAAATTTACAAAAGATGCCTGCGTTTCGTTTTCTCCCGGAGACCGCAGCCACCACCACGCGGCATCCGTAACGCCATCGTCGAGAGTCCGGGTATCCGCCCCCATGGAAACGGCATAGTTTGTCGGCGTGCAGATACGGGCGTCGCGGTCATCAAAGTACCGATCTGTATCGTTATAGCTGAGCAGGAAGACCATATCCTCCGTATTATTGCATCCCTTGGTGTGCCATTCGCTATTGTTCTGCGATGCGCCGTTGTCAACTTCTGTCACGAGGATCGACGCTTTTTCCTCTGCGGTAAACGCGGCGTCAAAGAACGTGCTGTTCAGCCAGCTGCGCAGGGTGCACGCTTCCCAAGTGGTTTTTCCGTAAGCACTGTTATACGGCTGAGCATCCAGCGCATAACGGCTCAGCAGCAGGGCCTTGTTTCCCTGAACGTCCAGCACCAGCCACTCGATATCCTCAGCGCCGTTGCCGCGGATACCATCCTGCTCATAGCGACCAAAGGTGAGAATATCATTCACGCTTACAGACGGTCTGTTCCTGCTGGTTTCTGCCGGGGGCGTGGATAACGTTGGCTGTGTCTGATTGGAATTTGTGCTGTCCGGCTCTGTAGGCTTTGTGGTGGATCTTGTGGGAACGGCCTGCATTGTGGTTGGGGAGGAAACGGGCTGCGGCGCGGGCTTTGCTTTGACAAAAAGCGCTACCGCCAATGCCACTGCTAAGCAAAGAGCGGCGGCAAAACCGATTATTCTGAAATTCCCTTTTCTCGCGGAAATCGGCGGCTCGTTCCTGGCCACGACCGCGGTTTCGGACTGACATTGACGCAGAAGCTCCGCCATGCTCTGCGTTCTTTCCTTGGCGTTGAGCGCCATGGCACTCTGCAGGGCGGAAATTACATGCTTCGGAACGCCATTGCTTGCCAGCAATTCCCAGTTTACGGGTTCTCCCTGCATACGATCTACAGCGGTGGGGGGAACGACGCCGGTCAGGCTGTGGTACATGGTTGCGGCCATGGCGTAAACATCCGTCCATGAGCCGGACCCGCCCTGCTGGGCGTACTGCTCCGGAGGGCTGAAGCCGCCTTTCACGACCATCGCCGAGGACGCACCTTTATTGATTGCCAGATCCTTTGCCGCGCCCAGATCGAGGATCATTACCCTGCCGTCCGGCGTCAGCATCAGATTGTCCGGGCTGATGTCACGGTGGACAAGATCGGCCTGATGTACCTGCTCCATGGCCTGAATGGCAGGGAGGAAAATGTCTTTCGCCTGCTTCCATGTCAGAGGGCCGGTCTTATCCAGCCGTGCTTTCAGCGTTTCGCCTTCCACGAAGTCCATGACGATATAGGCCGTCTCGTTTTCCTGAAAAATATCCCGCACCCGCACCACATTGGTGAGATTGTCCACCTTGGACATTTTTCGGGCCTCTTTCAGGAACATCTGCATACCGTTCTGCCTTGCCTGCCGGGACTGCTCGTTGGTATACCATGTCAAATCCCGGGAGCCGGGATTCCGGCTGACCTGACCGGAGGGGTAGTATTCCTTGATGGCGACCTTCCGCTCCATGGCAAGGTCCCAGCCGATATAGGTGATGCCGAAGCCGCCCTGACCCAGCATTTTTCCTACGATGTATCTGCCGTTCAAAATCGCCCCATAGGGAAGCACATAATTGGGTGCGGCGGCCTGCGCGGGGTCAAAGCCGCAGACGGGGCAGGGGTAGCCGTGAATTTCCTCCATACAGCCAAAACAGCGGTCAAATTTCATGTTTCTCTCCTCTTTCAGTGGCCTGACGTTCGGTTCCGTGTTCCCGGTGATAACCACTATAGTAAAATAATATCATTGCTTGATGATGTTGTCTACTGTCTATCTGGTGATTTTATTATAGCAAATTTACAAAATTTGCGGTTGCGCGGTGTGCGACAATTTTGAAAAAATTTTGCCCGGCTCTGGATGGCAGAGCCGGGCGGGGTGGGTGTTAGCGGTTGTTGTATTCCTCAAGAATCTTACTGTCGGAACATGTGAGATTTTTCAGACTACTGCACCTAGAAAACATTTCATACGTGGTCCACACGTTGGATGCCTCAAAGCCAGATAAGTCCAGACTGGCTAGGCTACGGCACTGGGAAAACATACCGTCCATGTAGGTTACACAGGAAGTGTCAAAGCCAGATAAATCCAAATTAACCAAACTACTGCAGGAATTGAACATAGAGCGCATACTTGTCACATTCTGAGTATCAAAATTGCTGACATCCAGACTGGCCAAGTTACTGCAGAAATTGAACATAGAACGCATACTTGTCACATTTCGAGTATCAAAACTACTGATATCCAAGTCAATCAAGTTGTTGCAATAAGAGAACATGCTGCTCATATTTGTTACACTGGAGGTATTAAAGGCAGTTAGATCCAGACTGGTCAGACTATAACAATCTGAGAACATCTGGCTCATATTCGTTACCGCGCTGGTATCAAAACAGTTTCCAAAGTCGATTGTCTCAAGATTCCCGAAGGACTGAAACATCCCGGAAGCATTGGAATTCGGGGCAATGACTCCGTTGGCAGCCACATGCAGATTACTGTTATCCATCCATGCAAGTATGCTTCTATCCCCAGCTTCTGATACATCACAAGCGTTATCTGCCGCGCCATTCAGAGAACTTAGGAAGGTCACGGTTTTTACGTCTGTGCGTCTGTATTGTGTTTGCCCCCAGAAGTATCCGTAGGAGGAAGTATCGGATGATGCCACTGCCATCACGTGGACATCCGAGGAAGGGGACGAGGCAGAGGCGGGAGCTTCCGCCAGAATTTTGCTGTCGGTACATATGAGACTTTTCAGACGGTCACAGCCGTAAAACATATTTTTCATATCCCTGACATTAGAAGAGTCAAAGCCAGACAAATCCAGTTTGGACAAGCTGCTGCAAGAAGAGAACATGCTTCGCATGTTTGTCACTTTGGAGGTGTCAAGACTGCTGAGATCCAGCTCGGTTAGGCTGCTGCACTCATAGAACATGTTGCGCATGTTTGTTACGTTGGAAGTATCCAGACAGCCCCCAAAGTCAATTTCAGTCAGATTTGTGAAGTATGCAAACATACAGGAAGCGTCGGAATTCGGCGCAATTTTTCCGGTGGATGCCACATGCAGATTACCGCTGACTATCCATGCAACCACGCTTCTGTCCCCTGCGGCTGACACGTCCCACGCCGTGCTGGGGATATTTTTCTTGACATTCTGGAAGGTTATTGCCTTTACATCACTGCGCTTATATCTTGTTTGCCCCCAGAAATATACATCGCCGGGGGTATAGGGGGTCTGTACCATTGTATAAGCACCCGCAGACGGTACTTCTGCGGCGGTGGATGGTGTTTCTGCGACTGTAGATGATGTCCTTGCAACGCCGATGATAATTCCCAGCACAATAACGACTACCGCTGCCCACCATGCGGGAAACGACCGCTTTTGCTTCGCGTCGGGCTGGGGCTGGTGAACGGGCTGATCTTCCGGCCACGTCAGCGGGGGCTGTGGGACTGCCGGTTTCGCTTTTACTGGCTCTTCTTTGGGTTCTGCCGGTTTGGGCGGGGCCTTCTTCGGTTCGACCGGTTTCGGCGGTTCCGCTTCCGGAACTACATTAAACGGTTCCGCTTTCGCCTCCCACTGCGGGTGGGTGAGCATTTGCAGGAGCGTGTCCATGCTCTGCGGACGATCCTGCGGGCGCATATGCATACAGTCCGCCAGAATGTCGAACTGCGCCTGCGTCAGCAGCGGCTGGCAGGCAAGCGTATCGTCTATGGTGCGGTCTGTCGCGGGGGGCGGGAGAATGCCGGTGCAGCAATAGTAGATGGTGGCGGCCATGGCGTAAATGTCCGTCCACGGACCGACCTTTCCGCTCTTGCTGTACTGCTCAATGGGGCTGAACCCGTGCTTGGCCACCATCTGGGAGGACTGGACGCTGCCGTCATTTCCCTGAATGTCCAAATCCTTCGCCGCGCCCAGATCCAGCAAAATCAGCTTGCCGTCAGGCCGCACCATGATGTTGTCCGGGCTGATGTCCCGGTGGATAATGCCGTGCTCATGGACTTCTGCCAGTGCCTGCATGATGGGGGTCATGAGTTTGACGCAGCTGTCATAGTCCATGGGGCCGTTCTTCTGCAGTTTTTTCAGGAGGGTCTCGCCCTCGATGAAGTCCATGACGATGTAGGCTGTTTCGTTCTGGATGAAAACCGATTTCACCCCCACGACGCCGGGAATGCCCCCAAGCTTTGCCATTTTCCGGGCTTCCTTCAGGAAACTGTCGAAGCCTTTCTGAGTGCCGGTTTTTCCCATCATGGCGCTGCTCCACACCACGGTGGAGTGTCCCTCCCGGCTGACCATACCGGTGCTCATGGGATAGTATTCCTTGATGGCGACCTTCTGCTCCAGCAGCAGGTCAAAGCCGATGTAGGTGATGCCAAAACCGCCCTGACCCAGCATTTCGCCCACGAGGTACTTTCCCTCCAGAATCGTTCCCGGTTTCAGGGCGAAGGTCTCCGCGTTCGCGCTGCCGTAGGCGCGTCCGCATTCCGGGCAGACGGTTTCTCCCGCCGCCAGCGGGTGCATACATTTCATACATCTGCGTACTTCCATATTCCATTCCTCTTTCTTTCGGGGGCTTCCCCGCCGATTTTTGGAACCATTACGATAAAATAATATCACCGTTTGATACCATTGTCTACTGCTTATTTGGCGATTTTAGTATAGCAGATTCCTTCAACTTATGGTCGCGCGGCGTGCGACAATTTTGAAAAAAGTTGCGTGCCGCGCACCTCACACCGGGGAGTTATGGTGTATGATGACCATAGTTCCACTGTCCCGTTATCGATGCGCGGAAATGTGCCGGTTTTTGATGACACCGGGTGTTTGCTGTGATACAATAGCAGTGATAATTTTTTGAAACCTTGCTGAATCGTAAAAAGAAAGGGTGTGACATACATGTCCATGCGATACTGCATGAAATGTATGAACAGACAATTCCACGGGGTCGCGGTATGTCCCAACTGCGGAACTCCCTACAACCAGCCGGTGCAGAAGCCCAACGCGCTCAGGCCCGGGCAGATATTGAACGGGAAGTATCTCGTCGGCGCGGTGCTGGGGGAGGGCGGATTCGGCATTACCTATATCGGACTGGATCTGCTGCTGGAAAAGAAGGTCGCCATCAAGGAATACTACCCCGTAAGCGCCGGCATGGTCAGCCGGAAGGACGCCTCGGCCGTGGTCTGGAACAGCGAGGTCAGGGTGAAAAACGGTCAGGTCGCCCATCTGGACAGCTTCCTGCAGGAAGCCCGCAAGCTGGCTAAAGTCGATTCCATCCCCTGCGTCGTGAAGGTCCGGGATCTTTTCTCCCAGAACAACACCGCGTACATCGTCATGGATTTTGTCGAAGGCGAAACGCTGCTGAAAAAATTACAGCGGGAGGGGCCGATGCCCTTTACCAGGTGCGTTTCCATGCTGACGCCCATCATTCAGGCGCTGGAGCAGGTACACAGGCTGGGCATCGTCCATCGGGACATCAGTCCGGACAATATTATGGTACGGCCTGACGGCAGCCTGATGCTGCTGGATCTGGGCGCGGCGAAGGAAATTGACATTCAGAAGACGGACGGCTCCATCCAGTCCTCCCGGCTTGTGGCCAAGGATGGGTTCAGTCCGCTGGAACAATATTCGTCCAGCGGGCGCATCGGCACATGGACGGACGTGTATTCCATGAGCGCTACGATCTATTACTGCTGCACCGGCAAGCTGCCGCCCCGGGCGACCTCCCGCACCGGCACCGACTTGCTGGTCTGCGTCCCGCCCCTGCAGGAACGGGAATTTGCAGTCCTGAAACAGGGCATGGCGCTGGACAGCAGGGAACGGATCAAAACCATGCGGGGGCTGCTGGCGCAGTTACAGGCGTTCGGCAGGCCGCCCAGAATCAACAGAGGAACGGGAACTGCTCCCGCAAACGAGAAAGAAATTGCAAAACGTCCGCCCGATGCGGGAATAGCTGAACGGGCCGCAAAGGATGTGCAGGTCGTTCCGCAGGTCTGTCCCCGGCCAGCGCCCAAGCTGCTTTCCACGATCGCGGAGCATCCGATGCCGGCGGCGGGTATCCTGTTCGGCGTGGAAGCGATGATATTTCTGTGCGTGTACATTCTCGGGTCGATGCCGTACGCGCTGCTGTTCCGTATCGCTGGGTGTCTGCTGTCCGTGTACGCGCTGCTGCGAACGAAGCCCAGCAGGAATCTGTTCTGCGCCGCCTGCGTGGCGCTGTGTCTGGCCTATGGGTCGACGGGGTCTCTGGCGGGGAAGATTGGCGGTATCGCGGTGCTGTCAGTCTCTGTGCTGCTGTTGGCGGAGCTGGCGAACATCCCCGGCAGTCGGGAGCGGCTGAGGAAATACTGGTTTATTCCGATGGTCGTATACGGTGTTTACCTGATCGTGTACTGTGCAGAATCGTATGATTTCCCGCTTTTTATCGTGGAAGGTGTTGGCGGGTGCGCCCTGACGCTGGCAATGCGGGGGTTTGCTCTGCAAAATAATACCGGGAAATAAATATTATGGGAGGAAATGAAATGGCTAATTTTTGTGAGAAATGCGGGTCACGGCTGGATGCAAACACCGGCTTGTGCCCGAGATGCGACATGCAGAAGGTTTCCGGTAAGCAGGAGACTGGGGTGGGACATAAGCTTCGTCCGGTGTACATTGCTCTTTTGCTTGTGGCCGCGGCGGCACTGGCGGTTTTCGTGCTGACGATTTCCTATGCGGCTTCCGCCCGTCCGGCTGAAACGAAATCGCCGGAACCGGAAAAGATACGCGCGGTCTTGCGATCCGATTATGAAGCACAGTCGGATAACGGGGGACCGGCCCCGGCTTACAGTGTTTTCGGGAGTGATATCGGCAAAGAGAGCATTGATTCCATTCAGTTTCTGAGTTCGCTGGCCGGCGCGCCCGACGATGCGTGGGATGTATCCGAGGCGGGGAACGGGTCTGTGCTTGCATGGGTCACGTCTTCTGGGAAAGAACAGTACGACCTGTTCATCGCGGGGGATGGCGGCGTATGGGCGCCGGAGGACTGTACGTACCTGTTCGCGGAATACCGGTGGGCGAAATCGCTGGATTTTAACAACGCATTTTTCGTAGACGGCTGCAGGAGTATGCGGGGAATGTTCTCCCACGATCAGTTCATTACAGAGCTGGATCTCAGCGGCTGGGATACGTCGTCGGTTACGGATATGAGCGCGATGTTCTGCTTCTGCAGCAGCATTCAGAAGCTGGATCTTGCCCCGCTGGACACATCCTCCGTTACAAATATGAGAGCCATGTTTTCTCGCTGCGAGTCCATTGAAAAGCTGGATTTAAGCGGCTTTGATACTTCGTCGGTGACGGATATGTCGGACTTGTTCTTCCAGTCATGGAATCTGAAGGAGGTGGACTTAAGCAGCTTTGATACGTCACGGGTTACAGATATGAGTTCCGCCTTCTTTTGCTGCGAGTCACTGGAGGAGCTGGATATCAGCAGCTTTGATACCTCCGCTGTGGAAGAGAGCTCTTTGTTCCTGTCGGGAAGCGTGTGTCTCGAGAAGCTGACGATCGGAACGAAATTTGATGTTGGCATTCTCCTGGACGAAGCAGATGAGGTGACGTTTATGTCTAAGAATGGAACGATCAACGGATATCCGTGGGAGGATTTCCTCAACCAATACCGCAGCGCCTGAAAGGAATAACAGTTTTCGCCGCCGGGGCAAAATGCCCCGGCGGTATTTTGTTGGAAAAAGGACGGGCAATGGGGAATACAGTGGCAGTGGAGGTGGCGAACATGTTGGCAGCGGCCTGGCTGATGCTCAGTTCATTATTTTATTCACTGCAGCTGTCCTCGGGCAGCTTTCCCCGCCCGCTGACGGAGGAAGAGGAACGGTACTATCTGGACTTGGCAGGGAAGGGAGATCTGGAAGCGAGGAATGTTCTCATAGAACGGAATCTGCGGCTGGTGGCGCACATTATGAAGAACTGCTAAAGCCCGCAGCACCCCTGTGTGGCGGACGGATGGGGTGTACCTGTCTGTGTACTGTGACCACAGCGCAAAAATTTGCTGGAATGTGATGCTGAACTGAAAACGAATGACCCCGGCAGGCGAATGTTGCTTGCCGGGGCTTGTCTATGGGTGGGGGACAGAAAGCTAGGAGGCTGCCACCTGGATGTTTGAAAAGTGGGATTCTTGGGCCAATATATTTATTGAAAAGTCTTGAAAAATAAGCCGAAAAAATATTGAAAAGTTGGTTCGCAAAGAAAGAGAAGTCCGCTGGCTAGAGGGAGTAGAACGCATAGCGATTGGAAAGTGCAATGGGAAAAGAATAGGGCGGTTATCGGATAAAAGCCCATCTATGTCATATTGCACAGAAATAAAAAGAAGTTCTAGGTGAAAAAGACGAATGTTCGTTTCAACTGACGATTTCCGTTGCCTGTCTGGCGCAAAGGTGCTAAGCTAAAAACATAACGAGGAGGGGACTATTATGACAGAACTGGAAATGATACAGCGATCCGGCTAGGAAGCGGCTGCCAACGGCGGCAGGAGAGCAGCTGGGCCTGTCTGTCCGGGAGATGCAGGGGAAGGCCGGGCCTTTTCAGGCGGTGTACTACGGGGCAAACGCACAGCGGTTTATTCTGGACCATCTGATGGACATCCTGCGGGAAGAACAGTAGCGCAATAGATAAGGAGTAGAATATGACATTAGAAAAACAAGATGCGGAGCTTTTTTATCAGCTTTGGTTCCCTTTGCTGGACTTCGTGAATCAAAAATACCGGGTATGTCCCGGCATGGGAACCATTGACCGGAGCCGAGGCGTCGATGCTGCTGAAGCGAAGAAGATTGCGGATTATTTGTGGTCCCACACGCAGGTGCTTCAGGAATACATTGCCTATGCAAAGCTGCCGGAAGAGCAGGCCCAAATTGTGGCGGGGTGGGCGCAGTGCAAGCCGGGAAAGTACATTATGGAACGGCATTTGAAAAAGGGAACCGTGTTCATTTCAGAGGATGACCAGACGGTCTATATGGTGAAAGGGCTGTTTTCCACCTGGGAGGAGATGTTGGGAAAAGGTCCGGTACTGCTGGATGCCGTGTTGATCCCCTTTAAGGATATGATTATTTCGGATGGATTGGTAACGGCCTATCCGTTCCACTTCGGACGTGGATACAGCGAAGCGTTTAAGGATATCTACAGAAAGGCCAAGGAGGACAAAACGATTCGTTTTTCCTTAAGCGGCGGCGAACCGGAACGTCGTCCCAACAAGGAAAAAGCAACTGGCACGGTGGAAAGCTATGTGATCAAGGTATCTCTGGGACGCAGCTGTTACCGGTACATTCAAATCGGCAAGCAGAAAACCCTTGGCGCATTGAGTGAAGCGATTTTGAGTGCTTTCGAATTTGACGATGACCATTGCCATGCGTTCTTTATGGATGACCGGTATTGGAGCGATTTCTGTGCCTATTATTCCGACGATATGGATGAGGGCTGCCGAATGTCCTACAAGATGCCACTTGGACGACTTGGACTGGAAAAAGGCGATAAATTTAAGTATTTGTTTGATTTTGGAGATGAATGGCGTTTTCAGTGCAGAGTGATGCAGGAATTGGAGGAGAAAACGAAGTCTTTTCGTGTGATCAAAGCGGTTGGAGACCCGCCGGCGCAGTATCCGGGCTGGGATGACGAGGAGCTTTAACCAGGAGCTGCGGGATAGCCTGACGTTTGTAATGCAGAACCACCGTGGATAAGACATTTGAAAAGGAAACATCCCCGGCAGGCGTGATATGCTCCCTTTATGAGAGACAGTGAAATAAAAGCACTGTCAATCACGAAGGGAGCATTGTTCATGTCAAGAAACGGTTTGCAATCAGTGTGCGTTCCACGATGCTCCTTGAAATAGTTCGTAATGCTTGAAAAATGAGGCAACGGGAGTTCAGTATGAGGGTGAGCGTTCATGCAATCATCGTGAAGAAAGATGATTCCTGATGGACTTTGCAAAGGAATTATGGTAAAATGATGGTATATAGTAGTATTTGATAAGCAAATCGGAAAGGAGTGGCTGGGATGGGAAACATCTATTTTACGTCTGATTTAGAAATACAGGTTTTGAAAGCAATAAAGGAATCATACGACTGTGCGGATGTAAAAAATGACCTGGACAGAATCCGATGGATGATTCAATACGGGACGAACGGGCGGGCCGGATACCTTGATTGGGAAATGCGGAAAAAATATCCCATGATCGATTACATGCTGCAAGTAGCAAATCATTTTCCAGCCCAAGCGCATTCTCCAGGATATTGCGGGAAAGGCATCACAGCATCTCCCGAAAAATCAAACCTGGAACAGGATTATTGGGGGATTCTTTGCGATACTGCGATCAAAAAAGGAATTAAGAGAAGGCTGGAAGATTGTATTGATTACATTGGATAGGCTTTACAACAAGCATGAAGCAAAAGATGCTGTGGTAGGAATAGCCGTCCCCAATATTGTGATTAACTTCCAGAGGACTTTGAATTAAATAACCATCAAAAATCGTACTATATTAGGAAATGAGTTGTGCAAATGGAGTTTTTGCTTAAATTTGGGAAAAAGGAACATTTAGAACAGTTAAAAAATGGAATTGTTCATTTTAGCCCTATTGAGTTATTTCAAGAAGATGTCACAGCTTTTCGTGGCGATAAAATGGAAGGGAAGGAGTACCTCAATCTATCAAAGCCCTTCGTGGTCAATGGGGTCGATATTTCTGCGTACATAGAAGAAGCAGTTATTTCGAGTATACCGGATTGTCCGGTACGCTCCTTCTCGGCTTCTTTGCTATCGCATAAGAATTGCCATATGGTATCTGAAGACATTTATGCGCTAAACGATAATTTTATAGCAGAAATGAGCCAATTCGGAGATCATGCGTTATTATTCAATTTCTCTGATTTTGTGAATGCACTGGTGAAAAACCTTGAAGCTGCGGGATGTGGATATGGATATCACCCCATAAAATACATCGACAAACGCAAACATGGGCTTATACGTGAGTATTACGATAAGATAGATGAAGACTCAAAAAGCATGGCACATTTGTTTGTCAAGGATACCGCAAATTCATATCCGTTGCAAAATGAATGGAGATTTGTGGTTTTTGATTATAACAACTATTTCCACTTGGGCGAGGGAGATGGAAAAAATCTTTGCACAGAATTTTTTACTCAAATGCCAGTTTTCACAACGGATGAACTTTGCACGCTTAGATGCAGTGGAGATTGCCTTTTTGGTAATTGAGGAGAGAGAATATGCCGACACTTGAATGGATTGGAAAAGAGAAAGTCGTCAATCACCATTTCCTATTGCCAGCTACAAAACAAGTTTGAGGTTGGTTACCAAGCCACGAAGAACGACCCAGAATGGATTTATAACATTAGTGACCTGTTTACCTCCACGAACACCTTTAAGTTCATCGGTGATTTCATCAAGAGACTGGGTGACTATATTCTTAGCCTTGGCGATGATATTAGCGAAAGTCATCTGAAGCCATATGCGGCATTTAAGAAAATCAGAAATGTGGTCACGGTAGTCGCCCAAAAGAAAAAGCTAATTCTGAATTTGCCGCTTGATGTGTCTACTGTATCATTTGAAGAAGGCTTTTCAAGAGATGTTACAAACATCGGTCACTGGGGCTGCGGTGCGGTTGAGCTCTATTTGCAAAGTAGTGTGGATTTCGAAAAGGCAAAACCTCTAATCGACCGAGCATTTGATGAAAACTAAATTTGAGAATTCCTAACGATCGAAGGAATTGAGGATTTTACTATGTTACACCCCGGCCTATATGAACAAGTCATCAACAACGCCTTGACGGGCGAGCTTGCGGAGATTCCGGAGGCCCGCAAGTCTGTTGCGCCCATTGACAAGGCGGAAGCCTCCAAGGTGCTGGCGCAGTATCTGGCAGATGTGGTTCAAAAGGGCTTGGATAACGTGCTGGACAACGGCGGGGATATTTCTGCCCA
>JABLTL010162996.1_pt1 | contig 14696 bp, 8 predicted proteins | sample 7160151 | NCBI WGS metagenome assembly JABLTL01 (sample SAMN14651223, study PRJNA627086) | human gut metagenome | isolation source: feces | host: Homo sapiens
CGGTGCAGACGCCGCGGCGCTGGGGGCACTGCTTCAGTATAGGTGAATTGGACTTATACTTTACCTGTTCCCTGCCTTTGCGAACCAACTGGTTAATAGTAGGCATTAGGTTTTCTCCTTTTCAAAATATATTTGTTATTTATATTAAGAAAATCCTCTGCAACCCCTTGAAGAGGAATTTTTCCCGATAAATAAGCCGCCGCTTCTGCGCAGAACTGCCCTGAATGCATACTCTGCCCATAAAGTACAGCATTCGTATTCTACAACATAAGCGGCTCGCTGTCAAACGTTTTTAATGATTTTCTTTCGAAAAACACTATATATTTTGCTCTTCCTTCCCTTTTTTCTCCGATGCGGTGAACAGGCCCTGCCTGAGGGGCTCCCTGGAGAATACCAGCCTGCTCATATCCTTGTAGGGGCTTATCTCGAACCAGCCCCTTGCCTTGAATTCGTCAAGGCCTGGCACCTCGAATATGTCCATACAGGTAGTCTCGGAGAACTTTTTTATCATGCTCTTGCGGCTTGCCCTGCCTATAAGCCACGTTCCACCCACTACTATCACAAACAGCAGCAGCGGCATGTAGCTTCCTATGGCGGCTATGGCCTCGGCCGTGGGCGTGAAGTTCAGCACGGCCAGCATTATTATTGCCACGGTAAGGGTGACTGCCGCCTCGCGGTTAGAAGCGGCATTGTGCTTTTTGCGGCAGTTGGAGCAGCAGGAAAGCTGCACCGGCAGCATGGAGCCTATGCGTAGCTTTGTCTTTAAGCCTATGGCGTTCCTTCCCTCCCGCTTGGGTTCCGGATGGCCTATATCAGCCATGGCGTAGCAATCCGCCCTGTTTTTCTTTTCGCCCTTGCAGAGCACGCACTCCTCTCCTTCGAAGAAGCGAGCCATACCGCCCTCCGGCATAAGGCTCTCTATGGCGTCGATATCCGCCTTTATGCCCGCGGCGTTGTCATTTGTCACAGTGCAGGTTCTGCAGCTCTTCATATTGAGCTTTTTGCAGTATTCTCCGCCGTACAGCGGACAGTCTGTCCTTGTGTATTTTGCCATTTCTGATCCTCCATACAATAGCCCCCATGGACAGTTCGCGCCCATGGGGTCCATTCAAGGCTGTATTTATTGTTCGGTTACGGTGGGGATATCTTCCTTCTCACGCACCTCTACGTTGTGGTAGCGCTTGAGGCCTATGCCGGCAGGTATAAGCTTGCCGATTATGACGTTTTCCTTGAGACCTACCAACGGATCTACCTTGCCCTTTATAGCGGCTTCGGTGAGCACCCTGGTGGTTTCCTGGAAGGATGCGGCAGATAGGAAGGAATCGGTAGCCAGGGCGGCCTTTGTGATACCCAGCAGCTTGCGCTTTGCGACTGCGGGCTGCTTGCCCTCAAGTATAACCCTCTCGTTCTCGTTTTCGAAGGCGAATATATCCACCAGCTCGCCCGGGAGCAAAGTAGTGTCGCCCGCGTCCTCTATCTGTACCTTGCGGAGCATCTGGCGGATAATGACTTCGATGTGCTTATCCGCGATCTCAACGCCCTGGAGACGGTATACGCTCTGTACTTCCTTGAGCATATATGCCTGAACGCCCTTTACGCCCTTTATCTTCAGTATATCGTTGGGGTTGATGGAACCGTCGGTCAGCTCGTCGCCTGCGTCCACCATGTCGCCGTCCCTGACTCTCAGCTTTGAGCCGAAGGGGATAAGGTACTTGGCGCTCTCGCCGTCATCGTTGGTTATGGTAGCCTCCCGCTTCTTGCCCTCGGTAAGGGACACGCGGCCGCTTATCTCGGAGATGACCGCAAGGCCCTTAGGCTTGCGCGCTTCGAATATTTCAACGACACGGGGAAGACCCTGTGTGATATCGTCGGCCGACGCGACGCCGCCGGTATGGAAGGTACGCATGGTCAGCTGCGTACCGGGCTCGCCTATGGCCTGAGCGGCGATGATGCCTACGGCCTCGCCTATGTCTACCTTGCCGCCGGTTGCCAGGTTGGCGCCGTAGCAGTGCGCGCACACGCCGTGCTCGCTGCGGCAGGTGAATACGCTGCGGCAGCTTACGGTCTTTATGCCTGCGTTGATTATACGGTCGCGTATGCTGAAGGTTATCATCTCGTTGCAGGGGATTATGAGCTCACCGGTGGTGGGATCGTAAACGTCCTCTGCGGTGTAGCGGCCCAGCAGCCTGTCGCTGAGGGGCTCTACTACCTTGTTGCCTTCCATAATGGCGCTTATGGGCATGCCCTTTGGACGTTCGCCGCGGGAAGCGGCACAGTCCTCTTCGCGGATTATGACGTCCTGCGATACATCCACAAGCCTTCTGGTGAGATAGCCCGAGTCCGCTGTGCGCAGCGCGGTATCCGCCAAGCCCTTTCTGGCGCCGTGGGAGCTTATGAAGAACTCCAGAACTGTCAGGCCCTCACGGAAGTTAGCCCTTATAGGCACCTCTATGATCTGGCCGGAAGGGTCTGCCATAAGTCCGCGCATACCTGCCAGCTGACGTATCTGGTTCTTACTGCCTCGGGCTCCGGAGTCCGCCATCATAGCGATGGGGTTGTAGGGATCGAGGGAGCTCATCAGCGCGTCCGTGACCTTATCCGTCGCGTCCTCCCAGACCTTTATGACGTAGCTCCTGCGCTCGCTGTCGGAAAGCATACCGGCGTGGAACAGGTTGTCTATCTCCGCCACCTCATTCTCGGCCTTGGCGATAATTTCCTTCTTCTCCGCAGGTACCTGTATATCCTGGAAGCCTACGGTTATGCCGCCGCGGGTGGAATACTTATAGCCCAGCGCCTTTACGGCATCCAGCATCTCTGCGGTGCGGGTGGGGCCGTACTTGCGGTAGCAGCGGTCGATTATCTTTCCCAGATCCTTCTTTACTACCAGCTTATCGATCTCCAGCTTGAACATGTCGTCCAGCGTATCCCGCGGCACATAGCCCAGATCCTGAGGTATTGCGTCGTTGAATATGAGACGGCCTACGGAGGTGTCTATGACGCGGCGGTACTTTTTGCCTTCCCATTCGCGCTCTATGCGCACCTTCACCTTGGACTGGAGGGTGACTTCGCCCATCTGATAGGCCATGAAGGCCTCGTCCTGGCTGCAGAAGACCTTGCCCTCGCCCTTCATGCCGTCGCGCTGGAGGGTCAGGTAGTAGCAGCCAAGTACCATATCCTGAGTAGGACAGGTAACGGGCTTGCCGTCCTGAGGCTTCAGTATGTTGTTTGAGGCCAGCATGAGGAAGCGGGCCTCGGTCTGTGCCTCCACGGAAAGGGGCACGTGGACCGCCATCTGGTCGCCGTCAAAGTCGGCGTTGAACGCGGTACACGCAAGGGGGTGCAGCTTGATGGCGCGGCCCTCTACCAGCACCGGCTCGAATGCCTGTATGCCCAGGCGGTGCAGCGTAGGCGCGCGGTTGAGGAGTACGGGGTGCTCTTTTATTACGCCCTCCAGTACGTCCCAGACCTCGGGCTTTACACGCTCTACCATGCGCTTCGCGCTCTTTATGTTGTGTGCGTATGCGTCCTCAACAAGCTTCTTCATTACGAAGGGCTTGAACAGCTCCAGCGCCATCTCCTTTGGCAGTCCGCACTGATACATCTTGAGCTCAGGGCCTACGACTATAACGGAACGGCCGGAATAGTCCACGCGCGTGCCCAGCAGGTTCTGGCGGAAGCGTCCCTGCTTGCCCCGCAGCATGTCGGACAGAGACTTGAGGGGCCTGTTGCCGGGGCCGGTAACGGGGCGGCCGCGCCTGCCGTTGTCTATGAGTGCGTCCACCGCCTCCTGAAGCATACGTTTTTCGTTGCGCACTATTATATCCGGCGCGCGCAGCTCCAACAGTCTCTTGAGGCGGTTGTTTCTGTTTATAACTCTGCGGTAAAGGTCGTTCAGGTCGGAGGTGGCGAACCTGCCGCCGTCAAGCTGTACCATAGGGCGAAGCTCGGGGGGCAGAACCGGCACTGCGTCCATGATTATCCACTCGGGCTTGTTGCCGCTCTTTATAAAGGCTTCCACTACCTCCAGGCGCTTGATGGCGTTGCTGCGCTTCTGGCCGGAGGAGTTGTCTATCTCCCTGCGGAGCTCTTCTTCCAGCTTTTCAAGGTCCAGCGCCTGCAAAAGCTCCTTTATGGCCTCTGCGCCCATACCTGCGCGGAAGGCTTTCGGCCCGTACTCGGCCTGGGCGTCCCGGTATTCCTTATCGGAGAGCACCTGCTTGTACATGAGGGGGGTGGTACCCGGATCCAGCACTACAAAGGCCGCGAAGTACAGCACCTTTTCAAGGGAGCGGGGGGACATATCCAGCAGCATCTTCATGCGGCAGGGAATGCCCTTAAAATACCATATATGGGATACGGGGGCGGCCAGCTCTATGTGGCCCATGCGCTCGCGGCGCACCTTTGCCCTCGTTACCTCTACGCCGCACTTGTCGCAGACAACGCCCTTGTAGCGCACCCGCTTATAGCGTCCGCAATGGCACTCCCAGTCCTTGGTGGGCCCGAATATGCGCTCGCAGAACAGGCCGTCGCGCTCGGGCTTCAGGGTACGGTAGTTTATGGTTTCGGGTTTCTTTACCTCGCCGTGGGACCATTCGCGGATCTTTTCAGGTGAGGCAAGGCCAATCTGTATAGCGTCGAAATTGGTAAGCTCAAACAATTTCTTAATCTCCCTTCGGCCTTATTAGTTCAAGTCGTCTGTATCATCGCCGTCTGCGGAAATATCGAAGTCATCTCCGTCGTCGGCTGCGTCATCAAAATCGAATTCGTCAAACTCGGCAAAGTCGCTGTCGTTTGCATACTGGTCCGGTGTATCCTCAAGGCCCGCCATGTTGACGTCCATAGGCGCCACATCCTCGTCGTCTATCATCTCGCCGATCTTTATCTCTTCCTTTGTCTCGTTGAGCACCTTTATATCGAGGCCCAGCGACTGAAGCTCCTTTATGAGCACCTTGAAGGATTCGGGCACGCCCGGCTCAGGCACATTCTCGCCCTTGACTATGGCCTCATAGGTCTTTACGCGGCCCACGACGTCATCGGACTTGACGGTGAGGATTTCCTGAAGGGTATTGGCGGCGCCATAGGCTTCCAGCGCCCAAACCTCCATTTCGCCGAAGCGCTGGCCGCCGAACTGGGCCTTGCCGCCCAGAGGCTGCTGAGTGACCAGGCTGTAGGGGCCGGTGGAGCGGGCGTGTATCTTGTCGTCTACCAGGTGATGCAGCTTCAGGTAGTACATGTAGCCTACGGATATCCTGTTCTCGAAGGGCTCGCCGGTGCGGCCGTCATAAAGCACCGTCTTGCCGTCCCAGTCCTTGCCTGCCTTTACCAGCATGGACTTTATGTCCTCCTCGGTAGCGCCATCGAATACGGGGGTAGCGATGTTCCAGCCAAGGGTCTTGGCGGCCATGCCCAGATGCAGCTCAAGCACCTGACCTATATTCATTCGGGAAGGAACGCCCAGAGGGTTCAGGACTATCTGCAAGGGAGTGCCGTCGGGCAGGAAGGGCATATCCTCCTCGGGAAGTATCCTGGATACAACACCCTTGTTGCCGTGGCGGCCCGCCATCTTATCGCCTACGGATATCTTGCGCTTCTGCGCTATGTATACGCGAACCAGCTCGTTTACTCCCGGAGGCAGCTCGTCCTTGTTTGCTCTCGTGAAGACCTTTACGTCTACTATGACTCCGCCTTCGCCATGAGGCACGCGGAGGGAGGTATCCCTGACCTCTCTTGCCTTCTCGCCGAATATGGCGCGGAGCAGCCGCTCCTCGGCGGTGAGCTCAGTCTCGCCCTTGGGCGTTACCTTGCCGACCAGTATGTCGCCGCTCTGCACCTCTGCGCCGATGCGGATAATGCCGCGGTCGTCCAGATTGGCCAGCGCGTCCTCGCCCACGTTGGGGATATCGCGGGTTATCTCCTCCTCGCCCAGCTTGGTATCGCGGGCTTCGGTCTCGTGCTCCTCGATATGTATGGAGGTATAGACGTCTTCCTTGACGAGCTTTTCGCTTATCAGTACGGCGTCCTCGTAGTTATAGCCCTCCCAGGTCATAAAGCCTATGAGGATATTGCGTCCCAGCGCTATCTCTCCCTGATCGGTGGAGGCGCCGTCCGCTATCACCTGCCCGGGTATTACCCGTTCGCCCTTTACCACTATGGGACGCTGGTTGATGCAGGTGCCCTGGTTGGAGCGTTTAAACTTGATTATGTTGTAGGTTCTGTCGTTGCCGTCATCGCCGGCTATCACTATATGGCTTGCGTCAACGCGCTTTACGACGCCGTGCTGGCGGGAAAGCACCACGACGCCTGAGTCGTGTGCAGCCTTGTACTCCATGCCTGTGCCCACCACGGGAGCCTCGGGCTTGAGGAGGGGCACTGCCTGACGCTGCATATTGGAGCCCATCAGCGCGCGGTTAGCGTCGTCGTTCTCCAGGAATGGTATCATTGCGGTAGCGACGGACACCAGCTGCTTGGGGGATACGTCCATGTAGTCGGTCTCGGTGGCCTTTACTTCGATTATCTCGTCCAGCCTTCTTGCAACGACCCTGTCCTTGGCAAACCACACCCTGCCGTTCTCGTCGGTAACGGTAGGCTCGTTTGCCTGAGCCACTATGTAGTCGTCCTCCTCGTCGGCGGTGAGGTAAACTATCTCGTTGCTTATGCTCTTGTTCTTCCCGTCCACCCTGCGGTAGGGCGCCTCAATAAAGCCGTAGCGGTTTATGCGGGCATAGGTGGAAAGGGAGTTTATAAGGCCTATGTTAGGGCCTTCAGGGGTCTCTATGGGGCACATGCGGCCGTAATGGGAATAGTGAACGTCTCGAACCTCGAATGTGGCGCGCTCACGATTCAGGCCTCCGGGGCCCAGAGCGGACAGCCTGCGCTTATGGGTAAGCTCCGCAAGGGGGTTTGTCTGGTCCATAAACTGGGACAGCTGAGATGAACCGAAGAACTCCTTTATGGCGGCCGTCACGGGGCGGATATTTATGAGGTTGGAGGGCATGGCGGTCTCGGTGTCCTGTATGGACATGCGCTCCCGCACCACGCGCTCGAGGCGAGTCATGCCGACGCGGATCTGGTTCTGGAGCAATTCGCCCACACTTCTTATGCGGCGGTTGCCCAGATGGTCGATATCGTCGGTGCGGCCTATGCCGTGGCTCATGCCGAGAAGATAGCTTATGGAGGCGGTTATATCATCGGTGATGATATGGCGGGGTATAAGGTCGTACACACGGGCCTTCAGGAACTTCTTGAGCTCCTCCTCTTCCATGTCTCCCGCTTCCTCCAGAAGCTTCATAAAGGTGGGGTAATGTACCTTCTCGTTCAGACCGGCCTCTTCGGGATCGAACTTCAGGTAGCACCTGGCGTCCACGAACAGGTTGCCGAGTATCTTTACCCTGGCGCCGTCGGGCGCTACGACGTATACGCCGTGTACGCCGGCGTTTTCGATTGCCTCGGCGGCCTCGCGGCTTATTATTTCTCCCTCAGTGGCAAGTATCTCGCCGGTGCCGGGAGCTATGACGTTCTCCGCCGCAGTAAGGCCGTGCAGGCGCGAGGCGATGGAGAGTTTCTTATTAAACTTATAGCGGCCCACTCTGGCAAGGTCGTAGCGCTTGTCAAAGAACAGGGCGTTCAGCAGGCTGCGCGCGGATTCCTCTGTAGGAGGCTCGCCGGGGCGCTGGCGCTTGTATATCTCTATCAGGCCTTCCTCGGTGTTTTTGGTTGTATCCTTCTCGAGGGTTATCTTCAGGCGCTCGTCTTCGCCCAAAAGCTCCAGTATCTCGCCGTCTGAGCTGTAGCCCAGGGCACGCAGCAGCGCGGTTATAAAGACCTTCCTCTGGCGGTCGATCTTTACGTACATTATCTCGTTGCTGTCGGTCTCGTACTCAAGCCACGCGCCGCGGTTAGGTATCACCTGAGAGGCAAAGAGGTGCTTGCCGACTTTATCTATAGATTCGGAATAGTATACGCCGGGTGAGCGGACCAGCTGAGAGACTATTACCCGCTCTGCACCGTTTATGATGAACGTGCCCTGCTCGGTCATAAGAGGGAAGTCGCCCATGAACACGGGCTGTTCCTTGACCTCGCCGGTCTCTTTATTTATAAGGCGAACTGTAACGCGAAGCGGGGCGCAGTAGTTTACGTCCCTTTCCTTGCACTCCTCCACCGAGTATTTCGGATGGTCGAAATCTATGGAGTAATCTACAAACTCAAGGACGAGCTTTTCGGAATAGTCTGTAATGGGCGAAATGTCGTCAAGAACTTCCTTGAGATCCTCCTCCACAAAGCGCTGATAGGAATTTTTCTGAACCTCTATCAGGTCGGGCATATCAAGAACTTCATTGATACGGGAAAAGCTCATGCGCTTTTTCTTGCCCATGTAAACCTCATGCACCATCGCGTTCACTCCTTATACTTTGTTATTACCATATAACCATGGATTATATTATCGGCGCGTCACTCCATATGAGCATTTCCATTTTGTGGGCATAGGATACCCAGCATGATTTTTGTGGGAAAAATCAACTGTAAAAAGGCCAATCCCCGCAATTTACCATGCTAACGCAGTATATTATTGTAACACCGCGTGTCAAGGTTGTCAACGAGAATAATGGCCTTTCTTAATATTTTTTATATTTGGTTTAACTCCGGGCAATCGGCCCTGCTTTTTTCTATGCCTGCTTTACCTTGGCGAATATCATTCTGCCTGCCGAGGTCTGCAATACGCTTGTAACCGTGACGTCCACCGTCTCCCCCACTAAGCGCCTGCCGTTTTCTATTACTATCATAGTGCCGTCATCCATATAGCCTATACCCTGGCCCGCCTCCTTGCCCTCCTTGACCACGAACACGCTCATTTCCTCGCCGGGCATTGCGATGGGCTTGAGGGCGTTTGCCAGCTCGTTTATATTGAACACGGGTACCTTGCGCACAGCGGCCACCTTGTTAAGGTTATAATCGTTGGTTACAACCACGCCGCCAAGCTCCGATGCCATGAGTATCAGCTTGGCGTCCACCTCGTCCACATCCTTATAGTCAGTGCTGACTACGGTGATGGGGACGGACTTTTTATCCTGCATGCCCTTGAGTATGTCCAGCCCCCGCCTGCCCCTGTTGCGCCTGAGCCCATCCGAGCTGTCCGCGATATGCTGAAGCTCCCTGAGCACAAAGCTCGGCACTATTATTTCGCCCTCAATTATGCCGGTATCACATATTTCCGCGATGCGTCCGTCGATTATGACGGAGGTATCCAGAAGCTTGGGCCGTGCCGAGCCGTGAGCCTTGCCGTGGCCGCCCGCGGCGGGTATGGGGAACTGCCCCTTCCGCCTGCTCATGGCGCTCCACCCAAGGTATCCGAAGGCGATGTACAGTATTACGTCTATGACCAGAACTACCCACGCAGGCTTGAAGCGCGCCACCAGAGTGCTCGCCAAAAATGCAACAACGAGCCCGGCGATCAGACCGCAAACGCAGTAGAGCAGCTGCCCCGCTGGCATTGCTGACATACCGGCCTCGGCATAGCTTATGGCGGCGGTAAGCGGTTCGGCAAATAAAAGATTAAAAATGATTGCAATAATAGTACCCGAACCCACAAACACAAGCGCCAGTCCCCATGGAAGCATGCGCTGATACAGCGTAAGCCCTTCCGGGAAGGTGATAACCCTGTTGGCAAGCGCTACAAGCCCCACACCCACCGCGGCTCCCGCCAGGGTGAGCAATAGTCTTGCGACTTTTTTAGCCAATTCTTAACTCCTTTCGTTTAACGGCCCTTGGCCTTATTTTGATATTACCCGATAATATCTCGGATTTCGTCTATATCCCTGCCACTGGCAGCCGAAAGCTCGGCAGAGAGCACCTGCCGGGCGGTTATGAGCATCTTTCTGTCCCCTGCGGAGAGGCCCTTGAGGGAATCCCGCCTTTTGAGACACTTTATAACGTCGGCAACGTCGTATACGTCGCCGCCCTTGAGCTTTGCCAGGTTGTCCCTGTAGCGCTGGTTCCAGTTTTCGCTTTCGGCACACACTGCCGCCGCGTCAAGGTATTCAAAGATCTTCTCGCACTCCGAAGAGTCTATCACAGGTCTCAGGCCAACGCTGTCGGCCGAGGCTACCGGCACCATTGCCGTAAGCTTCGATGTAATGAAGCGCAGGATATAATACTTGGCCCTTTCGCCAAGCATATCCTTTTCCTCAACGCTTTCCACGATACCCACCCCATGCATGGGATAAAACACGCTGTCGCCTACATCGAACACCTTTTCCTCCTGTTCTCCGTTCATGTGTGCTTCGGAAGGCCTGTCCGAAAAATGGGTGTATCCTTCCACATCATATATTAACTATACACTTCCTTACGGCCCCTTGTCAAACAAAATGCCCTGTTTTCCTGTTTTTTCCGGTTATTGGCCGCCATCGCCCCGGCCTGATATCATGGCGCCCCGTACCATTACCGAGGGGCTGCCGACGCAGCTGCCTCCGGGCATTGAGAAGCGCAGGTCGCCGCCCACCCTTACTATGGATCTGAGCAGCTCTGTAAAATCTCCGCTCAGCGTTATCTCGTTTACGGCACGGACGTCCCTGCCGTCCTTTATGAGCCGCCCTTTGCACAGCACCGAGAACTTGCCGCTCACCGGGTTCACCCCGGCGTGGAGGCCGGAAAAGTCGGTGATGAGCAGGCCGTCCCCCAGCTCGCTTATGAGCTGCCCCAGCGTACCTTCCTTTGGCGCTATGTAAAAATTGGTTATTCTCACGCCTACCGGCGAGCCGGCGCTGCTCCTGCCGCCGTTTGAGGTGGACTTTACCCCCGCCTTCTTGGCGGTCTTGAGGTTGTGCAGCAGCGTCTCCAGCTTTCCGTCCTTTATCACCGCCTTGGCTACGGAAGGAGTACCCTCGTCGTCAAAGGGACTTGGATTGATGGGGTAAAGAGGGTCGTCCATCAGCGTGACGCACTCTGCCGCCATATCCTCGCCCTCCCTGCCCGCCAGGGGCGAAAGGCCCTTCTGGGCGGCGTCGGCAGAAAACATGCCTGCAAAAGCACCCAATATGCTTGCCATAGCGTCGTTGCGGAGTATTATATCGTACTTACCGGGTGCTACGGGCGCGGGATCCATGGCGGCTATGGCCTCATCGACGGCCTCCCGCCCACAGCCCGCTATGTCCAGCGCCTCACCGTCTGCCCGGAATGCAAAGCCGTCCCGCATCTGGCCCTTATCCTCCAGCACCGGCTCCACATAGCAGCAGGATACCCTGTCGCTCCTTTCGGCCCTGAGGCCCAGAGTGTTGTATATACAGAATCTGCCGCCTGCGGTGACGACCTTGCAGCAGGCCACCCGCTTTACCCGGCCGTCGCACCGCTTTGTCTCCCGTTCCAGCGCCTTGCAGAGCTCTATCTTTTCCGATTCATCCATGTCCTTCAGGGCATCGGTCTTTTTTTGTATTTCGGGATACTCCGCAGGCTCCGCCATGGGGTGTATATCCTCGCTCTTTACCGTCTCCGCATTATCTATGGCCTCCTCCACAAAGCCCTCCGGGTCATCCATAGCTTCGGTATAGGCGTAGCCGTTCCTTCCGTCCTTCTGCACCCTTATGCCTAAACCGAAGGAGGAGCTTACGGTATAGTCGTCCACCTCGTCCTCCAGTACGCCTACCGAGAACTCGTCGGACTCGTTTACGCATACCTCCGCACCGTCGCAGCCCTTTTCAATGGCAATGGTCATGAGCCTGTGGGCGTATTCCTTTATTTTCTCGTCCGCTTTTATCCCGGCCTTATGCTCCCTGTCAAGCCCGTTATGCATCACAGTCTGCCTCCCTTTCCGCCAACGGTTATGCCGCTCACCCTTATCCTGGGCTGTCCCACGTTTGTAGGCACACTGCCGGAGCGTGAGCCGCACATGCCGTGGCCAAACCACATATTCATGCCTATTCGGTCTATCTTCATAAGCACCTCCGCCCCCCGGCCTATGAGGGCTGCGCCCCGGACGGGGCAGTGTATCTTGCCGTCCTTTACCCAGTAGCCCTCCAGCACCGAGAAGTTAAATTCGCCTGTCAGCGGGTTCACCGAGCCTCCGCCCATCTTAGCCGCAAAAAGCCCTTCCCCCATGGTCCTTATCATCTCCTCCTCGTCGTCGTAGCCGGGGGCGAAGAAGGTGTTGGTCATTCTGGAGGTGGGTGCGAACTCGTAGCTCTGCCGCCTGGCGGAGCCTGTCATGGGCTGGTTCATTATCCGGCTGCCCAGCCTGTCCACAAGATAGCTCTTAAGCATGCCGTTTTGTATGAGTACGTTGCACTGGGATGGGTTGCCCTCGTCGTCGTAGCGTATGCTGCCCCATTCGCCGGGGAGTGTGCCGTCGTCTATGGCGGTAACTATATCGCTGGCTATCTTCTGGCCCAGCTTTCCGCAGAATTCGGAATTGCCGCGGGCGACGGAGGTAGCCTCCAATGAATGCACGCAGGCCTCGTGGAGTATGACTCCGCCGAAGCCGCCGTCTATGACTACCGGCATATATCCCGCCGGGCAATCCACTCCGTGAAGCATTGTAACGGCAGTCCGGGCGGCGGTACGTCCGTCCTTTTCCGGGTCTATCAGCTCATAAGCCTCAAAGCCCATGCCGAAGGCAGGTATCTCCTGCCCGGTCTGGAATTCCATGCCGTCGCTTGCCACCGCGGTAAAGGCGAGGCGGGTGCGCGGACGCCTGTCCTCCGCCCATACTCCCTCGGTGTTGCAGACCAGCACCTTTTTATCCGTATCCATATATGCGGCGCTGACCTTGGTTATCTCGCCGGACTCAGCCTTCGCCGCGTCTGTTCCAAGCTTTAACAGGTGCACCCGCCTTGCGTTATCCACCGCCGAGAATGGTATCCTGCACCTGTAGTTGCCGTCGCGTATATCCGTGAAGGGCAGCACGCCGCTCCCCTCGCCCTTTATTATGGCCGAGGCCCTTTTCGCCGTCTCCACAAGGGCGGACTCGGATATATCCACCGTATAGGCGTAGGCGGAACGGGTACCGGAAAGTATGCGCACCCCCGCGCCCCGGGCGCGGCTGTAGGCGGCATTCTCCACCACGCCGTCCAGCATGGATATGCTGTGGCTCTCCCCGTCCTCCATGTAAAGCTCCGCGAAGTCTCCCCCTGTTGTGAGGGCCGCGTTGAGCACCCTTTCAGCCGATGTCCTGCTTATCATTTTTCCTTTATCCTTCCCTGATTGATATGGTTCTGGCGTATCTTCCCTTCGCTGCCCAGCTCGCCGGGTATGTAGTACTTATGGCCCTTCACGCTGGGAGGCATGTACTCCTGAGCCACCACGTGGCCGGGATAGTCGTGGGGGTACTTATAGCCCCTGCCGTGGCCCAGCTTTGACGCGCCGGGGTATCTCGTATCCCTGAGGTGTATGGGCACCGGCTGGTCGGGTATGCTCTTTGCCTCGGCGAAGGCCGTATCCTTTGCGATGACTACCGAGTTGGATTTCGGGCTTTCGCATATGAATATTATTGCCTGCGTTATGGACAGCCCCGCCTCAGGCATGCCTATGAACTCCAGCGCCTGAGCAGCCGCCACCGCCTGCACCATGGCCTGTGGGTTGGCGAGGCCCACGTCCTCCGAGGCGTGGGCTATAATCCTGCGGCAGATTATCCGCGGGTCTATGCCCGCGTATATGAGCCGGGCAAACCACGCTATCGCCGCGTCGCTGTCCCCGCCCCGAAGGCTCTTGCAGAAGGCGGAGAGCATATCGTAAAACTGCTGATCGTCGCAGTTTATAAGCTTCTGCTGTATGCTTTCGGCGGCGATATCCTCCGTTATGTGTATAACGCCATTCCCGTCCGCCTCGGTGGTGAGTATGGCCAGCTCTATGGCGTTGAGAGCCGTCCGCACGTCGCCGTTGGCTATGCGGGCGATGTGGTCGTAAGCACCCTCGTCCACCTCGGCGTTGTAATTGCCCATGCCCCGTTCCTTATCGGCCACGGCGGCCTTGATACACTTCTTTACATCCTCTTCAGTAAGCGGGTAAAACTGGAAGGCGCGGCACCGGGAAACGATAGCCCCCGTCATGGAGACCATGGGGTTTTCCGTGGTAGAACCTATGAATTTTATTATCCCGCGCTCCAGGGCCGGCAGTATGCTGTCGCTCTGAGCCTTGCTCCAGCGGTGGCATTCATCGAGCAGGAGGTACGTCTCCCTGCCGTAAAGCCTGAGGTTATCCTCCGCCGCCGCTATCACCTCGCGCACGTCCTTTACGCCGGAGGTAACGGCGTTGAGCTTTACGAACTCCGAGCCTGTGGTGTTGGCGACTATTGAGGCAAGGGTGGTCTTTCCGCAGCCCGGAGGGCCGAAGAATATGCTGGACTGGAGGGAATCCGTCTCGATGGCCCTCCTGAGAAGCTTTCCCTTGCCCACTATATGCTGCTGGCCCACAAATTCGTCCAGCGTCCTCGGGCGCATCCTGTCCGCCAGCGGCGCGTGCTTATTCATGCCGGCCGAAAAAAGATCCATGCCGCTTACCTTTCCTTTGCTGTAATTTACCTTACAGTAAATTATACCATGGCAAGCGGCACAGTTAAAGCTTTCGAAAAAGTGGTTAAAAACCACTTTTTCGAGTTTTTTTCATCCGGTGCTTGCGCCTATTGCGCGGCCAGCACCGAATGCAGGGAAAGCCTTGCTGCGCAAGCGCTTTTTGCGGATTTGCCGCACATGTCGCCAAATCCGAATAAAGCC
>JABLTL010012749.1_pt1 | contig 14672 bp, 17 predicted proteins | sample 7160151 | NCBI WGS metagenome assembly JABLTL01 (sample SAMN14651223, study PRJNA627086) | human gut metagenome | isolation source: feces | host: Homo sapiens
ACGAGCTTGTGATGCTAGTGTAGCACAGTCGGTAGTGCATCTCACTCGTAATGAGAAGGTCGCCTGTTCGAGTCAGGTCACTAGCTCCAGAAAAACACCCGGTTTTCTAGTAAAACCGGGTGTTTTCATAACTTTTTGAGGTGGTTTGAAAGACCCTGAAATTGGCTTGGCGTTAATTTGGCGTTATTTTTTTGAAGTATTCAATTTTTTGAAAAAACGGGATTTTGAAAAACCGGATTTTCCGAACTTTTCTGAGATGATTTGTTTTTGGCAAAAAATAGACGCAACAGGACAGAGGGAAATGATTATTCCGAAAACTCGGAGAATACAGAACTTTTTGAATCGTTTTTGCTTCGATGATAACATGACAGTTTTGGATGAAACCATAACTTTTCAGAAGATACCAAAAGTTGATGGGTACACCATTATTTGGCGTTACTTTTTACGATGGGAAGCAGCTTTCGGTGCCTCAACCATAAAACAAAGCAGGTAGGATATGGAATCCGACCTGCTTTGTTTTATACCTGAGTCATTATGCTCCGGTTTTGCAGAGCATATTTTCAAGAGCGTTGGATGCTGTGCGATCATTCTCTTTCAGGGCGTGGGCGTAGATGTTCATGGTCGTGGAAGCCTGTGCATGACCCAAACGGTTGGACACGGTACGGACATCCTGATGCGCGGCAATCAGCAAGGTTGCTGATGTATGACGCAATCCATGGAAGGGAATGTGCGGAAGCTGATCGGCTGGCTCCTTGCCTGCATTGTAGCGATCAATAGCATCCTGGAAGGTGGCATATGGTGTAGAGTAACTCATCATGGAGCCGTCAGACTGGGTAAAGAGCCAGTTATTGCCTTTCCAGTAGGCACCCAGCGATTCCTTTGTTTTGGTCTGCTCGACCATCAAATTGCAGAGCCGGTCCGTCAGGAATCTGGGGATGCTGACCTCTCGACGGGAGTTTTTCGTTTTCGGTGCTTTGCAGACCTGCTTGCCGTCCACCACTGCTGCGGCTTTGGTGACGCTGACGGTGCTGTTCTCAAAGTCAATATCAGACCATTGCAGCGCCAGCATTTCTCCTTTCCGCAGACCGGAGAAGACCGCAAGATTGAAAAGAATTCTGAGCTGTTCCGGCATGGTTCGGGTCAGCGTGTAGTCACCAACCTGATACTGGATGCCGGTATCATCCACCCGGCGATGGCCCCGTGTGTAGATTTCATAGGGCTTTTCAATGAAATCAAGGAAGCAGCCTACCTGTGCCGGTGTGAAGAACTTCAGCTTATCTGCAACATCCTCACCGTGGGTGCGAACCTTGTCACAGGGATTCCGGTTCAGGACTTCCCAGTCCACAGCGGTTTTGAGAACGGAGGACAGAACATTGGCTGTTTTGGCAATGGTTCCCTTGCTGTAGCCTCCGGGCTTGCCGTCCCGCCGCACACCGTCTTTTGTCATGGACACATAGAAGGCGTTGACATTGTGGGGTTTGATTTCCGTCAGGATCATGTTACCGAGCATGGGAAGAATTTTGTCATCAATTTCTGCGTTGTACTTTTCCAGCGTACCCGGCTCAAGATTTTGAGAAGCGTATTCTTCTCTCCACCGGTCAACGAACTCTCGCAGGGTGGTTTTTTCTCCCGCCAGAACCAACCCATTCTTTACACGGTTTTCAAAGTCGATGGCAAATGCCTGTACCGCCTTTTCCTTTTTCTTTGGTGACAGGTCTTTCGGGGGTGTAAAAGTGGTTGTTTCTCTTTTACGATGTCCGTTCAGGTCGAAACCAGCATATACGGAAATCTGGTATGTACCATTGCGTTCTCTGATCGTTGCCATTGTGTTGGCTCCTCCGTTTCTTTTGTTTATGCAGTTACTATACCGAGAAAAATGGGATTGCACCACTTTGTCAAGAAACGAACTTTTTTGCTGTAAAAAATTCGATTATTCGAAAAACTATTAGAGTTTTTCTACTCTACGGCGGTAACGCAAACAGGCTCAAACAGGGACAGCACCTGTTCGAGATTTATTAGATGCTTATTCCCACTTTTGATGGACGGGATCGTGCCATCGGCAATCAGCTTGCGAAGGGTATATTCGGTGATTTGGGTTTCGGGATCAAGCTGCTTGAAGTAGTCAGCTGCTTGTTTGATACTTCGGATTTTGCACATAATATTACCTCCGGTGTGATGGATATAGATCATCAAAGTCACATGAATGCGCTGGAAGAAAAGCTCCTCCAGCGCACGGCATCTGACTTTGAGGTAGCAGCGCCGGTTGTTTGTCCGCATATCAACATACGAATTCCGGCGTTGCGTTTTTAAGATACCTTAATGTTATGTCCACCATTTTTGCCACGCACCCCTGGTGGAAGGAATGATACAAGCCGCCGTTGGCATGGCTGTCATAGCTCCACAGTACCGCTGCCCGATAGCTGGCGGATACCGCAGGGCTTCCCCCTAGTCCTTGGGAGAGCGTGAGCAAGTTTCATTGTCCCCTATGGATGTGTGATATGCCCAGAGTGCCACATTGGGCTTGGAGGTTGCGTAGATCGCTCGGATGGCTTCTTGAAAGGCATCTGTCATGGCGGCGCTGCCCCTGAGAACATCCATAGGTGTTTGTGCTTGTACCATTGTCTATTCAGCTTTCAAGGTTCAGAGAAGGGCTTTGAAATGTGTCCCTTCACCTATCGCCGATTTCAAGGCGATTTTTTAGGGTGTTTTGAAAAAAAACTTAAAATTTTTTTCTTTGCGCCTTCGATGCTTTCATAGACGCTGAGAATCGCCGCTCCTTCATGTTTTGCAATGTGCGCCAAAGTTTGGCCATCAACCGCATACATCCAGAGCCTGCGAAACTGTGTTTGTGTGAGAATACCTTTTATCTGTACAAGCACGGTGTCTTGCTCCAATTCCAGCCCATCCGGTGACGGGATCATTTCTAAGTATTCTTCAAACCCGGTTGAGCTAATGGTGTGATTCCAATGGATATGCTCTGCTTTTTCTTCCTCGTGGCTGCTGTCATCCAGTAGTGTTTTCCAATACAGAAATTCTTCCTTGCTTTCAAAATCCGCTTCCGTAAGCCGGATGAGGTTGCCGTAGGCATCCTGATAGACAATGGCCAACGGGTCCTTTTTGTTCAGGGCATACTCGGTTTTATAATTAAACATTTCATTTCCTCCATTTCGGTTTGGTACGGGGTAGATCCAAACTTCGAAGTGGAGGAGAACGACAACGGGGACGATAGACGCAAAATGACGCACTTGTGCCGATCCGGCAATCAAGTGCGTCAATGGTGAACGATATTTCAGTTAGAAAAGGATGGTATGCTGACTTGTTTAAGAAAAAATCTGTATGTTTGACCGACTGTAGGTGATATGTAAAATGTTCATGCACAATTTCTCTATGAAACTGAAATAAGTTTCAGTAAAAAACGATAATTTGTCGTATTCAATTGGGGGCAGCCGTAATGTAGAATACTTTTGAGGTGAAGTATAATGTCAGAATATTCGCGCCCCCTGGGGGATACGGTGAAAAAAGCCAGAAAGAAGATGGGGCTGACGCAAAACCAGGTCGCTGTTTTGACCAATTCGGATGAGCGAACCATCATGAACATTGAAAAATACAAGGCAAATACGACGATGGAAGTTTTATATCCGCTTATTCGCACGCTGCGGATCGATCCAAGGGATATTTTTTGCCCTGAAATGGACAGGGAATCACCCGCCCATTACCAGCTCCAGCTGCTGATTAATGATTGCAGCGAGGAAGAAGTCGCCGCCCTCATCCCAGTATGCCAAGCAGTTTTATCGGCTTTAAGAGCCAACGATGGAATCCCAATCAAAGAAAAAAGAGCCTGCCTCCCCTGAATCGGGGAAGCAGGCTCTGCGTTTACGTCTGGCTCATTTGCTTACGACCATTTTCAGTTTTACAACGTCAATGCAGGTTTCCTTTCTGCATTTGGGACAGAACAGCGGGAATTTAATCAGTACGGTATCCGCATATACCTTTGTCCGGGTCTTGTTGCCGCAGATTGGGCAAGGAATCCATAGAGAATTAGACTGCACGTTCTCCATATTTTCTTCTCCTGCAATTCAGATTGCATTTTGATGTAACGATTAGATTGTATACTTAATCTATCATTATTTCAAGAGGCGTGGAATGGAACGCGCTTTTTTGCGTATGAGTTGACAAAATCACCTGATTCTCAGAAGATTTTATCGCTATTCCAGAATTACTCTGTAATAGATATATTGGAAAAGACAAGCCGAGCGATAAGTTATCTTCCGTTAGGTTGGCGCTGGGAATTGAATCACATGGTGAAATTGCTTATTTTCAGGATCATAATACATGGTCGCGACCCCATGATATTTGGCAACAATTCTGCTAATGCTTCGCAGGCCTACCCCGTGAAGAAACCAATCTGTTTTCTTGGTGCGAAAGCCTCCATCTCCATCCGGCATCGGCGGGTCATCGCAGGAGTTGGTGACAGAAATGACAATAACCGATTGTATTGCGTTCCATATTACAGATAATTCAACTTGCCTTTCGGTGGAAGCTTCGGCAGATTCAAGCGCATTGGAAAGCAGATTACCGTATAGGGTTGTGATGCTGGCGGCATCGAGGAAAGCAGAACTGTTTTCCCGAACATCGCAGTGGAACTGAATATTCTTTGCTTTGCAGTCATCCCGAAACCGCAGCAACAGCAGATTCAAAATGGGGTCAGTACATAGCTTTACTTGCTTAGAAGGCGAAAATGTATCTTCCAATCCGGAAATATACATTTCAATCTCAGCTACGTCATTTTGTTTTGCTAGGTCATGGATGGTTCCCAGGTGTTTTTTGATGTCATGGATTAGAATTCTCTGGTTTTCAAACTGTTCTTGCAGCGCACTGTAGTAGGCGATGTCAGCCTGCTCTTTTTGTGTACTTAATTGTAGCGCAAGGTATTCTTCATTGGCCTTTTGCAAAGCATTGTATAAGGCAAGAAACAGTAAATTTACAATCAGCAGCGTTACGACAATTATGATTGTCATAATTCCCACTGTATCAGCAAATCCCGCATTCATACCGATATATACAATAATGACGGCTATAACTGAGGATAGCAGCGGTAATCCGCAAAATAAGATCATCTGCTTAGGTTCTTCATTTATACACTTATGAGGCGCAAAAATGCGAGATCCGATTACGGAAAGCAGGTGATATAGCAGTTTGCCAAGAATAGCAAGCGCAATCATAGCGCGAAAATCATTTGTATAAGCGGAGAATTCATAGCCATATATACCAAGCCATAAAGCTACCAGGACCTCGGCACCAACCATGGCAAAGCACATAAACGCAGAATGGAGCAATGTTGTTTTTATACTGCACGAATAATTTTGCTTAATCAAAATGAAATTAACCACGCAAAACATAATGGCATTCACGGTCGTATCATCCAGAAAAGAAAAAACGAATAAGACCGCATATCCCATGCTAAATGAACAAATTAAAATAGGAAGCGGATTTTTCCGGCTTAGGATATATTCAAGATACAACCATGCAATCATTGCCTCCGCGGCAAACGCGATTGCAAAGCATAATTTCTCACCTATCATTTTGTACTCTCCATATATACCAAATAGGTATTTTTGAAATGTGCAAATTTCCTTCTGGACAAAAATGCGTCCATTTGCTGCTCCCCGTTCTTTAGGATCACACTGTCCTTGCCAATACTGTAAATAAAGCGCATATTGATGATGTAGCTGCGATGGGTGGAATAAAAGCAGGGTAAGGAAAGCGCTTCACGCCAGTATTCCATGTTTTTGCTGCAGACCAGATCCCCGTCTACAGTATGAACAATTGTTTTCCGATTGGTAGTTTCCACGCAAATGATTTCCTCCGATCTCCGCACAAAAATGCCACTTCCTGTTTCGATTGGGAATTCACGGGTTTCCATATTATAGGCATAAACCGCATCCTTCAGATTGCGAAACAGTCTGGTTTTATCAATTGGCTTGGACAGATAGCGGAAAACCTGAAAGCGCATGGCTTCATCCAGATAATCTGGGTACGCTGTCACAATAAATATTTTGATCCTTGGGTTCTTCTCTTTCAATGCTGCTCCGGCGTGTATCCCGCTGGCTCCGGGCATCTCCACATCCAGAAACGCAATATCAAATTGCGCTCCCTGGCGGATCAGTTCGTCTCCCGAGGGATAGACCGTATACTCCGGCTCGGTTCCGCCCAAGTTAGCGAAAAAATCCTTTACAAGGGACAGAAGCTGCCGCAAAATAAAGGAATCATCATCACAAAAAACAATTCGCATAAGCGGCCTCCCTTCCTTTTGAGAAGATTATAGCACACTTATGCGAAATTGTCATTATTCCATTTTTGGCCTTGCCGCTCTACCAGATGCTCAATCATTATAGACATGAGGGTTAAATCCTCTGCCGTACAAAGCCGCAACCCATCCGCAATATTTTGAGGCACATTATTGGAATACATATTTCCCGTCAGCAAATAGTCCGGCGTCACCTGAAGCTCAATGCAGATATTTACAATGACCCCTAAGCTTGGCTTCTCTTTTCCCCGCTCGATACTGGAGAGATAATTGTTTGAAAGACCCATTTTTTCAGCCAAAGTATTCTGCTTTAAGCCCATTTGGAGGCGCCTTTTTGCAATTCGTTTTCCGATTCCTGTATAGTTTAACTCCACCCTGCATCACCAATACAAGTCTATCAAGTTTCCGGTGCTGTATCAACAATCCATACCAGAACTATTCTGCTATAGATATAAAAATGGGAAAATTTTTTCTATCTATTGCTGTTAATATTCTGAAATAGATAGATAATATGCTATTGTTCCCGACATAAAGACCGTTTATGCGCGAAATCGTGCGTTTCGTGCAGGAGCTATTGATATTGGGTCAAATCTGAAATAAAATGAGGCTGTACAAAAAATTAGCACAACAAATTTCAGAATGGAGGCACCCAATATGAAACAAGCAACTGCCCTTCCAATGCTCACCCGCAAACTCGCGAAATTCGCCGTGTCTGCGCTCTGCGCCGTCCTGTTCATCTGCGCCAACACGAACTCCTGCTGCATGATCCACCAGCCCCAGGCACCTGTGGAGTTGGAACGGTTCAGTAAGATCAAATGATCCGGGAGTTGTCATCCAAAATTGCGAAGTGGCTGGAACAGGAGGGGGTTATTTCCGGTAAGGACAACGGACTGTTTTCCTATGCGGTATACAGCCTCCTGTTCGGCCTACTTCCAATCTTCATCGTTGTGGTATTGGGCCTTGCGTTCAGGATGGTGCGGGAAGGCTTGCTGATGATTACCCCCTTCATGCTGATTCGGAAATTCAGCGGCGGGTATCATCTGGCTTCACCAAAACTTTGTGTATTGTTATCAAGTATATTAATCGCCATTGCTCTGCTTACTGTAAAATCAGTACAGACTGCAGGAAAAACGGATATATTGTCGTTAGTGGTATTAATCTCTGTTGTCAGTCTTTGCATTTGTAGCCCTATCGATAATGACACAAAGAAATTAGCAGAAAAAGAACGAAAGGCATTTAGAAAAATTACCCAAGTTCTTTCAATGATGCTACTTGCATTTTATTTTGTGTTGCGAGTTACTGTGCCACTTAATTACACTGGTTCGCTTGGTGTTGGAATACTGCTTGCCGCTTCCCTTCAATACCCGTGCATAATGGGAAGACTCACTATTATGCAAAAAATGGGCAAAAAATAGTTATGGTTTATTTCAGAAATTATGCATTTTCTTAATGGTAATTTCTAAACCCATCAGAAAATAATGACATGAGTCAACCTGCAGGGGTATTGAAGCAATCCGCATTGCTCATTGAGATGATTGGGCATTATGCTATTTTTCGAAAAAATGGCATAGTACCCTTTAGGTTGTGGATAACTTTCGCCCAGATATCAAGTTGTATAGTACATAGCCACTGTTTTATCACTTTTATGGTATAGAGCAACAGAATGTTGATGCGGACACGCTATAATGCGACCGTAATCTCATATCTAACTTCAACTTGCCATTTTTTGTCATGCTGAGCTCGTTTGTAGCCACCCTTATACAGCAAAATTATTCAGCCGCGGTAGGTGGGTATGGGTAATTCCATAAAAAAGCACGGACATTATAGCTCACACTCGGGTAAAAATCAAAAGTATATCGAAATAGAAAAGGATTAGGATATGGCTAATTATCAAATGTCAAAGTATGTTAAGAAAGTCAAATATTCGGAAAATGAGATTATTTTGTTTAATACGTTAAATTCGGCAATAGTTATTCTTCCAGCAGAGCAGGTTAATCAAATACCCCAAATGGATAAAAAGGATCTGTGTGAACTTGAAGATATGGGGTTCTTTCTGACAGAGAAAGAGGTTGATCAAAAAATCAAAGATCAACTGAATGCTCTTGCCCCGAAGATGTTCAACGTTATTATCGAAATGACTACAGCATGCAATTTTAGATGCAAATACTGCTATCAGAATGACTGGGAAAAAAGAAAAAACAATATCTCTAGATACTATTAATAGTTGTCTTGAATATATTAAAAATTGTATTCTTCTCAAAGGATTTAAGATTGTTGGAGTGAGTTTCTTTGGTGGCGAACCTCTGTTGGTAAAAGAGAAAATATATTATACCTATAATAAAATCAAAGAAGTATGTACGAAGTATGGTGTTAAGCTTATTGCAGAAGTAACGAGTAATGGTTATTTTCTTAATCCAGATTTTTTAGAGCATTTTGACCAGTTGAATTTTTTAACTACGCTTTCACCTCAGAAAGATCATGATTATAAAAGGATTCTTGTATCTGGGGACCCTTCTTATGATGTAGTATTCCAGAATATACTTAATTGCAAAGATCTGTTTGATTCAAAAAAATATCTTTTAGGGATTCGCTATAATGTTGATGAAAAAAATATTAATGAATTTGGAGCGTTTCTACAACTTTTGAATTTTTACGGTATACATGCGAAAGTGACTACCTCATATACTTATGAACACTCAATTAATAGCTACTATAACTTGCTTACTTTTGATGAGTACACAAGTTGGAATTCAACGAAAGCGATTAAAGAATTGATTCAGCATGGTTTTCAGGTTTATCATGTTCCAAAAGCATCAACAACAATATGTGACGGTTATTACCCATATTCGATTAAGGTATTTGCAGATGGAGCACTTGGGTTATGCAATGCATCCGTTGATTCTTCGATGATAAGGGGAAAGATTCAAGATATTTGTAATAATATTGACAATATTGTATCAATTTTCCCAGAAAAAGGTAGAAAAAACATAATGAATAAGTGGTGTATGTCCTGCCCTGAAAAATGCTTATGTGGTGGAATAAAGTTTTGCCGTCAACACTCTATGTGTGAATACAATGAGATCAATGTAAATATGTTCCTGAAAACATATATTGATTGTATAAAGCAAGGAGCAGAGCAACAATTTGTTTGGAATAGATAGGGTGCTTGTTTGCTTAATCCACTTACAAAATCAAAGGAGGACTTACATTAAAAGTCAAGTCTCGAATCAAGAAATATTGTAGACTGTTCCGCCTTCAAAACGGTATGGCAAGAAGATTGCTGTTTGCTGCGCTCTGAGAAGAACTTGGTCTGGTAAATTATGTAGCCAGCCTGTAAAACTGCTGAAATTTCTCCATGGCGTAAATTAGCTGCACCAATTTCTTAGCGGCATGGGAGATGGCGGCATTGTGACCAGACATTAGCATAGTCGCAATGGTTCGCGCATCAATTTGCGCATTCTTGGTTTTACGAAGGCTCAGACTTTTCCAGTAGAGGTTGGTGTGCAGCGGATTAATAACAAAGGTGGGCAGACCTTTGTTAAGTAAAGAATACGAAAATATTGTAGCAGTAATGGCTGGTAGCCTCAAGCACTACCTTTATTTTGTCTGCCGGGCGAGTTGCAGCGGCGAATGGTTTGCAGAAGTGTGCCAAAGCCTTCTGAGTTGTTTGGAATAGTGAATACATCCGCCAGGACTTCACCTTCCGAGCTGAGGATGAAGCAGTCGTGCTTGTCCTTGGCAACGTCAATACCCACGCAAATCATCTGATACCTCCGATATGTTTATTTGATGCTGGTTCCACAGGACACTTTACTCTTGTCACTGTGTTCCACATAAACCATCGGTGCGGTATCTAACTGATTAGCAATACTGTAAAGGGCTGTGGTTGGAACCTTTCAAGGACCGTCTTTTTCGGTAGGCTGTGAAAACCAATCCGCAGCATTTCTTACAGTGTAGCATATGTCCTTGGAGAGGGACACTAAAATACTACTACTAATACAAGGGAGGTGATAAAATGAAGGTTATCAAAAAGCCTGTGCCTACCCGAGCAATCGTTGACTGTTGTGGTAGCTGTGCGGGTTCAGGCTGGTCCGGTGGTGTTGATGGTTAGGCCTAATTAAGCACATAAAAGCAGCTGCCAATGCAGCTGCTTTTATGTCATTGCTTTTGCTTAACTAAATCCCAGTTCTACCGGGGGTAAACAAAAATACTTTGGTATAATAAGATTAAAATGCATACTGCGGAGCCCAACGGCCATGAATGAGGAGCTGAACAGCTGCTGTGCGGCACCATGAGCGGCACCCCCAAAACGGCCGTTTAGACCGCACCAGCGACCGTTGACCGCCGCAGAATGCAAAAGTGAGGAACGTAAAAAACATGAATTTACCAAGCTTGAGGAAAGAAACTTAAGGAAAAAACGAATTTAGACAGAAGAAAAATAAACGGACAAAGCAGCTGGTTTACCAGCTGCCGAGCGTTTGGTGCAATAATAAAGTTCAGCACCCCTTTAGGGATCGGCACGTGTTGCCCCCTTGGGGTCTGAGCAAATCACTAGTTCACTAGTGGTTTTGATTACGGAGAATGCGACGGAATCTGAGAAAAGTTCAGTACACATATTGGGGGGTGTTGGAGTAATTCTCAGAAGCTCTGAGAAAATGGGCAGTTATTCTGGACATTATGTAAAATTTCTGCTAGAATCGCAATAACAATTAAAAAGAGGAGGCTGAAAATGAGATTGCTGAAGAACATAATGCAAATTATAAAGATGCCCTTGGAAGCGTCGCCTGTAATTACAGTTGAAGTATTTATGCTAAAATTGATACAAGGTGTAATGCCAGTCATAAAGCTGTTTATTATGGCGCATCTTCTGGATAACTTGCTTTCTTTTATTTCGGCTGAAGAAAACATATCAGTTCTATATTTTAGTGCTTTCTTTTTATCCATCCTCATTGAAAAAATGAATAGAAATTTTGAGAATTATGTAAGTGTAAATCTACGAAACAAAATTTGGGAAAAATCGACCAAATATCTTGTGTCAAGTTGGGCGAATACAAAATATGAGTTAGTTGAAGATGAATCAAACTTTGCCATGTTTACGAGAATAAAAAATAGGGCGGATGAGCAGATTTACAAGAATTACATAAATTTGATTAACTTCCTTTCCTTAGTCATTAATATTATTGCAATTATTGTATATATTTTTTCCTATTCACTTTTCGCAGGAGTTGGCATGATTTTTTTGCTTTTTATTCTAATAATTACGTCTATCTACGGTGGTAGAACTGAGTATCATGCATCAGTTAATGCGCAAAAAGCAAAAATTGAGACTAACTATTTTAATGATGTTCTTACAAATAAAAATGCAGCAAATGAAAGAATTATTTTTTCCTATGAGAAAGATGTTTCTGGGCTGTGGGAAAAAAGCTATTTTCAATCTTGTAATGCAGAACTTAATGCAGAAAAAGCTCTTTTACAGCAATATCAGCTTGTTGGAATTATGGGGACATGCATTAGTATTATAATGATCTTCCTGTTTTCTACGATGCTAAATTGCCAAAGCATAAGTTATGGTGTGTTCACAGCTTTAGCCGCAAATATAGTTTCACTAACCAAGGATATTAGTTCATCTGTAAATCTTCAGATTAGAAATATCGTGAAAGCAATTCACTACGTTAATGATTATAATAAAATCACACAATTATCTAAGGAACAATTTCCCGTAACAACAAAAATAGATTTTAAGAAAATTGAGATTAAAAATTTGAAATACAAATACAACAATGGTAAATATGTTCTTAATGGACTAAATATGATTATTGACCACGGAAAAAGTTATGCTTTGATTGGCGAAAATGGTGCTGGCAAAACAACACTTATTAAACTACTTGTTGGATTATATCGGAATTATGAGGGAAATATTTTGGTCGATGGCAAAGAGTTAAAGGATAATCCAGAATATTATACCCTTTTTGGTGCGATATTTCAAGACTATGCAAAATATAATATGTCTTTACGCGATAACCTCATTTTAGGTAGGAAAGAAAAAATAGGCGATGAACAAATATTGAATACATTGTTTAGATATGGATTAAGCTATTTAAAAAATAATCTAAAAAAAGGACTAGATACTTTACTAGGAAATCAATTTCAAGACAGTATAGATCTATCAGGCGGTGAGTGGCAAAAGGTTGCATTAGCTAGATTGGAATTGTCGGAAAGCATAGTAAAAATATATGATGAACCGACTTCTTCACTTGATCCGTTAAGTGAAAGCAAGATATATTCCCTTCTTTCTAAATATCAAAGCAACAACACTTATTTTATTATTAGCCATCGATTAGGAGTTACCACTCTAGTTGATCACGTCTTTGTTTTAGCAGACGGAATAATTTGTGAAGAAGGAAGTCATGTTGATTTGTTAAAAAATAGTTCAATATACAGAAGAATGTTTGATGAACAGAAGGCTTGGTATATAATATGAAACACTTAAAAATGTTTGTAGCTATAGCTATGGAATGCATAAAAAGGAGCAAAAGGAAATCAATTGCCTCAATAATCATTAGTCTAATATATGCTTTTATATCTATTTCAGTTACATATGTAATACAAATTTTCATAGAAAGATGTTCCAATACAGACATTATGCAATGCTTATTGATGTCTTTATTCCTAGGAATAACTATTATATTTTCGCAATGTAGCATGACACTAAATATTTACTATTCGCATGTTGCTTATTTGGACATGAAAAAAACGTTAAATAAAATTTTTTACGAAAAAGTTAAAAAAATTTCTACGGAGGACTTTGAAAGAAGTGATGTGCTGGATTTGTTGAACAAAGCTCAGAACGGAATCGACGGTTATTTATCTGTTTTTTCCCTGCTGCAGATGCTATTTTTCTTTTATATTCCATATTTTATTGGTATGGAAGTTTACCTTTATAATTTGCATCAAGATTTAGCGTGCATAGTTGTGATTATATTCGTGCCTGAGGTAGTTGCCCAAATTGTCAAGGTGAAATATTATTCCTCACTTGAAGATAAAACTGTACAATTAGTTAGAAATCAGAAAATAATTGAAGATTCAATAATTGGAAAGGAATATTTTAAAGCAACAAGGGTAAATAATGCATTCGATTTCTTATTTAAAAAATTAAGTAGCAATATGGATTTATTAGGAAACAAGCGCAGAGAAACTGAAAGAAAAAGTGCAATATGTGAAATTGGGCTAAAAACTATTACGATACTTGGTCAATTATATGCAATTATTCTTTTGCTACGTTCAGTAGCTTTTGGAAGAATTACTATAGGAGCCTTTACGGCAGTTTTTGAGGCCATACTATTAATTACAGCATACATTGAGGAGATAGTGTGTGTCTATTTTGGGAGTGTTACAAAAAAGGTGGGATTAATTAGGAATTATAATCTTTTCCTTTGCTATCAGAGCACGCAGCCAAAATATACACAATGTCAGGAAGATTTAATCCGTTTTAATCAAATAAGTTACCATTATCCAATGAACCCATCCTGGGCTGTAAAAAATATCGATTTTGAAATTAAAAAAGGAGAGACTGTTGCTATCGTTGGATATAATGGTGCAGGAAAAACTACTTTAGCAAAAATAGCATTAGGTTTACTTCAGCCGACAGATGGGACTGTATATTTTGGTAAGACCTTCTTGAGAAACGGACGTCTTTCATGTACGGCACTATTTCAGAACTATCAAAAGTATAAATTATCTGTTAAGGACAATATTACAATTTCAAATCATTTTTTTGAAGACAATGATGCATTGAAAAAGCTAGTTAAAACTGTTAAGTTAGAATTGAAATCTTTCCCAAACGGAATGGAAACAGTTCTTGCTGCAGAGTTTGGAGGAATTGAAATCTCAGGAGGAATATGGCAACGGATTTCTTTAGCTCGTGCGCTTTATAAGCCGCACAAGTTAATTGTTCTGGACGAACCAACTGCCAGTATAGATCCAATGGAGGAAAATAGGCTATATAAAACAATAAAAAGCATTTGTAATGATACAACAGTGCTAATTATCACTCATAGAATTGGTGCAGCGCAACTGGCGGATAATATTATAGTGCTAAATGATGGTAGCATTGCAGAGCATGGATCACATAAGGAATTATTGCAGCAGAAGGGGCAATACTATCAAATGTTCTATGAGCAGGCCAAATGGTATCAGTTGGAGCATGACTGACAGTGGTGTGCCAAAAGAAGCGTTCCGGGACTTCTTGGATAAATGCTGCTTTGTAAGCATAAAATAAAACCTTCTTCACATTTTCTAAAACGTCTAGTATATTCTGTTTTGTAATGCTGTTCCAAAGCAGTGCCCACATGTCAGAAGCAGTTAC
>JABLTL010141542.1_pt1 | contig 14668 bp, 9 predicted proteins | sample 7160151 | NCBI WGS metagenome assembly JABLTL01 (sample SAMN14651223, study PRJNA627086) | human gut metagenome | isolation source: feces | host: Homo sapiens
CCACCATCGTTGGCATAAGTATCATGGCTTTCACCCCAATAAACCAACTTTTCTGTCTTTGCATTTCTCTGATTAAAATTGCCAACAGATTCGTTGATAGAACCACCGGCTTCAGATAAAGGTTAAGAAAATTATCTCTTCCCTTTAATTCTAAAGCATCCATCATATTCTTCACTGACAACTCCTGATTTCCTATTACAAAGATCAGTCGTTTGGTGTTTGCATTATCCGTGTGCAACTTATCCTGCACTTGTCCCGTACTTGTCCTGTACTTATACTCTTCTTGCAGGGTACTTGTCCCTCCTGCAAGTTTAAGCTGCACTTTCCATTCATCTGTTGCATGGATATGAAGGTAGCGATTGCGCAAATCCCACTTTTCTCCTAACAAAAGATTTCGGAAGAAACGCTCCAGATACACAGGAGTGTAATCAATTCCTTTTAGAGCGTTCTTGTAATTTGCACGTACCAAGGCATTACGGAAATACCATGAGTGTCGGGCAAAAAGACTATTGTCCACCTTGAAGCCAATAGAACGGAGATAGAGTATCGTGAATACAGCCGTTGTGCGAGTATTGCCTTCGCAGAAAGCGTGAATCTGCCACAGACCAGAGACAAATCGTGTGATGTGTTCCACCATGGCGTCAAGTGATATACCATTATAGCTAAACTCCTTCTCTTGATTGATATCATAGTCAATGGCCCTTCTCAAATCCTCCCAGTTCAGGTAGTTTACGGTATCACCGTCAAGTACCCATTCACGCTTGGTTATATCATAGTCACGCAGTTTTCCTGCATGCTTGAATACGCCATCAAAGACTCTCCGATGAACAGAGATATAACCACCTGTGCTAAAATCCAATGTCTGCGACGAAAGAATCTTAGTGATATTAGCCGAGACCTTATCCGCCTCTTGCTTCTCGTCATCATCAGGTTCACGCAGAGTTTTCGACTGATAATAACTATTTATCAGTTCACGAGCCTCATCAATATCGATCTCGCCCTCTATGTGCTTACATGCCGTAGCCTTCAGATAATCAGAAGTCTGCAACCCATCCACAGCCTGCAATCCGATTGCCGTCTGCCAAATGGAGGCTTTCTCCTTCTGACTTGGCTCGCCTTGACAGATGTATTCATCGAAGTCGGTGTAATGTTGTTTGATATCACCCATACAGAATGTCCTTTAATTTAAATCTCATAGATTGAGTTCTCCACATTTCCACACCTATAGACCTGGAAATTTAAACATTTCCATTAGTTGTTGTATTAAAGTTTCGGATCTATGCTTAATATTTTCGATAGTCCATGTGTCTAACTTGGCTATTTCGTTGTTAATGTCAAGTCCATTCTTGTAACCAATAAACCGCTTGCCATCTTTGCTCTGACGTTCACGCTTCTCTAAGAAAGACTTTTACCCAAAGTGCTGTTATAGCCAGTAATTGTCAGATTACCTATCTTATGTGTGTATTCGTTTAGATACTTTCTCATCGAGTTCCTTGCATAAAGAAACCTGCCAAGCACAAAACAGACAAACCAACAAACAATAGACTCTATTCATGACAACAGATTATTATTTTTACTTTTTACTAAAAGTCCCATTTCACACCTAAGCAGGGACGGCATTTGAAGCCACCTGTTGAGCCAAAGTTGTTGCTCAACTCTACCTCGCCTCCTACACTGAGGTTCTCGCAACCGAAGTGCTGACCTACATTGTACCAGAGCTGTGGCTCGGTGATGAAGACTGTGTGCTTGGTTGTAGCTGAACCATCCTCCTGATAGTCGACAGCATGAGTCTCCCACCAGAAATCGGCAAAGCCGTCGAACTTCAAACCCTTTACACCAAAGATGTCGTTACAGGTCCAGACAGCAGTAAACTGCAAGGGTACATTCTGATCAGTCTGACGGATGGTCTTGTATAAAGCATCCAGAGTCAAAGTGTTCTTGTAATTCTTGTCGTGCACGAGGTATTCCACACCGAAGAGCCACGCATTGTTGATGGGATAATTCTTGGTGATACCACCATTGTACTCCACATGAAGGCTCCAGTTCTTGAACTGAGTTTTCTGCCAGAAGTTGAGTGCACGTGAAATCTCTGTATAGGTTCCTCCCTGGGCAATATTCTTCTCGCCCACTACCATTTTGTCGTAGTTGAAGTCGTGGTCAACAAAGAAATAAGTACTACCCCACTTGTCCTGCTTGAACATTTCGAGGGTAAGGGTAACAAACTTACGGTCGGAACCGAAATCATACAAAATCTGAGCGTTGGTCTGTGCCTTTGCCACTGAGCTGCAAGCCCAAAGAATCAGCAAAGCCATAACTAATCGCAAATGTCGGAGTTGGTTTAAAATCATTGTTTCTTATTATAGTTTTAAATATGTACAAGAAAGCCTCCTGCTCTCTAATCGTTTGCAAAGTTAATAAAAACTATAATAAGAAACAAACAATCTTAAATAAATATTGAACTCAACTTTCGCAAATGGGGAAGTTAAAGAAGTTAGAGAAGTTAGAGCCATATGCTTTACAGCTAAATCTTCAACTAAAAAGACTGTTGGCTATAACTTCTAACGCCCGAAGGGAGTGATAACTTCTTTAACTTCTATAACTTCTGAACTTGCAATGTTCAATTTATCAGAATTCAAGTATCATTGCCTGACGAGGACGAAGCTTTACGTTCTTGTTGATAAGAACAGTGCAGCCATTCGTCACATCAGTAGCCTTTTCATGCGAACCGATAATCTCTGCATAACGTGTCACATCCAGCTCATTGGCTTCCTTCTTGCCATTGATGATGGTCATGACTGTTTTACCCTGATACTGGCGTGCGATGACATACACACCCTTATAAGGACAGAACTGAGTCTGCTTGCCTTTGGTAACCACCTTGTTACCCTGGCGCCAATGCAGCAAGTTGCTGAGCCACTGGAACATCCGGTTCTCATCCTGTGTTCTTCCTTCTTCGGTGAAGGCATTATGCTTGTCGCCAGCCCATCCACCAGGGAAGTCTTTACGCACGTTGCCGTCGGTTACACTCTTGGTGCCATTCATCAACACTTCTGTACCATAATAGAGCTGCGGTGTACGGTTGATGGTAAGCAAGAGCGCCAAAGCCTGCTTCAATGCCACGGTATCCTTGCCCTCGCCGAGGAATCTGTCGGTATCGTGATTCTCAATGAATGCCATCACGCTCTTTGGGTTAGGATAGAGATAATCGTAGCAGAACACATTATAGAGACGGTTCATTCCGTTCCACCAGTCATCGGTTTCCTCGTTCTTGGCACTGTTGATACGGTCGAAGAAGGCAAAGTCCATCACTGTTTTCAGATAGCTGTTCTTCTCTGAGAGCTTGCTGTCTTTCTGCCATGCAGCAGTATAGGCTGGCTCAGTAACCCATGTCTCGCCTACGGTATTGAAGTTAGGATATTCGTTGTTGAGCGTCTTCATCCACAAAGCCATCGCATCACGGTCGGCATAAGGATAAGTGTCCATACGGATGCCATCAATTCCCACGGTCTCTATCCACCATTCGCTGTTCTGGATAAGGTACTTGATGACATGAGGGTTGCGCTGATTGAGGTCGGGCATAGAAGGTACAAACCATCCGTCTACCGTCTCTTCCATATCCACCTTGCTGGCGTATGGGTCGAGGACAGGAGTCAACTTATAACTGGTCTGTCGATACATATCGTTCACAGTTCTTGCTCCGTCCACAGTACCAATCTTCTTCACATGCTCAGGAGTCTGATACTCAGGAAGAAGCCATTCTGGACAGTTGAACCAGTCTTTTGAAGGCATGTCGGCAATCCAGGGATGCTCGAAACCACAGTGATTGAAAATCATATCCATCACAATCTTCAAGCCTTTCTGATGTGCCTCGTCAATGAGTCGCTTGTACTCAGCATTGGTTCCGAAACGAGGGTCAACCTTGTAATAATTGGTTGTGGCATAACCATGATAGCTGCTGCTCTTGCCGTCGCCTGGACTGTCATTCTCTAAAACGGGAGTAAACCAAAGTGCCGTGACACCCAACTGGGTGAAGTAATCCAAGTGCTGACGGATTCCTTCCAGGTCTCCACCATGACGCAGACTTGGAGCATGACGGTCGCAATTCTTGTCGCGCATCGTCTTGAGAACATCATTCTTAGGATTTCCATTGGCAAAGCGATCTGGCATCAACATATAGAGCACGTCTTCGTTGGTGAAGCCCATGCGCTTTTCGCCAGCCATCTCTCGGTCTTTCAACTGATACTTCACCTTCTTGCTCTGCTTTCCCTGCTTAAAATTGAGAACCATCTCGCCTGCCTTGGCATCCTTCAGATTAAGATAAACCAAGAGATAATTGGGTGATTCGAGACGGGCAACGCTATCGATTTTCACGCCAGGATAATTGACTGTCACCTCAGCATTCTTGATGTCCTTACCATACACCATCAACTGCAACGAAGCGTCTTTCATACCTACAAACCAGTCGGTAGGTTCTATGCGGCTCACATTGACTGCCGCCGTCATACTCATTACGCTACTCATAAGCAACATGAATGAAACAAATTTCTTCTTCATTATAGATCTATGTTTAAGTTATTGTATTGACTTTCGAAACTTATTTCTGATACAGTATCAATGCCGACTGGCCATCTATGATGGTTTCGTTACCCACCAATGGCATCCCGATTCCGTCTTCATTGATAACCCCATTGCAGCAAGCCACATGATACTCGCCCTGAGGTATCGCTACGGTGCGGGCTTCCTTGTTGGCATTGAAGATGACAATAATGTTCTTCCAGCTGTCTATGCCTTCCAGGTTCTTGAGTCTGAAGGCAAGCAGGCAACCATTCTTCTCCACCTGAGCGCCATCTTTCTTCTGCTCTGCAACAGGGGCTGTTGGCAAGAACTCCAAATGTTCTCTCACAGCCTCAGCCTTGGCAAGACGGAAAGCCGGATGATTCTTTCGAAGCTGAATCAGGTTGCGATAATATTCAAACACCTGTGGATATTTCTTCAGATTCTCCCAGTTAAACTCATTGATACTGTCGGGCGAGCAATAACTGTTGTGCACACCCTTCTTGTCACGCAACATCTCCTCTCCTGCCAAGAAGAAAGGCACACCCTGCGATGTGAACACAGCAGTCTGAGCCAACAAGTCGAGGCGAATCAACTCTGCTATACGTTCGTTCTCCGTTCTGGAAGTATCTTTGATGCCAGGCACGGTTGCCTTCAGTCGGTCAACAAGACACATATCGTCGTGACAGCTCACATAACTGATCTGCTGGGTAGGCTCTGCTGTCCAAGGCTTCTTGTCATAGTTGACCAAATTCATATCTACCTGCGGATGGGCAATGCCTCCCACTATACCAAACTTCAGACTCTCTTCCTCGCCGGGAATGCCAGCCAGGAAAGCGCCTTTGGTATTGTCAGAGAAAGGACCACGAAGGGCATCTCGCATATCATCGCTGAAGGCTCCGATACCATTGAGTTTGAAGGTGTTGGCCTTCATCGCTAACTGGTCGTTTGGATAAGCACAGCTGCCTGCACTCCATCCTTCACCATAGATATAAATGCTTGGATCAATACGGTTTACCATCTCACGGATAGCCAGCATAGTCTCTATGTCGTGAACACCCATCAGGTCGAAGCGGAAACCATCAATATGGAATTCATCAATCCAGTACTTCACGCTCTCCAGCATAAACTGGCGCATCAAAGGCTTTTCTGATGCAGTCTCGTTGCCACAACCCGAACCATCGCTATACTTGCCTTCCTTGGTCTTGCGATAGTAATAATCGGGATAAGTACGCTGGAAGTTACTTCCGTTGATATCGAAGGTATGGTTATACACAGCATCGAAGATGACACGGATGCCCGCCTTGTGCAATGCCATCACCATCTCCTTGAACTCCTTGATGCGGGTTCCCGGAGCATAAGGATTGGTGCTATAGCTACCTTCTGGCACATTATAGTTCTTAGGGTCATAGCCCCAGTTGAACTGTGGTTTGTCCAGACGAGTCTCGTCGATAGAGGCAAAGTCGAACAATGGCTGGAAATGTATAGCATTGACACCCAACTTCTTCAGATATTCTATTGCCTTAGGTTCGGTGAGGGCGAGATATTTACCCTTATATTTCAAACCCGATGTAGGAGAAATGGAGAAATCACGTACATGGAGTTCGTAGATAACGAGGTCGGCTGGCGACTGTATGGCAGGGCGCACATCCTTATCCCATCCCACGGGGTCGGTATCATACAAATCAACGATAGCGCCACGGTTTCCGTTGACGCCTACAGCCTTGGCGAAGGTTCCCGGCGTTTCACCCTTACCGATATCAAAGGTATAGAACTTACCCTTCAAGTCGCCTTTCACGGTAGCCTCCCATCGCTCATCACCCATTTTTTTCATTTTCAGCGTCTTGTAAGCCTTACCTCCTTGTCCGTCCTTATAAAGACGGATGGTAACAGAAGACTTGCCTGCCGTTGGGGCATTGAGTACAAACATGGTTTTCTCCTTGGAATACATCATCTCATTGAATGTCTGCTGCGCCTTCAATGCTGTAGGTAAAATAGTAGCCGTCAATGCTGTAAATATTAGTTTTTCTATTATCATATGGTTAAATAATTGTTAGTTGGCGAAAAAAAACCGCAGAATTTTATTCATTTTAAATGTATAAATATAGCAATTACACTCCATTTAGTAGTTATTTACTTCGTTTTCTGCATACGCAATGTAATTTCTGTAGGTTTTATGCAGAAACAGGCAGAATTAAACACGCTCATTTTTCGCATATTTAATTCCACCTTGGCGATTGGACGGAAATACAGAAGTTTCAGCCTTCTTATCTCCATCTATATAAGTCTTATTTGGCAAGCAATGAGATGGCAAAGCCACCACCACGTGCCTCTTTGATCTTCAAGACATCACCCTTCTTCACAGTCTTGTGAATAATCTGGTAAGATTTAGGGTTCTTCTCATAGTCGGCATTCTTGCCGTCCTGATAGATGGCACAGGCATACTTCTTACCCTTGTCGAGGAAGTCGAGCTTCACTACCGATGTACGGGCTGCGTCAGTCTTGCCACCAACAAACCAGTTGTCGGTTCCTTTTGCCTTGCGGGCTACGGTGATATACTTGGCAGGTTCTGCCTCTATATACTTGGAGTCATCCCAGTCGCAAGCCACATCGCGGATAAACTGGAAGGCATCGTCGTACTTCTCATAGTGCTCAGGCAGGTCGGCTGCCATCTGCAAAGGACTGTACATCACAAGATAGAGTGAAAGCTGACCACAGAGAGTGGTGTGCACATAACTTTGGTTGTTGCTCCACTCCGACAGTTTGGTCTCGAAGATACCTGGAGTATAGTCCATAGGTCCTCCCTGCAGACGGGTGAATGGCAGCATCACGGTGTGATAGCTTACACTTCCACCAAAAGCCTCATACTCAGTACCTCTTGCGCTCTCGTTGCCCACCAGGTTTGGCCATGTACGGCAGATACCTGTAGGACGTGTAGCCTCGTGAGCATTCACCATGATGTGATGTTTTGCAGCCGTCTCAACGACACGCTGGTAGTGATTGTTCATCAACTGGCTGTAGTGATATTCGCCTCTTGGGATGATATCGCCCACATAACCGGTCTTCACGGCATCATAACCATACTTGTTCATCAGCTGGAAGGCATTCTCCAAGTGACGCTCATAGTTAAGAACTGCGGCAGAAGTCTCATGATGCATCATCAGTTTCACGCCCTTGGAATGAGCATATTCGTTGAGCATCTTGATATCGAAATCAGGATAAGGAGTCACAAAGTCGAAGACATCAAGTTTCTGATGACCAAACCAGTCTTCCCAACCTTCGTTCCATCCTTCTACCAACACTTCCTGCAAACCATTCTTTGCAGCAAAGTCGATATAGCGCTTCACTTCTTCATTGGTAGCCCCATGTGTTCCATTAGGCTTGCACTTGCTATAGTCGGTCACACCAAGGCGAACAGAAGGCAGGTCGTTGGTGTAGTTCCATGTTTTAGTGCCAACAATCATGTTCCACCACACACCGCAGTACTTAGTAGGATGAATCCATGAAGTATCCTCTATCTTGCAAGGCTCGTTGAGGTTGAGTGTCAGTTTGCAGGAAAGCATATCGCGTGCATCATCACTCACCAGCACGGTACGCCATGGTGTGTTGAAAGGAGTCTGGATGAATCCCTTTCTGCCTACCGCATCAGGTGTCAACCATGACTCAAAGGTCAGTGTCTTTTCATCCAGATTGAGGTGCATCGTAGGATAATCCAGACAGGCAGCCTCATGGATATTGATATAAAGTCCGTCCTTGGTCTTCATCTGGAGAGAGGTCTGCACACCTGTGTCAGAGAAGACGGTGGTGGAAGAGTTGCTTTTGTATGATTCGCGGTTCTTGGCGATAACAGGACGGATGCCTGTCAGAGGAGTAATCTGATATTCATACTCTTGAGTGTCGTAGTCGCCTGGAATCCAATAGGCAGTATGGTCGCCTGCCATGGCAAACTGGGTGTGCTCTTCCTGAATGACGAAATAGTTGAGCGATTCCTGCTGTGGGAACTCATAGCGCAGACCCATCCCATAATCATATACGCGGAAGCGAATGATGATGTTACGGTTGGAAGAAGCCTGATTCAGGTTTACCTCCATTTCGTTATAATTGTTGCGAATGGTAGCAGTCTCACCCCATACAGGCTTCCATGTCTCATCAAAAGAAGAGGTCTTGCTTCCTGTTTCGGTGAATCCGTCCATCAGATTGGTTTCCGTCATACCTTTGCTGGCATGCTTGTCCTTGGCAAGCTCCAGTCCGAGGTGTGAGGGTTTACATACTGTCTTGCCCTTATAACTCATCTCGTAGGTAGGCTGTCCATTACCAGTCAGAGAGAATGTTACCGATACATTGCCATTGGGCGATTTAACGGTCTGCGCTGCCGCCAAGAGTGGCAGCAGCAGACCAACTACTAAAACATTCAATTTCTTCATATTGTCCAGTGTTATTTTGTCTTTTTCAGTTGTTGCTTGCCTTGTTCTGCAGTTTGCTTTGTTCTGCTATTGTTTGTTAGTAAAAGTAAGTCTTTTGGTTAGACATTGCAAATATACAAAAAAGAGAAATACCCTCCTAAAATTTGGAGGGTATTTCTTTTTTGCATAACGTGCAAACGTTTGCATTAGTTTCTTCCTGACTGCGCAACAAGCTCTGTCACACTGTCCATAAATTCCTTGTTAGCCGCCAGATCCTCTATGCTGAGGTGCATGCGATAGCGCCAGTAATGCTTAGGATTGGCCGGGATATTGATACGCTCGGCATTGGCATCGGGCAAACGAAGATGCTCGTTGATGGCAAGCCAGTCCTGAATGCTCAGAATGCAGAGCATAGAGGGCGATGTGAGATGGCGCGAGATGATATCTTGCGCGAGCCATCCTGGCAGCGGATGAGGTGCTGGTCCTTGGCGATAGAGCATCGTATTATAATACTCTTGCGTGCGCTGAATGTCCTCGTCCCACCACTGGCGAAGCGTAGGCATATCGTGACTTGAGATGGTACAAACCGAACGATAAGGATTGCGGCTCAGATGCCCAAACTTCACACTTGGATCCTTAGGCATACTTTGCAACTCAAGTCCCAACATCTTCAATTCGTTCATCACCCATGGCACACAATCTGGCACCATACCAAGGTCTTCGGCACAAACCAACATACGAGTAGCCTGAACCAACTTAGGCAACTTCTTCATCGCCTCTTCGTACCAGAACTGGTTGTTGCGACGATAGAAGTAATCGTTATAAAGACGATTGAACGCAGCCTTGTCATTGTCATAAAGTGATTCGAAGATAAAGTCGAACTGAGCAGAGATACGTGGGTGATACAATCCCGGATTACGATGGTCGCGAACAAAGAGTACATCGCTGATCAAAGCATAGAGTCCGTCGCGAAGCCATATTTCCCTCTCATCGGTCACTCCCTCAAAGAGAGCCTCCACCTTTATCTGGGTATCCACCTCTTCCTTCAACTGATAATGCTCATCATCCAAACGGTCCAGATACTTTTGCTTCACCTCGTCAGCACGCTCATGGAACACACGGTCGAGCACCCAGTCGGTGATAAATGGACGGGTGAATCTGTCCTGCTGGAAGTTAAGACCATACGAGCGAATCTCGTCAGCTGTCATGCCGAGTGCAGGAGCAAACTGTCCGAGCAGACCATGAACAGAGTCGATAGGAATCTCCCATATACGGAAGAAGCCCAGCACGTGGTCGATACGATAAGCATCAAAGAACTTCGACATATTTTGGAATCGACGTGTCCACCACTGACAGTCGTCTTTCAGCATCTCATACCAGTTGTAGGTAGGGAATCCCCAGTTCTGACCATTCACAGAGAAATCGTCAGGTGGAGCTCCAGCCTGTCCGTCGAGGTTGAAGTACTTAGGCTCTGTCCATACATCACATCCAAAACGGTTCACACCGATAGGAATATCACCCTTCAGGATGACTCCCTTGGCCATGGCATGCTCGTGAGCAGCCTTCATCTGTGTGTTCAGCACAAACTGTACGAAGTAGAAGAACTCCACCTCCTTGTAGGCCTTTGTTCTTGGGTTGGCCAGTGCCTTGCGGTCCTTTTCGTCCCAAGCATTGTGGTCGGGCCACTTCGAGAAATCAGCAGTGCCATACTTGTCGCGCAGACAAGAATATTGTGCATAAGGCACCAGCCACTGTTCTGTTTCCTGGAAGAATGCCTGATATTCGGCACTCTTCATCATCTTTTCACCTTCCTGATTGAAGATTTGGTGCAGGTACGTTATCTTGAAATCATTTACCTTCTCATAATCTATCTGGGGCAGGGCATTGAGCTCTGCTCTTGTCTTCTCAGCCTCAGCACGAGCCTTGGCATCCTCAAGCTCGGGCAGAGCCTGCAGGTCGGCATACTGTGGATGAATGGCAAACACGCTGATACAGCTGTAGGGATAAGAGTCTGTCCAGGTGTGAGTGATGGTCGTATCGTTGATAGGCAACAACTGAAGCACCTTCTGTCCAGTCTTTGCCACCAGGTCGATCATACTCTTCAGGTCTCCGAAGTCGCCTATACCCGCACTCTTCTTGCTGCGAAGTGAGAAAACAGGAACCAATGTTCCGGCAAACTTACGGTTCCAGCGCTCCAAGAACGACTGGCTCAACTCGTAAGATACAACCGAACCGGCCTTCATCTCAGGGATTTCCACACTACGGTTGTAACCTGTTTCCCAGGCTTCGGTGCTATTCTTGTCGTTCAGTGCTACAAACTTAAACTCCAAGTAATTGACAGCCAAAGCCTCGGCATTGATATCCACCGTCCATTCATTGTACGCCTGTTCCACCATAGGCACAGCACGCTTTACATCCCAGGCTCCTACAAGAGGATCAGAACCTATCAGTACCAGGCACTCACCTTCTCTCAACTGTGGAGCACGGACTATCAGTCTGATGGTCTTGGCAAAGGTATTACCCTTCACCTCTGCAAGCTGCTGATGGTTGATACAGTCGGTGAAGGCGCTGCTGTAGAGGTAAGAATCCTCAGGAATGTCACGCCAGTGATCATAGATAGTATAATCATTGGCACGCTCGGCTGTCACATTCAGCTGATGCTTCACCACCTGCCATTCCTTCTTGATACAAACGCCATCACGTTCTACACTATAATAATAGGTAATGTTCTTAGTCTTGGGAGTCACATCCAGATCGCACGACCAGTGAAGCCCGTCTGTAGTTCCCAAGCTGTTATGAACCTCTTCGTTGTCCATGTTCAGGTTCAAGACGAGATTCTCGCCATAAACCGTTTTGTATTCTATATTAAAACGAAACACCATAAGGAATTATAAGATTGTTATTTATGGTACAAAATTAGTCATTTCTTACTATATACAATTAATTTCTTGCACAAAAGATGCCAAAATGTTGCGCAATCGGTTGCGCTTATTATGCTTTTTGCGTCACATGCTTTTCCTTGATGATGGAAACAGCCAAAGCTCCACATATCAGCAGCACACCTGCCACTATCATCATGTCACTCTGGTGAGAGCCTACCACCCACAATACGTGTCCGCCACAGAGGGCTGCCACAATCTGAGGAATACAGATAGTGCCGTTGAAGAGTCCGAGGTAAGCACCCATGTGTCCATAACCCTGCAAAGCATTGGTGACAAAGGTGAAAGGCATCGCCAACATAGCTGCCCAGCCAGCACCAATCATCAGGAACGGAATGAACTGCAGGTACTTGTCGTGCAGGAATGGGATAAGGGCAAAGCCCACACCACCGATAATCAGGCTGACCGCATAAGCCATCTTGGAACTCTTGAACTGGGGAAGCACTACCACCCACAGCACACTGCCCACAGCCTGAACGGCAAAGAGAATGCCCACCCAGTCGCCGGCATCCTGGAATGCCTTAGTGCTGGCATCGGTAGTATTCCATACGGTCTCGGCAATGGCACCCGTAGAATAGTTCCACAGATAGAGGAAGCCTGCCCAGCAGAAGAACTGCACCAGTCCCACCTTCCAGAAGGTAGAGGGAGCGTTCTTCAGAAGGCTTATCCAGTCGGCCTTGCCTTCTTCCATCTTCTCGGCATCTTCGGTAACTCCATTATACTTGGCGTATTCCTGCGGATTCCACTCCTTTACCTTCATCGTGGTATAGATGACACAGAGGATAAGGATGGCTGCGCCCACATAAAACGACCAGATCACAGAGTCGGGCACAACACCTTTCTCGGCATAGTTTTTGATGCCCAAGAAGGCAAAAAGGAAGGGGAATATATAACCGGCTATCGAACCCGCATTGCAGAGGAAACTCTGAATGGAGTAAGCCTTCGTCTTCTGTTCCTCATTCACCATGTCGCCCACCAACATCTTGAAAGGCTGCATCGCCATATTGATGCTCGTATCAAGAAACATCAGGGCTATCAATCCAAAAATCATCGCACCGCCAACCGTCAGGCCAAACGAACCGGCATTAGGCAAAAGACACATCACCAAGACAGCCAGCGTAGCTCCCACAAAGAGATAAGGAATTCGTCGTCCGAAACGGCACCATGTCTTGTCGCTCAAGGTTCCGACAATGGGTTGCACCAGGATTCCCATCAGTGGAGGGAGAATCCAGAAATAACTCAGATTGTGTGGGTCAGCACCCAACGTTGCAAAGATTCGGGAGATGTTGGCGCTCTGAAGAGCGTAGGCTATCTGTACCCCGAAGAATCCGAAACTCAAGTTCCAGAGTTTCCAGAAACTCAGATTAGGTTTTGTCATCATATTTTTTATTGTTTTATTGATTTCTTTTATCTTGTCGTACCACGAACCACGAGTTTGGTTCTTACCACTCTCTTCTCCACCTCATTCATCGGGATAGAACCTTCCACCTGTCCGATAAGGATGTTGACAGCCTCCTCTCCTACTGCCACTCCTCGCTGGTCGACAGTGGTCAACATAGGATCGCAAGCCATGGCTCGCTGGCCGTTGGTGAATCCACAGACGCTGACTTCCTCAGGCACTCGGAATCCCATACGTTTCGCGGTATAGAGAATACCGATGGCAGTATCATCATTCACCGCAAAGAAAGCATCCGGTCTGTTTTCCATCTCCAAGAGTGCAGGCGTAATCGCCTCTGCCTGTCCCCTGTTGTCACAGATTTGTACGTGGGAGGGTATTTCTTCCAAGCCATGCTTCACCAAGGCATCATGATAACCATTATATCTGTTCTTGGATATTTCAAGGTTCATGGGCGAGCCATAGAAAGCTATCCTCTTGCAGCCTGAGTCAATGAGATGGGTTACAGCCGTAAAGGCACCCATGTAGTCGTCGACCACTACGCGCGAACAGTTCACACCAGTACAGATTCTGTCATAGAACACCAATGGCACGCCATTGTCCATCAATCTTTGGAAATGCGTATAGCGCATGGTATCCTTCGCCTGTGAAACGATAATGCCGCACACTTTATTCTTATAGAAGTCCTCGCAGATTGCCACTTCCTTGTCATATCGCTCATTGCTCTGCGCCACCATCACTCGATAGCCACGCGCACTTGCCTCCTCCTCGATACCCGAAAGCACAGAAGAAAAGAAATAATGGGCAAACTCAGGAATGATAACACCGATGACCTTCATGGGCTGTGTCCTACTGTATCTGAGAGCCTCACCAATTACATTGGGACAGAAGTTATGCGCCCTGGCAAACGTCTGTATACGTTCCTTCTGGGCAGCACTGATACGAGGGCTGTCCTTCAAAGCTCTGCTCACCGTTGCGATAGAAACGCCCAGCTCGCGAGCAATATCTTTCATTGTTATGATTGTTTTCTCATTCATAGGTTGTTAGTGTTGTGTGCAAAATTATGCAAATCTTGCCAAAGTAGCGCCTTTTGCTTGACTTAAATCAAGAAAATTACATGCAAACGTTTGCACAACTTAAGCAAAAGTACAACAAAATCTCTAAACAACCAAATGATTATAAGGAAATCAACTTCCCTTAACTTCCACATTTGCAAAAGTTCAGTATATCATTCAAGTTTCGCAAGTAAGCCCCACACGCCCTGAAGGGGCAAAAGCTCTTAGCCCAGGGCATCGCCCTGGGTAATTACGGACGCAAACCTGTCGCCCTGTAAGGGCAAAAGCTTTAAAACTCCAGGCAATATATAAAGCTGTTGC
>JABLTL010097873.1_pt1 | contig 14658 bp, 13 predicted proteins | sample 7160151 | NCBI WGS metagenome assembly JABLTL01 (sample SAMN14651223, study PRJNA627086) | human gut metagenome | isolation source: feces | host: Homo sapiens
ATTTTATTTACTTTTTCTAAATTTTGTTATATAATGTTTTCATTGAAAAGGCGTAAGTGTAATTCGCCCTTATGTTTTTGCATAGGGGTGTCTTTTTATAGTTTAAATAGTAAAAATAAATTTTGCCCAAGAAAAGGCGTCCCTATTGGGCGAAAAGGAGTGTATGTTATGATAGACATTAAATTTTTAAGAGAAAATCCAGATGCTGTAAAACAAAACATTAAGAATAAGTTTCAAGACCAAAAGCTTCCTTTAGTGGATGAAGTTATTGCTCTAGATAAAGAAAGTAGAGCCTGCAAAATGCACGGAGATGAGCTTCGTTCTAAGAGAAAATCTCTTAGTGATAAAATTGGTAGCCTTATGAAAGAAGGCAGAAAAGATGAAGCTGAAGCTATTAAAGCTGAAGTTAAAGCTATTAATGATGAGCTTGTTGTAAACGAAGAAAAAGAAGAAAAATTTGCAAGTGAAATCAAAGAAAGAATGATGAAAATTCCTAACATAATAGATTCATCAGTTCCAATCGGAAAAGACGATTCTGAAAATGTTGAAGTTCAAAGATTTGGAGAACCAAAAGTTCCAGATTATGAAATTCCATATCATGCAGATATTATAGAAAAATTAAACGGAATGGATAAAGAATCTGCAGGACGTACTAGTGGTGTTGGTTTCTATTATTTAATTGGAGACATTGCCAGACTTCATGAAGCAATGCTTGCATGTGCTAGAGATTACATGATTAATGCTGGTTTCACATATGCAATTCCACCATTCATGATTCGTAGTGATGTTGTTACAGGTGTTATGAGCTTTGAAGAAATGGATGCAATGATGTATAAAATAGAAGGCGAAGACCTATATTTAATAGGAACTTCAGAGCATTCAATGATTGGTAGATTTAAGGACCAAATTTTAAAGAAAGCAGATCTTCCAATTACAATGACATCTTATTCTCCATGTTTTAGAAAAGAAATTGGTTCACACGGCTTAGAAGAAAGAGGATTATACCGTGTTCATCAATTTGAAAAGCAAGAAATGATTGTTTTATGCGAACCAGAAGATTCAATGAACTGGTACAATAAAATGTGGAAGTTAAGTGTAGACTTATTCAGAAGTTGGAATGTTCCAGTCAGACAACTTGATTGTTGCAGTGGTGATTTAGCTGATTTAAAAGTAAAATCTTGCGATATTGAGGCATGGAGTCCAAGACAAAAAAAATACTTCGAAGTTTGTAGCTGTTCAACTTTAGGAGATGCTCAGGCACGTAGATTAGGGATTCGTGTAAAGGGTGAAAAAGGAAACTACTATCCTCACACTCTAAACAATACAGTAGTTGCTACTCCTAGAGGACTTATAGCAGTTATAGAAAATAACTACAACGAAGACGGAAGCATAACAGTTCCGGAAGTTTTACGTCCATACATGGGTGGAACAGAAATAATAAAACCTAAAAATAAATAATAATTTATATTCGGATTGAAAAAAGACTAATTTTAATTTTAAAAATAAGGTCAAGCTCGCCTTTTGAAGAGCTCCGTACCTTAATTTTTATAAACTAAAATTAGTCTTTTTCTAAAAATTTTTAAATTTCATTTGCTTTTATCGTTTTTCTCCTATATGCCTTGATTCTACGCATATTCCGTGATATAATTTCAATCGGTATGTTTTATGTAACTTTAACATGACAATTGTCTATAAAGGAGGTTTAGTTTTATGGCTAACGTTACCGTTATTGTTGGAACTCAATGGGGAAACGAAGGTAAAGGGCGTATTGCCCACCACGTTTCCAAAGAATGCATTGCCATTCGGGCTACCGGTAGTAGCAAAGCTGGGCATACTGTGATGGTAAACGGTCAAAAGTTTACCCTCCATTTGCTTCCTGCTGCAATCGTGTTGCCCAATACCAAGTGCATCATCGGTCCTGGCGTCGTGATTGACCTTCCTAGCCTTGCTACGGAGATTAAAACACTCCAAGCAATGGGCATAAAGGTCTCTCCCGAACGTCTAATCATCAGCCCTCGGGCTCATATCATTTTGCCCTACCACATCAGCATGGACAAGATGCATGAAAGCCTTAAAGGCGAGCATAAGCTGGGTACTACGCTTAGTGGTGTAGGTCCTTGTTATTCTGACAAGGTTAACCGCATCGGCATCCGTATGGCGGATTTTGCTAACCTGAGCATTCAGGAACTCATAGCAAAAATCTCCCACATCATCAAGATTGACAATGTCGTCTTGCAGGCCTTTTGCCCCGAATGCGTTATTACCAAAATTCACACCCTAATTGATAAGGAATTTTTGAGCTACCGAAGTCTCATCATTCCTTACATCCGTGATGAACGCCCTATACTCACATCTGCACTTTACAACGATGACAAAATTGTTGTAGAAGGTTCTCAGTCTTTTTACCTCGATATAGACCAGGGAGACTATCCTTATGTCACTTCGTCTAGTCCTAGTACAGCTGGAACGCTTTCTGCAGCAGGCATTGGTCCTATCTATGTTCGTGATGTTTTAGGCGTTGCAAAAGCCTATTGTTCTCGCGTTGGTGAAGGTCCATTTAACACCGAAGAATTCGGTCAGACTGCCATTGTTATCCGCGACATTGGAAAAGAATATAATTCCGATGGAAGCGCTCGTAGAGTCGGTTGGCTTGACTTAGTCCGTCTCAAGAATGCTGTCATTCTTGATGGTATTACTGAGCTATGCCTGATGCACCTTGATGATCTTGGGAAAATCGGTCAAAAGTTGGGTGAAATTAAAGTTTGTACATCGTACATCTACAATCAACCAAACAACTGGCCCATGACTATCGATTATGTGCCTATCGGCGCTGAAACCTGTGACCCCGTTTACAAACGCTTTGTTGGAGGATGGAATACTTCAGGATGTACTGATTATGACTCTCTCCCTCAACAGGCAAGGGAATTTATCGAGTTTATCGAAGAATATCTCGATGTTCCTGTGATGTATATCGGGATTGGTCCTGATGTTCATGACATAATCATCAAGTAAAACACAGTTACGTTGCATAAAACCATACCAAGGAGGCAATTTTGCCTCCTTTCTTTTTTATTTGTCTAAAATGGTGCTTATACTTTAATTACACATATTTGAGTTGTTTTTAAGTTTTTAATATGCTATAATTTATAAAGTTATAAAATTTATTGAAAGGAAAATCAGTCGTTTTACACTGATTATATGAAAGAATATGATAGTAAAAAATCCAAAATTTGAAATTTCAGCAGTAAAGCCTTCACAATACCCTCAAAATGATTTACCCCAAATCGTTTTAGTTGGGAAATCTAATGTTGGAAAATCAAGTTTTATAAATACAATGTTAAATAGAAAAAAATTAGCCAGAACAAGTTCTGAGCCAGGAAAAACAAGACAAATAAACTTCTACAATGTAGACGATAACTTTTATTTTGTCGATTTACCTGGATATGGCTACAGTAAGATGTCAAAACAAGAGCAAGTTAAAGTTGGAAATTTTATTGAAGAATACTTGTCAAAATGTAAAAAAATCTCATTAATAGTTTTTTTAATAGATATTCGTCATTCACCAACAGAAAATGATAGATTAATGTACCAATATATTATAAACACAAACTCACCTTGCCTAATCATCGCAAATAAGGCTGATAAAATAGCCGTCACAAAGGTTTCTGGAGTTTTAGAAGATTTACAACAAGAATTAAATCCATTAAAAGATTTAACATTCTTGCCATTTTCCGCAGAAAGAAAAATATACAGTGAAGATGTGTGGAATTATATTGAAAATTATATTTAGATTTTTTGGATAATTATTACGAATTAAGGTTAGTATATTTTATTTATAATACTAATCTTATTTTTATTTGAATAAATCTGAGAAAAAATGCATTTTTTATTGAATTTTGTCGAATTTCGTGATATAATACAGCAATATTAACTCCTCTTTGAGGAGATTTCGAAAGGGGATTTTTTATGTCATTGAATCTTTGTACTCCTCGTAGGGCCAGAATGGCAATGTTTGAAGATTCAGCGCATCGGGATGTCGCTTTTGCCACGATTGGGGACAAATACGTTAACGTACTTGTCCAAAGGGTTGAAGGCAACGCAAAGGCGCTACTCGTCTCTTTGACCGGTAGTTTTCACTATGATTCTCTGGTCAAGAAAGCCATTGAGGATATGGGCGGTTCTTGGATGCCTGCCATCGAATAACCAACCTCATGTTGCCAATACGGTAACTTAGCCCCAATGTACTCCCTTCTCCCCCGCCGGATGCATTTGCATTTCGGCGGGGGATTTTTTTATTTCCAAATAAATTATTTCCTATACAAACTTTTATTACAAAAAGACTAATTTCAATTTTTTTAATAAGGTCAAGCTCGCCCTTTGAGGAGTTCGCTAGGAGCTCCGACCAAGAGCACCGTGCCGTAATTTTTATAAATTGAAATTAGTCTTTTTTTTAATATTATTTTGTTATTAATTCTATTCTCTTTTCCACATTAGCTTTACCCAAAACATGCATTATTTCATACAAGTCTGGAGTATTTCTTCTTCTTGTTATTGCAACTCTTAATACAGTGCTAATGTCTCCAACATGTCCTGGCCATTTTTCTGGCTCTTTTTTGTATTCTTTAACTTCTCTTGCATATCCTAACTCTTCAGCCATGTCTTTCATCTTTCCAAACCAAGTTTGTTGGTCATCTGCTTCATCATAATATTTTGACATATATAAATTTAAAATCTTTTTTATTTCTTCTTTATCATTTATCTTGTCAAATTCGTATTCATCATTGCTTGCAAAGAATTTATCATCATACATGTATTCTATGCAATGTTTAACATCTGACCATTTTGCAATATCTCTACGAGGTTTAGCTTTGCCACGTTCAATGTTTAGAACTTTAATAGAATATTCTTTGTTGTTCAAAAGTTCTAATAACTCATTGTCGTAAGTCTCAGCCCATTCATGTGTCTCATTGTAAACCTGCTCAGCTGTATATTTAGATATAACATTTTTTCCTATGTCTAAAAGCTTAACCATATCGAATAAAGCTCCACTAACACTCATTTTTGTTAATTGGAAGTCAAATTCTTTTATCGATTTATCTGGATTTTGTTTTCTCCAAATTTCGAAATTTGAATTTGCAATGTTTAGCAAATACTCCTTTACAGCCTCAACAGGAATACCAATTTCTTTGTAGTAATTTGCTGATGCCTCTGGGTCTTTTCTCTTGCTTATCTTTCTCTTATTTCCATTATCATTTTTAAGTATTGTTGCAGTGTGTGCATATTTAGGAGCATTAAATCCTAACATTTGGAATAATTGAACATGAATTGGAACAGAAGATAACCATTCGTCTCCTCTTATTACATGTGTTGTATGCATTAAGTGGTCATCAACAGCATGCGCAAAATGGTAAGTTGGAAGTCCATCAGCCTTTATTATTACTATATCTTGGTCATTTTCTGGGAATATAACATTTCCCTTTATAACATCGTGAACCTTAATCTTTCTCTCTTCGCTTCCATTTGATCTTAAACGAATTATATAGTGTTCACCATTCTTTATTTTTTCTGCTGCTTCTTCAACAGTCAAATTTCTATACTTAGCCCAAACTCCATAATATCCAGGTTTAACACCAGCAACCTCTTGAGTTTTTCTCATTTCTTCAAGCTCTTCTGCAGTAGCAAAACATGGGTATGCCTTTCCCTGCTCTAGCAAATATTTAGCATAAGCTTGATAAATCTCTTTTCTCATAGATTGTCTATAAGGTCCATATTCTCCATGCCAAGTTGTTTCTGTATCCATTCCCTCATCAGGAAGAACATCAAAATATTTTAAAGAATCAATTATATCTTTAATTCCATTTTCAACTTCTCTTTTTTGGTCTGTATCCTCAACTCTCATAAAGAACACGCCATTAGTTTTATCTGCAATAGTTCTTGCAAGCAAAGCTTGGTATATAGTTCCAATATGAACAGAACCAGTTGGGCTAGGTCCAATTCTTACAACCATAGCACCTTCAGGTAAATCTCTCTCAGGATATTTTTCTTCGTAAAACTCTATTGGTTTTGCATCCGGAAAAATTAAATTTGCTAAATCCTTATAATCCATAATCTTACTCCTTTTATTTTTATTAAAAGAAGCTTTCAAGGCTTTTACTTTAAAAGCTTCTTTTCTAATTTTCCTAGTTCACCCTATTAAACTTCCATTATTATTGGTAATATCATTGGGTCTCTCTTTGTTTTCTGGAATATATAGTCTCTTAAATCATCTTTTAATGTTGATTTTATTGTTGACCAATCTGTTATATGTCTTTGTTCAAATCCTGCAACTTCTTGTTTTATCACGTTTTTAACGTCTTCCATTAAGTTTTCAGATTCTCTTACATAAACGAATCCACGTGAAATTACATCTGGTCCAGATACTATTTCGCCTGTTGATGAGTCCATTGTTAATACTATAACAATTAATCCATCTTGAGATAAATGTTGTCTGTCTCTTAATACAATGTTTCCAACGTCTCCAACACCTAATCCGTCTACTAAAACTTTTCCTGATGGTACTGATGTTGTGAATTTTGCTTCGTCTTTATTTAGCTCTAATATTCTACCATTGTGTGTTATGAATATGTTTTGTGCAGGTATTCCCAGTTCTTTAGCAGTTTCTGCATGTGCCATTAATTGTCTATACTCACCGTGAACTGGTATGAAGTATTGTGGTCTTGCTAAAGATAATATCAATTTTTGCTCTTCTTGGCAAGCATGTCCAGATACGTGAACATCAGCTAATGCACTGTATACAACTTCTGCACCAATCTTCATTAAATCATCTATAACTTTAGAAACAAGCTTCTCATTTCCTGGTATTGCATTTGCAGAAATTATTACTAAATCATTTGGTGTAATAGTAACCTTTTTATGCTCTCCTGCAGCCATTCTTGTTAAGGCTGACATCGTTTCGCCTTGGCTACCTGTTGTAATTATTACTAATTGCTCATCATTGTAATTACGTATTAAATCGATATCTATGAAAATATCTTCTGGAGCATTTATATAACCTAGAGCTCTTGCGTTTTCAATCATATTTATCATGCTTCTACCACAAACCGCAATCTTTCTGCCATATTTAACAGCCGAATCCACAATTTGTTGAACTCTGTGGACATTTGATGCAAATGTTGCTACAACAATTCTTTTTTTACAGTTCATAAACAATTTGTCGAAAACTGCTCCAACAGACTTCTCTGACATTGTAAATCCTTTTCTTTCAGAGTTTGTACTATCAGACATAAGTGCCAATATTCCCTTATTTCCAAGTTCTGCAATTCTTCCTAAATCCATTGGTTTTCCATCAATTGGAGTATAATCTATTTTAAAATCTCCAGTATGAAGTATTGTTCCAGCTGGTGTTGTAATTGCAAGCATTACAGAGTCTGGAATGCTATGGCAACTTCTAATAAACTCTACTGAGAACTTTCCTAATTTAATAGTTTGACCGGCATCAACTTCTACAAGCTTTGTAGCCCTTAATAAATGATGCTCTTCTAACTTTCCTTTAATCAATCCACAAGTTAATTTTGTAGCATAAATTGGCATATTAATTTGTTGTAATACATATGGAATTGATCCAATGTGATCCTCGTGTCCGTGAGTAATTACCATTCCTCTAACCTTTTCCTTATTCTTTACCAAATAAGTAACGTCAGGAATTACTAAATCTATTCCAAGCATATCATCTGTTGGGAACTCAAGTCCACAATCAACAACTATAATATCATCTTCATACTCGAAAACTGTAATATTCTTTCCAATCTCTTCTATACCTCCTAATGGAATTATTTTTATTGATGGCTTCTTAAATCTAAAATCTTCTCTCTTGGTAATTGACCTTTCGCTTCTCTTTGCAATTGCTCTTTCTGGTCTTTTTGCTATTGCTCTATTCTCTACCTTAACAAGACCTCCTTCATGTCTTCTTGTTTTTACAAGCTTTGTGTTCTCATTTTCTTGGCTTGTTATATTTTTTTCTAATACTTCGTTACTTTCTGCAGAAGCATTCTCATTTCTGTTTTCTCTACTTCTACGTGGTCTTCTACTTCCTTTTGTATTTTCTGCTGTCTCTGTTGTAGTTCTTCTAGTACTATTTCTACTTGTGCCTTCTCTTCTATTGTAATTTCTACGGCGTCCTTCTCTTCTCTTTACGCCAGTATCAGAAACATTGTTTTCAGTTCCAACGTTTCCATCTTTATTTAAATTCTCATCTGTCATTAAAAAAAATCTCCTTCTTTCATATTCTTTATATGTTGTTACTCTCATACTTTTAACTTGATCCGTACATAAAATTTCTAAATTTATATATTTTATTGGAATACGAAAAATACATATATCTATTATCTCTTAGATATATTATTTTAAACATCCTATAAACCTACTATACAAAAAAATTCCGCCCTAACGTATAGTATATATAATAAAATCAAATCTCTTCTTTACCTTTTTCAGGTAACAACTGTTTACAATTATACCCTAAATTTAAGAAATTGTCAAATTTTACTTGACAACTCTTTTCTATTTTGATATTATATTAATTGCTTGTTAACAGGCATCTTAAATATCTTTATTAGTAGATAACTTAAAATGCAGGTATAGTTTAGTGGTAAAACATAACCTTGCCAAGGTTAAGTTACGGGTCCGATTCCCGTTACCTGCTCCATAAAATTTGTAATATGCAATTACAATAGCCTTCTAATATTATTGGAAGTCTATTTTTTTACCTACAAATTTTATTTTAAAATCACTTGCCAAACATGAAAATCTATGCTATACTAGTTAAGTATTGAATAAATACAGCGTATATTACCAGTAAAAATAAGTTTAACATTGCTTAAATTTATTATAAATGAAGTCTGGTTTCTATTTTATTATTGGTAATATTTACACTTTTAAAGCATATATTATATTAATATGGCACCTTAGCCAAGTGGTAAGGCAGAAGTCTGCAAAACTTTCATCCTCAGTTCGATTCTGAGAGGTGCCTCCAAAAATAAAAGAGAAAATGTTGGAATATAAACGTTTTCTCTTTTTTATATGTTTCAGGCTAAAATTAAATACCTTCATGAAATAAAAATATTATATTAAAACATATCGTAAATTTATTTGTAAACTTTACAATGTTTGCTTGTTTTTTTTAGAAAAATGTTGTAATATAATTATCAAAGAAGATGAGATAAAAGCAGATGTGAGTGTTACCTTTAATTCCTCAACTATAGTTGAGAGATTGGAGGTGGTGTTTATATGTTAGATTTTTTAATGTTCTTAATAATAGGATTTATGATTTCAATAACTATAAACGTTGCCTTATTAAGTATTATATACATAATACTATCAAATAAGCAACAATAAAAATACACCACATACGCTTTCGCAGAGCTAGTGGTGTATACTTAATCTTTTAGGTAACACTCATTATTTGTGTTCTCATTTTCTATCTATATTATACACATATTTTTATAGAAAGTCAAACGTTTTATATAGAATTACTGTGTTTATACTATGCAAAAGGAGAATAACTATGATTATACTTTTAGATGCAATGGGTGGAGATAATGCACCCGACGCTAATATTAAAGGAGCCGTCGCAGCAATAAATCAAATTAATGCTGAACTATGGCTTATTGGAAAAGAAGAAGTTATTAAAGCAAAATTAAAAGAATTTTATAACAAAACAGCCGAGGAAATTTCTCCAAGACTAAAAATTTATAATGCTACAGAAACAATAGAAATGGAAGATACCCCTACACTTGCAATTAAGCACAAGAAAGATTCTTCTATGGTTGTTGGTTTCAATCTTTTAAAAGAAGGAAAAGGTGACGTATTTATTTCAGCTGGCAACTCTGGTGCACTTCTTACAGGAGCTACTTTATTAGTTGGCAGAATTAAAGGTGTTGATAGACCTGCACTTGCTGGAATTCTTCCATCATATCATAAGAGATTGGTTTTGATGGATTGCGGCTCTAATACAAATTGTAAGCCTATTAATTTATTACAATTTGCACAAATGTCTACTATTTACATTCGCGATGCCTTAGGAGTTGAAAATCCTGCAATTGGCCTTTTAAATATTGGTACAGAAGAGACTAAAGGAAATGAATTAGTACGTGAAAGCTACAATTTACTAAAAGAAAAATCACCAGAATTAGGAATTAATTTTGTTGGAAATGTTGAAGGAAGAGATGCATTCTCTGGAAAAATCGATGCAATTATAGCCGATGGATTTACAGGAAATATCTTCCTAAAAACTGTTGAAGGAATGGGCAAATTTATAAAGAAATCTTTGATTGAAAGCTTAAAGAGAAATTTCTTATCAATGATAGGCGCTGTTCCAGCACTTCCTTCGCTTAATAGATTCAAAAAAATGATGGATTATAAAGAATATGGCGGAGCTCTATTCTTGGGAGTAAAAAAACCAGTCGTAAAAGCACATGGAAGCAGTGATGCCAAATTATTTGAATTTACTGTAAAGCAAGCAGAACAATTCGTAAATAATAAAACCGTAGAAAAATTAACTACAGAATTTGAAAAAATGTCAGTAGATTCAAAAGCATAAAAAAGGAGCTCGGCTCCTTTTTTATTTTATAGCTTCTAAAATTCTGTCTATTACATTAATATCTTTTTCCACTTCTAAACTTTTATCATCTTCAACTCTAAAAACAAATGATTTTGTATAGTCTATTGTAATATTTTTTATATCTTGAAGTGGCATAACTAATAAATACTGTCTATTATCTAATTTTACATTTTCTAAAATCAAATAATAATCATTACTTTTCTCATTTAATTTAAAAACAATTCCTTTTTGGTAATTTTCTTCCATTTTATTCTCCCATCTTAAATAAATTTTTTATCTTCATAATAATTCTTTTATATAAAGGAACCTTTTCTTCTACAGTAATTGGTAAATTATTACTTTTAATTTTTTCCTCTTCTTTCAATACAGTTTCTGCTTCGAAATGTTTTGTTTTCTTTTTGTCATTTTCAATGCATATCTTGTTTAGTTTTTCTCTTTCTTCTTCATTGCAACAATATTGCATAAATATAGCAGATATAAATTCCTTTGTTTCCTTTAAAATTCTAGGATCATTCAGTCTTTTATTTTTGTCAAAATCAAATTGATATTCTGTTGAATCAACAGAGTTTAATTTTTCTATTAACTCTTTGGGTATTTTATCCAACAAATCTTTTTCAAAGTACTTTAATATTTCTTTAGTCTGTATTAAGACTCTATCATATATCTCTACCTTCTCCATCTCTATTATTCTCTTGTTGACTCCTTTCATTCGTTTCTTGGCTATCTTTTCTTTCAGTTCTTGTCACAGCATTTTTTACTTTATTAATCACATTTTTTACATAATCTGATATATTATGTACTGCTGCAACGATTCCTCTGTGTGATTGTTTTTCTACTAGTTCCTTTACCTCATTATATGTAATTTTTATATCACCATCAGGCTCTCTTTCTGCTTTTATATCTCGTATGTCATTTGGTGAACCTACTACTTGCTCTGTCGATTGAACATTTGCTTCCGTCAAACCTTGAGATTTATCGTACTTACTAGTTTGATTATCTACTATTCTCACTTCAGATTCAGTTCTTTCATCTGGTTTGCTCGTCAAAGCATCTTTTGCGTCTTCTACAAGTTTGGTCACATCTTCTCTTCCATTTTCGTATAACTCTTGTTGCTGTGCATATACTGAATTCATTTTCTTTATTGCATCAAATTTTTCTTCTTGCGTCTTCTGATCATCCTGCAATATATTATAGCATTCATCAACTTGTTGTTCTAGTAATACCCCTGTCTTATAATCCGTTGTTGCATTAGTCTCACGTTCAGCCTGCTCTTTCCAATTATATCCACCATTAGTCATTTCTTCTTGCCCAGCTGTCTGCGCTAAACTTTCTTTAATCATGCCAGGATTTTCTGTGTTGTACAATATTACTTGCTTATTTTCTGTTATTTGGACTATTTTTTCATCAGTATGTGTGCATGATGCTAAGCCTATTACCATTACCACCGGAATTAATAACAGTGGTTTAAAATTTCTTTTTTTCTTTTCACCATCATCATTGTTTTGTTCTTTATCTTCTTTTGATTCTTTCTCTTCCTCTTCTTCTGCATTTTCCACCAAACATGCATTTAATTTTTTAATATCAGCTATTCCCTCAACGCGCAAATATACTCCACCATCATTACTTTTTGCTATGGAACTTTCCACAAGCATTGTGTTTTGTTCTCTATCTTCTTTTACACCTCTTATCTCTTGTTTACCACCTTTTAGTTTACTATACACTCTTAAAGCATCATATTTAGTTTTAAAACTCATTCTTTCATCCTCTTTTCTTCAATATATTTTTCAGTTGTATTATTTAATTATTTTGCATTTAGTTCTTACATCATTTTCTCCACAATTAACTTTATAATAGTCAAAGAAAATATTATCTATTTTCATTTTTTCAATATAATTTTTAGGTATACTACATATAGGAGTATACAATACATCATATAACAAATATTCAGAATCTATTTTATAGAAGCCAAGCCTATTATAAAACTCTAATCTCCTTATTGTAACCGGATTGCTCTCACTTTTTTTCAATCTCCCCAATTATTCCATCATTATGAACTACGTTTTTTATTAAAGTCTGAACAGCTTTTGTTCCATATCCCATATTTTGAAACTCCTTAAATATAGCAAAATAGTCCAAATAAAATGGATAATTGTCATTTAACTTTTCAAGCATAAAAAAAACTATATTAATATTATACAATTGTATCTTATAAAATTTTTCAATCCCCTTATTATATGTATTCTTAATCTTTTCCCAGTCTCTCTATTCATCTTCCGGAAATAATTTTTCATATTTATCATAAAAGTTTTTTTCAAATTCATTTATTGTTATTTCTATTACATTAATCATTGCGGAATTTCATCCTGTTCTCCATAATTATAATTTAATTTTCTCTCAAATTAATCATACTTTAAAATAAAAATTTTTTCAATACAATTCTTATTATTTTTACTATAAAATATTATTTTTATTTTCTCATAACGAAAAAACTAGATGTTTTGTAACATCTAGTTCTTTGTTATAACAATTATTGTAATTCAACAGTTGCTCCAACTTCTGCAAATTTAGCTTTTAATGCTTCTGCATCATCTTTAGAAACGTTCTCTTTTATTGTTTTTGGAGCTCCGTCAACTAAATCTTTAGCTTCTTTTAATCCTAATCCTGTTGCATCTCTAACAACTTTGATAACTTGGATTTTGTTTGCTCCAGCTTCTTTTAATACTACGTTGAATGAAGATTTTTCTTCAGCTGCTGCTGCTCCTGCTCCAGCTACTGGTGCTGCAACTGCTACTGCAGATACTCCATATTTTTCTTCTATTCCTTTAACTAATTCAGCAAGTTCTGCTACTGATAAAGCATCAATGCTCTCTAATAATTCATCTATTTTTGCCATTTTAAATTTCCTCCTTATATATTTTTTATTTTCTGAACTTTTCGTTCTTATTTTCACGGCAATGTGAATTTAATTTTTGATAAAGATTTTTATCAAATTTCTTTCTAATTAATTTTAAGCGTTAGCTTTTTGGTCTTTAACCTGATCCAATGCAACTGCAAGTTTTGTAATATTTCCAAGCAATGCTCCAGCAAGTTTTGCAAGTAATTCTTGTCTTGATGGTAATTTTGCTAGTGTTATTATTTCTTCTGCAGTCATAACTTTACCTTCTATAACTCCACCCTTTATTTTGTAGAAGTCATGATCCTTTGTAAAGTTATATATTACTTTAGATGGTTCTAAGTAATCTTCGTTTCCAATTACTAATGCTACTGGTCCTTCTAAAGCTTCGTCTAATGCTGATTCTCCGTTTGCATCTAATGCTCTTTTTATAATGTTATTTTTTATAACTTTATATTCTGCATTTGCATTTCTTAAATCAGCTCTTAATTTTGTTACGTCTGTAACTGTAATTCCTCTGTAATCTGTTAATAATACAACTTTAGCATCTTTTAATACTTTTGCTAATTCGTCAACTTGTGCTTGTTTTTTTGCTATTGTTTTCTCATTTGCCATTTTATAATTCACCTCCTAAAAGTAAAATCCAATCCGTATAGCATCTCGAGGCTATAAGAATTGGATTTATTTCCGCTCTTATGCCTCGGTAGGTCTTACTTTATGCCTACTGTCTTTGGCTATATTTCATAAATTATTTTTGGTCAATATACATACTTGGACCCATTGTTGTAGATATTGCTACACTCTTTATATATTGTCCTTTTGCAGCAGCTGGTTTAGCTTTGATTATAGCGTTTATAATAACGTCATAGTTTTCAGCCAATTTTTCTGCTCCAAAAGATACTTTACCAAATCCTAAGTGAATTATATTACTCTTATCAAGTCTATATTCAACTTTTCCTGATTTGATTTCTTTGATTGCTTTTGTAACATCCATTGTTACAGTTCCTGATTTAGGGTTTGGCATTAATCCTTTTGGTCCTAATACCTTTCCTAATCTTCCTACAACACCCATCATATCTGGAGTTGCAACGATTACATCATAATCAAACCAATTTTCTTTTTCTATTTTTGGTATTAATTCTTCTGC
>JABLTL010181014.1_pt1 | contig 14655 bp, 17 predicted proteins | sample 7160151 | NCBI WGS metagenome assembly JABLTL01 (sample SAMN14651223, study PRJNA627086) | human gut metagenome | isolation source: feces | host: Homo sapiens
GGCGTACACCCGGTTCGGTAACCCGACCGCTGCAGATACACTCTGCCCGGAAGACGCTTCCACACCGGTTCTCTCCGCCAGATACCACCAGGAAAAAAACGCGGTGAATATCACGCTTCCGAAGAAAAGGCGGATCAGATATCTTCTGTATCTTTCTTTTCTCAATGCGCATTCCTCCTTTACTGTATTTTTCTGCTTTTCTGCAATAGAAAAGCGGAGTATTTTCTACTCCGCTGATAGTATGTGATATTTTCTTAAAGACCAATCTGGTGTTTTTTTGCCCGGCCTGCCAGTTCTTTCTTAAACACTATATATTTTTGATCATTTTTATAGATAAGGAAAATCTTTGCGCTTTCAGCGATTGCTTCCTTTCGCCTTCCGTGCGAGCTCCTTCATCTCCGCAGCGTTCTGGTAGACGGTTTTGGTGATCTCCGCGCCACCGAGCAGGCGCGCCAACTCGGCGATCTGCTCCCGCTCGTCCAGCTGCCGGACATTCGTACTCGTCTTGTCACCAACAGAGCTCTTCTCGATACAGAAATGGTAATCCGCCATCGCCGCAATCTGAGGCAGATGCGTGATGCAGATCACCTGATGATCTCTCGCGATCACGCGCAGCTTCTCCGATACCTTCTGTGCTGTTCGACCGCTGATTCCGGTATCAATCTCATCGAAGATCAGCGTAGGAATCCGGTCCTTATCTGAGAGAACCGCCTTGATCGCAAGCATGATTCGTGACAGCTCACCGCCGGAGGCTACCTGCCCCAATGGCCGTACCGACTCGCCCGGATTTGTGGAAATCATAAACTCCACACTGTCCACGCCCTGACGGGTAAACTCCGGGAGCTTCTCCATATGAATCTCGAACTCCACATGAAGGAAATTCAGATCAATCAGCCCCTGACGAATCGAAGCCGCCAGTCCTTCGGATGCCGCCCGGCGGCAGGCGCTGAGCGCTTCCGAAGCCGCACCCAGGCGCTCCTCGCAGGTCTTCAGTGCTTTCTCCGTCGCCGCCTTTCGTTCCTCATATTCCTCCCATTCAAGATACTTCTCTTTTCTCTCCTCCAGAGCAAGCGCGATCGCTTCCGTTCCGGTTCCGTACTTCGCTTCCAGGCGGTGGATCAGATCCAGACGCTGCTCCATCTGACGCAGTTCCTCCGGATCATAGGAAAGATCTTCCAGATAATCCACCAGCTCCCTGTGCGTCGTGCGCAACAGATCGGCGGCAGTCTCCAGCGGCTCACAGTAACCGGCCAGCGCCGGGTCGAGCCCTGCAGCTTCATGAAGATCCCGTGATGCCCGCGATACCGCTTCCTCCGCGCCTTCATTTTCACTGTCGCCAAGCTCTGTCAGAATCCGTCCAAGCATCTCGGTCAGCTGCTTCGCGTGACCGTACTTCCGGCAGACTTCCTCCAATTCTTCCCTCTCACCGTCCCGGATGCCGGCTTCCTCGATCTCTCCGATCTCGTAGGCCAGGAAATCCATCTCCCGACGGCGGAACTCCTGGTCTACATCATAAGATGCCAGCTTCTCCTGCTGCTCCCGGTACTCCCGGTAAAGCTCGGCAACCTGCTGCCGCAATCCGGCATTCTCACCGGACGCGAACTGATCCAGGATCTCCAGATGCTTCTGCTTATGCAGCAGCGACTGGTGCTCATGCTGCCCGTGAATATCCAGAAGAAGTTCCGTAACTTTCCGTACTTTGGCGCTCGTCACTGATTCATCGTTAATCTTATGGATACTGCGGCTCGGCATGATCTTTCTTGAGATCAGGATGCAGTCATACTCCGTGCTGATATCCATCCGGCGAAGCGCCTCTTTCTTTTCTTCGCCGTCCACGGAAAATACCAGCTCAATATAAGCGAAATCCGCGCCTTTGCGGATGACGTCCGAACGGACTCTTCCTCCCAGCGCGGCATTCACCGAATCAATCAGGATCGATTTACCTGCGCCGGTCTCACCGGTCAGGACATTCAGACCTTCTCTGAAGTCCAGATCCGCCTCGTCGATCAGCGCAAAATTTTTTACATGAAGATTCAGAAGCATATTTTCCTCTTTTTCTTTTCTGTTTCTGTTTTTCGTTCGTAACTATATTTTCCCAGGACATCCTGATGCGTAGCGTCTTCAGGACATCTTGGTGCGCAGCGTCTCCAGGAAGCTGATCTTGCTCAGCTTCAGAATCCTAGTCACCTGAGGAGCGCGGACAATCTCAATGCGGTCGCCCGGATACAGAATTACACTGGTATCGCTGTCATAGCCGCAGATATATTCCACCTGGTCCTCCGGGTCCTTCTCTGAGCCGAGAAGTTCCAACTCGATCTTGTCATCCGCCGACAGGATCAGGCTGCGGTTATTCAGCGAATGGGGAGCGATCGGAGTCACCAGGAACAGCTTGGCTGTCGGCTCCACCACCGGGCCTCCGCATGACAGATTATACGCCGTCGATCCGGTCGGCGTGGATACCACGATGCCGTCCGCCGTATAGAGATACAGGAACTCGCCGTTTACGTACAGCTTGAACTTGATCACACGCAGGCTGCGGCTTCTTGTGATTGTAATATCGTTCAGCGCGACATCCCGGCAGACCACTTCACCGTTCTTCCGCTTGACACTTCCCAGGAGCATCATCCGCTCCTCTTCGATATATTCGTCCGCGATCACACGCTCCAGAATACTGGGGATGCTGCTGCGGTCGCCCTCGGTGAGATAACCCAGATGACCGAGATTGATGCCGAGGAAGGGCAGGTTCTTATTCACAAGATTTCTGGCGGCGCGAAGCAGTGTTCCGTCCCCGCCGAGCACGATCACGCACTCCGTCTCCGCCGGGATCTCACGTTCTAGCGTGCGGGAAGCCTCCGCCTCCGAGAGTGTTCCGTGAACCTCCTCCGGACGCATCCGGCAGGTCTTCCCCTTCTTCTGCAGGAAATGCTTGATCTCATTCGTGGTGCTTAAGTCCATATCCTTGTCTCTGTTGGTAATGATAAAAAAATGATTCATGATGGTACTTCTCCTGCTTCCGGATGTTCAGACTGCCGTATGCGATAATGCCGCATGAGACGCTTCCACAACCTTTGACGGATCTAACTCTGCATTCGCAGCATCTTCACTCTTATCCAGGTAAAGAAGGTACTCGATGTTCCCTTCCGGTCCCTTGATTGGGGAGTATTCCAGTGCCAGCGTTGCGAAACCAATACTGCGCGCATAGGCAATGACCTTCTCGATGACTTCGATGTGAGTGCTCTTCTCGCGTACCACGCCCTTCTTGCCAACCTTCTCGCGGCCAGCCTCGAACTGCGGTTTAATCAGGCATACGATCTGCCCATCCGGGCTCAACAGATTCTTCACCGGCTCCAGTACCTTGGTCAGGGAAATAAAGCTTACATCAATCGACGCGAAGCCAACCGGCTCTCCCACCTCTTCAGGTGTCAGATAGCGTATGTTCGTCTTCTCCATACATACGACACGCTCATCCTGGCGCAGCTTCCATGCCAGCTGACCGTATCCGACATCGACGGAGAATACCTTCACAGCACCGTTCTGAAGCATGCAGTCTGTAAAGCCGCCGGTAGAAGCACCAACGTCCATGCAAACCTTTCCATCCACACGCACACCGAACTCCTTCATGGCCTTCTCCAGCTTCAGACCGCCGCGGCTGACATACGGCAGTGGCTTCCCGTGAAGCTCGATCTTAGCGGTATCCGCCTCGAAGACAGTACCGGGCTTGTCTTCACGTTCGCCGTTCACAAAAATATCGCCGGACATGATCAGCGCCTTCGCCTTCTCTCTGGACTCTGCCAGTCCTTTTTTTACTACAAGAATATCTAATCGTTCTTTCACTCTTCACTCCTGCCTGCCAGCGCATTGTGAATCTGGCGAAGTGCGCCTTCCGCATCAATGCTGATGACATGTTTTAGTTTATCCACACTGCCATGCTCCACATACATATTCGGAATGGCAATATTTATCATTTGAACCGGAAGCTCCTGCTCCGCGCAGAATGCATCCACATGCTCGCCGAAACCACCGCTGTGTACATTTTCCTCCATTGTAATAAAGATCCGATGCGTCAGCGCCAGGCGTTCCAGCAGTGCCTGATCCATCGGCCGGATAAAGCGGACGTTCACCAAAGTAACGTTATAACCTTCTGCTTTCAGCACGTCACGCACAGCACACGCTGTCTCCACCATGCTTCCCACAGCGAGAATCGCAATCTCCTGCTCCTCGTAGAGCACTTCGCTCTTCCCGTACTGAATCGGTTCACGGAACTCCTTTAATCCTTCATACGCTGTACCTCTCGGATAGCGGATCGCCAGAGGCCCCTGAAACTCCGCGGAGAAACGGAGGATGTCCGCCAGCTCGTAGCAGTTCTTCGGTGCAAAAATATTCATATTCGGGATCGTCTGCAGATATGATAGATCGAAGAGCCCCTGATGTGTCTCGCCGTCGCTTCCCACGAGCCCTGCTCGGTCAATACAGAACGTCACGTTCAGGTTCTGCAGACAGACATCGTGAATCATCTGGTCGTAAGCTCTCTGAAGGAATGACGAATAGACACACACATACGGCTTCAGACCACCGGCTGCAAGACCAGCTGCAAAGGTAACTGCATGCTCCTCCGCGATTCCAACATCGAAGAAGCGATCCGGATAGAGATGATGAAAGAGTTTCAGACCGGTTCCTTCCGGCATCGCCGCCGTGATTCCGACCAGGCGGCTGTCCTTCTTCGCCATGGCGCAGAATACTTGAGAGAAGACATCCGTATAGGTGCGACTGGTCTTCTTCACCGCCTTTCCGGTCTCCAGTACAAAGGAGCCGACACCGTGGAAGGCCTCCGGATTGTTCTCCGCCGGCGCGTAACCCTGCCCCTTATGAGTCATCACATGGACGACTACGGTGCGGTTCAGACGTTTGGCGTCATGGAACGCATGGATCATCTGATTAATATCATGTCCGTCCACCGGACCGAGATACGTCAGTCCCATATTTTCGAAGAACATCCCCGGAATAAAGAGCTGCTTCAAGCTGCTCTTCGTATTGCTGATGCGGCGCACCAGCCCCTCGCCCACACTCGGAATCCGGGAAAGCGCCGTGGAGACATTTTCCTTTAATCCATTGTAGCCTGGAGCTGTCCGCAGCGAATTCATCATACGGGAGACGCCGCCGATATTCTCCGAGATGGACATATTGTTATCGTTCAGAACGATAATGAAGTTCTTCTTCATCTGCGAGGCATTGTTCAGCGCTTCATAGGCCATACCGCCGGTCAGGGACCCGTCTCCTATGATGGAGACAACATAATGATCCTGACCCAGCAGATCTCTCGCCTGCGCAAGTCCGAGCCCTGCCGAGATCGATGTCGAGCTGTGCCCGGTATTGAACGCGTCGAAACGACTCTCATTGCGGTTTGGGAAACCGCTGATCCCGCCGAAGCAGCGGATCTCATCGAAGTCCTTCTTCCTTCCGGTCAGCAGCTTATGCGTATATGACTGATGCCCGACGTCCCAGATCAGCTTATCCTCCGGCAGATCAAAGGCCAGATGCAATGCCATCGTAAGCTCCACCGCTCCCAGATTGGAAGCCAGGTGGCCGCCGGTGACGCTGATCTTCTGCAGGAGGAAATCACGGATCTCCGCTGCCAGCATATCATAATCCTTCGGCGCGATTTTCTTTATATCGTTTGGTTGATTAATCTGATCCAGTATCATAGATATTTTCCTCTGCTGTTATCGAGAGCGATCCTCCATTTTCTTAATAAACGAGATAAAAAAGTCCTTGTCTCCGGGCAGCTTCGCCAGGGCATCGATGGCACGTTCGCTCAGGCGGCGAACTTCCGCGTCCGCCTTCTCCAGTCCGTACAAAGTAACATACGTGGTCTTAATATTTCTCTCGTCGCTTCCGATCGGCTTGCCAAGTTCCTCCTCTGTGCTGATCACATCCAGCATATCGTCGCGGATCTGGAAAGCCATGCCGATATCTCCCGCGATCTGCTCGCAGAGATGGATCTCCTCTTCGCCGGCTCCCGCCAGTACCGCGCCGATCATCATGGATGCCTCCAGCAGGGCGCCCGTCTTCAACCGATAAATAAAGTCCAGGGTATCCGCCGGAATCGGGCCGCCGGTTAGCTCCACATCCACCGCCTGGCCGCCGGCCATACCGTAGATGCCTGCTTTCTGCGCCAGAATTCCGATCGCGCGTCCTACACGATCCGCATGCAGCGTCTTATCGAATGCCTTCGCCGCGGTCTCGAACGCGTAGGTTAAGAGACCGTCACCGGCCAGAATCCCCATATCTTCGCCGAACTCTCTCCAGGTGGTCGTGCGTCCCCGGCGCAGCGTATCGTTATCCATCGCCGGAAGGTCATCATGCACCAGAGAGTACGTGTGGATCATCTCCATGGCTGCCATGAAGGGCTCGATCTCCTCCCCCTCGCCACCGAAAATCCAGTAGGTCTCCCGCATCATCGTCGGCCGAATCCGCTTGCCTCCTGCCAGAAGGCTGTAATTCATCGCCTCTAAAAGTGTCTTCTGATAGCCGGTCTCCTCCGGCAGATATTTCTTAAGAATCGATTCTACTGTCGCTATCATCTTCTCCGCCTTCCTCCAGAATCACCAGTTTTTTCTCGATGGTATCAACTTTTTCGCTGCAGTACTGGATCAGCTTCAGACCGTCCTCATACAAATGGAACGTCTCTTCCAGTGAATGCTCCGACTGCTCCATATCATCTAACAGAGCATTCAGCTGATCGAACGCTTCCTCCATCGTGGTGTCATTCTTTATCTCCATAAATTGCTTCCTTCCTGAATGCTTCCTGCCGGATCTCCGTAACCTCCGCCGACAGCGATCCGTCCGCCAGCTGCACGCGGATCGGCTGCCCCACAGCTGTCTGACGGACGCTCCGAATGGTTCTTCCGTCTTCATCGCTGATATAGCCGTAGCCGCCCTGAAGCTTCTGCAGGGGGGAAAGAACCTCCAGCCGCGCCGCTGCCAGCGCCAGTTGATGACGTTCCTCCTGAAGCCTGCGGCGCATCACTTCCTGAAGCTTCCGCTCTGCACCCGCCAGCTCCTGACGGCGCTGCTCCAGCCGGTATCCGGGGCGGCAGCGATCCAGTCTCCTTGCCTGCTGTTCCAGACGATAACGGACAGCATGAAGCTTCCCGCTCATCCGGCCCTTCAGGCGAGCTTCCCGCTGATACAGCTCCTCATGAAATGCGTAAATGTCAAAAACAGCCAACTCTGCCGCAGCCGAAGGTGTCGGCGCCCGCAGGTCGGCCACATAATCCGCAATCGTCGTATCCGTCTCATGACCAACTGCCGAAATCACAGGAGTCTGACAGTCAAAGATAGCACGTGCCACTTCTTCCTCGTTAAAAGCCCACAGATCCTCCATGGAGCCGCCTCCGCGCCCGACGATAATCACATCGAGATTCATCGCATCCAGAGTCTCGATGCCGCGCACAATACTGGGCGCCGCCTGGGCTCCCTGCACAATCGCCGGATACAGAATCAGCTGTACATAGGGATTTCTCCGGGCGGAGATATTGCAGATGTCCCGGATCGCCGCTCCGGTGGAAGCCGTCACAATCCCGACCCGCGATGCGAACCGGGGAATCGGCTGTTTATATTCCGGCGCGAACATCCCCATCTCCTCCAGCCGCCGCTTATTCTCCTCAAAGCGCCGGTAGAGATCTCCGACACCATCCGGAACAATCTCCCTTGCATACAGCTGATATGTGCCGTCACGCTCATAGACCATGATGCTGCCGCTTGCAATCACCTGCATGCCTTCCTGCATGCGAAAACGCAGACCGCTCCGCTGCCCGGCGAACATCACCGCCTTCAGCACGCCGGTTTCATCCTTCAGAGTAAAATAGATATGTCCGCTGGAATGATACTTGCAATTAGAAACTTCGCCCTTCACCGATATTCGGTGAAGAGCGTAGTCTTGTGCAAACATATTTTTGATATAAGCATTCACCTGTCCAACACGGAAAACGCTTCCTGCCATCTCTTACTCCTGTCCCTGCTTCTTCACAAGCTCGCCCAAGATTCCGTTCACGAATGAAGAGGAATCATCCGTTCCGTAGCGCTTCGCAAGCTCTACGGCTTCATTGATCGCAACCTTCTCAGGAATCTCCTCATCGTACAGAATCTCGTAAGTAGCAAGACGAAGAAGGCTTACCTCTACCTTGCCCATACGATTCGTCTTCCATCCGCGGGCAACCGCATTAATCTTCTCGTCCAGCTCCGGCAACTTCTCCGCGATCGAAGCCACGCGTCCGGTCAGGTATTCTCTGGTTGCGTCATCCATCTGCGCCGCAGCATCCGTATCTTCCGAAAAAACCGGATCCTCCAGATAGCGCTGATACTGCTCGGGATATTCTTCGCTGTTGTAGAATTCCTTCTGAAATAATGCTCTAAATGTATGTTCCCGTACTTCGCGTCTGGTCATAGTTCCCCCTTATTCTTCCTTATCCTAATCCTCTTATCCTAAGCACGATCCCGGTTCACGATAACACCGGCGATCTTGATATTCACAGTCTCTACATGAAAACCGGTCATGTTCTCCACAGAGGCCTTTACCCGCTCCTGCACCTTTGCGGAAACCTGGGGGATATTGTATCCGAAATCAATGTTCAGGGACATATATACCGTCACGCTCTCATCCTGAACTTCCACCTTCACGCCCTTGGCCAGGTTCTTCATCGCAAGCTTCGCCACCAGCTCTCTGGTGATATTACCCGCCATGGAATTCACGCCTTCCACTTCCATGGCTGCCAGCCCTGCAATAAGGGAAAATACTTCGTCAGAAATAATAACCTTACCGATCTCTTCCTTCTCGTGAATTACGTGTGCTGCTTTATTTTCTGTCTGCTCGGCTGCCATCTTTAAAACCTCCTTAAATCAGAAACATTCGTCGTCTCCGTGCCCAGATGCTGTTCTGTCATACAAATATCGCACAGACATCTGACAATAGACAGACTCCGCCTTCTGAGCCTTGTATCCTAGTATAACAGACAATACCGGAACTTGCAAGAAAAAACGCTGCCCAGACCAAAGTAAGGAACAGCGTTTTTATCTTTCTAATTCACATTTTTATCCAAAGCATCTCCACTGTGATTCGTTATCCGTTCTCTTCCGCGCTCGTCTCCGTGGCTTCCGCCGATGGATTCGTTGCTTCTGTCGCGCTGCTTCCGCCATTGCCGTCCTTACTCTCCACATCCTCAGACACGCTTTCCGTCTGACTTTCCGATATGCCCGCAGCCGTATCCAGCGAAGGATCCGCCTCGTTCATTAGCGAAATGGTCATGTTCTCCACACCGATATCCGTCTTTCTCTTCACGACATCCTCGATCTGCGCCCGCTCTGCATCCGTAATGGAGGTGCGCCCAAGAACCACATCCACCATACCGTCTGTAATGCTTACCACCGCGTTCTCGAAGCCCTTCGTCTTCAGGACGGTCTCCGCTGCATTCTCCATCTCCGCGATACCGGTCATCTGTACCATCGTGTCAATCGCTTCCTGTTTTTGTTTTTCACTCACAGCGTCACTGTTGACAATCGACAAAAGAGTCTCCTTATTCTTCGCCCGCGTCTGCTCCTTATTCAGATTCACTTCTGTAATGAACTCTGCTACGTTCGTCGTTCCACTGGTAAAGACTGCCTCACCGATCTGAGAGGGATCTGCCGAAGCATTCTCCATGGCTGCGGACGCCGCCTGATTCTCCGCCAGGATATCCTCCTCGGAAATATCCGTAAGGCCGGCAGCTACCCCATCCTGCGTCCCCGCTTCCTTTCCTATGTAGTTCAGGTACCCGGCAACAGCGATCATCACTGCCAGCAGAGTCAGAACGATCTGGTTCTTCTTGAATATTCTCTTCACCTTTTCCGCTCCTTTCCTTGTTACGACCCCCGTTTTAATACTTTAATCTTATGTGCCGGAAGCGGAAATAATGCCTGTACGGCATCGACGATCTCCGCTTTCACGGTCGCGCGGTCCGCCCCGTCCGCCAGAACCAGGATACCCTCGATCTCCGGCGCCAACTCTTTCAGCACATAGGGATCTTCACCGCTTCCGAATGTGAACGTATCCCGTCCCTCCGTGATCTCCTCCTGCTTCCGGCTGGCCCCGCTGCTGTCCGTCTCCTCACTTTTCTTCGTGGAAAGCGAAGTATCCTCCTGCACAATTTTCTCTTCCGAAGATTTCAGCGTCACCATCACCTCCACCTTCCCGGCACCTTCCGCGCGGGAGAGAATCTCCTCCAGACGGCTCTCGATACGCTCTTCATAGTTCTCCGCCGATACCGTTTCGGAAATAGGATTCTTCTCACCGTCCGGAACTGACTGCTTCGCCGAATCCGATCCTGACGGCCAGGACAGCACAACGACCAGAATCCCAACCCCCAGCAGAATCAGGTATTTATCCGTCTTCTTCATATTTTTAAGAAAAGAAAGCTTCTGTTCCATCCCATCCGTTCCTCCTGCTTCTCCGATCTGCCCTTCCTCCTTATGGGATTTTTCTGTTTTTCTATGTATCTTCTATCTGCTTTCCATTTGAATTGTGATATCATTCTCCTCCGTTCCGTATTGCTGCTGAATCTTTCTTCGGAGAGCACGCAGCGCCTGCTCCGCCTCCGCCTGCGACGAGCTGTCATCCGGGGAAGATTCTGCCACTCCATCCGTTACAAGGCAAATCGTCAGGGATTGAATCGCACCAAAATTCTCATCATCCTTCATGGATATCTCTGCCTGCACGGAAAGGACTTCATATCCTTCTTCCGCTGCAAGCTCCGCCAGCTGCTCCGCAAGGATATCCTGATATTCCGCTTCCAGCTGTTTCCGATACCCTTCTTCCGCATGGCGAATCTCTGTACGGAACTCCTCCCGGCTCTGTTCCATCGAAAAGAGATGAATCCGATCCACAATATTCTCTTCCAGATTTCCCATCCGGAAAAGAGGTGCGCTAATCAGCAGCATCAGCACAAGACCGATCACGAAGCGTACATATTTCTGATACTTTTCATCCGGAAGCAGCTGCAGAAGAAAGCCAGAGAAAATCAGGAATACCGCAACCCCCTTCATCCAGGAAAAGATTCCTTCCATGGCTATCGTATTTCCCGCTGTCATATCCACCTCCTTCCGTCTGCTCCCGGCTTACTCTTTTCGCCTCCTGTGCTGCTCTGCTCCCATTCAGCTCCGCTTTGATTCTGCTTTGATTCTGCTTTGCCTTCAGCCTGCATAGTAACTGGCATTTGACACTGCGCAGATGATCGCCAGCGTCAGCATGAAAAGCACCAACGTATGGATCACCAGACGCATCACCAGTCTTGTCCCACTGCTGACTGCCAGGATAGATTCCACCAGCCTGGCATCCGCCGCCGGCTGAAGCATCGCTGCTGCCGCCTGATAGAGCAGCGCGATCAACCCCAGCTTGACAACAGGAATGATACAGATCATCACGAGAACTACAAGCGCTGCCATGCCGATCGCATTCTTAATCAGAGCTCCGGAACCCAGGAGAACCTGTGCGACAGCTTCTCCTCCTTTTCCGACCCACGGGATCGCGGATACAGCCCGGCGCAAAGCTGCTGACTTCACAGAATCCACCATAGGAAGCACCAGCCCCTGGATCATATGGATGCCGATGACCACACCGAGAAGCGTCCGCATACTCCATTCCAGAATCGTCTCCAGCAGCTCCGCCGCTTTCGACAGAAAATCCTCCCGCGACAGCGAGTTCACCAGCTGCAGACAGACATATACCTGAATCAGAGGAAGGAGGATCACCAGAAAGAGCCATTGCACCGCAGCGATCACAAGAAGCACCATCTGATAAAAAGCCAGAGCTGTTACGCTTCCTCCTGCATAGGCAACCGCCACAAAGAACACCGGAATCAGCACTTGCATAAACTGCAGCATATGACGGATTAGCTCCTCCCCCAGCTCCTTCGTACTAAAAAACGCTCCCAGCAAAAGGCTGGTCAGCAGAAGGTACGTCACATAGAATCCTGTCTCCCCGATCCCGTGCTTCGAGAACGCCTCTGAAAATCGGCTCAGCAGCGCCCCGAACAGCGCCGTCAAAATCACCTGGCGAAGCGCCTTCCCGTTGCTGTTCAGCCCGGATACCGCCCCCTGCCGGAGAAGCTCTCCCACCTGCTGCACAAGTCCGGAGAAATCTCCGCTCATCAGCGACTGCATCAGGTCTGTAAAATGTACTTCCGTTTCTCCCAGGATCTCATCCAGATATTCCTGTATGTCTCCGTAATCATAATCCTCCATCTGACTTCCGCCGGAAGCCTGTACTATAACCGTATAGAATAATATCATCAGACAGGCACACAGACATCCGGCCACTCGTCGCATCTTACTCCTCCCTCTATCGTTACAGAAAATCGTTCAATGTCTCCAGCAGCGCTGTCAGAATCGGCATACTGACCGCCAGTACTGTCAGTTTGCCGAAGATCTCAATCTGGCTTCCCACGGCTCCATATCCGGCATCCCGGCAGACATGCGAAGCAAACTCCGCGATATAGCTCACTCCCACAATTTTTAAAAGGGTACGTACATAGATTTCATTCACCGGAAAATATGTCTGAATCTGCTCCATCACAGACAGAATTCCGCCCAGACGCCCGGCACTGTAGAAAAAAATAAGCAGCATCACTGCTACAGAAAGATAAAGACTATACTCTGATTTCAGGACTTTCAGCTGACCGGCGATCAGCACAGTCACAATTCCGATTCCCGCCACAGTAAGGATTCCCATGACTGCTCCTCCAGGGCACTGACGATTCAGAGTCTCACTCCATTTCGCTTACCTATTGCACAAAAAGATCCTGTATTGTCTCAAACAATTCATAGATATAAGGCACCAGCCAGTACAGCACCAGAATCAGTCCGGCCATGCTGGTCAGAAATGCGTGCTCCTCTCTCCCGCTGTGCTTCAATACCTGACACAGGATCGATACCAGAATCCCAACAGCCGCAATTCGAAAGATCAGACTGATTTCCATGAATCCCTCCTGTCTGCAAAGCATTATATCAATACCAGGACAATCATAAGTCCCAGAGAGATCCCCAGGCAGCGATATACCTTCCGGTGCGGCTCCACCTCTTCCGAAACCTTTCCGATCCTCCGTTCCCAGCTTCGCGAGAAATTCTTCAGCGCCGCCAGCTGCATGCCAAGATCCGGATATCCAAGCTCTCTTCCCAGTCCGGACAGTTCCGCCCGATCCTCCCGGTTCAGACCGCAGGTTTGCGGAAGCTTCTCCACCTGCTCGCTCCATACATGAGCCAGCATCCCGTTCTCGCAGGACTCCAGGCGATTCTCTACAGAAAGAAGAAACGACTGCCAGGGTTCGCCCTCGCGCAGTGCCAGCCGCCGAAAGATCTCCGGGAGCGGCGCATGTGTACTGCTGATCTCGCCCTGCAGTCCGGTAAGCACGGAAAAAACATCCTCCAGCGCTTTCCTGCGAAGCGCATATCCCTCCCCCATCTGTACGCCCCAGGCGGAGGAAGCCAGCACGATCAGGGAAAATCCCAGCCACTTCATCGAAGTCCCTCCCCCAGGACTGTGCCATCCGCCCGCCGGACGTTCCAGCAGACATGCCCGTTCCTGCGCGCCAGCGTCACATACCGCTCGAACAGTCTACGCTCCACCAGATGAGACAGCACCGGTCGACGTTTCAGATCTTCCACGGAAACCGCATGCACCGTTGCCAGCAGCGTACAGCCGCTCCCGATGCTCTCCGAAAGCGCCTCCATATCATCCTCACAGCCGACCTCGTCCATCGCGATTACATGCGGCGACATCGATCGTAAGAGCATGCGCACGCCCTCCGCTTTCGGACAGGTATCCAGCACATCCGTATGTCTTCCCACATCATTCTGCGGCACGCCGCCAGAGCATGCCGCAATCTCCGAGCGCTCGTCCACTACGCCGATGGTAAGCGGCCGCTCCGTACGGTAACCATTTGATATCTGTCGAATGATATCCCTTAACAGCGTCGTCTTCCCCAGACCCGGCGGTGACAGAATCAGCGTATGCCCCAACCGGTGATCTTCCCATAGAAACGGAAGTACTGCGTCCGCCGCACCGCAAATCTGGTGTGCCAGGCGGATATTCAGGAAGGCGATCGGAGATATCCCCCGGACACCATCCCGCTCCCGGATCACATGACCGGCCGCACCGACCCGGTGACCTCCCGGAATGGTGAGAAATCCCTGCCGGACCTCTTCGGAGAATGCGTACAGCGAATATCGGCTGATATATTCCAGCGTCTCCCGAATGTCTTCTCCGCAGATCCGATAAGCCATCTCCCAACCGGAGGCTTCTCCGTCCTCACTGAGATAAATTCTCTTTCCCCGGCAGATCACTTCCAGAGGCTGTCCGGTTCGAAGCCGGATTTCTTCCCATTCTTCCAGGTGTTCTTCCTGCTTTCGCAGAATCTTTCGAATCTTCACGGAGAAAATGCGGATGACCTCTTCCCTGTTCACACTGCCCTGCCTTTCCGAAAAATTTCTCTTTCTGGTTATACCATAAATATATGATCTGTTTTTCTATTTATGATAGGGCTCGCCCTTTATAATTCGATAACTCCGGTAAATCTGCTCCAGAAGAATGACCCTCATCAGCTGATGGGGAAATGTCATGGCAGAAAA